>Ga0134127_10000894_pt1 | contig 23781 bp, 16 predicted proteins | sample KB31753_FD_96459 | JGI IMG/M metagenome (GOLD analysis project Ga0134127, IMG submission 96459) | Terrestrial soil microbial communities with excess Nitrogen fertilizer from Kellogg Biological Station, Michigan, USA - KB3-175-3 | ecosystem: Environmental > Terrestrial > Soil > Unclassified ... | reverse complement strand
GTGATCGCCGAGGCCATCTCCGAGAGCGAGGACGGCGAGTTCCAGAAGAAGATCGACCGGCTGGTGTCGCTGGGCGAGCTCTCTGCCTACGTGGCGCACGAGATCCGCAACCCGCTGACCGGGATCCGGACCACGGTCCAGTTCGTGGCCTCGAAGTTCCGGCCGGGTGACTCCCGGCGCGACGACCTGAACGATGTCATCCAGGAACTGGACCGGATCGAGCAGATCATCACCGGCCTGCTCATGTTCGCGCGGCCCCCCCAGGCCAAGTCGCAGGCCTGCGACGTGAACCAGGTGGTGGAACGCACGCTGGACCTGCTGGACCTGCAGTTCCGCGACGCCAAGGTCAACGCGACGCGGGAGCTGGCGGGCGAGCTGCCGCTGGTGGTCGCCGACCCCGACCTGCTCCAGCAGGTGCTCCTGAACCTGTGCCTGAACGCGATCCAGGCGATGCCCCAGGGCGGCGAGCTGACGCTCACGACCGGCGTCCGGCGCCGCACCAAGCGCCCGCTCGTGGACGTGAGCGTGGCCGACACCGGGGCCGGGATCCCGAAGGAGTTGATGGAGAAGATCTTCGACCCGTTCTTCACCACCCGCTCCATGGGCACGGGCCTGGGGCTCCCGATCTCGGTGCAGATCGTGCGCGACGCCGGCGGGGTCATCACCGCCCGGAACAACGCCGGCGGTGGCGCGACGCTGCGCGTTTCGCTGCCGGTGCCCGCCGAGCCGCCCGGGAAGCCGGAGGAGTGATGAAAACCTCCGTCCTCGTCGTAGACGACGAGCTCCTGATCCGGAAGTCGCTCGGCAAGGTGCTGCGCTCGAGCGGCTACACCGTGGACGTGGCCAGCACCGGCGCCGAGGGCCTGGAGAAGGTGGGGGCGCTCAAGCCTCAGGTCATGATCCTCGACATGCGCCTGCCCGACACGGACGGCCTCTCCGTGCTCCGCCGCGCCCGCGAGCTGGACCCGCTGCTCCAGGTCATCATCATCACCGCCTACGGCGACGTCCAGGCCGCGGTGGACGCGATGAAGCTGGGCGCCTGCGACTTCGTTCGCAAGCCCTACGAGATGGAGGACATCGTGCTCGCCGTGGATTCCGCCGGGCGCACGTTCCGGCAGGCCACCGAGCTGGACCTCTACCGCCGCCGGGCGTGGCAGCACTACTCGGGCGAGGAGATCATCGGCCAGTCGAGCGCCATGCGGCAGGTGCGCTCGCTGATCGAGAAGGTGGTGCGGAGCAAGGCCACGAGCGTGCTCATCACCGGCGAGAGCGGCACGGGGAAGGAGCTGGTGGCCCGCGCCATCCACTACCGGAGCGACCGCGCGCAGGCCCCGCTCATGGAGGTGAACTGCTCGTCGTTCCAGGAGACGCTGCTCGAGAACGAGCTGTTCGGCCATGAAAAGGGGGCGTACACCGACGCCACCGACACCAAGAAGGGGCTCGTGGAGCTGTGCGACGGCGGCACGCTGTTCCTGGACGAGGTCGCGGACACGCCGCTCCCGACCCAGGCCAAGTTGTTGCGGTTCATCGATCACCGCAACTTCAAGCGGGTCGGTGGCGCCCACGACGTGAGCGTGGACATCCGCATCGTCGCGGCCACGAACAAGAACCTGGACGAGGAGGTGCGCCTTGGCCGGTTCCGGAGCGACCTCTACTTCCGGCTCAAGGTGGTGAGCATCATGCTGCCGCCGTTGCGTGGCCGCGAGGGTGACGTGGCGATGCTGGCCCGCCACTTCATGCGCGAGTTCTCGCGCAAGTTCCAGAAGCGCTTCACCGAGCTCACGCCGGACGCGGCGAAGCTGCTCGAGCGCTACCCGTGGCCGGGCAACGTGCGCGAGCTCCGGAATCTGCTGGAGCGCGTCGTGCTGCTCGAGGAGGGCCACCGCCTCGAGGCCGACCACCTGCCGCCGGAGATGCTCGGCCGGCGCACTTCCCCTGGACCGGTCGCGGCCGCCGCCGTGCGCGACGTCCTCGACCTGCCGACGCTGGCGCAGATCGAGATGGACCACATCAGCGAGGTGCTGCGGCTCACGTCGGGCAACAAGAGCCGCGCCGCGCGCATCCTTGGCATCTCGCGGCAGGGGTTGATCGAGAAGCTGCGCCGGTTGCGCATCGAAGAGGCGAGCGAGCGCACCGTCGAGCGCGCGTGAGTCGCTGAACGAGCGTGGGCCATCGCCGCGCGTGCATCGCACCGCGCGCGTGAGTGTCAAGAGTCTTGGCACTCTCAACGATCTGGACACCCCACATCATCGCGCGCGTTCGCAATCGCTTACGCGCAGCTCTACGCGCAACGAGCCAGTTTGTTTACAGATGGAAGGTTCTCCACAACGCGATTGTGGATGAGCGGCGATGACTCGCGACGTGAGTGACGATCGACAACCGTCGCAGTCACAGGCAGATATGCGCATCGCGCCGCGCGCGCGCCCGAGGTTGGCACGCAATCTGCTGTGCGCATCCCTCGTGCGCCGCACCCGAGAGTTCGGCGCCGACGAACTCGAACCAGCATCACTTCACGTCGCGAGGAGGTGATCCTCACATGGCTGCCAAGAAGAAGGCTGCGAAGAAGAAGGGCACGAAGAAGAAGGCCGCGAAGAAGAAGAAGTAACCGGTTCTTGGACCTGGCACGTCCTGGGGGGCGCGCTGGCTGAGGCCGGCCGCCCCTCGTCTTCTTGCAGTTCGTATCCAGTTATCGAGGGTCGATGGGTGCTGCAGTCGTTGCCCGCGACCCTCGCGGCACGCCGCGGGGATTCCTGAGCCAGGATGAGCCGTCGTCCCCGTAGCGCGCGGCGCGGCCCACCACGGACGTGTGGGCCGCCCGCATCTGTCTTCGCGCCGCGCGCGCGGCGTGGCCGCGGCGCCCGGACGCTGATAGCTTCGGCGGCCCGTGACCCCGAGCGCGCCCGAGCCCATCTCCCAGATCCGCATCCGCGGCGCCCGCCAGCACAACCTGCGCGGGTTCGACCTCGACCTGCCGCGCGGCCGGCTGTCCGTGATCACCGGTGTCTCGGGATCGGGAAAATCCTCGCTCGCGTTCGACACGCTCTACGCCGAGGGCCAGCGCCGCTACGTCGAGTCGGTGAGCACGTACGCCAAGCAGTTCCTGGACCGGCTGCCCCGGCCGGACGTGGACTCGATCACCGGCCTCACACCGGCCGTCAGCATCCAGCAGAGCAACCCGGCGCGGAGCGCGCGCAGCACGGTGGCCACGGCGACGGAGGTCCACGACTACCTGCGGCTGCTGTTCGCGCGGCTGGGCACGGTCCACTGCGGGAAGTGTGGCCGGGTGGTGACCGCCGACTCGCCGCAGTCGATCGCCCGCGAGGCGGCCGGCTGGCCGGCGGAGTCGGGGGTGCTGGTGCTGGCACCGGTGGCGCTGGCGCAGAAGCTGTCGTGGGCGGAGCAGGCCGGCCACCTGCTGCGCGCCGGCTACACGCGTGCCTGGATCGGCGGCGCGGTTGTGGACATGGACCCCGTGCCCGCGCTCGGCAAGTCCACGCGCGAGGTCCACGTGGTCGTGGACCGGATCAAGTGGCGGCCCGACGAGCGCGAGCGCCTGGTCGAGGCCTGCGAACAGGCGTTCCGCCGCGGCGAGGGGAAGCTGGCGATCGTGCGCGGGGAGTCGACGCCGACGCGTTACAACGAACGTTGGGAGTGCTCCCACTGCGGCACCCCGGCGCTGCGTCCCGAGCCAGCGCTGTTCTCGTTCAACAGCCCGCTCGGCGTCTGCCCGACCTGCCGCGGCTTCGGCGACGTGCTCACGTTCGCGCCCGAGCTGATCGTCCCTGACCACGACAAGTCGCTCAAGGAGGGTGCGCTCGCCCCGTGGGCCGGCTCGTGGCGCTCGGTGGCCTGGCCGCGCCTGCAAAGACTCGCGAAGGACGTGGGCGTCTCGCTGGAGAAGCCGTGGCGCGAGCTGCCGGCCTCGCATCGCAAGCTGCTGCTCGAGGGCGGCCAGGAGTTCCGCGGCGTGATCCCGTTCCTCGAGCGCCTGCAGAAGAAGTCCTACAAGGCCGGCAACCGGTTCGTGGTCAAGCGCTACCAGGTGCCGCGGCCGTGCGCGGACTGCGGCGGCGCGCGACTCCGGCCCGAGGCGCTGCGCGTGACGTTGGGCGGCGAGAGCATCGCCCAGGTCTGCGCGCGCAGCGTCGCCTCGGCGGCTGGCTTCCTCGCCGGGCTCGAGTTCGGCGACAGCGAGCGGGCGATCGCCGGCCCGGCGCTCGTGGAGCTGGAATCGCGGCTCCGCTTCCTGCTGCGCGTGGACCTGGGCTACCTCACGCTCGACCGGCTCACGCGCACGCTCTCGGGCGGCGAGGGCCAGCGCATCGAGCTCGCGAACGCGCTCGGCGCGAACCTTGCCGACACGCTCTACGTGCTCGACGAGCCCACCGCCGGCCTCCACCCGCGCGACACCGAGCGGCTGATCGCGATCCTCCGCGAGCTCACGGCGCGCTCCAACACCGTGGTGGTGGTGGAGCACGACCCGCTCGTGATCGGCGCCGCGCAGCACCTGGCCGACCTCGGCCCCGGCGCCGGCCAGCTGGGTGGCCGGCTGCTCTACGCCGGGCCCGCGGCTGGCATCCGGGACGAGAGTGGGTCCGCGACCGGCGCGTACCTGACCGGCAGGAAGCGCATCACGCGCACCGCGCGGACCGGGAAGCCCGCCGGGTTCGTGACGGTGGAGGGCGCGACGCACCACAATCTCAAGGACGTCACCACGCGCTTCCCGCTCGGCTGGCTGACCTCCGTCACCGGCGTCTCGGGCTCGGGAAAGAGCAGCCTGGTCGAGGAGGTGCTCTATCGCGTGGCGCTCAGGACGTTCGAGGGCCGCGAGGAGGAGCCGATCGGCGCCCACCGGGCCGTGAACGGACTCGACGCGCTCAAGCGCGTCGTGCTCGTGGACCAGTCACCGATCGGCCGCACGCCGCGCAGCTGCCCGGTCACCTACATGGGCGCCTACGCCGCGCTGCGCGAGGTGTTCGCGCGCCAGCCGGCGGCGATGGCGCGCGGGCTCAAGGACGGCGCGTTCTCGTTCAACACCGCGGGCGGGCGCTGCGACCACTGTGAGGGTGCGGGCTGGGTGCAGGTGGAGATGTACTTCCTCGCCGACCTCATGGTGCCGTGCGAGGTGTGCGGCGGCTCGCGGTTCAAGCCCGAGGTGCTGGACGTGCGCGTGCGCGGCGTGAACGTGAAGGAGGCGCTGGACATGACCGTGGACGCCGCGTTCGATCACTTCGCGAAGGAGCCGAAGTTCACGCGCCCGCTGCACGTGCTGCGCCAGGTGGGGTTGGGCTACCTGCGTCTCGGCCAGCCGGCCACTCAGCTCTCGGGCGGCGAGGCGCAGCGACTCAAGGTGGCGCGCGAGCTGGCCGAGCGCGGAGCGGGACCCTCGCTCTACGTGCTCGACGAGCCCACGGTAGGCCTCCATTGGTCCGATGTGCAGCGCCTGCTCGACGTGCTGGACGACCTCACGCAGCGCGGCGACACGGTCGTGGTCGTGGAGCACAACACGGATCTCATCCGCTGCAGCGACTGGGTCGTGGACCTGGGCCCGGACGGGGGGGACGCCGGCGGCCGGTTGCTCGCCGAAGGCCCGCCGGACGTGATCGCCGCGTGCGAGGCGTCGCACACGGGACGATTCCTGCGCGAGACGGCCAACGTCGGAGCGTAGTGCGCCGCACGATTGAACCCTCCTCGTGACGCAGGAGGAGACCGAGGAGAGGGTACTGACCGGCTCGGTGACCGGTGCGGCCACGTCCAAGTTCAGCGGCGAGGGTCGGGGGCCGCTTCTCCGTGGGCGCCGGCCATCGCCCTTCCGCCGACGGCGACGAACACCCGAATTTCTTCATTGAGTGATGACTTGACGCTCGCGGGTGTTTACCCTAATTGCGTACGCGGCCGCGCAGGATGCTCCGCCCGTTCCCTCGCCCTTGTCCTTCACCCTGGGTCGGAAATGCTGCGCCGAGTCTTCAGCATCGCCCTCCTCATCCTGGCGGCCAGCCGCGCCGTCGCCCACGACGACGAGATCACGCTGCGCGTGATCGACGGCAGGCTCGCGCGCGGCGAAGGACGGGCGATGGCCCTGCTCGTCCGGGCCGAGATCGAGCGCGCCGACGGCCACTGGGCGGAAGCCGCGGCCGACCTGGACAGCGCCGCGCTGCAGATCCCGGACTCCGGTCTGTTGGCGCTCTGCCGTGCCGGCCTGGCGGAGGACATGGGTCGTCCCGCCGAGGTCCTCCGCGTTCTCGACGCCTGCCCGGACATCGCGCTCGCCGCCGATCCGCGGGTGCCGTGGCTGCGCGCCGGGGCGTTGAGCCGGCTGGGCCGCATGGACGAGGCGGCGGCGGTGATGGACGCGGCGCTCGCGCGCGACCAGGCGGCCACTCCCGACCACTTCCTCGCGCGCTCGCGCGTCGCCGAGGGCCGCCCGGCGGAGGGTGCCGACGGCGCCATCCGCGTGCTCGAGGCGGGGCTCGAGCGCTGGCCGCGGGCCTGGAACCTCGCCAGCCGGCTCGTGGACCTCGAGGCCGAGGCCGGTCGTTACGACGCGGCGCTCGGGCGTCTCGACGCGGTGATCGCCGTGGCCGCTCGGCCGGAGCGGCTGCTCGCCCAGCGTGGCGACCTGCTCGCGCGCGCCGGCCGGCCGTGGGAGGCGCGCGAGGCGTGGACCGTGGCGCTGGCCCACCTCGAATCGCGCGGCGCGAACGACGCCGCCTCGCGCGAGCTGGAAACCAGGCTTCGAACCTCTCTCTCTGAACCGCTACCCACCCTCGAGGGGACGCAACCATGACCGGCACCTGGAAGCGGGGCACGAGACTCGCGATCGCCGCGGCCTGCCTCGGCGCGACCACCGCCTCGGCTCAGACGATCACGCGAGGACCTTATCTGCAGGCGGTGTCTCCGACCGAGATGACGATCCGCTGGCGGACGAACATCGCCACCGCCTCGCGCGTGGACCTGGGCGGGGCGCCCGGCAACTACACGCTCTCGGTGACCGATCCCCTGCTCACCACCGAGCACGAGGTGAGGATCACCGGGCTCCAGCCGCGGAAGAGCTACCCGTATGCGGTCGGCACCGCGACCGCGCTGCTCACGCCGCCGGATGCCACGTATCGCTGCACCACGGCACCCCCGGCCGGCTCGACCGCCCCGGTGCGCGTGTGGGTGATCGGGGACTCGGGGGAGAACGGCGCCGCTGCGGAGTCCGTGCGCAGTCGATTCGAGACGTTCAGCGCAACGCAGCCGGCCGACCTGTGGCTCATGCTCGGCGACAATGCCTACTCGTCCGGGACCGATTCGGACTACCAGAGCGGCTGCTTCAACCAGTACCCGCTCGAGATGCGCAAGTGGCCGCTGTTCCCGACCCGTGGCAATCACGACGGCCTGTATTCCGGGGCGAACAACGATTACCTGGACTTCTTCACGCTGCCGTCGCTCGGCCAGTGCGGCGGCGTGCCGTCCGGCAGCGAGTCCTACTACTCGTACGACTGGGGCAACGTCCACTTCATCTGCCTCGATTCCGAGGGCTCGGACCGGACGCTCGGCGGCCCGATGATCATGTGGCTGCGCCAGGACCTGGCCGCGACGGACGCTGCCTGGGTGGTGTGTTACTGGCACCATCCGCCGTACACGAAGGGCAGCCACGATTCGGACGATTCGGGGGACAGCGGTGGCCGCATGCGCGACATGCGCCAGAACGTCCTGCCGGTCTTGGACTCGACGGGCGTGGATCTGGTGCTGTCAGGTCACAGTCATTCTTACGAACGTTCGTACCTGCTGAACGGCCACTACGGGCTCAGCACCACGCTCACGGCCGCGATGAAGGTGGGGCCCGGCGATGGCCGCGTCGGCGGCAACGGCGCCTACACCAAGCCGCACATCCAGCAGCAGCCGTTCGAGGGCGCGGTCTACACGGTCGCCGGGAGCAGCTCGAAGTCGGACGGCGTGTCGTCGATGCCGTGCATGGTGAGCTCCATCTCCACGCTCGGCTCGCTGGTGCTGGACTTCAACGGCAACCGGCTGGATGCGCGCTTCCTCGACGCCTCGGGCACCGTGCGCGACAGCTTCGCGATCGTGAAGGGCGGCGGGCAGGTGGGGGTGCCACCCAAGGTCATGGCGCTCTCGCTCGCGCCGCCGCGGCCGATGCCGGCGCATGGTGAGGTCGCGCTCGACTTCACGCTCGCCGCCGAAGGCAAGGCGACGCTCGACGTGTACGACGCCACCGGCCGCAGGCTGGCGCGGCTCGTGGACGGCGTGCTGGAGGCGGGACCGCATCACGCGGTGTGGCGTGGTGTCACACACGATCGCGGCGCGCCGCCGGGCGCCTACTGGGCGATGCTCAGCGTCGGAAAAGACGTGCGTGTGCAACGCATCGTGCTCACGCCCTGAGTTTCTCTGGAGTCCGGGGCGCCACCAGAGTTAGAGTCTTTGGCGCACGGACGCGGTCGATATTTCCTCCCCATACGACCGCGCGAACGCTGAGCGGGCGCGCGGCAGGTTCTCCGGAGTATTCGCGTCACATGCACAAGCTGCTCGCGGTCGCGGCGCTGATCCTGATTGGCGCCTTCCTGATCGTGCATCCGCGGCTGCCCGCAGAGGCGGCGTCGAGCGCGAAGCACGCCTCGCATCCGGAGCACGGCCCTTCTCCCGGCGACTGGCTGGACCGAACGCCGAAGAGCTCGCCCATGCCCCCCGCCGCGGAGGACTGCACGGCGGTCGTGGACTCGGCGGCGAACCGGCTGATCCTGTACGGCGGCAAGGGCGACGACAACCGCGACCTCGCCGAGGTGTGGACGCTCGACCTCGGCCGGTTCGTGTGGTCCAAGCCCACGATCCCCGGTCCGGCGCCGCCGGAGAGCGAGGACCACGTGGCGATCCTCGACCCGATCGGCCATCGGATGATCATCCACGGCGGCGAGAACGGGCTGACCTCGAACAAGCTCTGGAGCCTGGACCTCAAGACGTTCCGCTGGCGGGACATGACCGACACCACGTCGCCCGGCCGTGAGGACCACACCGCGATCTACGACAGCCGTGGCAAGCGCATGGTGATCTTCGGCGGACGCAACAACACCGGCACGATCGACTATGTGAACGAATGGCGGCTGAGCGCGCTGGACCTGGACCCGCACTCGCCCACGTTCGAGAAGTGGACCGAGCTCGGTTGCGGAGACCTCCACGCTCCCGGGCGCTCCGACCATGCCGCCGTCTTCGATGCGATCAAGAACCGGATGGTGATCTTCGGCGGCTGGGACAAGGTCGCTCACACATTCCTGAACGACACCTGGGCCTACTACTTCGCCGACTCGCCGGACAGCGCCGGGCGGTGGAAGAAGATCAAGGCGAAGGAGTCACATCCGCCGATGCGGCGCCACGTGACCGGTGCCTTCGATGCCGGGCACAATTGGTTCGTGTGTTTCGGCGGGTACGGCGAAGAGGGCTTCCTGAACGACGTCTGGGCGTTCGACCTCGCCGCAGACAAGTGGATCAACATCACGCCCGGGCCGCAGCCGCGGCTCGATCATCTCGCCGTCTTCGACCCGCGACGCAAGCAGCTGCTCGTGTACGGCGGCGACGCGCACCTCTCGCGCAAGTTCCACGACCTGTGGGAGCTGGACGTGCGCCCGGGAGTGTCCGTGGACTCGCTGCGCTGACCGCTGTGCCCGAGGAGGACCCGTGACCCTGACCCCCGCGCTCTCCACCGAGATCCAGAGCGCCCGCGGCGGCGCCCCGATCCGGTTGTTCCTCGGCGGCGCAACGATGCCCGACGCCGAGACCCTGGCGCAGCTCGAGCAGCTCTCCGCCGCACCGGGCGTCAGCCATCCGGTCGCGGTGCTGCCGGACATCCATCGCAAGGGCGGCAATCCCAGTCCCACGGGCACCTGCTTCGCGACCACGGACACGCTCGTGCCCCGCGCGGTGGATACCGGCATCTGCTGCGGCATGCGCGTGATCCGCACCGGGCTCGAGGCGCGGGTGTTCACGCCCGCGGTGATGGACGCGCTGTTCGGCGAGCTGATGAAGACGGTGCCGGTGGTCGAGCACGCGGAGGACGTGCTGAGCGAGGGCGAAGTGCGCGACATCCTCCTGCGCGGCGGGGCGTGGAGCCGCGAACGGTACGGCCTCGACGACGACGAGATGAGTCGCATCGAGGACGGCGGCACGATGCCCACCGACACCGACGATCCCGAAGCGATCCTCGCCGCGATCCCGGGCAAGGCGCTGCGCAAGGGTCGCCGCGGCTACGGCACGATCGGGGCGGGCAACCACTTCCTTGAGCTGCAGGAGGTCACCGAGGTGCTCGACGCGACCCTCGCGCGAGAACTCGGGCTGAAGCTCGGGGACACCGTGTTCATGCTGCACACCGGCTCGCGCGGCGTCGGCAGCAAGACGATGAAGGCGCAGTTCGAGGAGCTCGAAGCGCGCTGGCGCACGCCCGAGATGGCGTCGCCGATCTACGCGTTGCCGGCGGACTCCGAGGACGGTCGCCGGTTCGCGCGCGCGGTGAGCGCGGTCTCGAACTTCGGATTCGCGAACCGCATCGCGATCACCGAGCGCCTGCGCGAGGCGGCGCGGCTGACGCTGCACGAGCCGTCGCTGCGCATGCCGCTGCTCGTGGACTGCTCCCACGTCAGCATCAAGGCCGAGCGCTGGAACGGGCAAACGGTGTGGATCCATCGCAATGGCGGCAGTCGCGCGCTGCCGCCCTCGGCCTCACTGGGGCATCCGCGGTTCGCGACCACGGGGCAGCCGCTGCCCATCCCCGGATCGATGGGGGACACGTCGTACATCGGCGTCGCCGCCGAAGGCGCCGTGCAGACGTATCACTCGGTGAATCACGGCGCGGGTCGCGTGCTCGACAAACCCGAAGCCACCGCGCGCTATTCCACGGCCGACGTGCAGCGCGAGATGTACGAGAAAGGCATTCGACTTTATCGCTACGGAGCCGGAGATATCGCCGAGCAGGCACCGGGTTCGTTCAAGGACATTTCACAAGTCGTCCAGGCGATGCGTGCGCATGCGCTCGCCACGCTCGTCGTGCGCCTGAAGCCGATCGCCACGCTCAAAGGCTGAGCGAGTCGGAGACGCGGGAACCCTCGTGTCGTTCGGCGGGCGCCATGTTGGGATCCGTGTTGTCAGGTGAATCCCCGCGGGCCCGTAGGGGAATTCACTAGCTGGACGCGCGAAGTCGGCGTGGACACCCCGATCCGCATCCGGTCTTGTCCGACAGCCCCAAACTCCGTTTGGGACCCGGTACCACTCCTGTTTGCCACCACTGTTCCCTCGCCTCGCTCGCGGCGATTGACGCGGGTCCGGGCCGCTCCGAGGCGGGGCGGATGGTCTAAAAAGCGCGCGATAGGTCCCAATTCCGGGCGCCAAACGCGAGGAATTGATGTATCGCTGGCATCACGAACATGTTGCCGTTCCGCAAAAGAATTTCGCTGAAATCCAGACGCAGTATGGGTACAGTGGGCGCGTCGATGGATATGAATCAGTCGCCGTGGTCGTGATCGCCCCAAATGATCCAGGAAGCGCTGACCGGTGATTCCTCGCACAGCGAGACGTCAAGCGGGTTCGCCGATCGAGACGTAACCACCTTCGTCATCTTGGGAGGAAGAGCGCAGACGGCCGCACAGCTGACACGAGGTCTCTCTTGTCCCCGCTTCGTATTCTTATGTGCTGTTATGACCAGCGTGGCCTGGGCCGTACCGCACGCACGCTGGACATCGCATCGGCTCTGACGGCTCGATTCTCCGACTGCGCCATCCTCATACTTACGAACCTGTCGATCGTGGGCAGGTTCCGCGCTCCGCAGGGCGTGGACGTGGTACGCATGCCGAGCATCGGGCCGGCCACCGGCTCCGAGGCCGGGCGCACGTCGATCGATCGTGAGCGAGCGCTGCAGATCCGGCGAATGCTGGCCGAGCGCACGGTCGAGACGTTCAAGCCCGACCTGGTGGTGATCGACCGCGATCCCGCGCATCTCCCTGCCGAGATGCAGACCGTGCTGAAGAGCGTACGCGACAAGCTGCCGAAGGCGCGCGTCGTGTGGGCGCTCCCGGACATGGTCGGCTCGCCGCGCGTGGTCGGCCCGCGGTGGTCGGCCGAGGGCGTGTGCCAGACGCTGGATCGGTACTGCGACGAGGTCTGGATCTACGGCGTCCGCGGCGTCTTCGACCAGGCTCGCGAGTACGAGTTCCCGGCAGGGCTCGCGGAAAAGGTGCACTACACCGGCTATCTGCGCTCGCCGTCGGTGCCGCCGCACCGCGTCCCGAATGACCTGCTGCGCGCCCACCCGGACCGGCCGCTGGTGCTGGTCACCGCGGGCGGCGGGGCGTCGGGCTACCCGCTGATCTCGAACTATCTCGACTTCCTCGAGCGCGTGAACGGCGACGCCACGTTCCAGAGCGTGGTCATCTCCGGGCCCATGATGCCGGCGCGCTGGAACGCCGCGCTGGCCGAGCGTGCGCGCCGGCTGCCGCACGTGATCTTCCACCGCTTCAGCAAGCAGGTGCTGCAGTACATGCGCCACTCTCAGCTCGCGATCTCGCGGGGCGGGTACAACACGCTGTGCGCGAACCTCACCTACCGCAAACCCGCGATCCTGGTGCCCGATGAGGAGCCACCGCACGAGCACCTGGTGCGCGCCGACGTGTTCGGGCGCCTGCGCTGGTGCGGGCTCGTGCGTCCCGGCGAGCTGTCGCCGACGAGCCTCGGGGACTCGGTGCTGAGCTCGCTCGCGGGCGGCTCCGACCAACCGCGTCCGGAACGCGCCGAACGGGTCTCGCTCGACGGGCTGGACCACATCGGCGAGCGCGTCCGCAAGCTCGCCGTGCGACGGCGGCCCGCCCGCAACGGCGCGATCCAGAATGTCCACCCCGTGGAGGGCGGCCGACACCCCGGCCTTGAAGTGTAGCCCGCCGCAGGAAGACGGCGGGAGCTGACCGGCGTGACACGCCGATTCGCGATGCAGGGACGGGGGGAAGCGAAGAGAGAGAGAGAGAGGATATGGTCGGCAGCGGTTCGCGATTGCTCATCTATTCCCAGGATGGCTTCGGTCTCGGCCACCTGAGGCGCAATCTCAACATCGCCTATCGCGTCTGGCGGTCCCAACCCGACGTGTCCGTGCTCGTCGTTGCCGATTCGCCCGCCGCGCCGTTCTTCGCGCTGCCGCCGCGATGCGACTTCGTCAAGATCCCCACGCTGGTGAAGGTCGATTCGGGCGTGTGGTGTTCCGACCGGCTCTCACTCGACCACCGTGAGGTGCTCTCGATCCGCACCCGGCTGCTCGAGGGTCTGGTCGAGAGCTATCGGCCCAACCTGGTGCTCGTGGATCACATGCCGCACGGCATCTTTGGCGAGCTCACCTCGTCGCTGCGCATCATGCGCCGCCGCCGCCAGCGCCCGCGCATCATGCTCGGGCTGCGCGACATCCTCGGCGCGCCCGCGGAAATCTGCCGCCGCTGGCGGCTCGAAGGCGCCTACGAGGCGGCCGAGCAGTACTACGACGGCGTCTGCGTCTACGGCTGCGCGGATGTCTTCGACCTCGTCCGCGAGTACGAGTTCCCGGCGTCGATCGCGGCCAAGGCGAGCTACTGCGGCTACGTGAGCCGTGAACAGGCCCCGCCCGCGCTGGAGGAGGCCGACCTCGCGCGCATGTTCTCGCAGCGGCACGACGGGCTCGTCGTCGTGACCGGTGGCGGCGGCGCCGACGCCAGCTTCTTCATGGACAAGTTCATCGACGCGGTGCGGCTGATGTTCCCGCGCGTCCCGTTTGATGCCGTGCTCTCGACCGGCCCGTTCATGCACCCCGAGCAGCACATGCTGCTGCGCAAGAAGGCGAAGGGGCTGCCGATCCACGTCACCCGGCAGGGCCAGGACAACATCCGCATGCTGCGCCGTGCCGACCTCGTCATCTCCATGGCGGGCTACAACACGATCTCCGAGATCCTGCGCTACCGGAAGCGGGCGATCGTGGTGCCGCGCTCGGGCCCGAGCGCGGAGCAGACGATCCGCACGCGGATCATGGGCGAGCGCGGGCTGTTCACGGTGGTGGGGGCGCGCGAACTCACCACCGAGGGCTTTGCCGCCCTGATCCGTCGCAAGCTCGACGAGCCGGAGCCCGGCGACCGGGCAGCGATCCCCGACATGGAAGGCGCCGCGAACGCCGCCGAACGGCTGCTCGCGGCCGCCGGATAGGCGCCCGCCCTTGGAGCCGCTCGGATCCGGCCCGGCGCGCACGCGGCGCGTGGGATTCCTGCTCAAGGGCTACCCGCGCCTGAGCGAGAGCTTCATCCTGCGCGAGATCCTCATGCTCGAGCGCATGGGGATCGACCTGCACATCATCGCGCTCCGCGACCCGGGCGAATCGACCGTGCACGAGCGCGTGGCGCAGGTCCGGGCGCCCGTCACCTACCTGCCGGACCGCCTGCTCGATGCGCCCGGCGTCGTTGCGGGTGCGAACGCGGCGCGGCTCGTGAAGGCGCCGCACCGCTACCTGGCGGGGCTGGGGGAAGCGATCGTGCGCAGCGTGCGTGATCGCGACGTCGCGCCGCTCAAGCGCTTCGTGCAGGCCGCCGTGCTCGTCGAACACGCGCTCCCGGGCACCGGGGTGACGCACCTGCACGCACACTTCTGCAACGACCCGACCACGGTCGCCTATTTCGCGTGGCGGCTCAGCGGGATTCCATTCAGCTTCAGCGCCCACGCGAAGGACATCTATACGCAGCACCCCGCACACCTCGCCGCCAAGCTCGCGCGCGCGCGCTTCGTCACCACGTGCACGGCCGCGAACGCCGCACACCTCGGCCTCCACGCGAACGATTCGACGCCGATTCTCAGGTGCTATCACGGGGTCGAGACCGATCGCTATCGCCCGGCGGGCGACGAGCGCACGGGCGTGCCGCACGTGCTGTCTGTGGGCCGGCTGGTGGCGAAGAAGGGCTTCCCGGTGCTGCTCGACGCGCTCGCGCGGCTGCGCGACCGCGGCGTGGCGTTCCGCTGCACGATCGTCGGCGAGGGCCCGCTCGAGGGCGAGTTGCGCGAGCAGCGGCGCCGGCTCCGGCTCGAGGACCGGGTCGAGCTGCCGGGCGCGTATTCTGAGAAGGCGCTGGCCGCGTTCTATCGCGAGGTCGACGTGTTCGCGCTCGCGTGCGAGGTCGAGTCGAACGGCGACCGCGACGGCATCCCGAACGTGGTCGTGGAGGCGATGGCGAGCGGCCTGCCGGTGGTGTCGACGAACGTCTCGGGGCTGCCGGAGTGCGTGGAGCACGGCGTCACCGGGTTGCTCGTGCCCGAGCGCTCGCCGGAAGCGCTCGCCGACGCGATCGGCGAACTCGTCGGCGATGCGGACCGCGCCCGCGCGCTGGGGCGCGCCGGCCGGCTGCGGGTCGAGCGCGAGTTCGCCGCCGAGCGGAACGTGCGGCCGATCGCGGACGCGCTGCGCGAAGCGCTCGAGGTCCGCGTGGAAGCGGAGGTGCGCCATGCCGTGGGTGGATGAGAGCCGCTACCCCGGCGAGGTCGACCGCCTGGCGACGCTGCCGCTCGCGCTCGATCCCGCGCACATGCGGCCCGTGCTCGCCGGGCGGGCGCCCGAGGCATTCGGCGCGCGCTTCGCAATCGACGCGCTCGACGTCGACATCTATCGGCGGCACGGCAATCGCTGCGTGATCCGCTACTGCGCGCGGGGCGCGTCCGCCGCGAACGGCGGCGTGGAGTGGCGCGTGATCGGCAAGGTGCTGCCACCCGGCGCGGGTGCGACGCTGGACGCGAACATGCGCGCGCTGTGGCTGCACGGCTTCCAGCGCGGCGCCGCCGACGGCATCAGTGTCCCCGAGCCGATCGCCTACCTGCCCGAGCTGTCGATGCATCTTCAAGAAGACGTGGGCGGCGTCTCGGTCCGCAACCTGGTGAAGCAGGGCCTCGACGAGCGGCACTTCCGCCTCGCCGCGCGCACCCTGGCGAAGCTCCACGGCTGCGGACTGCCGGCCGGCCTCGTGCGCGGCGTGGACGCCCACATGCTGCGTTGCCATCCGCGCCACCCGTTCCTCGGGCTCGCGTTCCCGGAACTCGCCGCCAAGGTGGACGACATCGTGGACCGCGCTCGCGCGCTCGAGCGCCGGTTGCCTTCGCTGCCGGTGACACCGGTGCACGGCGACTTCCACCTCGGCCAGGTGCACGTGGACGGCGATCGCGCCTGGCTCGTGGACCTGGACGCGCTGGGTTTCGCCGACCCGGCCTCGGACCTCGGGAACCTGCTCGTGTTCCTCGACGACAAGATCCGCCGCGACCCGGCGATGGCGGACATGGTGCAGGCGTTCCGCGACGAGTACGGCAAGCACGCGCCGTTCCCGGTGTGGGACCGGGTGCCGCTCTACGAGGCGCTCACGCACCTGCGGCGCGCCTGCAAGCAGCTCCGGCTCCAGCAGCCCGGCTGGCGCGAGAAGGTGCACGCCATGGTCGAGCGCAGCGCGCGCGAGATCGCCGAGGCCGAAGCGCTCGCGGGCGCGCACCTGAACGGAGGCGCCGCATGAGCGCGTTCGACCTGCCGCCCGGTGGCCGCGTGCGCGCGGTCGGCACCGTCGGGCCCGAGGGCATCCTGGTCGCGGTCGGCATCGAGCCGCAGCCGTGGCGCCCGCGCGCCGTCGTCGAAGCCACGGTGGAGACGGTCGGGCGTGAAGGCGCGATGCGCGTGTTGGGCTGCCCCGTGCGCGTGATGCCCGACGCCCTGGTCACGGGGCCCGGGGGCGAGGCCTTGACGCAGGACGCGATCGACGCCGGCGCGCGCGTCTGGCTGGGCGGGCGGTGGACGGAAGGCGCGGGCTTCGTCGCCGACGAGGTGCGGCTCCGCCCGCGCCGCGACTTCGAGATCGTCAAGGTGGCGGGTCCGGCACGCGGCTACGACGCCGAACGCGGGCGCGTGGAGATCGCGGGCTTCACGGTGCTGATGACCGAGCGCACGGTGCTGGGGACGGGCGACGACGAGGGGGGTGGCGAATGATCGACAGCAAGCTCAGCGCGCTCGACCGGGCGATCGACGACGACGCGATGCGCGAGCGATTCGCGGCCTCGCTCGACTCGGGACGCCCGCCGGTCACCGGCGTGCGCCACGCGGTGCTCAAGCACACACCGGGCAAGCGCTGCGTCATCGAGTACTGGATCACCGCACCGGGCGTCGCGGACGAGCGGCTGATCGGCAAGGTCTACCGTGACCAGCGCGGGGTACGAGTGTTCGATACGCTCCGCCGCTTGCACGCCGCCACGCGCGGAAACGGTCACGACGGGCAGACGTTCCACATGGCCGAGCCGCTCGCGTATTACGACGACCTCGGCATGGTGGTGCAGACCGCGGTGCCGGGTGTGGAGCTGGGGGTGCTGCCCGCGAGCGGCGACTGGGCGGGCGCGATGCGCGCAGTGGCCGACAACCTCGCCGCGCTGCACGAGCTCCCGGTCGCGGCCGAGCCGCGCACGCTCGCGGAGCTGACGCACAAGCTCTGCCGGCCGCGTCCCGGCGAGCTGGTGACCGCGCGGCCGGAGCTGGCCGACGCGGTGAAGAACATCGTCCAGGCCGTCGCGCTCGCCGACGCCACCGGACCTGGCATGAACCTCGTGCACGCGGACTTCGGGCTGGGCCAGGTGCTGTACGCCGACGGGCGCGCGGCGTTCGTCGACCTGGACGGTGTGTGCCGCTCGCATGCGGCGCTCGACGTCGCGAACTTCCTCGTCTCGCTGCGCCTGAAGCTCGGTCCGCTGAGCCCGGGACCCGAGCGCATCTTCCGCGATCGCTACCTCGAGCGCCGGCCCCAGGAGTCGCTCGCCATGCTCAGCGCGTTCGAGGCGCTCGCGTACCTGCGCCGCGGCGCCGCCGTGTTCCGCAAGGCCTCCGACCGCGACGACGTCGAGCGCGCCGGACGCCTGCTCGCGATCGGCAACTGGATCGCCCGCGCGGCGCTGGATGGGCGCCCGGGTGAGAACGGCACGCGATGAAGCCGCTGGATCGCAACCCGAGCCGGGTGGGCGCATGAGACGCGCGAACGGTGCGCTCCGCGATCGTGCCCACAGCGCCGTGCGCGCGGTCGACCTGCCCGAGGCCTGTGACGTGCCGCAGTTGCCGGCGATCGTCGAGCCGGGCCGGCTGGCGGACGCGATCGGCGCCGCGCTCGCGCACGCCGACCCCGGCGCGCCGCCGCTCGTGCGCTGCGACGTCACCAAGCTCCACTATCGCCCCGGGAAGGGGTGCCGGCTGGTGATCGCCGCGCGCTTCCGCAGCGGTGGCCGCGCCGGAGAGGAGCAGCTCTACTTCGGTCACCTGCCCGCGGCGGGTCGCGAACGGCGTCCCGCGCACGCGCCGGAGCGCGACGGGCTGGCCGCAGCGCCACGCTTCGGCCCGCCGAGCCTTCACCTCGCAGACTGGGACCTGTGGCTGTGGGCGTATCCCAACGATCCCGAGCTGCCCGGGTTGGCGGCGCTCGCCGATCCAGAGCGCGTGCGCGCGCGCTTCGCCGCCACGCCGGACTCGTTCGGTTTCGAGCGCGCGCCGCACTCGGTGCTGTCGCGGCGGGCGAAGTACGTGCCGGGGAAGCGGTGCGGATACGTGTTCGAGGTGAGCGGGTGGAGCGAGCGGCGGCACGCGCCGGCGCGTCGCGTCTACGGCAAGTGCCACGCCGGAGACGAGGCCCGCATCGCCCACGAGGCCGCGTCGCGCGTCTGGCATTCGCCGGCGGCGCGGGCGGGCGACGTGCGGCTGCCGCAGCCGTTCGCCTGGGACGAGCCGACCGGGATCGTGTGGCAGGAGGGGCTCGCGGGGCGGCCCGTGCTCAAGGAGCACGGCCAAACGGAAAAGTTGCCCGGCCTCGCGGCGGAGATCGGCGCACGGCTCGCGGCGCTCCACGGCGCGGACGCGGGGCTGGCGCTCGAGATGGACCACGCGTTCCTGCTCGCCATGCTGCGCGAGTCGCTCGCGGCGGCCGCGCGCACGCTGCCGCCTGCGGCGGGCGCCGCCTGCGAGCTGGGCGAGCACCTGCTCGCGATCGGCGCGCGTTTCCCCGAGCTGCCCGCGGTCACGCTCCACGGCAGCTTCCGCATGAGCCACGTCATGGAGACCGCCGCGGGCGTCGCGTTCATCGACCTGGACGGGGCCAACGCCGGCGACCCGGGCGTCGACCTCGGGCGCTTCCTCGCGCACCTGCGCCGGCTCGAGGCGCAGGGCTCGATCGCGCCCGCCGTGGCGGATGCGACCGCGCGCGAGTTCCGCCGCGGCTACCAGTCCAACGCGCGCGTGCGCGTGAGCGACGAGCGCATCGGCTGGGCGACCGCCGTCCATCTCATCTCCGGGGGCCTCGACAAGGCGCTCAAGCGCATGGACGCCGGCTCGCTGGGAGCGCTCACGCGCGCTGCGGCGAGGAGCTGCCCGGCATGAGCGCGTCCGCGAACGGCATGCGCGCCCGAAAGACCGCGGCGGTCGACGGCGGCCCGTTCGGGCTGCTCATCGATCCGGCGCTGCCGCGGCTCTCAGAAGCGCTCGATGCTGCGGGCATGGCGAAGCGCTTCGCCGGGGGCTTCGCCGAGCGCGCGCACGGGCCCGCGCCGCACGTGCACCGCTGCGAGGTGGAAGAGGTGTATTACCGGCCCGGACGTCATTGCGGGATCCTCTACCGGCTGCAGCTCAACGGTCACGATGCGCTGCGCGACGAGTGGCTGTACGCGCGACTCCTGCCCGCGGAGCTGCTGCGCGAACGCTTCGAGAAGGCGCAGGAGGCCGTAGTGGCCGCGGGCGCCTCAGCGCTCGTGCGCTCCCAACTCGACCCGGTGAGCCTGTGGGAAAAGCCGGGCATGATCGTGTGGACGTTCCCGAACGACCCGAAGCTTCCCGGGCTGCGCGCGATGGCCGATACGGCGCGCGCCCGGCGACGGCTCGCGCGCGAGCGCGCGACGCTCGGGCCGCTCGCGGGCTCCGAGGACGGACGAGCGGTGCGCGCCGGGCGCGGTGAGCTGGCGTTCGAGCGGGTGAAGTACATGCCCACGAAGCGCTGCGTGCTCCGCTACCACGACGGGGATGGGACGGCGGAAGCGGATAGGGCGCCGTTCGTGTTCTTCGCCAAGGCGTATCCGGCGGGGGAGAGCGAGCCGGCGTTTGGCCTGCAGCGCGCCGCACGCGAGCGCCTCGTGGCGGCACGTGTTGCGGTCGAGCTGGCGGAGCCGCTGGTCCACGTTTCCGAAGCGAGCGCGGTGTGGTTCGCCGACTGGGGCGGTCGCGGGCTGATCGAGACCGCCGCCGAACGCGGCTGGGACGAGATGGCGGAGCGCGCGGCCGCGGCGCTGGCCGCGTTCCATCGCGTCGCCCAGCCCGGCATCCCGGACCACGCCGCCGCGGACGACGTGCTCGACGAGGCGCGGAAGGACGCGGCGAGTTATGCCGCGCACGCGCGCCGGCACGCCGGGCTCGCGCGCGGACTGATCGCCCGGCTCGAGCGCGGGCGGCCGCCGTCGGGCGTCGGCCGGCCAGCGGTGGCGCTGCACGGGGCGTTCCGCGCCGAGCACGTGCTCGTCCGCGGCGCACGCACCGCGTTCCTGGACCTCGATGGCATGACGCTGGGCGATCCGCTGTTCGACGCGGCCGAGTTCGTGGCCTCGCTCGAGTTCCTGGCGCTGCGCTCGCCCACGGCGCCGGTCGATGCCGAGCGTGTCTCGCGCAAGTTCCTCGCCTGCTACGCGGCGTCGGTGCCGTGGGCGGTCGACGGCTCGTGCGTGGCGTGGTACGCGGTGGCCTCGATCTTCCGCAAGCTCCATGGCGCGGTGAAGCGGCTGGCGCTGCCCACGCTCGGCCGGCTCGAAGCGCAGGGCGAGATGCTCGCCGAGCGCTGGAACAACATGGCGGGATGGGCGGCACGTCCGCCGCAGCCGTCGCGCCGGCAGGTGCGACACGGTGGCGCCGGCGCGCATCCGAGCGAGGTGCGGTCGTGAACGTCGCCTACGTGTGCGCAGATTTCGGCGTCCCCGTGTTCGGGCACAAGGGGGCCTCGGTGCACGTGCGCGAGATGGTGGCGGCGTTCGCGGACGGCGGCCACGACGTGCGCGTCTTCGCGCCCACGCTCGACGACCCCGGGCCCGCGGGCGCGCACGCCGCGGACGCCGCCACGCAACACGCACGGTTCAAGACGCGCATCGGGAGCGATGGCGGCCGCGTCGAGATCGCCCAGGTGGCACCGGAGGGCCGGCACGTCGCCTGGCTCGAGGAGCTCAAGCACGTCGAGGCTCTGCTCGGCCGGCCGACGCGACTGCGGCAGGAGCTGCGGAACCTGCTCTACAACCAGGCGCTCCGCGCCCAGTTGGGCCACGCCCTGCTCGCCGAGCCGGCGGACTTCATCTACGAGCGCTACACGCTGTTCGGCCACGCCGGCATCGACCTGGCGAGGCTCCACGGTGTGCCGCACGTGCTCGAGGTGAACGCGCCGCTCGCGGACGAGCAGGAACGCATGCGCGGGCTCGAGCTCAAGGACCTGGCGCGCGCGAGCGAACGGCGCATCTGGAGTACCACCGACGCCGTGATCGTGGTCTCGCGACGGCTCGCCGAGACCGTGGCCGCGTGCGGCGTGCCCGAGGCGCGCATCCACGTGCTGCCGAACGCGGTCGACACGCGGCGGTTCACGCCCGGCGCCACGGCCGACGAGGTGCCGGAACACGTGCGCGAGCGCGTGCGCGGCCGCTGCGTCATCGGCTTCGTGGGCTCGCTCAAGCCGTGGCACGGGGTGGAGACGCTGTTCGAAGCGTTCACGACGCTGCTCGAGCGGCACTTCGACGTACACCTGGTCGTGGTCGGCGACGGCCCGATGCGCGAGCCGCTCGAGCGCGCGGCCGCCGAGCGCGGCTTCCTGCCGCACGTGACGTTCGCGGGCGCGGTCGCCCACGCCGACATCCCGGCGTGGCTGTCGCTCATGGATCTCGCGACCGCGCCGTACACGCCGCACCCGGATTTCTACTTCTCGCCGCTCAAGCTGTTCGAGTACATGGCCGCGGGCGTGCCCGTGGTCGCCGGACGGATCGGGCAGCTCGACGAGCTCCTCGAGCACGAGCGGAACGCGCTCCTGCACGCGCCCGGTGACGCCGGCGCGCTGGCGGTGCAGCTCGAGCGGCTGGTGCGCGACCCCGTGCTCCGCCGGCGTCTCGGCGTCGCCGGACGCCAGGGGATCGGCGACGAGCGCACGTGGTCGGGCCACGTGGAGCGCATCGAGGCGATCGTCCGCGCGCTGCGCTCAGGCGAGCCGGGGCTGGCGCTGGCCGAGCGTCGCGCCGCGGAAGGGCCGCGCACATGAAGCCGATCGCGCTCGTCACCAGCCAGTTCCCGCCGCAGGTGGGCGGCGTGGGCCACTCCTGCGCGCGGGTGGCGCGCCTGCTCGCGCGCGGCGGCCGCGACGTGCACGTGGTGGCATTCCAGAAGCACCCGGAGCCGGTGGCGCTCGACGAGGCGATCACCAGCACGCGCGAGGGCGAGCTGCTCGTCCACCGCGTGCTCGTCCACCACCCGCCGGGCGCGAGCGAGGCCGAGGTGCTGACGCGGTCCAACCGCGAGATGTTCCAGGCGCTGGACCTGCTGATGCGCCGCCACGACTACGCCGTGCTGCACGGCTTCTTCCTCTATCCCGGCGCCTACATCGCCGGCATCGTCGGCCGGCTCCACGGCGCCCGCGTGATCGCCTCGATCCGCGGCAACGACGTGGGCAAGTACGCGTTCGACCCGCTGCGGCTGGGCTTCGTGCGCTCGGCGATCGAGCATGCGGACGCGGTCACGTCCGTGGCCACGTCGCTGCTGGAGCTCGCGGACCGCGCGCTGGCGCCGCTCGCCGGGCGCGGGCGCACGATCCTCAACTCGATCGACCCGGCCCGGCTCGCGCCGCGCGAGCGCCCGGAGCTGCCGCTCCAGGGCACGGTCATCGGCTCGAGCGGCCTGTTCCGCTACAAGAAGGGCCTTGTCCACCTGTTCAAGGCCCTGGAGTCGCTGAACGGTGGCTTGGACTACACGCTGCTCATGGCCGGCGACTGGTTCGGTCCCGAGGACCGCGTCACGATCACGCGCGAGATCGAGCAGCACGGGCTCGCCGCGCGCACGCAGGTGACGGGGCGCATCGCACCCGAGCGCATGGGCGACTACATCCGCCTTTTCGACATCATGGTGTTCCCGTCGCTGTTCTCCGAGGGCTGCCCGATCTCGATGCTCGAGGCCATGGCGCTCGGCCGGCCGATCGTGGCCAGCCGCGTCGCGGCGATCCCGGAGATCCTGCGCCACGGCGAGAACGGCCTGCTCGTCGAGCCGGGATCGTCGAGCGAGATCGCGGCCGCGATCCGCGACCTGGTTCGCGACCCGCTGCTGGCGCGGCGCATCGGTGAGGGCGCGCGCGCCACGGCGCTGGCCATGAACCCCGACCACGAGGCCGCGCAGTGGTCAGAGGTGTACGCGAAACTGTGAGCTCGTTCCGGGAATCGGTCGCGATGGCGAGGACGCCGCGGGTGACGGGCTCCGGCCCGGCCGTACCCGGCTGGCGGCCGGTGGAGGAGGCCGACCTCGTCACCTGGCTGCGCCGCGGCGAGCGCGCGCGGCTCGAGCGTGCGCGGATCGAGATCGTGCGCCACGCCCCGGGCAAGCGGTTGACGGCGCGCTGCCAGCTGACGCTGGTGGCGCCGGATGGGCGGCGCGAGCGGCGGACCGTGTTCGCGAAGCAGTACCGGCGCACCGACCTCGCGGAGCGCCTCGCGCGACAGCTGCAGACGCTCGAGTTCGGATCGGGGGAC
>Ga0134127_10000892_pt1 | contig 23823 bp, 25 predicted proteins | sample KB31753_FD_96459 | JGI IMG/M metagenome (GOLD analysis project Ga0134127, IMG submission 96459) | Terrestrial soil microbial communities with excess Nitrogen fertilizer from Kellogg Biological Station, Michigan, USA - KB3-175-3 | ecosystem: Environmental > Terrestrial > Soil > Unclassified ... | reverse complement strand
TCGATCTCCGACTCGAGAAAAAGGGCGCGTATGCGCTGCGTGCCCCAGGCCCGGTAGACCACCGTTGGACGTCCATCCGCCAGCCGTGCAATATGAAACGGCCGCAACTCGACGGCAAACTGTCGATCCAGATATTTCTTGTCGGCCGAAAAGGGATTGGCGACGTAGTCCTTCCACAAGGCGTCCGCATCGACCATGACCTCGGGGTCCACGGTGTTCTGACGATCGCTACTTCCGGAAGATGGCTTTGGGCAGCATCGCGTGTACGCCCTTCGTTCCGTCCACCACCTGCGTTACATGTAGATCCATGGCCGCGCTCGCCAGCAGGTACGCGTCGTCCCGCGACAGACCCTTGATTTGAACGACCCAATCGAGCATTTCGCGGGTCGCGATTTTGGCGGCTTCGTCGAGGTCGGTGTGAAGGCCCATCGTGATGTAGTGCGTCGCGGTTTCAGCGCGCGGCCAGCGCAGATGCTGCTGCTTGTGCAGGACGACCTGGATCTCTCCCTTCAGCGACGTCTCGATGGCCGAGAGGCTGACCTCGCCGTGCCCTTGCACAGCGTGGCCATCGCCGATCGAGAGCAATGCTCCCGGGACCTGCACGGGCAGGTACAGCGTGCTACCTGCTCCCAGGTCGGGGTTGTCTAGATTTCCACCGAACACGCCGGGCGGCCCACTCGGCACCCGGCCCATGCTCGCAGGGGGTGCGACGGCCATCACGCCCCAGAACGGCTTCGCCGGAATCTCGATGCCCGGCGCGAACAGGATCATCTTGCGAGCGACGTCGATCCAGACGACGTGATTCTTCTCGTACGGGAAATCCTCAGGCAGCTGGCCGCGATTCGGCACGAACCCCTGTCCTGCGATCGGCAGCCGCACGTCGACGGATCGGATTCGGATTTCGAGCGTGTCACCCGGCTCGGCGCCGCGAACGGCGATGGGGCCATTCAGCGTGTGATCGCCGCGGCCGTCGTTGTCGACCCCTTCGTACACCGCGTACAGTTCGGCCGGGATCTTCTCTTTCGGGACGCCGAGCTTCTCGAAATATCGCGGGTTGCCAGTCGCCGTTTCGAGTCGAACGACGTCGCCGGAGTCGATCGTCAGGACCGGCTTCAGCGACGCGTCGAAAAATCCGCGATGCACCGTTGACGGCGAGGCTTTGAGTTCGTGCACCTTCGGCGATGACTGCGCACGAACAGTCCCAACGACACACAACAGGGTCACGCCGATCGCCGCGCACGTGGTTCGCATAGCGAGGAGACTTACTTCGCCAGCGGATTCGGCCGCATTTGGAGCTTGACGACCTTCGGCCGCGATCCTTTGCCGCCTTCCTGATGCCATGGCGTGTACATCGAGTAGCTCGTCCACATGCCGCGGCCCTTCCATCCGGCGTTTGGATCGTCAATGCGTCCGTCGATGTGCCGCGCATGGAATCCCAGCGGATACGGCACGCGCAGCGTCAACGTCTGCATCTGGCCGTTCTGCGGCCTGAGGACGAAGAACGAGTCGGCGTTGACGTCGCCGCCCAGCAGGACATCCTTTCCGAGACCGAGTGCGTCGTGGTGATCGATGTTGGTGAGATACAGCATGTCGGTGCTGGTCTCACGCGATGGCGGCGCCCCTTTGAAGGACGGGCCCGGCTTCGTGTAGACGCTCCACCCCTCGGGGCACTGCTGTCCGGTCGCGTCCGGACCATTGAGCACCTTGCACTTGCGGCGGTCGAAGCTGAGGATCTCGTGGACGCCGCGCCAGTTCTGGTAGACAACGCCGTTGCTGTCGATGGCGACGCCTCCCGAATATTTCACCGAGGCTTTCGACGGTGGGGGGATGTAGACCTCTGCCTTGCACGACATCGGCGGGTTGGCGCCTCGTTCGAGCCGGACCAGCGTCTGGTCCTCGTGACCGATGCCCGAGCACCAGATGCTGCCGTCGGTCGGGCTGATCCCGATCGCATAGCATCCAAATTCGATGCGGTGATCCTTCTTTGGATCGATCGGTTGATTCGGCTCGGTCCAGCCGCTGGAGATCTTGCCGTCGCCGTTTGTATCGACGACGCCCGGGCACCATCCCTGCGCGGCGCCCGCGTCGTGCGTCTTGTCGAACGCAACCGTGTCGAGCCAACCGACGGCGTCGTCCTGGCCGAAGACCAGGTTGTCGTGTTCGTCGAACATGTTATGGTCCGCGGCAAAGCAGCTGTCGACCATCGTGAATTTTTTCGTCTTCGGATCGAGCAATTCGATCTGCCGCGCGCTCGGCCCTTCCATCGGGAAGTACTTCGCAAACTTGTTCGCCGGGTCTTTGCAGTATGCCGGCTGATCCTTCGGCGCACGGATCCGCGCCGTCACCCAGACATGTCCTTTCGCATCCATCGCGACGCTGCGTGGATCGGCCTGCCGCTGCCAGATCTTCTCGGTCCCCCAGTACGGAGACGCCGGCGTATTCGCATCGAGCACGGGCCCGTTCGATGGCAGCTTGATCTCGCTCGTGGTGTTCGTGCGCGGATCGAGCACCGCCAGGATGTCGGAGCTCTGGTACGGCCCGTAGACCAACCCGTTCGCGTTGTACGTCGGATTGCGCTCGTCGGTGGCGGCCGCATCGCTGCGGCGGCTGGTCGGCAGCCCCCAGTCCCACATCGAGATCACCAGGTTGCGTTCGACGCCCACGGGACGAGGTGGGGCCTCGGGATATGCGCCGGCTGCGATGCGATCGGTCCAATCGGCGAACGCCTTGCGCTGCTCGCCGAGACCTTTGAAGACGTTGCTCATGTTTGCGCCGTTGGGACCCATCGCCGTGTGTCGATCCCACGCCTCGAGCGTCGAGGCCAGCGAGCCCTTGGGAATTTCACGGGTCGCCTTGGTGCCGACCTGGTGGCACGAGAAGCACGCCTTCGTCTCGTGCGCGAACTCCTCGGGGGAATGTTCTCCCTTTGGAATTTCCAGCAGGCTCAGCCAGTAATTCGCCGGATAGACCTGCGCGGCCGCACGTCCGTCAGGAGCGACGACACCTTTCAGATCCAGGCGCTGACCGGGTTTTGCTGCAACGCGGGCTGAATCGACCAGCCCGTAGCCGCGCACGAACACCTGATAGTTCGCCTGCGGCAGATCCGGAACGACATATCGCCCCTGATCGTCGGTCACGACCATCCTGGCGAACTTCGTCGGCAGATCCGTCGTTTCGGCGATCACCCAGACGCCGGCTTCCGGACCTTTTGCGCTCGTGACGACGCCGCCGATGTCGTCGGCGTCAATCGCGACGGTCGCGCCGCCCTGTTGCGCGGCAACCAGCTTGAACGAGATCAACAGTGCGAAGGCCACGACCACGGCACCCAGCCTCGGATTCAGAGCCCGTTTCATCTGCGCCTCCAATCCGGTTGTCCCAATGATGGGCGAAGCTTAGCGCAAAACGGTCATCGAAGATCGACACGTCCACGAGTACCGGCAATTGTTGCGACCAGCGAAGGTTTCGCGCCTTTCACCACAGGCAAATCGAGTCCCAACGCCTCCAGCATTCGTTGGACGTGTTCCGGATCCGGGTGCTCGCCGCGAAGCGAGATCAGAGTTGCACCAGTGGCAGCGCTCCTTGCCGGATGGGGCGTATCGCCCCAATCAATGAAAAATGGAACGAGCCCATTTGCAACGAATGCCCGCTGGTTCGTGATGTGCCAGGACAGAAGACTGCCGGTCGGTGTGCGCCGGCTTCCGGGTATCACGTCGCCAACCGGGACACCACGGCGATGCGCCTCGGCGACGATCTGCGTCAGGTTGGTTCCCTTTGCAGCCCAGGTGACGAGCCGCGGCGCTGTCAGATCGTCGATCTCGAATTTCCGAGGACCGGGCGGTTTCGCTTGATCGGGATCGGGGCCGATGATCTCGAGGTAAGACATCGGACCGAGAGCGATGAGCGCGTTGCGAGTGCCCTCGCCCGGATGCTGTCCGCCTGGCGTCGCCTGGATTCCGAGCAATGCCTCAACTTGCTTGACACCAGCGGCCAAGTCAGGCGTCGCGTAGACCAGGTGATCAATCTTGCTCAGCAGCCCGCGCGGCTCGCCAGACTGCGCGTGTGAGTCGACGCTCATCACGATCGCAAATAGTGTCACTGAGGTCGCAACAATCCACGCAGTCGCTTTCGACGCGAGTCGAGCCGTTCTTTCCAGCGGGTGGCGCCGGGAGGGGCGTCCCCACGCCGCGCCGCAGGCGCGATGAGCGCCGTCGGCGCGAAAGAGCGCCGAGGACGGCGTGGGGAGACCCGGCGACAGGACCCGAACTGCTCGACTCGAGCAAGGTCGACTAGCCACGACGATCACAACAGCCACGTTATGAGGACGAATGGTCGTGGACGATCCGCCAGCCCTGAGGCAGCTTTTGAAACGTGACCGACGTCATCCCCGTCGACTCTTTCCCGTCAGGCATCCTCAAGCGCCACTGTCCACGGGCCAACACGACTTCCGGACCCAACACCTTGAATTCCAGCTGCGGAAAATCGAGCGCGCCCATCTGCCGGCCTTCGGCCGTGTAGCTCGCGCGATACCGATCCATTGTCTGCTGCCAGCCGCGCGTCTCGGCTTTGTTCGAAAAGAACACGAGATCGGGCGAGTTCCAGTACACGGTCATGAAGGCGTCCAGGTCGCCGCGATTCCACGCCTCCACGCCGCCGTTCCACACCGCCCTGACTTCCGCCGCCGGATCTCCGACGCGCGACGGCGACGCCGCGCACGCACTGATCAGCACCAGCAGCGTCACCGACGACAATCTGAATTTGGTGCGCATGGTGTTCGACCTGAGGGCGGAGCTGAAGGTCCGCCTCTACGCTGTCCTATCGACGGGCGGTTGATTCCGTTCTGCAGCCCCTCTTCGCCTCTTCGAAACCGTCGAAGAGTCGGCCCGCGTTCGCCCCCGCGAGCGTATCCAGACGATGAGGCTGTCCTTTCTCGACGCTGTAGCGCGCGACCGTCCCTTTCGAACGCAGGTACTCGGCTTCCTGCTTCATCTCGCCGTGCCACATGTATTCGTCGAGCTCGCCGACGTACATGAAGACGCACATGTTCGAGATTGCCTGAAGCTTCGCCGTGCTCGGTTGCCACATGTATCCAGGGAACGCAGTCACCGAGAGGAAGTACTGAGGATTGGCGGCCGCGACGTGGAACGCGGCGATCCCTCCGTTCGACGGACCGGCGATGTGAAACTTGCTCCCTTCGATCTTGTAGTCAGCGAGGATCGCCTTCAGGAAGTCGGGAAAAATCCGCGCGCCATCTTCGAAAAAGAGCTGGCCGTCTGGCGCGGCAGGTGCAATCACGATGTAGCCGCGCTTCTCCGCCTCAGCGCGAAAGTTGCGCGAGAGGATACCCTCGACGGTGTTCATCGTCTGAGGACCGCCGCCGAACGCGAGGATTGCTGGATACGCTTTCGTCGCGTCGTACCCGTTCGGCAAGACCACCTTGTATTGCACTGTCTTCCCAGCCACCTTCTTCGTCTTGTCCACCACTTCCGCGCGCGACGGAACGGCAGTCGCAACGAGCAGGCAGCCGACCAACGTGCCAATGAACGCTGTCCGAAATCTCACAAGCCCTCCTCGTTACTTCGTCGCGGTCGCGCGCGCAGGCTCCAGCGCGGTGAACGGTCCGCTCGCGTACACCACCTTGCCGCCGACGATCGTCAGCACCGATTCGATGCCGCCAATCTGATCGACGGCGACCGTTGTGTAATCCTTCGAGAGCACCGCCAGATCGGCCAACTTGCCGACCTCGAGCGATCCACGCACGTCTTCGTCATGTGAAACCCACGCGCTTCCTGATGTGTAGAACCGGAGTGCGTCGCTGCGGCTCGGAGTTTCCGCGGTGCCGCGGAGAGGCATCCCGCCTGCATTCTTCCCGTCGAGGAACCATTGAAGGACGGTGAAAGGATTGTAGGTGGAGACGCGGTGGGCGTCCGTACCCGCGCCGATCGGCACGCCGATCTTGCTGCCGGTCACGACGGGCGGCTGACGGCCAATTTTCTCGGCCGACTCACGCTTCACGACGTCGGCGGAGGTGTTGTACATCGCATCCTGGACGGTCCACCCGACGCCGAGCGCCTTCATCCGCTGCAATGTCTTCGGCGATGCATCGTTGAGGTGTGCGATGGTCCATCGCAATGATCCGATCGGAAACTCCCGATTGACACGCTCCCAGATGCCGAGAAGCTGATCGACGTTCGCTTCGGTGTTCCAATGCATCGTTACAGTGAGGCCGCGTTGCGCAGCCCAGCGGACGATCTCGTAGTACTTCGTCTTGTCCGCCTCGGGAGGGATGCCGTTGATCCCGTTCATCGCCCACGTGATGCGCTCTCCGATGCCGTTGAAGTGGAGCATCTCGTCGCCGAAGCCTTGCGGCATCATGGCGAGGTAATTCTGGTACTCGGCGAATTCGGAGCCGTCCGTCATGCCGCACAAGCTGTACGCGACGCGCACGGTGAGCTGCCGATCGCGCCATACCTTGAACAACGCCTGATATTCGCGGGGCGTGACGTTATTACCTCCCGGATCGACGACACCCGTGATGCCGAGTCGATTGAGCTCCCGGAAAAACGTCCTCGTTCCGGCGACCTGCTCGTCGAAGGTTGGCTTCGGTAACCGGTCGAACAGCTCGACCAGATTGCCGGTAATCGCTCCGGTCAACTTGCCGTCCGTCCCTCGCTCGAGCGAGTTTCCCTTGGGCAGATCCGCGTCGCTGTTGATGTTCAACGCCTTCAGCGCGAGCGGCGTCATCATCGCCCACCCGTAGGCCAGCTGTACGTACACGGGATGGTTAGGCGCCGCAGCCACGAGCTCCGCTTGTGTGGGACGGCGCCGTTCCTTGAAGGCGTCGAGCGTGGCCGGCGGTGTCACGACGATAAGCCATGTACCGGGCTTGGCCTTCAGCGACGCGTCGTGGAGACGACTCAACGCGTCGGCAAGCGACGATGCGCCGATCCAGTTCACTTCGGTGCTGAAGCTCAGCGCCGCCCGGGTGGCGTGCATGTGGGAGTCGATGAGGCCGGGAATGACGGTCCGCCCCTGCAGATCGATGGTGCGGGTCCTCGGACCGGCAAGCCGCCGAATGTCCGCATCGGTCCCAAGCGCCGCGATTTTTCCTTCGCGAATCGCGAGCGCGCTGCGAATCGCGGATTGGGGATCGATTGTCAGAATCTTGCCGTTGACGAGGATGGTCTCGATCTCCTGTGCCGCTGCTGAAGCTGCCATGAGTGCCGAAGCACAGAACACAACGACGAATAAGTTTGTCTTCATGGATGCCTTCCTGCCTGCACTGCGCCGTCGATATTACGCTGCGATCGTTTTCCAGTTTTTTGTCAGGTAGTCCGCCGTACGCCATGCCAGCGCCTGCGCGGTGAGCGTCGGGTTACGGGCGCCGCTCGTCCCCATCACCGATGCTCCGAGAACCCCAAGATTCGGAACCTCGTGCGAGAAGCCCCACCGATTGACGACGTTGGTGTCGGAATTGTCGCCCATGCGTGTTCCGCCGTAGGCGTGCGTCGTGGGACCCATCGTCCCGATCGCGGCTTTATCGGTTGCCACCGCGCCCGCCGCCATGAACCAGGCCACCATCTTGTCCTGGATGAAGGCGGCGACCTTCCGCTCGTTGTCCTTGTAGTCGGCGGTAATGCGGCACACGGGAAATCCAAGCGGATCTTTGATCGTCGGATCGAGATCCAGGTAGTTGTCTTCGTACGGCAGCGTGGTCTTCTGCAGATACGCCGTATTCCAGCGGTCGGCATTCTGCTTGATGAACGCCTTCCATTCCGATCCCCATCGTGGCGCCCTTCCAAACGTCGTCATGTTGGCCGCGCCAATCGGCCGTCGGTCGGAATAGACCCAGAGATTCCCGCCGCCGATGAAGTCGAGCGTCGAATGATCGAAATTGTCGTCGGCCCAATCGTCAACGGCAATGCCCTGGGCCGGCAGGCCATACCAGTTGTTGATGTCGCGCGGAAAAAGCGCCGTGACGGCCGCACCCTGGTTATGACTGAAGTAGTGGCGGCCCACCTGCCCGTGGTTGTTCGAGAGACCGTTCGGATACGCCCTCGATTTCGACAGGAGCAGCATGCGCACGTTCTCGTACACGTACGCCGCGAGTAGCACCACGTCGGCGGGCTGAAAATATTCGGTTCCGTCTTTGAGATACGTGACGCCACTCACGCGGCCGCTCGCATCGACGTTGATGGCAGTCGTCGTGGCCTGCGTGACGACGTCGAGACGTCCGGTCTCCTGTGCCTTGGGGATCGTGGTCACCGCCGTCGATCCCTTGGCCTTGACGTGGCAGCCGCCCCGGTTGCAGTAGCCGTGGTACGCGCAGCCGACGCGGTTCTGGTAGGTTCGCGAATTGATAGCGGCCGGCCCGGGGAACGGATGCCACCCGAGCATTCGCGCGGCGCCGGCCATCATCTCGGTGAATCCCGTGCCTCTCAATGGAGGCATCGGGTACTCGTGCTTGCGCGAGCCCTCGAAGATGTTGCCCTGCGCGTCGATCTTTCCATTGAGATTGCCGGCCTTGCCCGAAACACCAATCTCGTTTTCAACGAGTCCGTAATAGGGTTCGAGCTCCTCCAGACCGAACGGCCAGTCTTCGACCGTCGATCCGCGGGGGATTCGCGAAGCGCCGTAGCGTTTGGTCGTCTCGCTGGCCACCTTGAAGTCCCAGGGACTCAAACGCCAGCTTTGCGCCCAGTAGTGGAGCGACGTCCCTCCCACGGCGTTCATCATTGGGTGGATGGCAGGCCTGGGCGAGTACGGCGCCGATGCGTTCGGCCGATGCGTGGGTACTTCGCGATTCGCTTTTTGGACCGCCTGCGGCCACCCGCGCACGTTGTTCCGCAACTCGTCGGGAGCGAAGTCGTCAGGGTTGAGCCATCCGCCTGCTTCCAGACCAATCACGCGCAGACCGGCCCGCGCGAGCGGAAGAGCAGCCACACCCCCGACTGCGCCGAGACCGACAATGACGATGTCGGTCTTCGTCAGGTTCGTGGCCACGGCGACATCTCATGTTCGACGCTCGCTCTCGAGGGTTTCTTTCTGGAGAACATCGCGTACTCGTACGCTGACCGGTGCGTCGGCATCAGCCGGGCAGCCAGGCGTTGATCATTCGCTGTGACGGCGAGGCGCACGCCTGGGTAGCCAATCAAATCCCAGCCAACGAAATCGGCGTTTCCGCCGTAATACGGATCGCAGAACGTGCCCTGGATGGTGTGCCCGCGCACGAGATTGAAGAACGTCGACGAGTCGGGGACGAAGCCGGAAGCGACGTTGCTCTCCATATCTCGCAAGATGGCATCCTGATCCGCCGGTTGCAGTTTCGCGAACGGTGATCCTTTTGACATGCGCGCGTAGCTGTCGATGGCTGCGAGGCCGCTGCGGTATGCGTCGTGCGACGAAGCGAGTGCGCCGCCAAGTGCGCGATCGATGTACCGCGCCGCCTCCGCCTCGAGCGCGCCGGGACCGTTCGCATCAGTGGGAATCAAGCGCGCGGTGATCGCCTCGAGCGTCTCGGCCTCCGCCGCCGTCAGTGTCTCCAACGCCTGGCCACGTCCGCTGGCCGTCTGAGCCTGTGCCTCGGATTGCGAGAGACTCGACGGCACGAGGGTCCCGATCGGAGATGCAATTGCCGCGGCGCCGACAAGGCCGGCACCTTTGAGCAACTGACGCCGCGAAAGTTGGCCTCGGGGCGGTTCGTTTGCCATTGAGTTCCTCCAGATCGACAGGTTTCGCGGAGGCGGTCAGGTGAACGTGCGCGAATGTAGCACGATCGTCAGACAGCCCGCGTATCGGAGTCTGGATCCTGAATCGCCATCCAGCGATCAGGGTGCGCCAGCGAACGAAATCCGAACTGAGCGTAGAGACCATGCGCGTCGCGTGTGGCGAGGAGAAACACGCGAAGGTTCTGAAGTTCGGGATGCGCCAGCACGGATCGCATCAGCGCTTTCGAGATCCCGCGGCCTCGAAACTCGGGAAGGACGAACACATCCATCAGATACGCGAACACCGCACGGTCAGAGACGACCCGCGCGAACGCAACCTGCCGGCCGGCCATGTAGACACCGAAACACAACGAATTGCTAATCGATCGTTCGACGACGCTGCGGCGCCGACCTTTAGCCCAGTAGGACGTCTGGAGAAAGCCATGAATGAGATCGACATCGAGCCGCGCGGGATCCGTTGAGACTTCAAACTCTGCGTCCACTCGCCCCCCCGCACATCCTAGTGCACGAGGATCGACGCGTTGGATCAGAAGTTGAATCCGGCGCGCGACTCGACGAACCAGTTACGGCAAGACGCCGGCCCATAACAACCGCTGCCGCGGCGTGTGACCTGGTAGCGGGCTTCGGCCAGGAAGCCCTTGCCGTTTCTCAACCAGTAATTCACGCCGGCGCCGGCGTTGGCCCACGGCATGTCGAGTCCGGCGACGAGCGACGCGCCCGAATAGCCGCCGGTGATGAAAGGGACCAGCGAGCGTACGCCCTGATCGTGGAAGTGATACGAACCGTCCACCGACAACATGAACAGCGGATACGCGGGCGAGTCGCCAAAGTGCAGCGCGCCCATGTCGGCAGCAATACCAATGCGTGGCCGCACGCGCCATTCGACGCCGCCGCCCCAGTGGAAGAATCGTTCGGATGTCGGTGCGCCGCCGATCGCGGGCGCGGCAAAAACATACCCCCACACCCGGCGTCCCTCATCCGCCGATACGGCCTGTGCGTACGCGGATGTTGCCGCTCCGATCAGCAGGATGCCGACGACGGCAACGACTTTCATTAACTGAGTTTTCGACCGGAGGGGGCTTCAGCTTCAACGAAACGCTGGTTTCACCGTGCCCTTGCGGCGCGCGACTTCGAGCAGTGTGGGATAGAACTGCACGAAGGTCCGCTCGACGGCAGTGTGTTGCGTGTGGCACTCCACGCACGCGCGTACGGCATCGCCTGTCAGCGGCGCGGCAGCGCCGTTGAGCGCCGGAGCCTGGCCGAAGTTGAAAAACGCCCAACCGTCAGGAAATCTCGCGTCCTTCACCTCCGCCTCGAGCCCCAGCATCTCCCCCTGAAATCGGCCGCCAACGTTTGGTGCCGCGTTCGTCTCCGAGCGCCTCGCTTCGAGGACGAACACGGTCTCGTTCGGCCAGACGCCGGTCTCGATGAAGCTGCGGTATGACGAGGGATTGACGAACACGTTCGTGAAAGGCGGCGCCGCATTGGCCGTACTGGCCTCGTTGTAGGTCAAACCGAGCCCCGATCCGAGGAACGGCCACTCACGGTAATCGGCGGGCCGGACAAGGCGCATCCCGTCGTACCGAGGACCGTCGCGCTGCGGCTGTTGCGCGTGCAGCGCGACCGACACCGCCGCGAGATATGCCAGTCCGAAAACGACGAGGAGTGTTTTCATCATCGATACGACGTAACCCATCGCAGCAGAAGCGCTTTCGGCCGACGCCACATGAGGTGTAATCCAGGAAGGACGGAATCATATCTCCAGCAGCATTGTGACGTCATTTTTTTCCGGCATTCGATGCTCTACGATGATCCGGTGTAGAAGGCTTCGACAACGACACGGATCAGGAGGAATGGAATGACGCGTACCGGACTATTCATCATCACCATCGCGACCGCGCTTTCAGCGATCGGCTGCGGTATGTCAGCGCCCACCGCCCCGTCGCCGAGCGCCGCGATGAGCACCCCTTCGTTGGAGTCTCTTGACTCGTCGGGGCCTGGAACACTTTCGACCGCCGCGGTGAGCTGCACCGTTGACATCGGCGCAACGACTCGTCCGCTGCCAGCGCTTCATGTCCTGGCGAACTGGATTAATGCCTCCCTGTCGGCGTCGAGCGTGTCGTGTGGACAGGTGCGGTCACTGGCGGCCAAGCTGCAACAGGAAGTCGCCGCCCTCGATCAGGACCCACAGAAGTTCGCGGCCGCGTGCGGCGTCTCGACCGGGCTGCTCGCGCAGCTTCAGGCGCTCGTGTCAAACGGCAGCCTGGCCGCGCTCACATTCCCCGCGCCGGTTCCTGGTGCGCCGACGACCGTGATCGGTCTCGCCACAGAAACCAACGACCACTTCTGCGAGGCGGCGCACGAGTAGTCAGCCGGCGTGCTAACGCCCGATCAGAATCAGAATTCCTGCAAGGAGCGCGATGACGCCGGTCACGATGCCCGGCACCGGCAGCGGCGCCATCGCGCCAAGACCCGCCAGGATCAGCCAGATACCAAGCAGCAGCATCCCCGCGCTTCGTGTCACTCGAATGCCCACAGCCATCACTCCACCTCCAGCGAACCTCGATCCGTCCCATCTTCGATCACCGCGTCCGCTTCGAATTCCACCAGCCAGTCGGGATCGATGAACCGCGTCACCTGCATGATGGTATTCGCCGGTCGAACATCGCCGAAGAACTCACCGTGAACCGCCGCGACCGCCTGCCAGTCGTCGATGCGAGTGAGCAGCGTCCGCGTGCGGACAACATGGCGCATCGACGACCCGGCAGCCTCGAGCGCCGCGGCGATGATCTCCAGGCAACGGCGGGCCTGCGTTGTGGGATCGCCTTTGCCCATCGTGCGGCCGTCCGGCCCGAGCGGCGCGGTGCCCGACACCGCGACCAGGCTCCCGGCTCGCACCGCCCGCGAAATGCCCACCTTCGGTTCGTAAGGACTCCCGCTTGAAACGAGCTTGCGCATGACCCAGGGAGCGTACAAGATTCGCGACGAGGAGGCGAAGATGACCTCGACAGTCTTCCCACGTATTTCGATCGGCATTGCTGCCGCCACCGTGCTACTCGGTTTCTCCCCCACGCTCCATGCGCAGCAGTACATCAAAGGAGAGCGCCCACAACAGCGCGGCTATTCGCTCGCCGTGATCACCGAAGGCGGCAAAACCGTGTGGCTCGGCGGACAGATCGCCACCGTGGACGACACTGGCAAGTCGCTGGCCGGCGACTTCGAAGGCCAGGTGCGGCAGATCTTCAAGCTGATCGACGCCACGCTCCAAAAGGCGGGAGGCAAGCTCAGTAACATGGTTCAAATGACCGTGTTCATCACCGACGTCCGCTATGGCGACCGGCTCACGGAGATTCGCAGAGAGATCTTTGGCGACAATTTCCCGGGCAGCGCGCTGATAACGGTGACGGCGCTCGCCGACCCCAACGCAAAGATCGAGATTCAGGGCTACGCCGTCATTGGCGGCAAGTAAGGCAGAATCGCGTGCATATAGTCGGTACCAGTTTCGATTGACGTCCGCATTGGGAGGTGGCGGTGCGCCACGGACCGGGTCAGGCAGAACGGACGAGCAGGTTCGAGCTATCTGAGGCTAGAATACGTCCCCCATGAGAGGGCTGCCGATGAAAAACTCGCTCTTGCCGAAGCGAACACTTCTCGCGTTACCGATTGCCGTTGCCATCGCCACACTGCTGCACGCGCAGGCCACCGACACCTTCAAACCAACCGTCGGCCAGGCCGGCAAGGATGTCGTCTGGGTGCCGACACCGCAACAGTTGGTCGACACGATGCTCGACATGGCCAAGGTCACGCCGCAGGATCTGGTGATGGACCTGGGGTCTGGCGACGGTCGCACCGTCATCACCGCCGCCAAACGCGGCGCCACCGCGATGGGCGTCGAATACAACCCGGAGATGGTGCAACTGTCGAAGAAGAACGCTGCGACCGAACGTGTCGGCGAAAAAGCGACGTTCGTGCAGGCGGATCTTTTTACGGTGGATCTGTCGAAAGCCTCGGTCATCACGATGTTCCTGCTGCCGACGATCAATCTGAAGCTCCGACCGTCGCTGCTCGACTTGAAGCCGGGTACGCGGATCGTCTCCAACACGTTCGATATGGCCGAATGGGAACCGGATGACAGGAAGGTCATCGGCCCCGACGGTTGCACCAGCTGGTGCACGGCGCTGCTCTGGATTGTTCCGGCCAAGGTCCAGGGAAGCTGGAAGACGGCCCAAGGCAACTTGAGGATCACGCAGTCATTCCAGAAGATCTCCGGGACACTGGGAACGACGCCGATCAACGGGAAGCTGTTGGGAGATCAGATCACGTTCACGGCGGCGTCCATGTCGTATACAGGGCGGGTGAACGGCAACACGATACAGGGCTCGAACTGGACCGCGTCGCGCATCCAATAGATTTACGTCTGGACAGCTGCGGTCTTTCGCTTCGGATTGAAGAACGGCGTCTTCACGACCTTCGCCGGCACGCGGTGGCGCACGGCGTCGACAGTCACCTCGAATTCGAGCGACGTCCCTTCGGCGAAGTAAGGGGCGGAGATCGTCGCAAGCGCAATGAGCTTCTTGAGCACGGGCGACCACGTGGTCGTGGTCGCCCGTCCAATCTGACTCCCCCCCTTGTAGACCGGCACAGCAACGCGCGACGCGCTGGATGAAATCTGAGGCGGCATGCCACGTGCCTCGTAGAGCGCCTCTACCGCGGTCCAATCGATGTCGAGGCCAACGATCTGTTTTCGAGGACCGCGGCGATGTTCGGCGACCAGTGGTGCTCGACCAACAAACGGCGCTTTCTCCAGCTGCACCAACCGGCCGACCCCCATCTCGAACGGTGTGTACGTCTGATCGGCGATCAGCGCCTTCTTGCTGCTATTGAAATCGACGTCGATGAGCAGGAGTCCGGCCTCGACACGGGCGACATCGAGCGCGAGCATGCCCGCGGGGCGGATGTCAAATGGGCGGCCGCCCCGGATCAGCGCATCCCACACCTCGACGGCGCGATCCCACGGAATCCAGATCTCGTACCCGAGATCTCCGGTGTACCCGGTGCGCGAGATATCTACGGGGACGCTGCCGATCGACCCGTGTGTCATTCGAAAATATTTCAGGTTCTTGATGTCCGCGTCAGCAATCGCGTCGAGGAGGCGGGCAGATGTCGGGCCCTGAAGCGCGAGCGCCGCTACCTGTTCTGAAACATCTTCGAGGGCGACGTCGAGGCCTGTCGCGTTTTGCGTGAACCAGCGAAGGCTCGGATCGGCCGCGGTCCAGCGGAACGTGTCCTCGCTCAAGCGTGTCACGGTGCCATCGTCGATCACCTTGCCGTGCTCGTCGCACCACGGCGTGTAGTACACCTGTCCGACTGCAAGCTTGGTGACATCGCGCGTGATCACGCGATCGACGAGCTTGGCGGCATCGCGCCCTTTCACGATGTATTTGAACAGCGGCGACACGTCGATCAGGGCGGCCGCGTTGCGAATCGCGTTGTATTCGTGTTCGTGATGCGTTTCGTACGCGCTCACCGCGTAATAGCCGGACCACTCGCGAAAGTTCAGCGTTTGCGCAAGCGCGAACATCCGCTCATGGACAGCCGTGCCGATTGGCATGGCTCGGAATTATAGGTGGCCAGGCGGACCTAAAGGTCCGCCTCTACGAGGTCCGCCTCTACGAGATCCGCCTCTACGACGCGCTATGACAGAATCGGCGCGTCGAACCTCTCGATGAAATACGACGCGGTTGTCATCGGCGGCGGTCACAACGGTCTTACCGCCGCCGCGTATCTGGGGAAAGCCGGACGCAAGGTGCTCGTCCTCGAGCGACGCCATCTTGTCGGTGGCGCAGCCGTGACGGAGGAAGTGTTCCCCGGCTTCAAGTTCTCGGTCTGTTCGTACGTCGTATCGCTGCTGCGTCCCGAGATCATCCGCGAGCTGGATCTGCCGAGGCACGGTCTCGAGATCCTGCCGCTCGACGGCACGTTTACGCCGATGCCGAACGGCGACTACCTGTGGCGCGTCAACGATCACGCGAAGACGCGGCGCGAGATCGCGCGCCATTCGAAGCTCGACGCCGAGGCCTACGACGAGTACGGCAAGGCGATGGTCGAGATGGCGCGGTTCGTCAAACCGATTCTGAACATGACGCCGCCCGATCCGCTGTCGCGCAATCCCCGCGAGCTGGCGAAGTTCTGGTTTCTCGTTCGACGATTCAGCCGCCTTGCCGACGGCGACCGCTACAACCAGCTGCAGTTGATGACGATGAGCGCGGTTGATTTTCTCGATCAATGGTTCGAGACCGACGTGCTGAAGGCAACGATGGCGGCATCGGGCATCATCGGGACTTTTCTCGGCATCCGATCGCCCGGCACCGCCTACGTCCTGTTGCATCACTACATGGGCGAGATCGACGGCGCGTTTCGATCGTGGGGGTTCGCGCGCGGCGGCACGGGCGCAATCTCGAATGCGATTGCCGATGCCGCTCGGGAAGCGGGTGTCGATATCCGCACGCGCGCCGGTGTCGCGCGGATCGAGGTCAAGGGCGGACAGGCAACCGGAGTCGTGCTCGACAACGGCGACGAGGTCATGGCGGATGTGGTGCTCTCGAGCGTCGATCCGAACCAGACATTCTTACGATTCATCGATAACGGGGAACTGCCAGGCGATTTCGTTGACGAAGTGCGCCGCTATAAGTTTCGCGGGTCGTCCGGCAAGGTGAACCTCGCCCTCGATGCGCTGCCGAATTTCACCTGCTTGCCCGGCGACGGTCCGCACCTGCGCGGCGCCTTGTCAATCTCTCCGTCGGTCGACTATATGGAGCGCGCCTACGACCAGGCAAAGTACGGGGAATTTTCGCGGCACCCGTACATCGACATGGTGATCCCGTCCCTGACGGATCCGTCGGTCGCACCACCCGGGAAGCACGTCCTCTCGTGCTTCGTCCAATACGCACCCTATAAGCTGGCGAGTGGCACCTGGGACGCTCAGCGCGAGGCGTTCGGCGATACGGTGATCGACACGCTCGCCGGATACGCACCCAACATTCGCGACATCATCCTGCATCGACAGGTTGTCACGCCGCTGGATCTCGAACGGGAGTGGGGGCTTACCGAAGGCAATATCTTCCAGGGCGAGCTGACGGCCGAACAGTTGTTTTTCGCGCGACCCGTGCCGGGATGGGCACAGTACACCACGCCAATCCGAAACCTCTGGATGTGCGGCTCGGCGACGCATCCCGGCGGCGGCATCATGGGCGCACCAGGTCGCAACGCCGCCTTGCGGATTCTGAAAAGGGATCGCGGCTAGAGTCCAGTGCGCAACGACGTCGTCGTCATCGGTGCCGGTCACACCGGTCTGATCGCCGCAGCGTTTCTCGCGAAGGCTGGCCTGAAGACCCTGGTCCTCGAACGGACCGATCGCGTGGGCGGCGGCGCGCGAACGAGCGAGATCGCGCCCGGGTTCCGGTGCCCGACGCTTGCGCATACGGCGGCCGTCGATCCAGCAATCGTCCGTGCGCTTGCGCTCGAGCGTCACGGGCTGGAGATGCTCCAACCAGACGCGCACCTGTGCGCACCGACGGTCGACCGCCGCGCGCTCACGCTGTGGCGGGATCCCGCGCGAGCGTCGCAGGAGATCGGTGCGTTCTCGCGGCGGGACGGCGCACGCTACATCCCGTTTCTGGAAAGCGTGCGACGGATCGGCGGCGTGCTCGCGGCCGCGCTCGAATCGCTGCCACCATCGCTTGATGCTCCAACAGCCGGCGACCTCGTCGCGGGACTGAAGCTTGGGCGCGCATTCCGCGGGCTTGGACAAACAGACGGACACCGGCTGATGCGGTGGGTGCCGATGCCGGTGGCGGATCTGGTGGCGGAGTGGTTTGAAAGCGAGCCGCTTCGCGCCGCTGTGGCAGCAGGCGGCGTGTTGGGATCGTTTCTCGGTCCACGCTCGGCGGGCAGCAGCCTCGTCTTGCTGCTGCTCGGCGCCATGCATGCGCATCCCATTTCACACGGCTGCTTTCCTCGAGGCGGCGCCGGCGCCGTCTCAGATGCGCTAGCGGAAGCGGCTCGCCAGGCGGGTGTCATCATCCGCACGGATACGGCAGTCGAGCGAATCGAAGTCAGCGACGATACCGCGGGCGCCGTCACCCTTGCGTCCGGCGAGTCAATCGCGGCGCGGACGATTGTGTCGAGCGTCGATCCGAAGCGCACGCTGCTGAAGATGATCGACCCCATTCAGCTCGCGCCGGAATTCGTGCGGCGCGTTCAAAACATCCGCGCGCACGGCACGCTCGCGAAAGTGAACTACGCTGTCTCCGCGCTGCCGGACGTTGCGAATCAGTCGCCGGCGGCGCTTTCGGGACGCGTCCGGCTGGCGCAGAACGTAGACGCGATCGAGCGCGCGTTCGATGCTGCCAAATACGGTGGCTTTTCAGATGAACCGTGGATCGAGCTGACGATTCCGTCTGTCAGCGATCCGTCGCTCGCACCGAATGGTGCCCACGTGGTATCGGCGTACGTGCAGTACGCGCCATATCGCCTCCGCGGGACCACGTGGGATGACGAGCGCGAACGGCTTGGCGAGGTCGCGACCCGCACCATTGGTCGCTATGCCTCAGGGTTCGAGTCGTCCATTGTGGCGCGCCAGGTCATCACGCCGTTGGATCTCGAGCGCGCGTACGGATTCAGCGGCGGACATATCTTTCATGGCGAGCTGGCGTTCGACCAGCTGTTCATGGGGCGGCCAGTCCTCGGATGGACGCGCTACGCCACTCCGATTCGCAATCTTTATCTCTGTGGAGCTGGTACCCATGCCGGTCTGAATGGCGGCAGCGGTGCACGTGTGGCGAGAGAGATCCTGAACGACCTCCGACATCAGAAATAGAGGAAACGGAATCCTTTTTTACGGGGTTTTCTTGAACCGCCATTCACCGGTGTAGGAGAGCGGACCGTAGACGATCGGCTGCGCTGTCTGTCCGGCAACGCCGTCGTCGGTGACGCGGCCGTCCTGTTGTCCGATGACGATCCCTACACTGTTGACGTTGATCTTCGTGTTGCCGCCAGGGACTCGCCCCATTGGGCTGGAACATCTCTGCGAGGCTTCGAACTGCAGGAACGCGCTGACCATGCCGAGCATCATGCGATAGCGGCCGTCCGCGGCCACTTCGAGCACGAGATATTGACGCGCCGCCGGCGGGAGGTCTTTGATCGCAAAGGTTTTCGACCCCTCCTGCGCGCAGCTGCCGGCGCGGCTCCGGTTGTCGTTGTCGATCGACGCGGTGATTTCACCCTCCGTCGCCACGTAAAACTGTGACGGCACCTCGCCAAACGTACGGGCACGCGCTGAGTTCTGTTCCGGGCTCCACACAAGCTTACCGGTCACCTTCTGACGCCCGGTCACATTGATCCCGTACACACCAGACATCGATGTCGCTTCCACCTGTGAAAACGTGCCTTCGAACTTCACGATCTCGGCGATTTCCCACTTCCCGGCCGCGAATCCGGCGCGCGACTTCGCGGCGATGTCGATTCCATTCCCCCTTTTCGGAGCCGCCGTCGCCGTATAGGTAATGACGATCGGTGCGTCGGCCGGCGTTACGCCCTTTCTCGGCGCGACGGTGCCCACACCCTCGATGGGTTGCGCCACAAAAGGGGTGCGCGCGACACGAACGTCACCTTCCTTGGTGCGCAGCTCGGTGCGGACGTCAGCCGCCTGGTTCGGACCGAGCGCGCGTGTCCGGGTGGGCGGGTCGAACGAGACCTCGACGCAGCGGTTGATTTTCGACCACTCCAGTTGTGCTTCCATGTAGATGGGCGCGGCCATCGCGATGACGATGGCGATGGTAATGTCTGCGGTCTGCTCGACGGCGGTCTGCATCGCCTTCAGGTCCAGCGCTCCGCCGGGGCCAGGTGTGAAGCGCGTGCGAACGTGATCTTTTTGGGTTCCATCGACGCCGCGTGTGAACTCTGCATCGACGTCCACATACTCGATCGTTCCCTCGTCGCTGACGTGTCCGGCGAGTGTGGCGAGGACGCTTTGAACGTGGTGGACCCGTTCCGTCGCGCCCGCAGCTCCATTGACTTCGTCCACGGTAAGCACGTACTCGAAGCTGCCTGCGGCGATCCCCTCCGCCGTGGGACAGCTGCGCGCGAAGCCGCCGACGGTCATGACGGTCGTTCTCGAAAGCCCCTCCGTCTCCTTCGTGTTGCCGACACGCGTCTCGGTATCGGTCGTCTTGCGTCCGACCGATCCGGCCGGCGCATTCGTGACCGTCTGCGATCTCGTGACCGTGTAGCCGCCTTCACTGGTCACCGCTGCAGGTGCCTGGGCGTGCGCGATCGTGGTGCCGAGGCCCCACACGACGACCGCGATGATGCGCATCGGTGCTGGTCGGACTATCGTCATCGCGCCTCCATCTCGTTGAACGTCAACACGCAGTGAAACTCGAGCAATATAATCCTTCGCCATGAAGATGACCCGTCGAAATGCTGTCGCCTCGCTCACGCTGTTCGCCGAACTGCTCGCGACCGCCGGACACGCCGACGCGCAGACGCAGACCGCGCCGCCTGCGCCTCCCGCGCCGGTGTTCAAGCACGACCTGCCGAATCTGACGATGGATGACTGGGAAGTGACGGTCAGCTACGTCGACTACGCGCCCGGTCGTGTTGGAGCAGCGCATCGCCATCCCGGCTTCGTGCTCGCGTACGTCCTGGAAGGCGCCGTCATCGCGAAGATCTCGGGCCAAGGCGAGGAAAAAACGTACACAGCCGGCCAGATGTTTTACGAACAGCCCGGCGCCACACACGAGGTGTCGAAAAACGCAAGCCAGACGCAGCCCGCGCGCCTGCTCGCGATGATCTTTGCGAAAAAGGGATCGACGCTGACCACGCCGGTTTAAATCTGCCCTATCGGCGATCGCCTACAACGGCAGCGTGACGGCCGCGTGCGAACCAGTGGATTGCGCCGCCGGCGCCACCAAGCATCAGGCCCAGCGGGCCAGTGATGAAAATGCCGAGAAGCGGCCCCTGGTTTGCGCCGGGCACGAAGATCATCGGTCCGAAGAAGCCCGCGGAAAAACCAACCGCCCCCGTAACGAGCGCGCCCATCATCGTCGACATGACGAGCCCGCCGTTCGCGGACGCGCTTCGAAGCCAGACGTAACGCGCCGCCGCAATTGCCGCGGCCATTGATGCCACGACTGAAAACAGATGCGGCACGCCGACCTCGAACAGCAGCAAGCCGAAGGTCCAATAGAAAAAGTACAGTGCCGCAACGGCGGTGAGAAACGCGACGAAACCGCGAACAACGTTGTGCATGGCGAGGACCGTCATATAACGTCTCGGTCGCCTGCACTCCGACGGATAGGTGGACCTAATCGGTACCGTTCGACTCCGTTAGCAGCGCGGCGAATTCGGCCAGCACCATGGCGGTCGCGCCCCAGATCCGCGTCCCCGCAACATCGAAAAACGGAATGGTCTGGATGACGCGCGACGGCAGCGACCGCACGCGCTGCTCCGATCCGATTGCGTCGGGCTCCATGAGTCGCGAGACGGGCAATTCGATCAGCCGCTCGACTTCCGGAGCGGCGACGCTGAAGGCAGGCCGTTCTGTCGTGATACCAACGACCGGATGCAGCAGGTGGCCGCTTACGGCAATCGGAACCGGGGTGAGCCTCCCGATGATCTCCACCGTGTTCGGCGCGATGCCGATCTCCTCCTGCGCTTCGCGCAAGGCGGCCTGCTCGACGGACTCATCCACATGATCCAGGCGGCCGCCGGGTAACGACACCTGGCCGGTATGATGCCGGAGCGCGGAGCCGCGAACGGTGAGCGGCAGGTACCACTCGCTGAGATGCGGATAGATCAGCAGCAATGCTGCCGCGGGTCTGAGCGTCGCGCCGTCTTCCGGCCAGGTGCGGGGATCCGGCGCCATGCGCAACTGCGCGGCAAGGCCAGGAAGTGGTTCCGCAAGGCGGCGCCGGAGATCATCCGGCAGCCATGGCATGCCCGCATCGTACATGCTTCATCGGTCGGGAAGGCGCCAACGGCGGCGATGTTCTAATTTCTGTCGACGAACAGAATGCCGAGGCCAGTGAGTACGGTACCCAGCGCACCGCCTGCGACAAGCAGGAGTCCGAAGCCGACCGGATTTGGATTCGGATCGGGCCACATCCCGAGCGATGCCGCCGCGATGACGAAAATCAGCGGCGCGGCGCTGAGGACGGCAATCGAGATTCCCGCGCGTACCCAATTCGAGTGCAAGTAATCACGCCGCTGCGACCCGCTCAGACCAATCCAGGCGAGCACGCCAAGCGGTGGCATCACGAGTCCGAGCAGCACTGCCACCGGCATACGGACGGAAGATGGAGGGTTGGAATCGGCGGCCATTCGTGCGATGTGCATTGATCATTTCGGTTGTCGAAGAACCGAAGATTAGGCACGCCTCCTCAATCTCCTTGCCGTCCTGAAGACCAAGCAGAATGAGGTCATGTCGTCGTTCCCCAACCGAAACGAAAAGGCGTCCCGAGTACGGCACGGTCCCCATGCCTTCCTTCGAGACTTGCTTGAAGGTTACGGATCGGATTTCGGCGAGCCTACCTCTCCAATTGGCTTTGCTCACGCGCAACACGTCGTCGGAATCAGCAGCCAGAAACTCGTAACGACGCACCCGACGCCGATTCAGATAGAAAGCTGGTTCGTACCATTGTTCCGAGGCAATCAGTGGTGCCATGACCAGACCGCCCGCATTGATTGCGACGAGATTCTCTCGTGTGATCAGCAACATCCAAACTCGATTCGAGATGAGCGCGTAGTACTCGAGGGCCACAAATCCCCACAGGAATCCGTGTGGGCCAAGAATGTCGCCATCCCAAAGCAGGCCTGAGTTCTGTTCTGTAACTAATCCCATCGGATCGCACTAAGTTTCGCGTCAACGCCCGCTGCAACAACAAGAAAGGCACGGAGTAGCGAAAACTCCGTGCCTCTGTGTCTCTGTGGCCCGTCGTCGGTGAACGCCGTTCCCGACTACTTCTTCGCCTTCTGCTTTTCCTCCTCGACCGCCTTCCCCGCGTTCTCCTGCGTGCGCTTCACCCACTGCGTGAACGTCGCGGGATCGACGAACGGATGCGCGTCGCCGGCCTTGCGGCTCTTCAGCCGCAGACCGCGCTCGAGGACGCCGCCGCCCGGATATCCATTCGGCTCCGCCCAGCTGTGGATCTGCAGGTTGACCTGCACGCCCGCAATCTTCGCGACCTTGTCCGCGCTCTTCACCGACTCCTCGGCGTCGGCGAGCCCGCCGCGGTATCCCGCTCCTCCCCAGAGGATCGCTCGATACGGTTTCCCTCCGTCGTACACGGTGATGCCCTCGGTCGTCACCACGCCCGGTGTGTGTCCGGGAGTGAGATGGAATGTCAGCTTCTGCCCACCGAGCGCGAGCGTGTCACCTTCCTTCACGACGACGTCCTTCTTCGGCACGCGCGGCGCGGCGCTCCCACCGCGGCCTGGTCGGCTTCCGACCTGCTCGATCATTTTCCAGTCTTCTTCCGCGGCCATCACCCGTGCGCCTGAGGCTTCCTGGATTTTGGCCGCGCCGCCGAAGTGATCGAGATGCCCGTGGCTCAGAATGATGTAGCGGATGCTCCTCGGATCGACGCCGACCTTCCGGATATTGCCGATGACGTAATCGACGTACGGTTCCTGCGCCGTGTCGAACAGGATGTTCCCTTCGGGCGTCGTCAGCAGCCAGACCGACACATAGCCGGGTCCGACGTAATAGAGATTGTCGAACACCTTGAAGGGGTCGACCTTCTGAAACTCCACATCGTCGGCGCGAGTGACTCGATATGTCTTACTCAGCGGCTCCGACGTGGTCTGTCCAAATGCGGATGTGCGGAAGTTGCTGCCCACGAAAACGACGAAGGCACACGCGAGCGCGATCACCGCGACGCGTATCGAGTTTTTCATCATCTTCCCTCCCGCCGGTGTTCGTGGATCCCCGTGATGCCGGCCGCCTTCTCCTTCCGGCCGGCGGCAAGGATGTTCTCGACGTCGCGCTCGCCTTCGTGGCGCGAGTCCTCCCAGATCTCGTAGTTCTTCTCCCGGTTGC
>Ga0134127_10000891_pt1 | contig 23836 bp, 38 predicted proteins | sample KB31753_FD_96459 | JGI IMG/M metagenome (GOLD analysis project Ga0134127, IMG submission 96459) | Terrestrial soil microbial communities with excess Nitrogen fertilizer from Kellogg Biological Station, Michigan, USA - KB3-175-3 | ecosystem: Environmental > Terrestrial > Soil > Unclassified ... | reverse complement strand
TGGGGCTTTGTGACCCTGGGCTGGTGCGGGCTGTTCGGCGGCACGGGCGGGGTGGCGGCGCAGATCGTCGCGCGCATGTCGAACCTGTGCGATGTGGTCTGGAACAACGAGAGCAAGGACTGCTTGCACGTCATTCCGTACTAAGACGTGCCGGCAGCTTCGGCGGGTTGAACATAGAGAGACCGTCGACGGTCGTGTTATCCACGGGCGAACTCCTAATCTAAAGGAGGTCGCCCGTGCTGTTTCAACTTCTGACATGTCGTGAGGGCGAGGGAAGATCTTTTATGAACTGGAGTTGGCAGGTTTACGAAGATCTTCCCGGATGCCCCGCTCGGAAGAGCGGGGTTCTTTACTCTCCCCTGCCATCGAGCACACGCGAAGCCACGTAAGCACACCCGTCCGTCTGAGACTTGCTCTCGACTATACGCCACCCTCTTGTCTCAACACGAGATTCGTTTAGGCCGTCGTATGGACCTATGCAGCGCGACGATGGTCGGTTGAGGCGTGTGTGACTGTCTCTTTCGGCTCATCGATCTTGCTGCTCGGTTCTTTAGGCGACCCTTTCGGATTGGAGTACAATATACCGACACATTCGAAAACGGTCGCCACCATTGCCACGAAACCTATCACGATTCCCCAATATACCCATGACATAAGTCACTCGCTCGCGTGTGAATCACGCGAGTCCTCTCTACGCACGCCTTCATGCTGCCATGCGATATACCCACCTAGCTGCCTGATGCTCCATCTCGGCGAGTGCTTTGGTCTCTCTGATCCGAGCAGCCAGCGAAAGTCCTCCAAAAAAGACGGTAACCAGCATAAGGCCGGAGACAGTTAGGTAGCCAATTGGAATTTCAGGCCAGGACGCCGGCTCAGTGGAGGCGATCGCTGTGTCTTCAGGAAAAGATTCGATGGCTGCCAGCAAGGTCATGCGATCCGCCAGTGCCTCAGTGCGAATGGCGGCCACCATGAGGCTCGCCAGTTGCTCTTGTTGCATAGCCCGGATCTCTTCCGATCCTACTTGGGCTTGCGTCACCTGCACAAGAGCTGTCCCCACTCGCTCCTGGATCGCGCCAGCCCGCTCGGTGTAATTCTGAAATGCATCCACAATCCCGCGCCCGAGAGTCGCTTGCCACGTTGTGGTGAACTCCTGATCCAGACGCTGTCCCCAGGCTTCAGTTATGCGAATCATGTTGGTGTTGTGTTCAGAAAGATACTGATCAGCCGACAACACTCCACTTCGAATGCCGCGCGTGGTGAAATTCACAATTGCCTGCCCCATGACGTACTGAACTCGGGCTGTATGGTTGGCTTGGATTGTCGCAGCCTTGCTCATGATAGCCCCGAAGGGACCGCCCGGGAGCGATTGGAACTCCTGGAGGGCGAGCGTCGCCTGGTTCCATTCGGATGCAGATTGGACCATAAGCTGATTGCTCCGGCGTTCGAAGAGCGCCTGATCGACAATGGCTTGACCCAGGGACGGCTGGAGCAAGGCCATTCCGAGCTCAATGCCGGTGGGTTGTTCAATCGAAATGGGCTGTGGGACGGCTGCCTGATAGGTGCCGTTCGCAGCAAAAAAGAACAGCAAGGCTCCGAAGACAATCGCACACATGCCGACTCCCACTATGATGTCGATGGTGTTGTAACGGTGCGACATAACGACCTCCTTTCGACAGGACAATCAAACGCGAGGCAGGCGTACCGCTCGACATCCTGATCGAGTCATATGAAATGGTGTCCAGTCTTTAGAGCCGGGCACGTGCCTACTTCCCGGTTTGAAGTGGTGATGAGAGACGTCAGAGTCGTAGAGGCTCATCCGGGTGTTCGAAAGGACATCGGATGGTGGCAACTGTGTTCTATTGCTGGAAAAAGTTGGATTGGGGAAGAGGCCGTACTGACCACGTCCATTCCGATGGATCTGTGCTCCACGGAGGATCATGGCTACCACCTCTCAGAATGAGGCGGCTCGTGAACGGGCCTTTACTCTACGCCCTGGTCGCACACTGGTCAAGAGCGAGCATGGCAAAGCAAACAGATCAGATTTCTCGCCTGTCATCATGATCCGACGTCACTGCGGAGAAGCGTTGATCCTGGTGGCCTCCTTCACAGGCGGTTCGATTTTGATGTGAGGCCCCTGAACCTTTGGAAGAATTCCTGCTCCCGCTTTTTCAAGCAGCCGTTGATCGTTCTGATTGATTGAAAGACGCTGAGACGAGTGGACATCGTCGAATACGGCCGACTCGACCAGTGCATTCTCGCCTGAAGCGTTCTTCTGGCCCGGATCATTAGCGAGTGGCTGCCCATTCACGGGGTCCACCGATTTCCCCATCGGATAGCCCGGATGTTTTGGCAGCATATCCGGATTGGCAAGCGCGAGAGACGCAAGAAGACTGGCAACGAAGAGACTGGCACAGATGATGAGCGAGGTCTTCATGATGGCACCTCCTGTGGACAGCATAGAGCTGTCAATCTACAAAGTCCTTTCACAGATCGACGCGGGGTTATGACCGAACTGCACCTGTATGCCTGCCTGGACTGACTGCGCCACGCGCAGGTCTCATCCCGCTCGAAGTCATCCGTCCGATGGCTCCATGCGCTTGCGCGTTCCGATTCGTCATGATGAGCGGATCGGTCACATTGCCGCAGATGAGGCACTTCCATCCGTAATACTCCCAGGCTCGGTCCCCCTCGAAATGCGTAGCGACACTTATTCCACCGCACCGTTCACAGGCCATAGGGTCCTCCATTGGGGGTTCGGAACACGTATGTGCGGCGGCAAGTTTTCTCGCGCACGATGCATGGGCGTTTCTGCTGCAATCGTGGACTCGCCGTCGACCGGGCAACGTTCTGTTTCAAGGACGCTTTCCGGTGATCCTGTTCATCGGAACGTTTTTCCGGCTTCTCTCCATCGTCAGGCGCGTCACTTTCAGCGCACGAGGCCCATATTGCAACGATCCATGTGAACAGCATCAGGATGATCAGCGCAATGATCGGGTACATAAGAAAGCCCCTTCGGAATCGGTCAATTGGTTGCGCGGCAGGCGTGTTTTGCGACGTCTTGGTCGAGTCGCAGAGAACCATTTCGAGCGATGAAAGTCAGTCCAGACCTGTACCTCATCGAGGCGTGGGCTCGCCACGCCGCCGAGATCAGCGAACGTGAAAGGACCAGTGGGACCGTATAACTGGGCTAGATTGTGAGGAAGAGATTGAGTGGGGAGAAGATTACACCAAGCCTTGCCACAACGTTGGCTCTGTGCTCCGTGGAAGGCCATGGCCACCACCTGTAGAAAGAAAAGGCGGTTGCTGCCAATACATTCAGTCTACGCCTCGTGGTGAATCCGGTCAATGTGTCTAAATTCGAGGAGGACGTTCCTCCATTGACATGAATATGGAGGCGGGAGTATGAAACATGTGGCTGTGTTTTGAAGATGGGTGGCTCAGCTGGACTGTCAGTTCCATCTTCGACGGTCACATCTTTCCCCTGTGCGAGAACCACACAATAAGACTCGACTGATCGAGAGATAGGACGTTGGCACAGGAGGCTTTACCGGAGGAGGTGGACACACGGTCTATCTCGATCAGGCTCAAGGCCTTCAATCGCACGCAGGTCTCTCCGGTGCGTAACGAACGTCGGTGCACAAGCGCCCACCACGGGTGCCACATGGGTTCTGATTTCCTCCTTCCCTTGATGGATGCCCATGGTGTTGCATGTGCTGACATCACACGGGAGTTGGCTGGAGGGAGAAGTATTTCCGATCTCAATCTCCAGAGGAGGCGACCATGCTAGTCCAGGACGTCATGTCAACCGGTATCGTCATGGTGCAGAAGTCAGATACGATTCGTTCGGCCGTGATGAAAATGATGAACCGCCACTGTGGATCTCTTCCTGTAGTCGAGGGAGACAATCAGCTTGTTGGAATGATTACATTGCGGGATGTCTTGATACCCCTCTATCCTAACTATGGCGACTATATTCATGACAATGTACACAGCCGGAGCTTTGTCGAGATGGAAGATGGATACCCCGAGGTGCTCGGTGGAAAAGTCGAAGACATCATGAGCAAGAATCCGATGACAGTCACGCCCCACGATCCTGTTCTGGAAGCCGCCTCATACATGGGCCTCAAGAATTTCCGGCGCATCCCTGTCGTCGACAAGGGCAGGCTCGTTGGGATGGTCAGCATTGGCGATATTAACCGCGGCTTATTTTTCGAAAAAGGGATGAAGCATTGAGCGAGGTTGCTTCCGAGGTACTGTCTCCCATGGACGAGATTACTCGTGTCAAAGCTACAATATCGAGGATGCTTGCCCGTGTAAGAATCTGAATGCCTGCTTCTTGACATTTGTTGAAGAAGGGCTATACGATCTGCGGTGTAAATGGCCATTCACGTGAGGGGGGAACAGCCCAACGCACGTATGGTACTGTGATCCCCCACGGTTCTTCGAACCGAAAGGAGGGGGTAAACATGACAGACCTTAATCCACCAGGTCAGAACGGCCCGCCGAGTTACGGGCGGGCTTCTCGTCAGTCACGCTAGCCGGTTCTCCAACGGCTCTTGTCTTGCCGCGTAGACACATTCAATAGATGAGTCGTTGTGGGGTGTCTGAGCTGGCCCCGTGAATACCAGCGGCTTCACAGGTTTCTGTTTCCTCTGACGAGTCGCCTTTTAATCCCTCCCTCGCACGGGTCTCCGTTATCAACATGCGGGGTGTTTTTCGCGTACGCGAGAAGGAGGTAAGGAATATGGCGAGTACAACAACATGGGGGGGCGGGAGCGACAAGGGCTATGACATGTCGCTCTGGTACGATTCCAGGCCCCTCAAGATCGGTTGGTTTGCAATCCTGGGGGCGGTGGGGGCCGAAGTCGTCTTTCAGCGCCTCTTCGGCTACTCCCACGGCTTGGACTCCATGACCCCGGAGTTCGAAAACGTCTGGATGAATCTGTGGCGGTTTAACGTGGTATCGAACATCATCAACGCTTCCGCGATCTTTGGGTGGCTTTGGACGACGCGGGATCGCAACGTCGCCAACGTGGATCCTAAGACCGAGCTGAAGCGGTATTTTTACTGGATGATGTGGCTTGCATGTTACGTCTTCGGCGTGTATTGGGCGGGCAGCTATACCCTGGAGCAGGATGCGTCGTGGCATCAAGTGATCATCCGGGACACGAGTTTTACCGCCAGCCATATCATTGCGTTCTACTTCACGTTCCCGCTCTACATCACCATGGGAGTGGCGAGCTATCTGTATGCGATGACGCGGCTGCCGCAGTTCAGCAAGGCGGTGTCGTTCCCGTTGGTGGGGGCGATCGTGGGACCGATGATGATTCTGCCCAACGTGGGCCTCAATGAGTGGGGGCATGCGTTCTGGTTTGTCGATGAGCTGTTTGCCGCGCCCTTGCACTGGGGCTTTGTGACCCTGGGCTGGTGCGGGCTGTTCGGCGGGACGGGCGGCGTGGCGGCGCAGATCGTCGCGCGCATGTCGAACCTGTGCGATGTGGTCTGGAACAATGAGAGCAAGGACTGCTTGCACGTGATCCCGTACTAAGCCGTACAGTCAGTTTCTCGGTGAGCTGGCCACGACGCCAGCTGACGAGAGAGACGTCCGGCATCTTCGGTGGCATACATGGGCGACCTCCTACCTCGGTGGGGGTCGTCCATGTTGTTTTATTCGTGAAGAGCGGAGTAAGGAGGGTGTTGCACTCTGGTCATTCCACGACCCATGGCGTGCGGCCGGATGTATCAGACTTCTGCGGATGAACGATGGAAATTTTCGACCACCGGAAACACGAGTACGGCAAAGTCCCAGTAGCGCATGCGGATCGCGTCCGAATGAGTCCCAGCTTGGAAGACGATCTCCTCGTCCTCCGTAAGCGATTGATCGACATACACAGGGATACCATAGAGGTTGCCGAAGGGCGGCATGGCGCCCAACTCACAGTCGGGAAATAGACCTGTGATCTCATCCTCAGTCGCGAGCCGTACCGAATGGGAGACAAAGACAGCCTTTAAGCGATGGAGATCCACCTTCCAACTTGCAGGCAGCACCGTCATAACGAACCGCTTCTCCACCTTCACGATCACGACCTTGGCCATCTCCTTCTCTGGAGTATGGAGCATCTGCGCAACAGTAAGGGCGCGAACTGCTGCCGGGTGGGGCAATACGTCATAATGAACTCGTTCGTGATTGAGATACGCATGGAGTGATGGTGCGATGGACATGGTGACACCTCCTGTGGCGGCTTAATCTCTCGGCAAAGGTCGCTGCTGGAGTGATTGAGGGGAATGGCGGGGTGCTCGATAACGATATGGCTGCGGAGGGAACATGCTTCATGCTCAAGGCTCCGCTGCGATCATGATGGGTCACTCGATCTGTACAGTATACGCCGGTTGCCATGTTCAGGTCTTGAGGAAAAAGACACAGGCGTCGCAACGAGGAACGGGGGAGCGAGAGCCGTTGAGGAAAGTCAGGGGCGGCGTCATCCCTGTGAAGATCGTATCGTGTGCCTCTTGCGAAGATTGTTGCAGACCCTTGACATTCCCTGTTTAGAAGCGTTGGAATGGATGGTATCAGCGCCTCCAGCACAGCATCGCGGGCATGACTCATCGGTGCCCCATGAGGAAGCAGGTCAGTCTTCAGCGCTCGATCACGCTCTCGGTCCTCTCCATCGGTTTGCTCTCCGGCGCATTCGGCCTCGCCTATGCGTATTGGCAGACAAAACACTCATTCCGCGAGGCCATCGGCCTCGGATTTCAGGAACTTGCCCGTCAGAGCGCAGATAAAGTCGGGTTGATCCTCGAAAAAGAAATCGGGTGGGTGGAACGGCTCAGTTCTTTACCACAGGTACGTGAAGCGGTCCGAGAAGGCACTAGGCTGACCTTCGACCGGCAGGTCCTGGAGCGCTGGAAGGAGTCGCAACGGCCGTATTTTCGGTCACTGGAAATCCTCGACCGTCGGGGCCGTTTGGTCGGCGGGGCGGCCAGCGAAAGCACCAAGACACATTATAGCCGGCAACCCTGGTGGCCAGTCGTCTTCGACCAGCGCCGATTATGGGTGGGGGAGCTGCATCTCGGCGAAATGGGAGATGGCGATTTGGAAATCGCCGTGCCGATCGTCGATGAGGCTGGGGTAGTGTTGGGCGCGATCAAGGCAGTGATCGAGAAAGACCAGCTCTTGACCTCGGTTCTCCGAAGCAGGATCGGCGAAACCGGCCATGTCATGCTGATCGGGCCTCAGGGGACCGTGCTGGCCTGTCCGCTCCTGCCGCCCGGACGACATACGGTTCTTGTTGGGCCGTTGAGAGACTCACTGGCCTCGCGCCGCTCTCTCCCAGAAGCTGCCTGGATGGAAGTCCAAGACGATGCCCACGGTCAAGGGGGTGGGATTGTGGGGTTTGCATCCGTGGCGTTCCGGGAAAATATCGTCCAGGCGGAAACGTGGTCCATTCTCGTCCGCCAAGATCCCAACGAAGCCTATGCGCCCTTGCGTCTACTCCTGTGGAAGCTCGTGGCATTCGGCATGCTGGTCTTCGTTGTGGTTGCCCTATTTCGATGGCGCCTTGGTCGCCGCATTGTGCAGCCGATCAACGCGCTGGTTGAGCGAGTGCAGCGCTTTGGACAGCAGAGCGGTGAGAAACCGATGATGGTTACGCAGTCTGCTGGCATTGCAGAGATCGATACCTTGGCCGCGAGTTTCGATGAATTAACGGAGCGGCTGGAACGCGCATCGCGGGAGCGGGAGCGGTATGTAGCTGACCTTGAGCGGGCGAACCATGAGCTTGTCATTTCCGAGGAGCATTATCGGATGCTGTGGGATCATTCGACAGAGACCAGGTTGCTCGTCAACGAGGAGGGAATCATTCAGGCCGTCAATCGTCGAGGCGAGACGAAATTAGGGGCGCCGGCCAATCGGCTGATCGGCGCGAAGGTGGAAGATCTCTTTCGGCTGGATGACCGCGCCCGGTTGCATCGATTGTTCGAAACGGTCGTCGCCACTAAGAAGGAAGCGCCCGCCGGCGAGGTGAACGTGCCTTCACCGATTGAAGGCACGCTCACCATGGATCTCGATCTGGTTCCTGTCGAGAATGCCGGGTCGCCGATCGGCGTTATGGTGCAGCTGAGCGACCTCACCGAAAAGAAGCGCCTCGAAGAGCAGTTGATCCGTTCGGAGCGCCTCGCCTCGCTCAGTCAGTTTGCGTCGATGTTCGCCCACGATATTCGTAATCCGTTGGTAGGGATCAAGAAGACATTGGAGTTGCTCGAACGAGATGGAGGGTCGGAACCGGCTGTGCATCGGCAATGGTGGGACGACATGCGGTTGACCATCGATCTGTTGCTCGGCATGATCAACGACATGTTGGACGTCTATCAAGAAAGCTACTCCGGGTTGCCGCTCTTGAATTCGACGGTGTCGCTCAAAGGCCTCGTTGCCGACGTGGCGCAGCTCTTCCGGTCCGAGGCCACCGCGAAGCGAATTTTCTTTCATGCCGAGATGCCGGAAGACGATGTCGCGATTATCGCCGATCGTCGCCGCCTGTTACGGGTGCTCATCAATCTCGTTCACAATGCCATCAAGTTTTCTCCGCAAGGAGGAACGATTACTGTATCGGTTCATACAGAGGCGCGAGACTGTACGGGTAGCGAGTCTCTTGGAATCTCGTCCTCCCAGGCCACCATTCAGGTTGCGGACGAAGGCCCCGGCATCGCTCCAGAGGATCTTCCTCATGTGTTCGAGATGTTCGGCAGGAGGAAAGATCCCGGAGACATTCGAATCGGACGGGGGCTGGGATTGCACTTTTGCCGCCTCGTGGCGGCGGCCCATCAGGGAAAGATTCGAGCGGAAAATCGTGCTGCCGGCGGCGCAGTCTTTTCCGTCGAATTGCCGCTGAATCAGGAGGCCTATGCCAGCCACATTGCTGATTGCCGAGGATCAACGGCTCTTTAGGCAGAGTCTTCGGCTGCTTCTCGAACGCGAACCGGATCTCCAGGTCGTCGGAGAAGCAACCGATGGACACGAGGCGTTCGATCTGGCGATGAAAACCAAACCCGATATGATTCTGATGGATGTGGATATGCCGAGACTCGACGGGGTCACGGCTACGCGCCTGATCAGGGGATGTCTCCCGGATGTGAAAGTGTTGATGCTGTCGGTCCATGATGACGATGCGAGAATCGTGGCAGCAGTGCAAGCCGGCGCCTGCGGCTACATTCTGAAGGACGCAGACCATGCCGAGTTTCTCCGCATCATCCGAGCCACCTACCGGGGGAAACAAGTTCATTCCCCCTTTATGCCGGACGGTTTTGCCCGGAACGTAGTCTCCGCGCTGCAAGAGGTTGGGAGTGCAGCCCCCGTCGGTATCGCGCTGTTGACCGAGCGTGAGCGGGAGATCCTCGCGTGCGCCGCATCCGGGCGTGGCAATAAAGATATTGCAGATCAGTTGTGTGTGTCGCTCGATACCGTGAAGACCCACCTCCACCATATCTATCGCAAGCTTGGCGTCGCCGGCCGTGTCGAAGCGGTCCTGGTCTATCTCAATAACAAGTAACTTAGCCCGCATTATTTATGAAGCTTCTACTACAAGCGTGGATACGCGGCTGTGACGGGCAGTCTCGTCGTTCACCCCTTCGACATACTGCACGAGTATGCCTCAGGGATGCACGCCTCCGAGTGCCCGTCTCGCTTCGCGTCCGCACGCTTTCGTCCCTTGACTGGGCTCGGGACCCTGAGCAAGTCGAAGGGTGACGAACCTTCATGAATAATGCGGGCTAGGCACGTCTTTCACCCCATCACCCGAACGGTGTACGCAAAAACCATCCTTTGGGCGATGGGCTTCGTTCGCTGCCCTCGATACAATCGTGTCAAATCAAAGTGAGAATCATAGGCAACCCGTAGGTGAGGCATTGAATGTTTTATGAAGAAAGGAGGCGAAGCGAAGAGCAGATAGGGTCCTGGATCCGTCGATGGTGACACTCTCCATTGAATGAAGAAAGGAGGCTTCCATGAAGTCGATACTTGTAACAATCGTTGGGGTCTTCTGTGCGCTTACCCTGTTCGCCGGTGGGGTTGCATTGGCACAAACGACGAACTGGATGGATGAACTCAGCAGCTCGGTGAATTTTTATAAAACCCACTATCCCACTACCAATAATGCACCAGCCAATTGGGATCCGTATCTCAGCGAGCTGACTCTCATGAAGAAAGCGGCGATACGGGGCAATCAAGAGGCAGTACGGGTCGGAATGGGCAAGTGGTTCAAGATGCTCAAGAGCCGGGAATACGGAATTCACCCGAAGGCGGCAGACGAACTCTTCAGAATTGCGGTGTTGACGACGCCCTTCGATGAATACAAAATTTCTGTCCCGGATAAATAAGGGAGGCCGGCTTTTAGTGCAGCACACAAGTGCCGGGCGAGCAGTGGCCGGCTGTTTTTGAGAATGGAAAAAGCCGACGCTGCCCGCCCGAGAGAAGAGTGCCCTCGCGTCGCGCTCAAGAATCTGAAAGGTGAAACGTATGTCTTAGGCGTATGATGAATAATTCATCGATTGCACCGGCCGACTATCCACTTCTTTTCATGGATCGTCGGCCGTTCCTTTTTGGCATCCGAGGGGGTGCTCTGTTTTGCTCAGGCAGGTAGGTTATTGAAGCGATTCCGATCACGTGATGATCAACATCCATGGGTGTGATGAAGAGCCGGCTTGCATGTCTTGACTTCACCTGTGACCAAACGTACCATTCTTGTCCTAAGGGTTCCCTATCCGTAATCTGGAGGTAGGGGATCAAGTCGGACATGTGTTCCCACCATGTGGACGCACAGGGTCGACGTTATGGCGAGTTGGCTGCGGTGGGTTCTCGCATCGTTCCTAGCCTGCGCCATGCCCGGTTGGGCGAGCGGTGAAGGTGTTGGTGCGAAGGACCGCCAGCTTGAATCCGGTATTCCCCTTCACACCATCCTTGAATTCGAGACAACCGCTCGTCTGTTGGCGGTCCTCCTCGATTCAGGCCGAAATGTCATCAACGAGCACCAAGTCTTGTCCAATGAGCAGGGAAAAACGGAAAAAGATTTTACCCTTGACCTGTTTGAACGACAATTGTTGGATGTCTTCCGCAGTCGCTCCGGTACCGATCTGCAGGATCTTGATGCCGCACGAATTCCTGCTGGGGCGAAGAAGTTGCTCAAAGAACTGGTATTCGTCAGCAAACAGGTGGTCGCGGATGCCCAGGTTGAGATGAGTCGACCAGGGGGGGATATCAAAGAGTTTATTCCTGCGATCTTCGGCGCACGAGTCGCTGCTCGATTTACTGAACGGACACACGTGCGTCTGAAGCAGACAGCGCTGGCGCCTCGCAATCCCCTGAATGCGCCGGACCCTGTCGAACGAACGGCATTAGAGGCATTTGCTGATCCTTCGTATCCTCTGGAGAAAGTGATCAGCGAAGTCACGGCGAAGAGCAGATCGTTGCGACTCATGTTTCCTCTCTATGCGACAAGAAAATGCCTAGATTGTCACGGCGATCCCAAAGGGGAACTGGACCGGACCGGCTACCCTCGTGAGGGGCTCAAGCTCGGGCACAATGCCGGTGCGATTAGTGTGATGATCCCGATTCGACCATGAGACGAATTGTCTTGCTTCTGTGGATGGTGATCGTCGCCTCTCCCGCTAGCCTCTGGGGGGCCGAGCGATCGGACGCACCAGCCGGGAAACCTGCTGGGAGCGGGGTTATTGTCCATAGCGATGGGTATATTCTGACGGCGGAGCATGTGATCGCGAATGCGAAACGGATCTTTGTCCTCACCGCCGGAGAATTCCGCGCTCCGGCAACCCTCGTCAGTACAGATTCCGAGCATGACCTCGCCTTGCTCAAGATTGAAACGGTGGGACTGACGGAAGCGCCTATCGGCTATGCGGGCGCCGTCAGACTCGATCAAGAAATCATCACCGTTGGATTTTCGTTCGGCCTCCGAGAAGTGTCCGTGACCCGCGGTCGGATTGCGGCGGTGCGGACGAGGGGCGTTCAGCGGGTCTTTCAAGTCGATGCAGCCATCAACCCCGGCAACAGCGGAGGGCCTATCTTCAATGGACGCGGAGAGGTCGTTGGGGTGATGACCAGCAAATTCAGTCACCCTTCCGGAATCGTGCCGGAAGGGATGTCCTTTGCGGTGCCGATCAGCTATGCCACGCCTCTCCTTGCGAATATCCCGGATTTCGACTTTACGATGATTGGGAAAGTGAGAAAGACTGCGAAAGGGAACGGCGGAAGCAAAGGCCTTGCGCAAGAGGTCGTCCGGACTACGGTGCTCATCGAGACGGTCAGGAACACGGACACGGCTTCAATGTCACCGGCCCCAGATCACGCGGCCGGAGCGTTGCCGAAAGGTGACCATCCGGCAGTCGTCACGCCGCGCGTACAGCCGAGTCCGTTGCGGGATCACGCGTCGAGTATCCAGGACGAGAAGGCGATCGCGCGGGTGAACGGTCAACTCCAGACTTCACAGGAAGAAGAACTGAAGCAATTGGTCCAACGAGGCATCGCTCAACCGGAAGGGATGGTGCTGATTCCGGCCGGAGAGTTCTTGATGGGTACGGAAGATGGGCTGCAAGATGCTCGTCCCTTACACCGGGTGCACCTCAGTTCCTACTGGTTCGATCAATACGAAGCGACGAACGCGCGGTACCGACAGTGCGTGCTAGGAGGGGGCTGCACGCCGCCCAAAGATATTCAGACGTTCGACGACTCTCAGCGGGAGCATCATCCCGTGACGAACATTACGTGGAGCCAGGCTCGATCGTTTTGCCAGTGGCAAGGCAAACGATTGCCGACAGAAGCTGAATGGGAAAAGGCGGCGCGGGGGACGGACGGCCGACGCTATCCCTGGGGCAATGACGAGGAAGTGCTGAAAAACCATGTGAGGAAACAAGAACTCAAGGCCGACTCCAGTGGAACCGAACCGGTCAGGCGCCAGACAGCGACGGCGTCGCCCTACGGGGTGTTCGATCTGATCGGCAGCGTGTCAGAGTGGGTGAAAGATTGGTATGCAGAAGATTTCTACCAGGCCTCTCCCACCCGCGACCCACAGGGACCATCGCGTGGCTCCTTCCGTGTGTTGCGGGGCGGGGAATGGAACGAAAAAGCGCCGAATTTTCAGGCCAGTTATCGAGGGTGGGATGATGTGACCTATTGGGGGCCGACGCTCGGCGTGCGTTGCGCGGAAGACGTGCCCTGATTCTGTGTTCTCCTTCCTCTGTTCATCTCGCTTGCTTTTCATACGAGCCCGGTCATCCTAGTCAGGCTGACGTCAGCGGCGACGATGTCGGACAAGTTCCCAAGTCGGTTCTGTCGCGCGCAAGGTTTCTGATCGTTGGAGCGAGACAGTGATGAGACGAATGAGCAGAGGACCGCGGCTTGCGATGTTTATGGGGCTCTGTGCGCTCGGCGGGTGCGCCGAGCACAGTCCATTCGGTACGTTCATGGACTCCACAAAAAATTGCACAGAGATGGTCTTGCGAGGAGATATTCAGACGGTGGCGCAGGTCAGAGAACAACGATTCCTGGGGAAGGTGCCGGAGACCACCGCCCGTTGTCTCGGGGGGAAACGCGTCGAGAATCTCAGGGAGGAGCCCTGGTTAGATTGGCCGAATTATTGGGCCGCCGGCGATGCCACGTCTCTGGCGCCGGCGCGGCTGCTGTCCGACGCCAAGGTGATCGGCCCCAACGCGCATGGGATCAACGCTGCGCTGTATGAGCTGGAGCTCCAACGCATTGAACTCATCAAGTTCAATCTCTTCGACAACAACAAGACCTACCAGGCCTACATGACAGGTCGCGACGGCGAGGCCGGGCCGGTGCTGAATACCTGGCCGGAAATGCGATTGCCGGAGAGCCATCCCGATTTCAAAGCTGTCGGTGGCGACCAGACTCAGGTTTGCCGCGGAGAGTTGATTCGCTTCCGTACCCTGACCGGCATGTGCAACGACATTCGCAATCCGCTGATGGGATCGACGCACCAGCTGTTTGCGCGGAACGTGGAGTTCGACACCACGTTCCCAGATCTGAGCTTGAATGAGATGACCAAGAATCGCCATGGAGATCGATTAGGGCTGTTGAAGCCGGACCCGCAGGTTATTAGCCGGAAACTGTTCACGCGCAAGCAATCGAAGCCGGTCGTGTCGCTCGATAAGTCGCAGCAGGACAAGTGCCGCGAGGGTTACGGCCTGCCTGACAGCGCGAAGGAGGCCGAATGTGACTACGAGAAGGCGCCGTTCTTCAATGTGCTGGCGGCCTTCTGGATCCAGTTTATGACTCACGACTGGTTCGCGCATCTGAAAGAGGGACACAATCGGCCTGAATGGATGGTTGTCGGCTGCGCGACGCAGTTGGTCCAGAATATCGAACAGCCGGTGACGGGTGAAGAGGCCAAGAGGTTGGGCTGCCGTCCTGACGACAAGATCGATGCAGCCTCTATCGCCGAAGGCACGAAGCCGGAGACGTTCACGCAGGGCGGCAAGACCCATCTCACGCGGGCACCGAAGACCACCGCGAATCACGTCACCGCCTGGTGGGATGCTTCCCAGCTCTATGGATACGACGAACGGTCCAGCCGGCGCGTAAAGCGCGACCCTAAAGACCATGCGAAATTATTCATGATGCCGCTGAAAAACGGGGTATCAGTGGGCGAGGAGCTGGGTTATCTGCCGGTCTTCGAATCGGCGGACCCGATCAATCCTGAGTGGTCAGGCCAGGAAGCCACGGCCTTTCCCGACAACTGGAGCATCGGGATGAGTTTCTACCACAACGTCTTTGCGCGAGAGCACAACGTGTTTGTGAGTGAATTCCGCAAACAGACTGCTCGCACGCCCGATGCCGACAGCGGATTGAGAAATCCCGCCGATCCCGATCGCGTCATCCGCTACAAAGACGTCACACCGGACGAATTGTTCGAAGTTGCCCGGCTGGTTGTCGCGGCCGAGATCGCCAAAATTCACACGATCGAATGGACCACGCAGTTACTGTACAACGAGCCGTTGAACCGGGGGATGAACGCCAACTGGGGCGGAGTCTTCGCGAAGCATGAGGCGGTGGCAGAGGCGCTGAGGGAGGTCGTGCGGCGCCTTGGAGACTCAGAGGATGCCAAGAAGGTGAATAGCCTCTATGCAGCTTTCGCCGCCGGACCCGGCATTTTCGGGTTGGGTAATCGAGTCTATGATGGGGTTCCGCTCGTGGGCCTGATCAATCCCGACAAAGAAGACCGCTGGGACTTGAAAAACGACGATCATATCAACGGAGGCGTGAACCATTTCGGCTCCCCCTTCAATTTTCCCGAAGAGTTCATCACGGTGTACCGGTTACACCCGTTGCTGCCGGACCTGATCGAATATCGTGAATGGGACAACGAGCCGAACATCATTCGGCACAAGATGCCGGTGATCGAGACGATCCGCGGCAAGGCGACTGAGGCTATGCGGCAGAAGGGTTTGTCCAATTGGGCGCTCAGCATGGGCCGGCAGCGCCTGGGGGCGTTGACGCTCCAGAACCATCCTCAATTTTTGCAGAATCTCAAGATGAATCGCTTGCAGTCTTCCACGCGACAGATCGACGTGGCCGCGCTCGATCTCATCCGAGACCGGGAGCGGGGAGTCCCGCGCTACAACGAATTCCGCCGGCAGTATGGGTTGAAGCAGCTGACCAGCTTCGACGACTTCGTCGACACGCGTGTGCCCCGGAATTCTTCAGTCAGGCTCAAGCAGGAACAACTCGTGAAAACGTTACGTGAGGTATATGGGCAACATCAGTGCGATGCGTCCAAGAAAATCACCGAGGCGCAGCTGAACGACGACAAGTCGCCGATCAACGACTGTCTGGGTCATCCCAACGGCAGTCTGATCGACAACATCGAGGACGTCGATACCGTGGTCGGCTGGCTGGCGGAATTTAGGCGGCCGCATGGCTTCGCCATTTCCGAAACCCAATTTGTCGTATTCATTCTCAATGCCTCACGTCGCCTCTTCAGCGACCGGTTCTTCACCTCCAGTTTCCGCCCGGAGTTTTACAGCGCGCTTGGCGTCGAGTGGGTTACAAAGAATGGGCCTGGTCCGGAAATGATCGAAGAGGGAGCGCCCAACGGCCATCAACAGCCAATCTCTCCGATGAAACGTGTGTTGCTGCGAACGATGCCGGAACTAGCCGAGGAGCTCCAGGGGGTGGTGAACGCGTTCGATCCCTGGGCGCGCGATCGCGGAGAATATTACAGCCTGGAGTGGAAGCCGAGGGAGGGGGCGGAAAAAGATGAAGCGTTCGCCAACAAATAGGAGATGCGGATGGCCTGGTCGTCCTCTTGCTCGCGGAACAGGGGAGGGGATGGAGGCTGATGAACTTCTGTGCTCGCGCAACGCGCGGTCGCGGACTCCCCTCGTTGGACGCGCGCAGTGGAAGATCAATCAGCCCCCATCCCTGAGAGAGAACAAGCGAGCTTGGAGGGAGCATTTATATCATTCGACGCGCGCAGTTGAGGATCGACCAGGCCACCCGCATGGGGAGGGTTAAGCGAACTAGGAGGAGAGATGAAAGTGAGACGGTCAGGTGCTCTTCTTGCTTGCAGAACGCGCACGATAAGAATGTGCTTGTTGGACGGCCGCACTAGGCCAACGCTGACACTCCCTTCCGGTGATCTTATGAGCTGTGCTTTGGATTCAATCGACAGGCAATGACAAAATCACGGTCATTGGGATAGGCTGCCTCCATCTCGAAGGCGATGCGACTTCTTTCGATCTGGCACTCCTCGGACGTGACAAACTTATTCAACACGGTGATTTTTTCGAATCCCGGCACAATGTTGAGGAGCACAATGACGAGTAACCACATAGGGCTCCTTTCGGCCGCTCCGGCGGCGTTGGGCCCGGCCTCGTGCAACCCCTTCACCCCTTCCGTCGCTCCCCCATGCAGTGTTTTGCTACCTGCCATACTGCAAATTCCCCCACCTTCTGCCGGCCACATCTCAGTGTTTTTTGGTACTGATTATTGATAACACTCCTGGTGCCTCAGTCAACCCCGGTTTTATGGGCGGATAAGGTGTCGGGAGGCGTTTTCGTTCGTCCGCGTGCAAGGAGTCGTGCCATGGTGACGATGGAGGAGTTCATAGAGGGGGATGGCTCCGTCGAGTCGTAAGCTCTCCCCAAACTGAGACAGTGCAACAGGAGAACTTTCTGGCCTGTCAAAGGGTCTTTGGGCCAAAAAAGATTGCCGCATCTGTGCGAAGGCTGTTCGGAGCGGCTGTATACAGTCGACGGGTTGGAATATCGAAGTAGAGTATCCCCTGGAAGGTACTTCCGTTGAAAAAGCAGGCTGTTCCGCTGAATGTAATGCTCTGATCAAAGACGTTTCCGCGAGTCCTTGCTGTTATGTTACCTGTAAAGGTGCACCCGTTTTGATCAGTCCCTGTAAACGTCCCATCGGGTTGGACTATCATATTCGCTGTCTGCACGCCCCCGGAGCGACCTAACTGGCCGGTGTAGACGCCGGCAAGACTGGCGACGGTCGGCCTCGTTTCATACGCGGGATTATAGGAACTGGTGAATGTCGTGGTGCCCGCTCCCGAGTATGCGATCGCGCCATTTAGAATCTGACGTGCAGTATAGTCGGCAGAGAGGGTGGCATCTCGCACTGCCACGCCAATACCGAAGTCCTTCGTGTTTGACGAGGTGAAGCTCCCGTTGTCCGAGGTGCCGGTGCCCTGTATGACCCCGGCGATCTGATTGGGATTGGCCACGACGGAATAGAAAAAATAGTAGGTGCCATCGTCAAGGACGGCGGCCGTAAGAGTCCGGTTGGTATTGATAGTCCCGACCCAGAGCCCCTCGGCAGTATTTTCAGAGGTTATCTCTGTAGTCTGGTCGCTGCAACCACTCACACTCAACGCGAAAGCAATCCCGATCGTAGCGATAAGTTGTCGTAGCATGACTTTCGTCTCTACCTTATTCCAATCGATCACGTCGCATCGGTGTCGAATCTTGATGTACTTTGATGAAGAAAGGCTACCCCTACATGCGTAGGGGCTGTGATGAAAGCACGGTGATATTCTAGACTTGATATGAAGCGTTAGCTTCGTAAGTTTTCATCTCGCCTGTCATCAACCGCGTCCGTTTTCGCAGTTGCGACGGGTTTCATAGGCTCGTATGATAGGGCCATGAGTGTGGAGCCTGTTACGCGCATCAAGTCGAAGACGCCTGTGTCCTACGAACTCACGGCTATTCATCGCGATACCCACGATACGAAGACGTTTTGCTTTGCCCTGCCGGACGATGCCACGTTGGACATGCTGCCCGGCGATTATCTGTATGTCCATGCGACGATCGACGGGAAAACAGTGAAGCGGCCCTACACGCCGTCGTCGATGCCCGGCGCGACCGGGTACTTCGATTTGACAGTCAAGCGGTACGAAACCGGCACAGTGTCGAAGTATCTCCATGAGCAAGGGCCTGGGGACCGCGTGCTGATGAGTGGGCCGAATTCTGGTGGCCATTGGGTGGACGGTATGGCGAAGCAGGTGGGATTTGTCGCAGGCGGCACGGGCATCACTCCGATGATTTCCATCATTCGCTGGATTCTTGCCCAGAGCCTTCCGGTCGAGTTGTTTCTAGTCTTTGCCAACAAGGCCGAGGCCGACATCATCTTCCGAGAAGAGTGGGACGAGGATGTGCGCGAACACGCGAGCTTCCATTGTTATCATGTGCTAGAGCAGCCGCCTGCTGGTTGGTCGCAAGGCGCGGGCCGCATCACGGAGTCCATTCTCCGCGGACAGCTGCCTCCCCCAGGTCCAGACACCGTGATTTTTCTCTGCGGCCCCCCGCCGATGAGCGACGCGCTGGAAACGACGCTCAAATCGATCGGCTACTCCGAGCAGGCGATCATCCTTCCGTAACAACTGAGCCGTCACTCCTCACTAGGAAAAGACAGAAGCCAAGGGGTAGGGAGCTCTGCGGTATTTTGTGATTGCCCCCTGAAAGAAAATGGTGTCGGGAACCACACTCGCTTCATCTGTGCAGTGAGTGGTTTGCCGAAGACGAGCCATTTCTGCGGGTGGTTATGCGACAGTGTGACTTGCCGGCTATCCCCTGTTCCCCTCTCCAATAGAAACACCCTATGGAGAGGCACTTCTCCACAGGGTGTTCGCAGACAGACTCTCAACTGATTTACTCTGTCTTGGCTTTCAGTTCTTTTGCCTCGCCTTTGATTCGTTCTCCAGCTGCCTTTGTTTTCCCCTTCGCGCGTTCTATCGCACCGCTGACTTTATTTCCTTTGGCCTCTTCCGTGAGGGCTTTCGCTTCCCCTTTGGCCTTCTCAGCATTTGCGTTCGCTTTTCCCTTCATGTCCTCAACGGCGGCCTTCACCTCATCGGCTTGAGCAATACGTTGAATGCCAAAAAACGCAAACAGAAACGCCATGATGACAATCGTGAATGTTCGCACGGGAACCTCCTTAGTAAAAGCCTGAAGAATTGTGGTCTCGGATGATGCGCGCCATCATCAGCTATTGGATCATTTTGGAATTATGCCTGGTGAGGCTGGATACGGTCTGGTCAATATTGCTCAGTGTCGGGCTAATTGGTTTTTGGTGCTCAACTACGCTCGATGGTGCTCGACTCGATAGTTACGCTGCTCAGTTCAATAAGCGGAGCATGGTGGATCAGAGTGGGAAAGTGCTTGTGAGAAACTCAGACGGGGTGAAACCGATACCAGCGCCCGCTGCGATCACTATTGGATAGCGGTTTTCGTCTAGGAGAAGTGGATTCGTTGTTTCCTTCCCAGGGTGTAGGCAGGCCAAGTCTTCGTGATCGTCGCGAGATCACAGTTCCGCTTCAATATCGTCCCGCACCACTCATTCTCTTCTTTCTGCTATCTCCGCGCAGGGGATGCGTCATATTGCCTGCTCAGAAATTTTCCCAAAGAGAGTAGTTTGGGTCAGTTTCCATTCAGCCAAAGGCCCAATATGGCTGTGTTGGCTATGGAAGGCGTCCGATTCGTCACCTGAATGTGAAAAACATCCACGGCTCTCGAATAGAGAGGAATAGGAGGACTTATGGCCTGTGCACGATGCGGTGGGTTCCTGGTGAGCGAGCGCTGGAGAGGTTTTGTCGACAATGCCCGTGAGATGGATCTCCAGAATATGAGATGTGTGAACTGCGGATGCATCGACGATCCTGTGATCGTCGAGAATCGTCTTACTGTTGAAAGGAGCATGATATGTTGTACTACGCGCTGATGTTCTTGGTAGTTGGAGTCATTGCTGGAGCCCTGAATATGGCGGGGGTGGCCGCAGTGGCAGTTCAGATTTCGTGGATTCTGTTTTTGATCGGGATCGTGTTGCTGGCGATCCATCTGTTCACCAGTCGCTCTGTCCGGGTACCCTGAGCCGCAGAATTCAGTTGAGTCAGAGTCGATCCTCTTCATGTAGGCGAGCAACGGTTGAGGTGTTCAGGAGCTTCCGATGAAACTTGCAGACAAGAAATGTAGCGATGGAGCCAATGTGTCCCCGTTGAAGGTTTTTCGGGCTAGGGAGTTATTGAAGGAACTCGGCCAGGGTTGGAAACTCAATGGAAAATGGCATTTGGAGCGGCGCTACACCTTCAAGGACTTAGCGCAGTCTCTGGCATTTGCGAACAAGGTTGGGGCTGTCGCGGAGGCGGAGGGCCATCATCCCGATCTGTATCTGGCCTGGGGGAAGTGCAAGATCGAGATCTGGTCGCACAAGATTAAGGGTCTGACTGAGAGCGACTTTATCTTGGCGGCCAAAGCCGAACGGAAGTTTAAACCGTTTCGTGCGCCAACATAATCGACATGAGGCCGGGCTCCGTGATTAAGAGGCGTGGAGGACTGAGATATCGGACACTCCGATATTGCCTCTGCGACGAGCACAGTTCACCGACTCAGTCTTGAAATGTTCTTGGACCCTCGTACCGGAGACGGAGGAACGTGTGGTGAGGTAAAGCATAGTGAAGGCTGATCAATCTAAACCACGGTGCGGTTTCGGGTGTATAGCTCACGTGACCGTACGCCGTCGGTCGGTCGATTCCCGGCTTGGTGGACTCGCCTAATGCCTGAAGGGCCATTGTCCGAAAATCCTCATCAATCAGCTGATGCTTGAGGAACTCTCCGTATAGAGTGGGGCCACCTTCACAGAGCAGCGTCCGGATGCCGTGTTCTTGCCGGAGCAGTTGTGTGGCGGCGACTAGATCGACCTGTGTCCCTTCGCCCACGGAGATGATCTTCATCGTTCCCTCCCGGCCTAATCTCTTGAGTTGCGACCGGAGATTCTCTTGCCCCTCCCGAGCGGTGATGATCCAAGCCTCAACTCGTTGAGAACTGAAGAGACGAAAAGTGAGATCGATGTTTCCGGAACCGCTGAGAACGAGGACTTTCTGCCGGCCCAGCTTGAGAGTATCCTGTCGATATATCCACAATTCCTCGTCATCGATGCCGTAGTCCCAACCCCTCCCCTCAGGGTTTCGTTCGTCACGGAGCGTATTCGCACCGATCAACTGCCCGTCATGGTGCGCTCGCAGAAAATCCATCAGCCAGCGATCTTCTCTACTCCTTGAAACTATATTGCCTTCAGTATGGCCCTTCAACTCTCTGAACGAGGCCCTGCCGTCGAGCCCCATTACAAAGTTCGAGGAGATATACGGACGAAGGGCGTCGGCAGGTGCAGGAAACCCAAATGGGCCATAGCGTTCCCTAAAATGGTCCGGTAGGGGGAACGTATCCTCGCTGGCGGTATAACAAAGCTGCAGGTCCATCGGCACCTCCCAAAAGGAGCGGTATGATATTCACCATGCGGTATGAATCACAAGTCTGCACAAGGATGCATGATGTCTGGGGGACTGGAGCGCCTGTCAGGCGTCCTGCACTCATGGCTTTTGAGTCTGGTATCCCCCTTCACCGTCAGAAACGAGACTGGCCCATCACATGGCAGAATCCGTCCAGGGATATGGGGGGGGCCAGCATTCCATCTGCAGAGAAAGCCTCGAATTGAGTTCCAAGAAGAAAATCAAGGTCGGCATTGGCCTATCCGTGCGATTCTGAACAGATCTGAGGTTGGAGGAGGAGTAGAAGGAGAGGGGTCGGAGTTTTTCTTGGGGGGTCTCGTCAGCGCGCGTAACCCGTGCGCCTTCTTCCCTGCGAGGCCCTTATGCCCTTGGGCAATTGAGTATGCAACGCCCCCGGCTTCATGAGGAAGCGCGTAGATAGGTCCTCATCCTGAACTTCGACGACGCTGACTTTCCCGTAACTCCATTCGCCGCTCTCATGAGCTGTGCCTTGGATTCAATTGACAGGCAATAACAAAATCACGTTCATTGGGATATGCTTTTGCCATCTCAAAGCCGATGCGATTTCGTTCAATCTGGCATTCTTCGGACGTGGCAAACGTATTCAGCACGGTGATTCTCTCGAGCCCCGGCACTATATTTAGTAGGATTATGACCAACAACCACATAAGGCTCCTTTCAGCCGCTCCAGCGGCGTTAGGCCTCACCTAGTGGAAGTCCTTCACCCCTACCGTCGTTTCTCCGCGCGGTGTTTCGTCACTACCATACTGGGCCATTCCTGAAACAGCCGCCGCCCTCATATCAGAGCTTCTTGGTAATGATTACCGATAACACTTCTCGCGCTGAAGTCAATCCATGTTTTGGATGACACTCCGTAGCATTTCCGATTTGGCTGGCGTTCGGGCAACGAAGCATCGACTGTTCTGGAATCATTTTACCTGGGACGTCGCCTCGTTGGGGCTGAGGAGGGTTCGGTGATGTTCTGAATAGAGCATCCACGCCTGCGGGCATGTCCCTGGCTCCACCCACGACTGGGGTGTAGAATAATGTAAGAAAGTCTTCCATGTTCAAGTTGCAAAGACCCATCAATCGGCCCATCACCTTCTTTCAGGAAGTGTGGTCATGTTTTCTGCATGGGATTTCAACAGTTGGATCTTGAGCGTGGGAGTCATGCTGTTCCTGGTCGGTCTTCTCACGGGCTTAAGTGCGCTTGTGAGTGTGGTGGTGTCTCGGATCTGGGGAGAAGTGCGTGACGATGCGGCAACAGCTCGCATGAGTAAGACGCCGGAGAAGCCTCCGATCCGTAAAGCGGCGTAGGATGGTATCTCGACCATGAGTGGAGAGCTATAGAGAGGTTTCATCTCGCCTTGGACGTCTGGGATGTGGAGGCTATTCCGACGAGCGTAATGCGGGCGAGGAGCGCGGGTTGATCGGACGGTGGAAGAGATTCGGCAGACTTGGCTCTCGTGCAAACTTATGTATTTCCCTCTTTCCTCTTTCAGGCAAGGTGCATCTACTCCAATTATCAAATTCTCCCTCTTTAGCCTACGGCAAGTGGGCGTGGACTCGTCCTGCCACCCCCCTGGTATCGGCTGATTCAGAGGAGGATAATATTAATGATCGCTGCATTGTTTGCCCTCTGCAAGGAGGCCGCTATGCGAATTCTTCTGGCCGTCGACGAATCCGAGAACTCTCATCGGGTTGTCCAATATGTTGGCTCTCTCCTGGGCCGGACACCCGATGTCGTCATCACTCTCTTTCATGTGCTCAAACCCATGCCGCGGGGATTGTTGGAGCATGGTGGATCCGAGAATCCTGCCGCTGAGGCGCAATTGGGTGTGCAGTTGCGCGATGAGCAGGAAGCCTGGATTCGAAAGGAACGGGAATCCGATTGCCATGTCTTGAAGGAAGCATGCGAGACGCTGGCACAATCCGGATTCGATATGAGCCACGTCGCGGTGAAGTATGGCCATGAGGACGATATTGCCAGGAACATTCTCGAAGAGGCGCGCAGCGGA
>Ga0134127_10000887_pt1 | contig 23911 bp, 17 predicted proteins | sample KB31753_FD_96459 | JGI IMG/M metagenome (GOLD analysis project Ga0134127, IMG submission 96459) | Terrestrial soil microbial communities with excess Nitrogen fertilizer from Kellogg Biological Station, Michigan, USA - KB3-175-3 | ecosystem: Environmental > Terrestrial > Soil > Unclassified ... | reverse complement strand
GAGAATCCCTGGAGCCTCGAGCGCGCCGAGAGTTGGTGGCGAGAGCACCCTCTTTCATCCGAGGCATCGCAACGTGGCAGCACCGACCGGACGTTATCCCTAGCGCGTTGAGTTCACCGCCCGCGTCGATACCGGAACGATTCTACGTTCACATCAGATCAAATAATGTTGTTTCCGATGATAGTTTTGGCCGCTGACTTACGTTATGAACAGATGAGCGCCGCAACGCGTCGAGTTTAAAACTAAATAGTCAATTGAAGGAGACAAACGTAATGAGCAAGCAAGAACAGATTCAAGACTTCATCGAGACCGAGCAAGATCAGATTCAAGACTTCACCGAGACCGAGCCACTCAACGATTCTACGTTGACAGCAGAGCAAGCCGATAAGGTCAGGGCCGGTGTTGACCTCGGTAATGTACTCTCGGGTGAAGGCAAGCGAGTCACGATTGACTTTTGCAAATAATAGACAGCGTAACCACACGCGTGACGCGCAGATCGCTACAGAGCGAGCTTCGCTGAGCAACCTGTGAAGGGACTGGGCCAATGATGGCCAGACGGCAGCAAGTCAAAGGCCCGATTCGTCTCGGCGTATACCATAGTAATTGACTTGCGGCCCCAGCGATTTATAGACAGGACAGGCTGTTGAGCAAGCTGGATCGAACCACAGCTGGCGCACTCTGACGCGCCGGGGGTTTGACGAGTATGTTGTATCCGCACCCGAAGCACCCGGGAAACGTCTAGTAAATAAAAATGAGAATGAACCAATGAATCACCAAGAGAATCCTGAGACGAACCAAGCGATAGAGGTCGAGGACCTGACCGTCGAGGAGTCAGTGCAGCATGAGGTCAAGGGTGGACTGGCTATCAATAACCTTAAGCAGATAGGTCTGGCCACTGTGAGCTTCAACGATATGAATGAATAAGTTTTGAACCTTTTTGTTGTATTGTGAATGCAACTCAAAAGGCCTAAAAGGAGTATTGACATGGCAGCTCGTCGGACATCACGAGACGGCCAATTAGGAGGGAGTCGTCGTAGCGTTTTTTAGGTTCTCGAAAATGAACAAGAATTCTCCCAACTGAACCTTGTCCTGATTGTGAAGCAGGTATTGGGTTCTAATCATCACGTCATTGACTAGAGTCCCATTATTTGAATTCAAGTCCTCGAGATAACACTCGCCATCTGAGGTGACAATTGCTGAGTGGAATCGCGATATACCTGCACTGTCAAGTACGATATCGTTCTCATTGCTCCGCCCCAGACTTGTTTTGCCATCTTTGAGAGGGAAGATTTGTCCAACGGTACTCGGTCCAGCGATCAAGCGGAGATAGGGTCCCGTCGGGACGTTTTGTAAAGTCTCTACAGCGGCAGGGTGTTTTTCACTTCGTTCATCAAATTTGGTTGCCTCGACCGGGATCATTGCGTCGAGTCTGCGAGTTGCCTCTTTATTACTTGCTTCTACATTTCTGAGGCTCTCCAGCGTTGACTTCACCAAAGGCGTCAGATCAACCGGCTCCGCCTCGCCGGCGACTTCAGCCAGCGCCGAAAGGACGTCGGCCATGGTGCGGTATCTCGCCTGGGGATTCTTGTCGAGGCACTTCAAGATCATTGATTCAAGTTCTTTCGGCAGGTCTACGCGGTTCGACGGCGCAACTGGCGGTTTTGTAGACGTCGCCATCACGGTTGACAATGCCGAGTCTCCAGGCTCGATCGGCAATTCTCCGGTTATCATCTCGTAGAATACAACACCGAACGAGTAGATGTCGGAGCGCTGATCTTCCGGCTGCCCGGATGCTTGTTCTGGTGCCATATACCGGGGCGTTCCCACCAAAACACCGGGAAGCGTAATTTCCACATCATCCTCGACCTTTTTAACAATGCTGAAGTCGATAACGAATACACGACCAGAAGTGTTGATCAAGATATTGTCGGGTTTTACATCACTGCGGACGAACCCCTGGCTGTGGAGATACTGAAGAGCCTCCGCCAAAGGCTTGGCAATCGAGATGGCGCTGCCGAGATCAAGTCTTTGTTGGTGTCGAAGTATCGTACGCATGCTCACTCCCTCGACGTATTCCATCGCAATGTACCGACGGCCTGACTCGACGCCAGCCTGATAGTACTGAACGATGTTGGGATACTTCAGCTGTTTCATCACCTCCGCTTCGCGCTTGAATCGCTCGATCGCTTGAGGGTTTGTGGCAAGTTCGCTATGAAGCACTTTCACAGCCACCAATCGATTGCTATGTTCATCCCAGCTTCGATAGACAGTAGCCATTCCGCCCTTCCCAACAACATCCAGTAGTCGAAAGTTTGCGAGCCGAGAGACATCAACTTCCTGGGTTATCAGAACGTAGGACTCCTCCTCAAAGATGTCGGCCAATCCTCCCATCTCCGTGAGGCGTCGGGGGGTTAGCCGATATCTCCGCTCGCTTCGAGCATCGATATCTCCGATTTGAACGTCGTTATGACCCTTTTGGACTTCCATCAGATAGTCTTCGTTTAATAGAACGTCGACAATATCTGAGATTATGCGAGGTGCCACTTCTGCGGCTGGTGCGATCTTAGCGCTGAGTCGCTTAGACGCTTCCACCGCGTCTCTGAGAGTGAATTCCAGATCCCCCTGGCGCAGCATCCAGTCCATTAGATAATAAACACCCAATCGTCTCTTATCTTGTTGCGTACCCCAAACCTCTTCCGCGATGCTTCCGAACAACCGCTGCTCGTGCTTTTCCAAAATATCTTGTAGCTTTGCGTAAAAGCGAATCCGCCGAATGTCCTGACGCGAGAACACAAGCACCGGGCGGCGGCCATTCCATAACACATACTCGTTGAATCCCCTAATAATCCTTCTAGGGATTCCGCGACCTTTGTAATAGAGGTATTTCTTGAATTCCCCGAACACATTGCGCGCATGCGCAGGGTCCAAACAATATGCGCCGCAGGATTCGCAAAACATCATTTCCGTTACGAGATGCGTTCCGCAGCCTGGGCATTTCTCTTCGATCAGGCCAGAATGAGACGACTGCCCGCCGTTCGTAGACTGCCTCCGTTGCGACTGTCTGTCTTGTGGTTCGTTCAATAGCGCCGCGCTAGCTCCGATGGGAGTACCGCAAAAACGACAATAACTTCCACCGACGGGGTTCTGTTTCGCGCATCTGGGGCAGATAACTTTTCCCGGGGTGGGAGAAACTGTCGATTGTGGCAGGCTTTCCCAATCAACCATTGCGTCACAAATCTGACTCATGTCTATCCACATACAATGGAGATACTTGTCATAAGAAAAAACACTTTCGTAGATGCTGTCGCCCTTCCCCAGGTCTTCCAGCCATCTCTCCTGGAGATCCTTGCCTGCAACAAAAACGAACGAGATTCCGGAGGTAGTGAAGAGATTCTTCATCGAACTGAGCATCTCATCTATGGCGAATCTATTACGTGTCTCTTGCGTTGTGGCATTCCCGTTGACTCCATCCCGATTAGTGGCCTCGAGAAGCGCTCCGTCTTCAAGCTTGTCAAGCTCGTCAAATATGAAGACGATTTTGAGTCGCGTTCGCCGTTCCGGGCTTCGAAGTATTGCTCGTTTTAATCGATCGCCAAACGTAGTGGGGTTGGAAAACCCAAAAGACAGTTGCCGCGATATCTGCATGATGTCATTTTCCGCGGCCTTATCGTCATAACCCAGGAATGAAGCCTCGAAGGTGTGTGAGCGGCTTCGCTTGAAGGAAAACGGCATCTTGATTCTCGCTTTGATTGTGGCAGCCTCGAGGCTCGCTTCGTCGAATCCAAAATTCCTTTCGTATGCCTCCGCGAGTTTGCGGGTCATATTAACCGAAGTTCTGTGATGAGCGATCGTCAATTCCTTTCTCAGTTCCGAAGTCAACAAATGATAAATCCCGGTCTCCTCAAGACGGGTGTAGACCCTTCGTATGATGTGGTGCATGAGTTCGCAAGGCTGAAGCGGCCGCGCAAGACTGAGATGAATATCCAGTATTCGAGTCTCACCCAGAAAAGACTCTGCCCAGGGCAGGGAGGCTTCCAGTTTTCGGATCACCTGGTTAACAAAGGATGTCTTGCCGACGCCCCGATAACCGGTAATCAAGAATGAGCCTCCCTCGGAAAACAATATGCGCTCTACGAGGGCTTCCATCTCGGCCTGTCTTCCAATAAAACGCCCCTCGGTGTCGGATCTTATCGGTTCATGCGCAAAGCGAAATGCCGGTTTGAGGGGTACTGCTACGTCGTAGTTGCTGAAGCTCCGGGTGAACGGAAACACGATCGGCGTTTTACTCGAAAGTAACCAACCTGGAAGGTAACTTTTAAGTCGTTCGACTGTTAACAGCCGTTGGACAAAAGCCGAACTCGGAATTGAGGCTCTATTACTTTGCATTACACCGCCTCTGCTATTTGCTGCTCTGCCCGGCAGTGTCGGTCCCCACTTTGCAGGTGCGTCACATAATAGAGCGCTCTGATCCGGAGATCAATTCGTTATAAGCATCACCGGAGTTTCTGACCGATAGTCGAATTGTCACAAGATTGTCACAGGCGAGGAGCGAAAGGTTGGCTAAGCTGTAAGGGCGAGCAGAGGGTCTCGAACCCTCGACCTCCTGAGCCACAGTCAGGCGCTCTAACCAACTGAGCTATGCTCGCCATATAATGATTTCCGAATTAGAACACCTAAAACCGTCCGCTGTCCAGTTTGACAGCCGCAGGTTGACAGCCACTGAAACGAAACGAATCGTGGGACAGAGTTGTAGTCTTTCACGGAAGTCTAAACAACGAAAGGGAGCCTCCATACACAACAAAGTTCTCCTGCGTTGACACTCATAATCCCCTGAGCTAGACTGCACATACTCTGAGTTTGAGCAGAAATCATCAATGCTGGAGGACCTTTTATCAACTCTCCGGTGCCAACCAGTACGCGAAGTTCAGGCATCGAAGTTGATCGGAAGGTTCATAGCCCGCAAGTGATTGGAGGTAATTCAATGTTTCGCATGAGTCTATTAAGAGCCGCAACCTTGATTTCGGCAGTCGCGTTGCTCTCGGCCATCGCCCTTGCACAGACGGGTCAGGTTGAGGGGACCATCAGAATCAAGGGAGCAGACGGTTCGATAAAGCCCGCCGCCGGCATTCAAATCGATATCTACCGCATGGATATCAAGGGCCGCTATGATGTCAAAACCGACAAAACCGGTCACTTCGTCAGACTCGGTTTGCCCTTGCAGGGAACTTACTTGTTCGTGTTCTCCGGCCCCGGAGCGACGCCAACCTGGATGAACAACGTTCGCATTACCCAGATGCCGGTTGTTGATACCACGCTCGATGCTGGAGACGGGGCAACCCTGACCCTCGAAGATGTGCAAAAGCAAATCGCGTCGCAGAAGGGCGGACCTGGTGCAGCGCCCGCTCCCAAGACCATGTCTCCTGCTGAAAAAGCTAAAGCTGAAGCCGCTCAAAAGGAACTCGAAGCAAACGCAAAAGAAGGCAAGGAACTGCAGGCGAGTTTTGATGTGGCCGTCAAACACTTCAATGAAGGTGTCAGGCTCAAGACTGAAAGCAATTTCGCTGCTGCGCTGAGTGAATTCGAACAGGCGACAGCCCTCGATCCGTCGAAGAACAAGCACTTTATCGAGATTGCCCACCGGTCAAATGCCCAGGTTGCGGAAACCAATTACCAAATCGGCGCTGACAAGTTCAACAAGAAGGATCGGGACGGCGCTAAACCGCATTTTGAGCACGCGGTGACAGCGATCAACAAGGCCATCGCCGTCGCAAGCAGCGCCACCGACGACCCGACCGTGAACAACGACTTGATCACCTACTACGGCATCCTGGAGAAGAATGCCCGGATCCTGGTCGAGAACTACGGTCAGGCGAATCTGGTTGACGACACCATTAAGGCGATAGCGAAGGCAGAAACGCTCGACGCAACCAATAAGAATAAGTGGGGGGTGTTGAAGGCGGACATGCTTCGATCCGCGGGCCGGACTGACGAGGCGGTCGCAGCTTACAAGGCGGTGATTGCTGCCGATCCCGCCGCCGTTGATGCACTCTACGGGTTGGGGCTCACCTTGATCGCCAGCACCGAGCGGGCCCAGATTCAGGAAGGGGCGAACACTTTGGCCGACTTCGTAGCCAAGGCGCCTGCTACTGACAAGCGAGTGCCCATCGTCAAAGACGCGCTTGAAGGCGTCAAGAACGCTTACAAGGTTGAAGCGGAGAAGCCGGCCGCCCCGGCAAGGGGTCGAAAGAAGCCCTAGCGGCGCCGGTCTTAGTTGCTCACCGATTTGACGATCACTTTGAGGAAGAGTCGCGGTCCTGCGGCTCTTCCTCACTAATCTCGCAATTCTCCCCCAAGCCAGGATAGATGGACGAAGCCGCCGATTCACAGCGTGCGGTTCAGGCTCAAGAGTCTTGACCGGAGTGTGGCCTTCTGGTACACCCCTTGGTTACCGAAGGCAGAATTGGATGAATAATAACGCGCCTCATCGCGGACTGTTCGTGGCGGGTATTGTCCTTGCCGCCGCGCTGCTGCTGCTCAGCAGCGGAGCCCTTCTGCCGTCGCACGCTGCCCGCTCGGGCCGATCTTCAAAACACCTCTTATCGCTTGATGATCAGCGCCTCGCGAGACACGCGGAGTTAAAAACTCGTCTCGCTTCATCCCGTGTTTCTGAGTTTCAGACTTCACTCCTGACCCTTTCTCGACTGGATGAGATCGGCTCGCTTGACGTGTGGCGTGTGGCATTGAACAACCCGAATCCCGAGCTTCGGCGCGAAGCGTGGCTAAAGTATCGCGAAGTGCAATCCGAACTTTCGCGCAAGCAGTTTGTGCCGCAGATCGCTCGCATAACCGCACCGCAGGAGCAGGTGATACGCGAGGCGCAACTCGCCGGGCTTGATGTGATGATCTGGTCCGCAACCGACAATCAAACAGTCGCAGCTGCGCCGCCATACCTGATCGAGCGCATGCGAAATGCCGGTAACGATATCGACGTCATCTACGATTCGGTCGCTGAGTGGCAAAAGGCTCGGGCAAACGGTGATGTCACCGCTCAGTCGATCACCCCTCGATATCAATCCGAGAGCCCGGACTCGCTTATCCGAATCGCCGTCATTGATCTCGACGAGCGCGGAGCGCCGGCGGCGGGCTACTCGGATTGGTTCGGCGACCGAGAAAACATCCTCATGCGTGAAGGCTCTCTCCTCGCGTATATGGACATCTTTCAGTCGGATGGCTCACCGGCTTCGATCGATGAGCATATCGCTGAGAGATATACCCGGCGCGGATACAAGCTGCGAGGGTTTTACGCGCCGGAAGAATTTGCCGATCGCGCGGCAGGGCTTTTTGAAGGGAAGAACTTTGAGGCAGGCCGCACCCGGACGCCGAGGTCCGGCGAAGTAGGCCTGGCGCTTGCCGACGGAAAGTTTCACAGCTACGACGAGACAGTCACCGAGTTCAAAGCACTAGCCACGGCGCACCCCGAGCTTGCAAAGTACTCCAGACTTGGGACCAGTTTCGAAGGGCGAGAGATCTTCGCGCTCAAGATAAGCAAGGACGCTTCGGTTGACGACGAAAGCAAGCCGGATGTGTTGATCACCGGATTGCACCACGCTCGCGAGTGGATATCAGTCGAATCGCCCGTCTATTTTGCCAATCAACTGTTGAGCCGATACGCGAGTGACGACTCGGTCAAATATCTTGTAGACCACCTGCAGATATGGATCGTCCCGATAGTCAATCCCGACGGGCTGAACTTCACCCAGAACTCCCAAAACGAATTTGACGCGGTGCGCTTATGGCGCAAGAACCGGCGTCCGATTTCGAGCGGGAGCTGCCCTTCGGCAGTGGGAGTGGACATCAATCGCAACTACAACTATCAGTGGCGGCTACAAGACGACGCGCCGTGCACCGATTTTTGCTCCAATCGAGGTTGTGTGAATGATGACATTGGCGCGAGCGATGATCCGACCACCGATATCTATCGCGGCCCTCAGGCCGAGAGCGAGGCTGAAGTCAAAGCAATCAAATCGCTGGTAGATGATCCGCACCGACATTTCCGCGCGCAGTTGGACTATCACAACTACGCTCAGCTCATTCTCTATCCCTGGGGTTACACCCCGATTGGAACGAACGACGAGAACACGCTGTCTCGACTTGCGCAGCAGATGTCCGATGAGGTGTTCGCCGTAGACCGGAAGCGCTATCGCGCCAGGCAAGCGGTCGATCTTTACTCGCTGACCGGATCGTCGATCGACTATGCATACGGGGTCAATCGGGTTCCTGCGCCGTTTGTCGTTGAGATGCGGCCCGAGTGCTGCGACTTCACCGTGCCCGAGAGTCAAATAACCGTGGTGAACCAGGAGAATTGGGCGGGCGCTCTGGGCCTGCTTCACTGGGCCTCCGGGCCGCCAATTCTCGAAGCAGTCAAAGCTTACTCGCCGGGGCCCGACGGGAACTTCACAAAGCTGGTGTACTCTGCTCGCTGGGCTTCGTCCTCGGACGGCTCGGGTCGGCGCCAGATGATTGTCGATGCGCGGTTCCCCGGCATCGATCCCGGCCGTTTGCAAGTGCGCTTGCAGTTCTCGCGGCCGATGAACCCTGGGGTGCCTCCGCTGGCCACGCTCGGGCGCGATTCAAGGCTCAGCGAAGTGACGCTCGGGTCCATTTTCGAGAATGAAGGTTGGCAAAAAACGGTCTACGCGAATGACACGTGGGTTGGCGAGACAGTCCTGATCGACGACGGCAACGTGACAAGCTCGTGGCAACTGGCGGTATCGATTACCGACCCGTTCGGTCTAAAGCTTGACGGCCGGCCAAACACAATAGCCGGCTATACCGCCGGCATGAGCCACTGGGCTAACTACGAAGACGGGAATGGCGACGGAAACGAAGGCGGTGCCGATACGCGGCATTTCCTGGGACCGGGTCTGCGCGGGGACTTCCCGAGCATTCTCGTGGCGTCGCCTGGCGCCGATGAGCGCCTGGCAGGCGGCGACGACTACGTTATCACGTGGACGGCGCCCAACGCTCCGGGTTTTCCGCAGCAGCTTTCGCTATCAACCGACGGAGGATCGAGCTTTACACCATTGGCCGAGAATATCCCGTCAGACGCGCAGCGCTTCCGGGTTAAAATGCCGCGGGTAGCGACCGCGCGAGGACGCATACTGCTGCTGGCGACCGAACCGATCAACCGCAATTTCCTGATCGCCGTAAGCCAGGCGGATTTTTCCATCGGATTGAACGTCGGTTCAAACGTTGACGTCAGTTTTGTTTCGTCGGAGAAGGTCGATCTGAATTGGTCCGACACGCTGACAAGCGAGCCTCCCAGTACAGCCAGCGGCGCATCAAGGCTGATCGTCAACGTAAAGGTCGCCAATCGAGGCAACACCCCTATCGTGAATCCGTTCCTGCGAGTCGCCGAGATGAACCGTCACGTCTTGTTGACGCGCGATCCGAAATCGAATTGGACCGAAGGAGCGCGCTTTTATGTCGACGCCGGCAGCGACAATACTTTGTCACCCGGTGAAAGTGTTGACGCCCGTCTTGTGATTGGACTGGTCAAGCAAAAGAAATTCTTCATGTCAGTCGAGATCTACGGGGTTCCAGGTGAGCCGGTCATTCCAGCGAACGCGGTAACGGTGTGGACCGGAAAGCCGAGGGTTAGGTAACCGGGCAGAACCGACTTAGCGTTATTAACACCCACGTTCATCATAGAAGGAAGTTGGGTGTTAATGAGGAAGAATTAGGAGAGGAACTACTGCCACGCGATGCTGGCAAGACCCGCCGCGCCGGCGAGATGATCGAATCGTATTGCTTCGCCTCTGAGATCTATCCCAAAGTCAGCCGCGTCAACCGCCATTGGATTGCCGTCAATCGCCTCGGAGACCGCGATCCGCGCTTCGGTAAAATCAATCCCGCCCAGAACAAGCAGCCTGGTTAGCGAATTGGCGGATCCGGTTTCGCTGGCCAGCCTGTCGCGATAATACAGCGCAAAGCGATGAAGCTCATCGCTGATTGATTCCGGCCGGCAAACAAAGGTGCGGACCAGAACCGGATCGCCGTTTCTCACGATCAGCGAGGTGAAGCCGCTCCGATTTGCCGATACAAGCATCTTGTCTCCGGGGGAGTTGTCCCACATCAACCACTGCGCTTCGCCGATGTGCCGTGGCAGGATCAGCCCCGCATTCCACCCCATTCCGGTGAACACTGATTCATATTGCGAAAGGACTTCATTGTGCGCGACGGTCACCACGTAACGATCCTGTCCGGCAACCGGGTTTATACGCTGGCGGGAGATCCTCAACTCATTTATAGGCGCGCCAATCAGCCGCTCGACCTTCCACCCGATGACTTCGTTCAACTCGCGCCGGCTGGAGGGCTTGCTTTCGAGTGCGATAACCAGAGTTCGCGCGGTTGCGTCGGGCAACGCAACTGACCACCTTTTCTTGTTCAGGAGCCCGGCCGCTTCGGCCGTTTGGGCGATGGTCTGCGCGAGTTCATCGGTGTCCTGGACATTCAGCGTATCGAATGATGGCGTAACCAGACCGTAAGGAAGCTGGGTGACGGCGCTCGCGGCGAGTGTGAAACCCTTCCGTCCGCGACGCAGATCGACTACCGCGAAGTTGTCGTCTACAAAACCGGCTGCAGTAGATGGCGCTGGCGGGGCAACAAAATATCTTCGTAAGGCTGACATCGTAACAAGGCAAAAGGAAAGTAAGACGTCGCTATCTTTACTTAACTTTCTACCTTTCCTTTTCCTTTCTAGTAGTCCTGATAGGGAGTACCGTCGCTGCCTTCGCCGCCGGCAGCGCTATGAACGTCAACCACTCCCGTGCCGCCATCGCGAGAGACAGTGTCATCGCCAATATCGACGACCCAATCTTTCTGGCCGGTAATCGGATCGATTGGCACGTCGCGCATGTATTGCTCGGTAACCAGGTCTTCGAGCGACTGCGGAAGCTTTTCTTTATCAGCCGCGTATTGGTCGATCATCTTGCGCATCGTGCGCAAATCCTCTTTCAGGATCGTCTCGCGTGCTTTCAACTGAATAGTTTGGTACGCATTAACACCCACGGCTGCCAGAATTACGATTATGGTCATCACCATGACCAGCTCCAGCAGCGTGAAGCCATTATGGATTTTGGATTTTGGATTTTGGATTTGAACAGGGTTCTCCTCAGGAATCCAAAATCCAAAATCCGAAATCCAGAATCTACGGCTTCTAGTCATCGCTTTACCAATCCTTATACTTCGTTCCGTTGAGAGCTTCGCCGTCGCTCTCGGTGTACACATCAAACACGTCTTCCCCACCCCAGGAGGTCGCATCGGGTTTATCCTTGTACGATCTCATTCCCCATTCGGTGGTCCCCATCATCGGATCGATCGGAAGACGGCGCAAAAACCGCACTCGCGCATCGCTGGTGCCCACGACGTTTGCGGGCGTAAAGCCGTCCACCAGGAGCTTGAGGTCTTTCGGATATCTGGTCTCGGTTCTCCACTCGATTGGAATAGCGTTTGGGTTTCTTTCAACGTATTCCTTGTAGCGGTCGATCGCCTGACGCAACTGCCTGAGCGCCAGTCTGAGTTCCGCCTCGCGCTCCCGTTTTACCGTGTTGCGGACCATCGGGATCGCCGCCGCAGTCAGCACGGATAAAATGGTGATGACGATTATTATCTCAAGGAGAGTGAAGCCGCTTTGATTGCGGATTATCGATTGGGGATTGCGGATTTGACTGGGCTTCTTGTCAAAGCTCCGCAATCTGCCATCCGCAATCCGCAATCGGAGGTGTTTCATACTTCTCAAATCAGCGAGCCGGAACTCCAAAACCAGATTCCGGGCTGTGCTCATCGAATCTCAACCTGCGATGAATGGACCTTGATGGGAACAGGCTGACCGCTGGAGTTCCGGAACTGTGTCTGCTGCTCGTTGAGCACCAGCGGCGACTGCCCCTGCGCCTTCACGGCGAACACCACAAGACACAATTGACCGCGAGCCGGAACTGGCGCAGAACCCTGCGGGCGGTCCATCTGTATATTCAGCACGCCACTCTCCGCGGTGAACTGAAGCTCCGCCCGAGCGCCCGCGCTCAACATCCCGCTGTCGCGCACTCCCTTTACCTCCAGCAGCGATGCGTCATAAGACAGCATTATGTGGGCCGAGGAGACATCGTTGTTGCCGTTGACGAATATCGCCGCGTACAGATCCTGTCCCTTTGCCGCTGTCGCCGAATTAGGCCTGACGTAAACCATCATGGGAGCTGTATTTTGATTCCCGTTGGCAGGCTCCTCTTCGTCATCATCGTCGTCATCATCTTCATTCTGAATCTTGTTGGTTTGGCTCGCGGGCGGGGTCTCGGGTGGAGGATTGTTAACCTGGATGCCGGGTCTGGGAACTGACATTTTGATGACGTTTGGCTTCGACGGCGGCGGTGTCACAACAACGCCCGGTGAACTCGTGTTAACGATCGTGGAAGGTGGCGCAGCCGTTTGCGGCTTCGTCTCGGCTGGCGGTGGCGCCGGCGCCTCGTTCTCAGCAATCTGATTCGGTTGGGCGTCAGACTGATCCGCCAGATAAAGAATCTGCTCGATCTTCAACTGATTGCTCGAATTCTGCTGATCGCCCGCGGCCCAGGCGTAGTGGTCCCTTTCGGTGATGTCTGCACGTCTGAGAATGTGCGGCGTAACGGTGATGACCACGTCGCTCTGACGGTTGTTCACCTCAGGCGTCGAGAAGAACCGCCCAAGGATCGGAATCAATCCAATGAGAGGAATTCCCTTAACCGTTTTCGACTCTATATTCTGGCTCACGCCGGCCACCAGCGTGGTCTGACCGTCCTTAACGCGGGCGACAGAAGTCATCGTTCGCTGGTTAAAACTCGGGGTTAGGGTTCCAGTACTCGAGTCGACTGACGTCGTCTCGACCTTCATCTTCATTTGAACATCGTCCTCGTACACGTTTGGCGTGATGTCGATGTTCAACCCGACATTCTCGTACTGGATTTGCGGCACACCGAAGCCGAAAGCGCTGTTAACGCCCAGCGTAAGGTTATCCTGATTGAGATTGTTTCCTTTGCCGCTATTGCTGGGGACGTTCGGCTGGTAAGTGGGCAGCGAGGCAGTTTGGATCGGCACCCGTTGACCGATGCGAACCGCATTTGCTTCGTTGTCGAGCACGTGAATTTGAGTCGAGGCCAGGAGTTTCGCTTTGCCTTTGTTCTGGAAAAAGCTGATCGCGCTGGTTGGCATACCCAGCATAAACGCCGCCAGCCCACTACTAACAAACTTGTGCGCTGTTCCAAGCGTGCTGCCGGCCTGTCCGAAACCGCCGATAGCCGACAGGTCCATCGCCCCTTGCTGTCCACCAGGGAAGTTAAACTGATTCCCCAACTGCAGGAGGTCCGTCCTCGACACCTCATAGATATTCACGTCTACCAGCACCTCAGCTTTGCTCTTGTCGAGCGAGCTGATCAGGTTCTCGACCAGCTCGAGGTTGGAAGGCGTGTCGCGCACGATTAGCGCGTTCAGTTGCTTAACCGTGGTCAAGTTTTTAGTGCTCGGGAGCGCGCCCTGTATGGCTTTTTGCACCTCGCTTATCTCGGCGTTCTTTACGAAGAAAGTCCGGACGGCGTAGGGCTCATATTTCATTCGCTGCTGAGCATTATCGCTTGCGATTGCGATGGTGCGCGTGTCTATCTGCGCATACATCAAGTTGTTTGTCTTCAAGATCATCTCGAGAGCGCGAGGATATGTTACGTCCCGCAGCTCTACCGAGAGCTTGAACATCTTCATCTGATTGATGACCATTTGATCGAACATCACGTTAAGCTTCATCATCTGAGCCAGTTGTTCGATCGCGGTCAGAATGTTGGTGTCCCGATAAATGACGTCGGTTTTTGCAAAACGTCGTCCGGGAATCGCGGGCATCTGAACCTTCATCGGTTTGGCATAGTCCCCCGACCCGCCGTAAGAAGCAGTCACGTTACCGGACTTGGGCTTCCAACTCGGTCCTGCAGGATCGCCGCTCGTAGGCAGATCGTTGAGGGGAAGGCCCTGGGCTTCCAACATCCTGCGCATCTTGATGAGTGCGAGCTCGTTGGATGGATCAAATGCGTACGCCTGCCGGTATGCGTTGTAAGCAGCGTTGTAGTCTTTCTTTTCGGCCAGGCTGTCGCCACGCTCAACCAGCATAATGGCGGCGCTCACCAGGGCGCGCTGGAGATGGAGTTGGTATTCGACATTGGATGGGCTTTCGGATACAGCGAGGGCGAATTCTCGCGCTGCCTGGTCCCACTGGCGGTTGTCTTCGTATTTCAGCCCTTCTCTAAAGTGCTTTTTCCCATCCGCGAAGGCCGCGATCGGGGCCGCGAACGTAAGCGCCACCGCCAGCGCAATTACCTGCCGTATCCTTAGACTCTTTCCCATGTCCAAACTCCTCACTGCTTAATGTTCCCACGGTTGAAAGCGCACCCCTTGAAAAACTTCGACAGTGGATGATGCGGCTGCGGCCTGACATCCTCCGCTCATCCTGAACCCTGGAGGCTCGCTGCCGCTTCGGATTAGTTCCTAAGAGTGTCTGCTTTGGTTAAACTACTCTAGCACGCTTCGGTTTCAAAATAAACACTGAATATAGGTCATATAGGACCTATATTGTTATATTTCTTCTACTCCACAAACGTTACTCGATTGATTTCATGCAACGTAGTCACTCCCAGGAACACTTTCGCAATTGCAGACTCGCGCAGCGACGTCAGCCCCTCGGCTCGAGCGGTGCGGCGGACTTCCGAACCGGGACGCCGCTCGATGATTATCTCGCGTATGTGATCCGTAACGTTTAACAACTCGTGTATCGCGGTTCGGCCCCGATAACCGGTCATGTTACAGACTTCGCAGCCAACCGAACGATAGAAGGACTCAGCACGATATTTGTCCGGGTTCAAACCTGATTCGTTGAGATCCTCGTCGGTCGGATGATGTCTGCGCTTGCAGTGCGTGCAAAGGATGCGCACCAGTCGTTGGGCCAACACACAGTTCAATGACGAGACAAAGTTATACGGCTCCACTCCCATATTCAGGAATCGGCCGATTACGTCTATCACGTTGTTGGCGTGCACCGTTGTGAAAACCAGGTGACCGGTCAACGCCGATTGAATGGCGATCTGAGCAGTCTCGGAGTCACGAATCTCGCCGACCATTATCTTGTCGGGATCGTGGCGAAGTATGCTCCGCAGGCCTCGCGCAAAGGTCAGTCCCTTCTTTTCATTCACCGGTATCTGAGTGATGCCCTGAAGCTGGTACTCCACCGGGTCTTCGATCGTAATGATCTTATCTTCCTCGTTCTTGATTTCGTTGAGCGCGGCATAAAGACTGGTCGTCTTTCCTGAACCCGTCGGGCCGGTCACCAGCACCATGCCGTACGGCTCGGCGATGAACTTGCGGAATTTTTTCAGGTCGCCCGGAGCAAACCCGACAACATCCAGATTCAAGTCGCGGAAGGATTCGTTGATTTGCTCCTTGTCGAGAATACGGATTACCACGTTCTCGCCGTAGATCGACGGCATTATCGAAACACGGAAGTCGATCTTGCGCCCGCGAATCATGATCCGGAACCGCCCGTCCTGCGGAACGCGGCGCTCTGCGATATCGAGCTCGGACATAACCTTTATTCGCTGAACGATCGTCTGATGGTGAGCAATGTCAATCGGGTCAGCGGCGCGATAAAGCGCGCCGTCGATCCGATACTTGACCACGACGTCCGAGTCGCGGGTTTCGATATGAATATCGGACGCCCGGCGCTCGAGAGCATTCAGGACTACGGTGTACACCAGCTTGATGATCGGCGACATCTCTTCGTCGCCGGTCAGCCGCTCCAGGTCGAGTACTTCTTCTCCGTTATCGGTCTCGCGCACCAGCGCCATGCGATCGGTGCGGAACCCGGCGGTTGCGTCCTGCAAAATGCGCGCAGCGGTGTCGCCTCGCTTCAAAGCTTCTTCAACGGACGTTTGGGTGGCGACCGCGGTTTTCAATCGCACGTGCAGTTGCGCTTCGATTTCGTCGATGACTTCCAGATTGCTCGGATCGGCCATGGCCACGTACAACAAATCGCCGTCGCGGGACAGGGGCACGAAGCTGTGCCGCACCATCATCTCGACGGGTAATTCGTGTATCAGATCATAAGCGGGCTCTTCGACTTTCAGATCGACAAACCTCAGCCGATAGCGCCGCGCTTTCTCACGCGCCGCGAGCTCCTCCTGGGTCATTTCCGCCGGAGGGCGAGCGGCAGAGATCGCCGCGCCGTTAGCCGGCGCTTGACCGCTGTCTTGTTCGACTCTGTCAGACATTTGCTTCTCCAATCACCGTGGGACCACCTGGTTCTGTCCCATGTTGCCGATCATGTAGAACAACGGCAAATACATCGCGAGCAGAATGGTCATAACCAGGCTACCCATGAAAACCAGTATCACTGGCTCGATGAAGGTAGTGATCGTGTTGAGCCGCACATCTATCTCCGAATCATAGAAATTGGCGACTTCATCGAGCATCTCGGTCAGCGCGCCGGACCGTTCTCCGACTCCGATCATGTCGATCGCAAGCTCCGAGACCCAGCCGGACGCCTCGAGACTTTCGGTGAACGGCCGGCCTTCACGGATCGAATTAAGAACTCCCGAGCTCGCCCGGCTGAGCGCGCGGTTTGTGATGGCCTCGCTTGCGATCTCGACCGATTCAGGCAGGGTAATACCCCCGGCAAGCAGCGTCGCCAGGCTTCTGGTGAACTGTGCGATCGTCAGCTGGCGAACCGTCTCACCGGCGATCGGCGTTCTCAATATCCATCGATCGATCATTAGCCTGCCGGCGGGGGTGCGTCTCCAAAAAAATATGAAGACCAGCAACAGGATGATGCTAGGTATCAACCAGATCAAGTTCTTACTTATGAACTCCGACGTGCTGACGACCGCGACTGTTATCGCGGGCAATTCCTGAGCGCCAACCCCGCTGTACAGCTTCATGAATTGCGGGATGACGAAGGTGGAAAGCACCATCACCAGGATGATCGACGCGCTTACCAGCACCGCCGGATATGCCAGCGACTTCTTTATCTTGCGACGCGCTTCGCTAATGGTCTTCTGATAGCTGACGTAGCGCAGCAGTACTGCGTCGAGCGAGCCCGCCCGCTCTCCGGCCAGAATCGAAGCGACGTAGATTCGAGGGAACGCATCCCCCTGCGCGGCGAATGCCTGCGACAGCGCCAGTCCCGCGCGGACTTTTCCTTCCACATCCTCGAGCGTGATGCGCAACTGGTCGTTATGCACGCGCTTGCGAAGAATGCCAATCGCCTGAAGGATGGGCAGCCCGGCTCGCAACAACGCCGATAGCTGTTGATTGAAAAGCAGGAAATCTTCGACCTTGATCTTTTTGACGTGCTGTTCCCCTCCGAACGCGCGCCGGATATTCATTGTCCCCGTCGAGGCTATGGAGAAGACGCGAAAACCTTCACGTTCAAGTTTAGAGCGAAGGTCTCGTTCGGCAGTCGCTTCGACCGTCCGAGTCACCACTTCACCGGTCGGGGTTCCTAACCTGCAGATATACTCAGCCATCGGATTGAACCTTCAAGACGGGTCTGTCGCAGCCTGTTTTTATGCGCCCGGGGCATTGCGAAACCAAGCGAAATAGTAACACAACGGGCACTCCAAGAACTACGGTAACCATTTCGCGCCTGGTCACTTGTATCTTGTTCGGGCAGGTTGTTACACGCCAGGGGGCGCTTGATGTTTCATATAAAACTTGAGAGGGACTTTAATCCACCACTCGCCAACCGCCGGAAGTCGAATCGCGATCACAAACCGAAGGGACCGCCTGAGGAAAGCCGTACCGATGAAAATGTTTCGTCGCGCGACCACTCTATCTCCCTTGACTCGGTTCCGAACGTCAAATGCCAGGACTTCCACCGCGGCATCATCCGCGAGCGGCCCGGCACTGGCGATCTCGCGCGCGAATCTGCGGCCGTCCAACATCGGGCCGCCGCCCTGTAACATTGGTCGCGAGCGAGCGTATCGCGCGAAGCGCTCATCGAAGGCCGACCCAAGCGACCGTGCGAGATCCGGCCACGCACGAGCCACAGAATGCGCGCGCTTTTGTAATAGCGCGCCGGCGGCCGCCTGAATCCGCGGGCCATCAAAGCCCTCAGGCGCGATCCCATCGCCTACGAGGGCCCGCACGAGCTCCAGCTGGCCGGCCGCTAGTCTTGTTCGGGCATCAGTATGCATAAGCCGTGTGTCTTCGAAGCGCGCCGCGCATTCCGGCTTCGGTAACAGCGGCGAGCTCGGAGAGAAGCTCAGTCCATTCTGGAAACCGATCATCGCGTTCCAACATCACGCCGGGTACATCGGTGACAGAGCATACTCGAGCAAACAGGTCCAGCGCGCCAGCCGGAATCTCGTGCGCGTGGGTATCGTGAAAGAGTCCATCACGCGAAACACCGCCGGCGACGTGAACATAAGCGAGCCGCTCGAGCGGCAGCGCCTCAAGGTACTGGCTTAGGTCCCAGTTGTGATTCCGGACATTGGCGTAGAGGTTCGACACATCGAGGAGCAACAGCGTGTCGGTGCGCTCGATCGCTTCAGCAATAAACGCAGCTTCATCCATTTCCGGTCGCGGCCATTCGAACAGGGTCGCGATGTTTTCGAGCGCTAACGGCACGGGCAACGCCGCTTTCGCCTCGAGGATGTTCTCGACCAGCAAATCGAGCGCTTCGCGGTTTCGTTGTAAGGGTAACAGGTGCCCCGCTTCGAGACCGCCAGCGCGAACAAACGCGAAGTGCTCGCTCACCAGCGGTGCGTTAAGTTTTTCCGCGAGGCGAGCCAGGTGAGAGAGGCGCTTGCTTGACGGTCGCTCCGCGCCTCCGAGCGACAGAGAAATGCCGTGTGGCACAACCTTAATTCCTCGCTCCGCGAGTTGCGTGAGCGGAAGAGGTATCGCATCGACTGAGATGTTTTCGGCGACGACCTCGACGAACTCGATAGTCTCGTCGCGCGCGATCGAGAGCGCGAGTTCCGGCCGCCAGCCAATGCCGGTTCCGAGGCGTTGCACTCGGACCTTCATGATCCACATCCCCCGCAACCGCCTCCGCCACACCCTCCTCCGCAGCTGCTGCCTCCGCAGGAAGAAGAACTGCCACAGGATGAACTACCACTCGAGCCCGAGGAGACTGGTAGGATTTGCCTTCTTAGCGCCGACCACGATTCATCGGTGAACCCCAGCGAGCTGACACCGAACAATGCCACAGCCAGGGCCACATCCAGCGAGCCGAGCTGGTCCGGCTTGGATTTCGCCGTCGACTCGAGCGCCGCATTATCGCGCTTGAGTTGACTAAGAGTCCGATCACCATACTTTGTCCGTAGCGGACGCGACTTGTAGAACAATATTGCGATCAAGCCGGTGATTGCACACATCACAAACAGGAATCCCACAGGCCGATTGCGCGAAATACCTATGAGAATCTTTATCACACCAAAGAGAAGCACCATCAACATCAAGATCACCGGCAAGATTCTGGCTCGTACACTCTGTTCCTCATTGATGACTAGCCCCAGCGCCTTCAAACGCGTCGCGATTTTTTCAGCGGCCTCAGTGGCTTTCGTCCGAACGCCCTTAACAGTCCTTGCCTGCCCGGATTCGACGATCCGATAGACGGTTTGCTCGAAAGGATGAGAAAAGCGCGCGCCGGCGTCAGCCGAAAGAGTCCTATTAGCGATCGACAGCCGAAGTGCCTTACCACGAACCAGAGCGGCAATCGCCGTTTCGATTGAGAGCTTAGAGCCGCCACTCAGATAAGCAGCCTCGTACGCATCAAGCTTGGCCGCCGACAAACGGGAATCCGGATCAAAACCTGCCGCACTCCTGCGCAACACGTACGCCACTAAACAGGCTATGAATGCGACAACGGTATACAACGCAAGGAACTTAGGACCGACAAGCTCAAAAGGATTCATTTGGAGCAAGAGAGTCACGAGCTTTACTCCATGCGAGAGACGATCTCCAACGCCCGCGAGATGGCCGAAGTTACGCGGCTATAAAGACCCGCCAGATCTTCAGGTGCCTCCGCATCCCGGCGGAGTCCGGCCATCTGCAACAGCGCTTCTCGGTCGAGGTCGAACGCGCTAGCCGCCGCCTCCAGGACGGCAGCCGAAGTGGATTCTGACGGCTCGTCCTTTCCTGACAACCGAAGCAAAGCCCCGAGCTCGATCTTGAGCGGCACGGCTGCCTCCGCAAGCGTCGCCGCCAGCGAGCGCGGATCGTCAAAGATCGAAATGTAACGACGCCTAAGCCGCAGGGCGAGATTGGACAACCCCTGCTCAACCCGCAATCGCAACTGCTCGCGGGAGACCTCGATTCCAGCGAACGGGTCTTCGCCGATCAAAACGATTCGGTGAGTCTGAATATCGAGCAGCTTGGTTGGAAAAACTTCCGCAAGACGGGGCACCTCGGAGGCTTTTAGAATGAAGGGCTCTGCCCGATAAGCTCGCCAGGCAGCCCGTAGAATCGGCGCGATTGCTGCGAGCGAATCGGTTGATGCATCCCGGAGCACCACTACCAGGTTGATGTCGCTCTTGCCGGGTCGATAGCGGCCGCGCGCGAGCCCGCCGTAGAGTATTAGCCCGGTGAGATTTGGACCCGAAGCTCCCGCAAGATCATCGGCGAGTCTCGAAACTGCGTCTCGGATCTCCGCCGGGGCGGCGAGCCCCTGGAGTGAGTCTGAAACCGATCTGGTGCTATCAGTCATCTGACAATCCCCAAACGCGAATGAGTTTCTGGTTTCTTGTTTCTGGTTTCTGGTTTGATCAGCCTGGGTTCTATGGAGCAACTAGAATGAGAACCAGAAACTAAAAACAAGAAACCAGAAACTCTGAACCCTGAACCCTAGCTTACTAATCCCTGAGGCGTCCGAGAACGCTCACACCGCCGACGACTCTGTCTCCTTTGCGCACCAGCAACTCTACTTCGGCGGGTAAGATAACGTCCATTCGCGAACTGAATTTCATCAGTCCGACCCGCTCGCCCATCGCAACCCGGTCACCCTTCTTCTTCCACAGAACTATTCGCCGAGCTATAACTCCGGCGATCTGACGGAAGACAATTGTCACTCTCGCTCCCCGCACTGTGACAACATTTTGCTCGTTTTCAACCGAGGCGATATCGCGCGAAGCAATGTGAAACGCGCCGGGTTTGTAAACCAGGTCGACGATTTCGCCGGAAATGGGTGAGCGATTGATATGAACATCCAGCGGCGAAAGAAAGATCGAGATCTGAGTCGGAGAATCGGGAATCCGGTCATCAACCGGCGCCGCGGCGACTACGCGCCCGTCGGCGGGCGATACTACGATGCGGTCATCAACCGGGGAGTCACGTTTCGGATCGCGGAAAAAGAAAGCCATGAAGGCGGCCAGCATCAAACAAAGTATTGCGGCGATCCACCACTGGAGCGCGAGAAACACCAGCGCTGGGACAATAAACAGAGCTATGAACGGGATCCCTTCTTTTGCCATGTAAGGTCTATCGTGCGGGCGTGGGCCAGAAGAAACAAAACTGGCTACTCATCAGCAAACCTACCTCGCTTCGAATGCGCGAAGGGCGTCCGCTCGTGAGTAACCAGCGCTTAATACCAATTCTATGTCTGGCGCGCGCTAAAAATGAATGCTGTTTCGCGCCCTCGAGCCTCAGTGACCTGCGACCTGCTGCTGTTCTTTGTAGCGTCGCATGATCGTTTCCATCTGGTCTTTTAGGAATAACTTCTTCTTCTTTAACGTGGCTTCTTCCATCTGCTCCTCAGCGCTCGGGTAGTGCAACTCGGCCAATTCGCTCAACCTTCTTTCGTATTCCCCGTGAGTGTGCGCAAGCTCTGCGAACTGCGCGTCATTGGCCAGGAGTTGTCGCTTGAGCGCTTCGGTCTCCGAAAAACTCATGGATTCTTCCCTCCTTGTTAAATTAGAAAGACCAGTTCAAAGCCAGCGAAATGGTACTTCAAAGGTTTGACGGATGCAAGAAGCGAGGATGAATGGGTGTCGCAGCCGCCGGTCGACGGGGGGAGCGCAATTTATTTTTTCTTTTGTAGATTTTCTATCTGTTATTTCCCATCATTTTCCATTTGTCATTTGCCATGTGTGATTGGTCATTTTCGAAGATTGCCAGCGATCTACGGTAGCTCGACGCCTTTATGTCATGTCCGCTCATGTCGGCCAACACCGAGTCAGTACCCAAACAGTCATCAACCTCATCTCAAATGACAAATGTCAAACGTCAAATGACAGATGGAAATGCTCACTTCCTATATGTACTGACCTCCATCGATACGCCATCTGTCGCCACAGTCACCGTTCCCCGGAGACCTGTCTGCAGCAGTCTGATATTGCGAACCCGGTATCGCTCCACCACCGCCGCGTGAGGATGACCAAAGCGGCTACGTTCGCCAACAGATATCACCGCGTAGCGAGGGTTTACCGCGTTGACAAACGCTTCAGTGGACGAAGTCCGAGACCCGTGATGCGGAACCTTTAGCACATTAGCTCGCAGGTCCACTCCGGATGCCACTAACGACTCTTCAGCGGCCCGTTCTATGTCTCCGGCAAACAGCATCGCAACTGATCCGTAGACGAGACGCAACACTACCGAGTCATCGTTCCCAGACGTCACTGCGCCTCCAGAAGCCTTCGGCGGCCAAAGCACTTCGACCCTAACCCCATCGATCTCGAAATGTTCGCCAGCGCTTACCGCGGATAGCGGCGTTTGTCGCCGGCGCAAAGACTCGACAAACCTCTGGTATTCCGAATCGTTGGTCGGCACGTGACCAACAATCGCCTGACCTATCCTGAAATTCTCAACCACATCCGAGAGACCGCCCATATGATCCGCGTCCGCATGCGTGGCTAGTACGTATTCAACTTTCGTGCGGCCCAGTGACCAGATGAATCGTGAGACGACTGCCTCTCCAATCGAGAACGCGTTTTCAGTGAAAGTGGCACCGGTCTCCTCCTGCTCGCGACTGGCGAACCGAAGCTCGCCGCCACCGTCCAGCAACATCGTCTTACCTCGAGGAAACACCACAAGCGCCGAATCGCCCTGACCCACATCGAGGAAGTGGACTCTGAGTCGACCGTCCGGTTGATTGCTCGGCGGCCTGAGAACAGCCAGCAGTACCGAGGTCATCCCGAGCACCCACGCGAACGCCAGGACGAACCTGAGCCGCGATCCGTTTGGCTTACGAGACCCTCGTGGTGCAGCGCGATGCGTCACAATTCGATCGACAGGCCGCAGGTGATCGACCGGCTGCCAACAATCTATCAGCACGGCGGCCATCGCTAGCGGAACGAAGTACAGCGCATAGACTACAGCGTAGCAGCCTTCATAGTGAGCAACTCTAAAAGTCGCGAACGGAATGCCCGCGAACGGCGCGATCGCATTCACCAGCAGGTAATGCGCGGCGTTCGCAACAACTCCAAGTTGAGTCGTTAGCCACGGGCTCAGACCACTGACCACAATCGCCGCAATCGCTGTGAGCATCAGAACACCCGTCAACAAACCGGCTACTACATTCAACAGAACGCCAACGGGCGTCACGAGGTTGAAGTAGAACGCCATCAAGGGCAACGTCGCGAGCTGTATCGATCCGGAAGTGATCAGCAGCAGCGCCATGCCCCTGAGAATTGGTTGAAGGTACAGGCGGCCGACAACACTCGCCGCTCGGGCCTTTTTGAGCCTATAGCGAACAGGGGAGTTGCGCATCTCCTTCTCGAATGCCTGGTCGTCCCAGAAAAGCACCTCGGCAAGGAATCGAACCGTTGGCGAACAAGAAGGCGGGTGAGGCGTTTGTGAGGTCGGGCGCCACTGGCCAATCTGACTTAGTTTGTTGGCGATGGGCAAAGCG
>Ga0134127_10000885_pt1 | contig 23966 bp, 20 predicted proteins | sample KB31753_FD_96459 | JGI IMG/M metagenome (GOLD analysis project Ga0134127, IMG submission 96459) | Terrestrial soil microbial communities with excess Nitrogen fertilizer from Kellogg Biological Station, Michigan, USA - KB3-175-3 | ecosystem: Environmental > Terrestrial > Soil > Unclassified ... | reverse complement strand
TCCGGGGGGGGGGGGGGGGGGGGGGCGGGGCCGCGTCACATGCTACTGTTGCCGCTAATGCTACAGCCGGAGCCGGCGGCGACGGCGCCCGAGGCGAATGCGTGGTCGAGGAGTTCGGGTGAGCCGACCGGCCCAACCGTGCTAGACTAGGCTGACACAATGTTTGACAAGCTCATAGACGTCCTGATTTCGGTCATCCACTGGTTCAAGTTCTGGTGTGTGTGCGGGTTGGAACACTCCGGGGTCATAATCCGGTTCGGGCACCCCGTCCGTGACCTAAAGCCTGGGTTCAACCTGATGTGGCCGTTCGTGGAGGACGCCGTGAAGGCCGACGTGCGGGTGTGGGCCGACGTGCTTCCCGCCCAGTCGCTCCGGACGTCCGACGGCGTGACCCTGGTCGTGCGCCTGATGGTGTCCCACGCCGTCGTGGACCCGCGCACGTTCGCGTTCAAGGTCTACGACGCCAACAACAACATCCAAGACGTCGCCGCGGGACAGCTCGGGTCCGCGGTGATGTCCGCCACGGCCGCCGAGGTGTTCGACGGCACGGTGCTAAAGAAGGTCCGCCGCAAGGTCGTCACCGCCGCGAAGGCGTGGGGCCTGGAAATCCACAATGTTCAATTCGTCGATTGCGTCGAAGCGCCCGCATTCCGGGCCTTCGGCATCTCTGGAGGCTCCCATGACCCCACCTGACCGCAGCGCCCGTGACCCCGGACGCTACGCCCTCATCCCCAAAGTAACGCTGATGTCCCTAAACGACCGCCTTAGTAACGTCGAGCGCATCCTGCTCCAAATCCAGTCCAACCAGACCCCCAAGTGGGTCAAGGCCGGTGGGTGGACCACCATCGTGGGGTCCGTGCTGGCCGTGGCGGTCAAAATCCTGGTGACGGGGGCGCCCTAACGTGTCGCGCCTCCAGTCTCTCCCTATCCCGTTCGTCGGGGGCATGTCCGATGCCATCGACGAAAAGCTCCTCCCCAACGGGGTGTTCGCGGACATCCGCAACGGCCGCATCCCCCAGGGCGGGTCGCTACGGCTACGGCGGGGCTGGCGGCCGGTAACCATGACTGCGTTGGACGGCACGGGGCTGTTCGCGATTGACCTACACTCGTCGGGTTCGTCCCTGGTGATGGTGGACTCGGGGTTGCGGTCGGCCGTGCTAGTCGAATCGAACGCCACGCGCCCGTGGGTACTGAACACCGCGGCAGCGTTGTCTCCGGTGACCCAGTTGCGCAACGTGGGCAACATTCCCGACCTGAACGCGAACGTCGAACGTGCGTCCGCAGCCCTGACCGCCGACGGCGTGTACGGATGCGTGCTGGTACAGACGGCCACCCGGTCCGTCGTGCGCGTGTTCGAACGTGACTCGGACCAGACACTGACCGTCGTGGAGCTGAGCAATGGCTCCCGCGTGCGCAAGGTCGTGTCCCTGGGGTCCACGTTCGGTCTGGTCGAGAACTCCGGCACCCAAATCGACCTGTATACACTGACCCCGACGGCCACCGCCCCGGCGTTCTCGCTGACGGCCACGCTGCTGTCAGCGACCCAAGACTGGTTCGACGTCGCGGTCGCGACCGACACCACGCCCGGCAAGATACACCTGGTCACGACGGACACCGCGGGCACCGGCGCGACGGAGTACCGGCAGTTCACGACCGCCGGTGTTATTGTAGGCGCGGCCAAGACCGTTGCAGCCACCGACACGAAGGCGTCGACTGTTTACACCCTGGACGACACGCGCGTGCACGTCGCGTTCCAGAAGGCATCCGACTCGCGCGTATCGCTGCTGTCGTTCTCCGGGACGTCGCCGTACACCACGTCGGCCGGCCCGACGGAGCTGAACGCCCAGACCATCATCCGTGGGCGGTTTGCGATTGGCGAGACCGGGTCATCTATATTCGTGGCATCCGAGCGGTCATCGGGCGCGTCGGACTTGAACCGTGCGTATGTCAACCGGCTGACGTTGGCGCATGCCAACACTAGTTTCGAGCAGTTGTCGGTCCAGTTGTACGGCGGGTATCTGTCCAATGGCGGATTCGCCGCGGCGGGGTTCACGCTGGGTGGGCCACTCCCCTCGGGCAACCGCGGCCGAGTCGCCGCGTACCAGTCCATCGAACAGCCATGGGTATATGCCGAGTTCGGCATCGGAGCGCGGGACTCCTCCACTTCGCACGCGCCGTTCTGGCCGGCGCTAGCACCGACCGGTGACGCCCTGATACTGACCCCGATTGACCGCACTCCGGAGGCCCCGTCCGACACTACGCCCCGGACTGCTAAGGTACAGTCACTGAAAGTTGCCAGTCTCGAACGGCGGCCGTCGGCTGAGCTGGCCGGCGCGCTGTATATCACGGGCGGCGTGCTGATGCAGTGGACCGACGGGTATTCGGAGACCAGCCTGGCCGCGCCGGCACTGGCCAGTCTGTCGCCGTCCAACGGGTCGGGGTCACTGACCCTGACCGGGACGTATTCGTATATCGCACAGCTGGTGTGGCAAGACGAGCAGCATCGAACGCACCGCTCGGACCTGAGCCTAGCCGCCAACCAGACCCTGGTCGGCGCGGAGGATACGATGACCGTCCAGGTCAATGTGCCGAAAACACTGCGCCGTAGTGGTAATCTCATCACCAATCCGCGTATCGAGTTGTATCGCACGGAGAACGGCCTGGTGCCCGGTCAGCCGGGGGAGCTGTTCTACCTGACCAACACCGGAGCGGTGGACACGTTCACGGATTCGGTGACTATCGTCGATGTAACGCCCGACGCTACACTTATCCACAACCCCCAACTCGTTACCCAGGGCGAGTTCGGGGCCACGTCCGGTGTGCTACCAATGTGCCCACCGCGGGCGTCGTCGTTCATCGCTGCTACGAAACGTCGGCTGGTGCTCGGGTCCGCCGACACGGCGTGGCAGTGGTCGCAGGTATCGTTCCCCGAGACCCAGATTTGGTTCGCCGAGCCCGGGTTGGTCGGTGACCCGGCCCAGGCATACTTCGACGATGTCGAGGCCGGACGTATCACGGGTGTAGCGGCTCTGGACGAGCTGGCGTTCATCGGGACGTCCAGCCGGCTATACGTCACGGGCGGCGCCGGGCCGAACCTGGCGGGTAACGGCGAGTTCGACCCCCCGCACCGGCTCCCCGCCGACGTGGGATTCTACTCCACCGCCTCCATCCTGGAGACCTCTGAGGGGCTGTGGTTCCTGGGGGGTCCGGACGCGATGTACCAAATCCCCCGCGGGTCGGGCACCCCCGTGCTCGACCACTCGGCCCAGGACCGGTTCTCGACCAGCATCACCGTCGTGGGGTCCGGGTACGAGTCCGCCGACAACCTCGCCGCGTGGGCCGCATCCAACGCCACGCTGATTGCACGCAAGCTGGACACCCAGCAGTGGTTCGGCGACGGGCTCCCGTTCACACCCATCGCGCTCCTGGGGCACCGAGGGCGGCTGTACGCCGTGGCGTCCGACGGCGTGGTGTGGGCCCAGGAGTCCGCCGCGTACGGCGACGGCGCGTCCGGGGCCACGGCGGTGGCCTTGCGTGTCACTACGGGACAAGTAGCCCCGTTCGAAATGGCCGGCCAGGGCCGGCTCGCGTGCGTGGAGGTCCTGGGTGAGTTCCAGGCCGCCGCGGCCATCCTGGGGGAAATCTCCTACGACGACGGGCAGTCCTGGACGTCCCTCGGCACCCACACCGTGTCCGGGCTGACGACCGGCGACACGTTCCAGCGGGAGTGGTTCCCGGCCCGCCAACGCGGGGACCGGTTCCGGTTCCGCATCACGATGACCCCCACCGTAACCACCACGGAAGGTTGCCGGCTGACCGGCCTCGTGGTATCCTACACCAAGCGGAACGGGCCCTCGCGGCTCGCGTCTGCCAGCCGAAAGTGACCTGACGCTATGTCGATGACCGATTACGACCAGTATTCCGACCCGACGGCCGCGGCGGCCCAGTACGGCGGTGCGCCTGCCCCCGCGGCTCCCGTGGCCAAGCCCCCGATGCCTACCAGCAACCCCGGTGTGGGGTACAAGTGGGTATACGTCCCGGCCACGAACTCGTGGGAAGTCCAGGGCGCCTCGGCCAAGGAGACGATGGACCAGAACCTGGCCCAGTCACGTGGCCAGTCCCCCGCCGGCCAGGCCCCCGTCGTGCCGTACGCCAACGCCGGGGCGTCGGCCGCACCCCAGACGAACGCCCAGGTCGCGTCCCAGCAGCCCCAGTGGGGCGCCCACTACGTCGAGACGCCCGAGCAGGCCGCCACCGCGGCTGGCCAGGGCGCCGCGCCCGTGGGCTCGGGCGGGCCCAAGCCCGCCGGTGGCGTCATCGGGTACGACCCGGGGTACACGAAGGTCGACCGTACCGCGTACGACCAGGCCGCCCAGGGCTACGACCGGGCCGTGTCGACGTTCCAATCTGAGCTGGACCGGTTGTCCGGCGTGGACCCGTTCGGGAACCAGGCGTTTCTGCGCCAGGCCACTGACCGCGCGGCCGCCCAGGCCGGCGGCATCGCGTCCGGCGGGCTGTCGACCGCGACGGCACGTGCGGGCAACATGCGCCAGGCCCAGGGTCAGCAAGCCGCGATGGTCGCCCAAGGCGCCCAGCAATCCGTCATCCAGCGCAACGCCGACGAAGTCGCCGCGGGGCAGCTCCGGACCCAGAACGCGACCGGTCTGGCGAACACGCTCGGGCAGAAGGCCACGAACGAGTTGGAGCTGGCGAAAATCGATGTCCAGACCGGGATGGCGAACATGGATGCGTACCTTAAAAAGTACGGCATCGACGCCCAACTGAAGCAACAGGACATCGAAAACCTCCGCAATGTCAACGTGGAGTTGCAGAAGCTCGGGGAGCAGGCCCGTGAGTCCGACGTGGACGCGTTGCTCAAGAAGTACGGCATCGACCAGAATACGACGGTGGCGTTGAAGCAAATTGCCCAGTCTGGCAAGCTGACGATGAAGGATGTCGTGGGTGGGATTTTCGGCGCTGGCGCGGCCGTCGCGGGCGGGCTGGCGATGAAGTCCGACATCCGGTCGAAGTTCGACATCCGTGACCCGGACCTCCGGGACCTGGAGGACTTCCTCGGCCGCACGAAGGGCAAGCTGTACCGGTACAAGCAACCCAACGCCCCCGGCCAGCGCGCGGGCCTGAACTACGGGCCCATGGCCCAAGACCTCGCCAAATCCAAAATCGGTAAGACCGTGGTCGTCGAAGGCGCCGACGGGCTGTACGTGGATACGGGTCGGTTGGCGCTCGCCGACCACGCCGCACTGTCCGCGCTCGCGGCCGAGGTGAAGGCCATTCGTGACGCGGGGAGCAAGAAGTAATGGACCCGCTAGACCCATCCGTGCTCGAAGCGACCGGCGGGCCGTCCGTCGGCGGTGACCAGGTCGTGTCCATCACGCCCGATTCCATCGACCCGTCGTACGCCATGGTCGAGTTCGCTGACGGTCGCACCGAGACCCGCCCCACGTCGGAGGCGGAGACGCTCCCGAAGGTGCCCCAGGCCCCGATGGGGCCACCGATGGCGCCCGCCGGTGCGGGCGGATTCGTCCAGACCCAGGCCAGCGAGTTCGAGGGCATTGACGGAGCCCCCCCTCCGGGTGACCCGGCGCGCGATGCCTGGTTGCAGTCCCAAGGCTCCCAGGGGTTCTCCCCGGTCGGCCGATTCGAGCCCGGCAACTCGCTGACACCGTCGGGACCGATGGTGTATCGCACGGGCGACGAGTTCCGCCCGGCCGGCACTCCGCCGGCTGCACTATCACTGCCCGACGCTAGCGGTGAACTGCCGGCCGCCCAGCCCGACCCGAACGCCCCCATAGTGACGGCGCCCGGCACGGGCGGCCCGACCGACCCGACGGCGACCACCGAGTCCGTCGGCGTGACCACGAATGACACGGTCACCGACCCCACCCAACTGGCCCAGGATGTCCCGGCTGCGTATAACGACATCGCCGACACCCTGGACGCCGACGCCCAGGCCCGTCAGGACGCCGCGGCGACCCAGAACCAATTCGAGCTGGACCAGGCGAACGCCCGGGAGCAACAGCTCGCGGACGACGCGCACCGCGCCCAGATACACACCGAGGAAGCCCAGCGCGTCGTCAAGGTCATCGAAGACACCCCGATTGAGGAGGACTTCTACAAGGACTCGCCCGGCCGCCAGGTCGCTGCGTGGGTGGCGTTGGCGCTGTCCGGGTTCCTGTCGGGTTCCACCCAGGGTGCCAACCCCGCGATGGGACAAATGATGCAGGCGCTATCCGCCGCGCAGGAGCGATTCATCGCGAACCAGCGTGCTGACAAGACGTCCAAGCTGAACAAGCGCATGGCGGAACTGGGTGACGCCAAGACCGCCGAGGCGTCCGTCCGAATGCAGCTCGGCAAGGTATTCGAGGACCGCGCCAAGCTCCAGGCCAAGCAGGTCGGCCTGGCCGAGCTACCGCCCGCGGTGTCGACGGCCGGCGCCCAGATGCGCGTCAAGGCCGCCGAAGCCTCCCAGGCCATCGGGTTGCACGTCCAGCGCCGTACGGACGAGCGGTTCACCCAGGAGCGGCGGCCGCTCCCCACCCCCGCGGCCCCGACGAACCAGGCCGAGCAACAGCTCCAGTCCATCCTCGGCCCCCAGTACGCCAAGAAGCACCAGGAGGCCACGGACCCGAAGGGGGCCAATTTACCCGGGCTACTGACCGGCGCGAAGCGTGCCGAGCAAATCGCCAGCCGGCTGGACCAGTTGGCCCGTAATAACGGCGGCACCCTCCCCGGTGAGGGCCTCACGGGTGAGTTCGGCTCGGCCACGTCGGCGAAGATTTTCAATAACCAGTCGTCGAAGGACGTGCTGGAGGCCCGTTCGCTGAAAGAGGAGTTGAAACTCGCGTTCAAGCAATCGTCCTCCACGTCGAAGTTCTTTGATGGCGTACAAGAGGTGAAGGGGCTAACGGATATCCTCGAAACTAGCAACTGGGAAACCTCATCGAAGGCCGTGCGGTCGTACGTACAGCGCGCCCACCAGGGCGCCCTAGCCGTCGCCGACGGAGTCGCGCCGGGCCGTGGCGAGGCCTACCTGAAGTACCTGGAAGGCGCGTCCACTCCGCGGGCCGGGGCCCCCACGCCGAAGCGTTCCACGGGGTTCAAGGTACCGGGCGCGGCGGGCGGGGAAGCCGACGTCCTGAAGGCCAACGAGCCCGGGTCCCCGGCCGCACCCACGACACCGACGGCCGGCGCGGCTCCCACGGGTGGAGGCCCGGCGCAGCCCCCTTTAGCGGAGTCGCGGCACGAGTGGCGGCGCGCTACCCAGGCCGCCGCTAGTGAGGCGGGGTACAACCCCGACGCCATGTCGCGAATCGTCGCGTTTGAGTCCGGGGGCAACCCCAAGGCCAAGAACCCGTCGGGCGCGTCAGGGCTGATTCAGTTCATGCCCGATGTGTTCGACGGCATGACGAAGCCGCCCGGGTACGAAAACGTGACGCACGACGACCTGGGCGACCTGACCGTGGAGGAGCAAATGCCCCTCGTGGTCCGGTACTTCCAGGAAAAGGGTCTGAAGTCGGACGCGGACGCGGGAGAGATGTACCTGGCGGTGGCCGCGCCGGGCCTGCTCGGCAAGCCCGACGGCCAGGTGGCGTACCGCAAGGGTTCCAAGGCTTGGGAGCAGAACCCGTCCTGGCGTCCGGCCGACGGGGGTGATATAACTGCTGGGTCCATCCGCGCGAAGGGGCGCTCTCTGTAATGGCTGACCTATACCTAAAAGACCCGACCACCGGCGAAGTCGTCGTGTTCGACGAAGCCGACGCCCAAGGCGCGGCGAACGCGGGGTACCAATCCCTAACCCCCGAACAGGTCCGCCAGGCCCAGGCGTCTGAAGTCGAGGCCCGCCCCGCCGGGGCGCCGACCGGCCTGGCGACGGACACGAAAACCGGGTACGACCCGGTTACTGAGTTCACGGCGAAGGCGGTCTCCGGCGCGACGTTCGGTCTGGCCGAGCGTGACGCGCGGTCGGGGGCGACCGCGGCCCGGTACACGGCCGAACACCCGTACGCGGCCATGGGTGCCAGTGTACTAGGTCAGGCCCCCGCGATGGTACTCGGTGGTGTGGCCGGGTCGGCTATCCGCGCTGGTGCGGCTGGTGCGTCACTGGCTACGCGAGCCGGCGCGGTCGCGGCGGATTACGGTATCAACGCCGCCGTCGGCGGGGCCCAAATCGAGGCCGAGCAGTCACACGAGGCCGGAGAGAACTTCTCGTTCACCGACGCGGCCCTGGCCGGTGTTGCCGCGGAAGTCATGGGCCGAGGCGGGGCGTGGACCATTTCGAAAACCCTGGGCGGCGCCCGGAATCTCATCACGCGAGCCGCACGCGACGCCGTCGCGGCCGACGCCGAGCGGACGCTGTCGAAGGGCGGGTGGGTGGGGGATTACCGCACCGCCCAGCACGCCGACGTGTACCACGACCAGCTCGCGGACCTCGGCGCGAAGGACCTGGACACGCTGGAAACCGCCACGGCGGAGGTGGGCCGCCAGGATAAGAAGCGCGCCCGCATCATGGCGTCGGTCGTGGACCATCCGGCCGTACAGCATGAAATCAACGTCGGGGCGGTAGAGGGACTACAGCGGCTCCGGACCGCGTTGACCGACGAGCTGGAGTCCGCGGGCGGCGGCCCGGCCAAGCGCCTGGCCAAGCAGCTCGACGAGCGCATCGCTGCGCTGGAGGCCGCGCCTAAAGGAAAGAAGCTGTGGCGCATCCTAGACGAAAACCGCCAGGCGCTCCAGGAATACCGCCAGGACCTGCACCAGGCGTACGACACGAACCCGGGGTCCGCGTGGCTGTCCCGCGAAGGTCTAGCGTCCATCGATGCGGCCGAGGAAGCCACCCGCACGGCGCTACTGCGCGAGGATGCGTGGGGTGAGGCCGCGGCCCGGATGCAGCGCGAGTACAACGTCCCGTTTCACGAGAAATGGTTCCCGGCCCGCAAGACCGTGCTGGCCGACCTGCACTTCGCCACGGGCAAGGACGCCCAGGGGTTCACGACGTACCGAGGTGAACCCAGCAAAATGCGTAAATTCCTCACCCAACTGGGTGGGACCAGCCCGGATACACACCGGGCGCGGGAATTGTTCACCCAGTACCTCGACGGTGCGGAAGCTATCGCCCGAGCCGGCGAGCGCGACGCCCCGAAGGCGGCCCGGGAGGCGCTCGAATCGGTACGCCGCCTCCGAAAGAACATGGCGAACTCCACGTTCATCAACGCGGCGGCCGAGCGTACAGCCGCCCGTAGTACCGTAGCCGACGCGGCTGGCACCGCCGTGGCGGCGGGGTTGGGGCTGGCGGCTGCCGGGCCCATGGGGGGCGCGGTCGGTGCTGGGGCCTTCCGCGGGGCACGAATGGGGCACTGGTTCGGTCAGGCCGCGGCCAAGCTGGGGCTGTTCAAGGGGGAGCTGCATTCGATGGCGGAACTCCTCGCCAAGGACGCCCTTCCCGCCGCTGCGGGCAAGGACGTGACGGAGGGCCTCACCGACCGGCTCACGGACGACATCATGGACGCGCCGTTCCCGAAGGCGGAGTCCCTACGGCCGCCCGGGGAGGCCGGCCCCATCGCGGGCCAGCCCCAGCGCGCCGTTGGTGTGGCCGCGCCCCCGGAGGCCCCGGCGGGGCCGTTCCCCGGCCCAGGCCAGGTCGGACGTCAGGAGACCCCCCGCCGGCCCGCGGGAATGGAAGCCATCACGCCCCAACAGCGCCCGATTTCGGTCGGCGCCGAGCCGCCCCCGCGTGAGCCCGGCGGTGGGGGATTCCCCGATGAGCGTCCCACCGACGCGAGCGGGCTGGCCCGCACAGCGACCGAGCGGCCCGAGGCCGGCGGCGCGTACCACCAGGGCGCCGCGGCGTGGGACCCGCACCGGGCCCCCGAGCAGTACGGGGTGTGGTCACCGGACTCTGCCCGGCCGTTGCCCGAGCCGGGCAACACCCCCGCACGGGGCGCGGCCGGCGGGTGGGAGCCGATGGCCCCGCCGTCGAAGCTCGAATCGGAGCTGGCCGGCGAGTCCGCGCTCCCGTCGATGCGTGAAGGCTCGGAGGTCCCGCTCGCGGGCGAGGCGATGGCGCCCACCCACCCAGCCCCGTACCGAACCGAGGGGATGGCGTACTTCGAAGGCCATGTCCAGCCGGGCGAGGCCGCACGGTCCGCCGAGGCGAAGCGGATGCAGGCCCTCACGGAGGGTGAGTTCGCCCACGTGGTCGACGGACTGAACGCCACGGGACAAAAGGCTCCCGATGGTTCCCTTTTGGGGGACTTCCTGCGCCGCAACGCCGACACCCTGAAGGCCGCCGGGCTCATCACGCTGGGTGCTGGTGCGTCGGCCGCGGCGGCCGACGGCGAAGACGGCGTGGCCGGGGCGTCGGCCGGGCTAGGGCTCGGGCTGATGGCCCTGACGAAGCGGGGGAAGCTGGGGGCGTCGATGCGTCTCGGCGCGAAGTTCGCGCTGACCGAGGAAGGCCGGGCCGAGGCGAAGGCCATCGTCAAGCAGGCTATCGAGGCGCTGCCCCCGCCTCCGCCCCAGACCACTACGCACTATTTTGGGCACCTGACGGACAGTGCCCGAATGGCCGAGTCCCCGCAACTGCCCGGCGTCAAGAAGCTGTTCGAAGTCACTCGCGAAGCCGCCCGGAAGCTGGACGAGCCCGAGCAGGCCGCCATCAACGAATGGGTCGGCGGGTCGCACTCCATCAAGTACGAGCAGCGTACGGGCCTGGTGTCGGAGTTCAAGGAGCCCACCGACCCCAGCAACGCCGCGTCGTTCGAGTCGGCGATGGACAAACTCACCGTCATGAACCCCACGAAGCACGGGGACTTGTACCGGTACGTGGACCTAGAGGACTCGGGGCTGGCGGAACTGCTCACGAAAGACGAGTACGTAGTCCCGAACCACATCTCAACCTCGTACTATCCGGATACGGACTTCGGGCCGCACGAACTACGGTTCACGAAGGTGGACTCCGCGGGGGCGCTCATCGGGGTCAACCCGGCCGAAATGGAAATGGTCCTGACGCCCGGGACCCGGGTCAAGGTCACCGGCCGGTACGTCAACCCCGACACGGGGAACTTCACGTTCACGATGCAGGAAATCCCCGCCACCGTCGCGGGCGGGCTGAAGGACGTGGGTTACCTAGCCATCCCCGCCATCGGCGCGGCGGCGCTCGATTCTGCGGAGAAACCTGACGGTGGTACCGCCGGCGCGGGTGGTGTGGGGATGGGATTCGTCGGTGCGGCCAGCCTGTTCAAGCAGGCCCGCGGGCGCCTCGTGGCGGACGTGGCCCGGCGGCTGTTCTCCCCGACGGTGGGGCGGCTGGCCACGCGGCTCGCTGCGCGTGCGGTCTACAGCCGGTCGGACCTGGCTAAACGTCAAGCCGAGTTTCAGTCCTGGGGCGAGAACCCCCAGGAGCTGGTCGACCGGGTGGCGGAGGGACTCCGGGACGTCCCGCCCGAGGTCCAGCCCAAGGCCCACGGCGGGGTGTTCGCCGCGGCTGCGTTCCTGAAAGAACGCCTCCCCAACGCCACCAAGAAGAACTCGATTTCGATGCGGGACATCCCCGTGTCGGCCGAGGCCATCGCGAAGTACGCACGGTACGAGGACGCCGCGCTCCGACCGAAGGAGGCGTGGGCCAACGCCGCGGCCCAGGGGCACGTGGGGGTGGAACTGATGGAGACCACCGAGGCGTTGTACCCGGACCTCCTGGCCGAAATCCGCGTGGCGGCCTACCTCACGGTCCGGGACGAAGGGCCCCCCACCAGCATCCAGTCGCGCGTGTCGTACGGGCGGCTGTTCGGCGGGGACGGGTCGTTCGCGGACCCCGCCATGTCGTCCACCGTGGCGGCTATGACGGCCTACGCCTACGAGCAGGCCGTACCGACGAAGCCCGGCGGGGGCCCGACGTCGAGCGGCAACGTGTCACACGTGGCCGCGGCGTCGGCCGCGCCCGCGGGGCTACCTCGGGTCGGTTGACGGGGTCGGAGGCGGGGTCCAACCCGCCTCCACCAGAATGCGCTCCAGCACCGCCGGGTTCGACTGGACGAGCTGACGGACCATCGCTGCCTCGGCCACGGAGTCATCCTCCGTCGGGCGGAGGCTGGCCGCCGAGTTGTTCCGCGTCGCGCGGGGGCCCCACGCATCCGGATGGCGTAGCTGGAGCCACGCGATACTAGCACGCCAGTCGACCGCGGCGGCCGACTTGATGGCGTTGATGTGGGGTATCTGTTGGGCCTCCTCTTGGGCTACGAACACCCGTGCGAAGTCGCGATAGGGGTTCGTGGCGCCGGGGGATAGCCCCATCCGCAACCACATGTCCAGGGTATCCTCGGACACGCCCACGCACCGGGCGCACGCCTCCTTGAACAACCCCGACTTGGCCGCGGCTATCAGCTGGGCGGCCAAGTCGGGGGTCAGTTCATGGCCCGGCGGGGCGAGGGCGGAGTCAGCCGAGGACATCGGCACGTTTCTCGGCGTGGCCGGCCAGGATGACCTTGTACGAGCCGCCGTACGCCCACGATACAACCACGCCCTCGGGGCGGTCGAACCCCGGGCACGCGACGGACCCATTCTGCGCCAACTCGTGCAGGCACGCCCGAAGCACAACGTCGGAGAACTCGCCCTCGTACATGACGGGCACCTGGCCGACCAGGCCGGGCAATCCCGGCCCCCAGAACGCGGAGAACCGCTTCTCCGCCAGCCCGTACCGGCGTTGAATGCCAGCGCCCCACCACTCGCCGAAGTGGTATCCGGGGCCGAGCTGCGCTAGCTGGACGGCGTTCTGCGCCACCCACCGAGCGAACCCGTAGTTGTCCGACCCGGGCGTGATGACCCGGGTACGGGATTGGGCGCTAACCACACCCTCCGGGCTGACCACGATGCACGCATTCGTGCCATCGATTTTCTCGGTGATGCGACACTGCGAGTACAGTCGGGGGATTTTGGCAAACGCGCGGAACGTATCAGTTGTAGGCAACAAAGTAAATCTCCTTCGATGCGACCAGGGCGTAGTACTTCGTGACGTAGTCACCGGACGGCAACCGAGTCTTTCGTACGAGGGCGGTGCACATAAAGCTCGGGCTAAAGGCCACGACCGCGCCCGGGACGATTTCCGTGTCCCGAACGTCCGGCCCCGTACGCACGACCCGCGCGTATTGCAACGTCACCGAGTCCCGCGTGCGGTGCCCGGCGTCGCCCGGGTCCTGCCGGTTGGCGGCCGCGACGCCGTGGCGCATGAGGTCCACCCCGAGCACCCCGTCGGGCGCCAGGATGGGGGAGGAGTTGAACGCATAGCGCTGCATGGCCGCGTCGTCGCGCTCGACCAGGACGACGCCGAGGCGGGGGATGAGTTCCCCGTCCTTCACGCGGGCCCACAAGAACGCATCCGGCACGATGGCGGACTCCACCCCGTTGTAGGGCAGGAACGCGGAGATACCCGACGCGGAAATGCCCCCGTCGTCCCCACCGATGTACACCACGACGCGGTCGCCGGGCTTCAAGTCGGGTGACCGTGACTCCACGATTTCCATCTCGTGGGACGTGTCGGACGTGGCGAGCTTGTCGTCCAGGAGGATGATTCCCCCGCCGGTGGCGAACCCCGCCGTGATGCCGACCGCCTGGCCGTGGAAGTCCACGGTCACGTTGGCCGCGGAGAGATTGGTTTCCTTCGCGACCACGTGGCCGTTTTTGCAGTATGCGCGCATTAGCAATCCTACCCGTTGTTCCTCGCCGCGAGCCATTCCTCACGCGAGAGCTTTCGTACCTTAGCACCCGACGCGCCGGATGCACGCTCCGGGGTGGCCGCGCGGGTCCTTTTCTTCGTCGAGGGCGCCTCCCCGAACACGGCGGCCCGCCGGTCGAACTCCTCCCGCTCCCGGCGGACCACGCGGTCGGCCGCCTGTCGGACGGACAGCTTCGGTTCGCCCAGGTCAGGGTCGACACTCTCCCGCAACACCTCGGCCACCTTGGCCTCCCACCCGTCGATTTTACGGACGACGGAGTCCGTCGCCACTTCGTCGCGAAGGGTTTCGTAGAACGCCGCGTCGACTCGGGCGACCCGCTCGGCTTCTAGCTCCGCGACCCGCGCCGCCTGGCGCTGGGTGGTCTCGGTCAGCGCCGGGATGCGGGGGTCCGTCGAGGCCCGCGCACGTACCGCGGCCATCCACAGCCCGTCTGGGTCGCGATTCGTCAGCGTTCGGAGCAATTCCGGCACGAGTTGTACTTCGCCCGCGTCGATGCGTTCCACGAGGTTCAGCACCGGGGCCCAACGCCCGACGACCGCTTCGGCCTTCTGGACGACCGAATCGCGCTCGGACTTGAGCTTGTGCTCCTTGCGCTGACGCGCGGCCCACTTGGGGGTGCGCTCGTCGTACAGCGCGGGGTCCTCGCCTAGGAGTTCCCCGAGCGTGTCGAGGTCACCGGCCGCTAGTGCCGCCCGAAGTACCTCGGGGGTTACCTCGCCCGGCGGGGCGCCAGGTGAAGGGGTTTTCGCACTCGTCGGCTGGGGCGCGTCGTGGTCGTCGGACGCCCGTCGAACGCGGGGCTTGCGGGGCGCCTCCGGCTCGGCCGCCTCCGTGGCTAAAGGGGCCTCGGCTTCGTCTGCCGGCGCCTCCGGGTCGGGAGTGTGGCGGGGGGCGTCGGCCGACGGGGCGTCGGGGAGCTTGGCGATGAAGTCGGAGAACGAAATCTTGGCGTCTGACAAGGGGGTCCTGTTATAGGTTGGGGCCCGAGCCTATAATAAGGCCGGGCCGGGTGGGGTTACAGGCCGGACGGCCCAGCTGGGGGCGGCCCGGCGACGGGGGCGCCAGGTGGCGCGGCCATCGGCGCGGCGCCCGGCGGCCCACCGACGGAGCCACCGAGGCCGACGTTCATGCCGGCCGAGCCCTGCATCGGCGCCGGAGCACCGAGTGGCGGCGCGGCGGCCTGGGGCGGGTTGACTTCCGCGGACATGGCCTCGGACAACTCCGCAATGAAATCGAGGAAGTACTGGAGCCGCTCGACGGGGACGCCGGACAGCTCCGCTTCCATCAGGGCGTCGACGACCTGGACCATCGCATCGATTTTGCGCATCCACGGCCGGGGCCCCTGGTAGAAGTCCGGCTCGTTCAGCTCGGCGTCCTTCGCCATCAACCAGCGGTCCATCTGCCACGCGACCCAGCGCCGCTGGGTCTTGATGACTTTCGTTTCGCCGGGGGTGTCGTAGGTCTGGATGGCCATGAGGTACGCCTCGAACGGGATGGCGCCCTTTTCCAGCAGCTCCTCGGCGTACTGGACGCGCTCCTCCGGGGTGTTCTTTTTCTCCCCGGTCGGCTTGACCTGCACGTGCAGGGCGTTCAAGTCCAGGTCCACAACGTCCTTCGCTTCGATGTCCCGGGAGAAGAAATCCCCCGTCCACCGGCGCTTGAACGCGGTGTTCTGCTCGTACAGCTTCCGCTGGGCCCGGAGCACGTGCCGGCCGATGTCGACGGCGACCCACTGAACGTACGCACGGTGCGTGGTGGCGTGCCGGTTGTCGAATCGGGCGCCGGCTTCGCGCTGGGCCACGCCGGACGGGAGGCCCGGCTCGGACTTGGCGGCCGAGTGCATCTCATCGATGCCGAGCGCGCGGGCGATGCCGGACTCGTGCTCGTGGAGCAGCTCCAGGTCGATGCGGTTGAACGGCGCGGGGTTCTCGACGGCCACGCGGGCGGCCGCGTTTTTCAGCCGGACCACCGTGATGGTGTCGACGTCGAGTACTTCGTTGATGTCGACGATGTCGGACTCCACCACGTAGTGTACCTGCTTGGCCGTGTGGGTGTGGGCTTCGTCGCAACGCTGGATGATTTCGTTGGCCTTCAGGATTTCCTCGTACACGATGTCCATCATCGGATTCGCCCAGAATCCCGTGAGGTTAGGGTTCGTGTGCAGGAACGCGAAGGGCGGCTCGTCGGAGTCCCATTCCTCGTCCAGTAGCACGGTCCCGTCGCGGAGCGTGACGATGTGGCGCCCGGCCTCCTCACCGATTTTGACGGCCCAGGCTTCCCATATCGGGACCAGCTCGGCGCGTGCCGTGCGGCCCGAGAACACCAGCCCGCCCCGGTCGGTGCGCGCCTCGACGGCGTTGACGATGGCCTCGCGGTGGGACGGGTACGAGCGGACCAGCCGATACGGTGGCCACCACGTGACCTCACCGAACGTGCGCGGGACCCCGTAGGACAGCTCTGTGTCGTCGAGGAACATGTCCAGCGTGTCGTGCAGCTCGACGACCACGCGGTCCTCCTCCGGCCAGGGGTACACCTTCGCGGCGACTGACCCAGTGGCCGCGTCGGCGATGCGGAGACCCTGGTGGCACAGTGCGTGCAGGTTCGCGAACTGGCCCTGGCGCATACCGTACTCGGCCAGGAGCAGCCGGGAGGACAGCTCCACTTTGCGCTTCAGCTCCCAGTCGCCATCGGTGACCATGAGGGCGGGCTGGGGCGCGTCGACCGCGCCGATTTTGCCCACGTGGGTCTCGACGTATTCGTAGAACTTGTTCCGGATGAGCGTGATGGTCTCGCGGTCCGGGTCGGCCGACTCGTCCCGCCACGAGAACCGGGCGTCCCGAGCGAACGGCGTGGCCAGGTCCCGGCCATGGTATCCGCCGGCCAGGCGCCGGGCGCGGATGCGGCGCCACATGAAATCCCGGGAGTATTGGTCCTCCAGTTCCACGATGGCCAGCGCGGCGGCCCGCGCGTCCATCTCCCACCAGGGCAGGTCTCCAGTCATAGTGTCCCCTAGTCTAGCACCGGCCGGCCGAACGCGCTATACTGAACCCGTGCTACAGCCGTTGACGCGCCTCCTCAAAATCCCCGAGGAGCGCCGCGCCCTCACCCCGCCGGAGTTACAATTCGTCTCCTCTTGTGCGAAACGACGGACGAATTGTTCCGGCCGCCGGGCGGGGAAGTCGTTCTCCGTGACGTTGTGGCTGGTCGAGCAGTGGAAGCGGCGCCCCAACCAGTCGTCGATATTCCTCGCGCTGTCCCAGGAGTCGGCCATCAAAATCGGCTGGGACGCCCTGCGAGAGTTCAACGACCGGTTCTCGTGGGGAGCGGTCTACAATGGCACAGACGCCACGTGGACCTGGCCCAACGGGTTCACATTGTACTACATGGGCTGTAAGGACCGGCGGTCGGCTAACCTCGTCCGCGGCGTCCCGAAAATCCACCGCGTCGGCGTGGACGAGTGCGGCCAAATCGCCGACCCGCTCCTGGAGTACCTGGTGGTGGACGTCATCGAACCCACCCTCGCGGACACGGACGGGGACCTGTGTTTACTGGGGACCCCCGCCGACACCGGCGTGGGGTTCTACGAGGACGAGATGGCGGCGTGCGCCGAGGCGGGGGCACACTTCTGCTGGACAGCCGCGGAGAACCCCCACCTGGAGAAGCCCGGGTCGGAGTTCATCGCCGAGGCCCTGGCGAAACGGTTCGCGGGGCGGGCCGATAACGCCACGTTCCGGCGGGAGTACCTCGGCCACCGGGTCCAGGAGGAGGGGATTCTCATCTACCGGCCGACGCTGGACCTCGACGGGGAGTTCTACGAACCCCCGCCCCCGTCCACGAACTACACGTCGATGGGTATCGATTTGGGGTGGTCAGATGGTATGGGGTTTGCTGTGGTGCGGTCGCGGTATCCCAACCCCGGAGCCCACGTGCTGGAGGTATACCGCGAGGCGGAACTCACACTGCCCCGTGCGGCCGCCATCGCAGAGCGGATGCGCTCCCAGCACCACGTCACGGAAATGTTCGTGGACGCCGCGGGGGGTGGTGGGCGGACACTGTGCGAAACCCTGGCTCGGTCGTACGGGTTGCCGTGTCAGCCCGCGGACAAGCGGGCGCGGCGTCTTAGAATTGAACAGGTCCGGACCATGCTCGATGCGCGCACGCTACGGGGGTCCATAGGGCGGTGCGGGCAGCTGCTGGAGGAATGGCGCGGACTCCCGTGGAACCTGGAGAAAGACGACCACCGCGAGGGCTACGTCGATGAAGCGACGGATGCCTTGCAGTATTCACTACAAGGGGGCGGCTTCTCCCACATGACTACTTGGCAACCGGAGGAGACTCCGGAGCAAGTGTATGCAAAGCGTGTGGCTGAGGTGATGCGGAACAAGAAGCTTCGTGCGCGGTCCGGGCGACGGTGAGATAGTCGACGGCGCGCTGGAGACTTTCGACTGTGTCGCCCAACTGGCCCAGTCCTAGGTTGCATCCATTACACAGCCAGCCACGCGCCATCCCGGTCACGTGGTCGTGGTCCTGGTGCAGGCCGTCAATGTGACGGCCGCACAGGTCACACGGGCCTGTGCGGCGCTCCCCCGATGCATTCGTGACCCCACGCCGACGCCTTCGGGAAGCCACGATATTGGGCTTGGCGTCGGCGCGGGCCTGGGCCGCGCGCCCCTTCTCGCTCGTCCTGTATCGCAGTGCCGCGGCCTGCCCCTTCTCACTGGCGGCATATCGGGCCTTGGCGGCCTTCACCTTTACAGGGTCGCGAGCCATACATCACGTACGCGGAGTGGCCGTCGATAGCAGCCACACCAGATTGGCCACGACGCACGTCAGGGCCACCAGGCCGCATCCGGCCTGGTTGAGCATGGCGCACATGACGACTGACATCGCCGAGGACCCGAGCGACGCCGCGACCCACTCACGATTCGTCATCGGCGTCCTCCTGTTCGTCCAGGGCCTGGACCGCCGACACGAGGGCGTCGAAGTCCTCGTAGTCGTCCTCACACACACCCGTCGCGGCGAGCCGACGCGCGGCTGCAATGACGCGGTCGCGGGGGTCCGAGCACGCGGCGCGGATTTCGGCGAGCCGCTCCTCCAGCGTGAACTGCCCGGCGACGGATAGGTAGAACACCTCCGGATATTCAGCGCGCACGTCCAACAGGAGGCACAGGTCCCCTTCGTCGTCGCGGCCGATGTCCCAGTAACCCACGGTTCCGATTTTCTTGATGTTGCTCATTGGGTAACCTCACTGCTTTCCGCCGTAGATACGGCCGTTGATAACGCAGCGCCCGCCCACGATGGGGACGGCCTGCAACCAGAACTCACCTGACGCTGTGAACTCTAGCACGCCGAATCCGAGTTGCGAGTCTCGGCGTACTAAATCTCGGTGGCGATACCCGATGTATTCGGGGTCGCCCAGCCAGCCCAGTGTGGCGCCGACGTGGCGCTTGCCGCACTGCTGGCCCTGGTACATTACCTGCAATCGATGCGTGTGTCCGAACACAACGTTCGAACCGACATCCGTAAGAGATTGTCGTGCAGCGTTGACGCCTGCCCTACCGAAGTCGTGCGATATGCGCGCCTCACCGAACACCAGGGATTCCTTGTAGGGAATGACTTTCCATCCGCGTCGGCGGAGTCGCAGCAGCTTACGCCAGTCCACGGCGAAGCGGGCTTCAGCGGCGCGTTCCAGCATGTATGCGTCAATGCGTAGTTCATGGTTCCCTTCCAGTAGCCACTTATTCCCAGGCGCACACCCCCCACGGGCCAGCGCGCGGTCCAGCTGGTCGAGTGCCCGGTTGACCCCGCGCGTTTCGTCCTTCAGGGACAGCACCAACTTCGGGTCGTGGGCGTACCGGGACACGGAGTCCCAGGACCCCAGGTCCCCCAGCTGCACGCACCCGTCGGGGCGCCACCGCTCGGCCACGTCCAAGGCGCACGCCCACGCGGCGGCGTGATGGTACGGAGCGTGTACGTCGGGCAAGCAGAGCAGACGGAATACGTTACTCGACACGGTAGGACTCTTTCTGGGCCTGGGTGAGACGCGCCCAGGCCATCGCGATACCGATTGACTCTAGCACGTCCGGGCGGTGTGTCTTGGGGAATCCCTCCACCAGGTGCCCGTACTCCGGGGTCAACCGGGCCAGCACGACCGGCTTGGTGAGCCGGACGGCGCCGGGCCACAACACCCGGCGCCACGCATCCGGGCCGATGCGGTACTTCCGCGCGGCGGGGAAGCGCTCGAACAGCCGCCCCGCGGTGTGGGAGAGCGTCATCTGCGACTTGCGCGACACGCGGACCTTGCGCCCGTTGCGGTAGATGGCGCCGGAGAATTGGTCCTCCACAATCAGTTCGTCGAGGGCCAGTTCCGCCGGGTCGGGCGACTCGTACCCGTACCACATGATGACCCCGCCATCGGTCAGGCAGAACCCGGGCTTGCTGCCCGGGTCCACACATAGACATCTCACGACCCCACACCCAGCCGGTCGGCGGTCGCCAGGAACTCCCATTCGCTGGCCTCGGGGTCCAGTGGGCGGCACGGGTCACCCCACGGTTCACGGTTGCCCTCGCCCCCGAGCAGCAACTCTCGGGGGTAGCTGCCCGAGAACAGGTCCCGGCACTCGGACAGCCGCGCCCGCAAGTCGGCGTCTTTGATGATGGGACACCGGCGGAACGACACGTCGAAACGCTGTTCGACCGCGATGGCCCACAAGTCCTCCAGGATACGGTAGTCCGGATTGAGGCGCTTCAGCCCGGACACCATGTCCCCCAGGTACGCCTCGGTCGCGTCGTGCAGCAGCGCGGACCGGTTACGGCGGGCCGTCGTGCCGGACCCGGCCGACACGATGTTGGCCACCATGACCGAGTGGGACGCCACCGAGTAGTACTCGTGCACCGAGCCGCCGAAGCGGCACACCCGCGCGAGATGATGGGCGATGTCCTCCAGACAGATGTCCTCGGGACGGGGGTTCGACAGGTCCAGCATCAAGCCGGAATAGGTGCGGTAGGCGTAGCGGTTGGTGTTCGTCACGGGTCAGTTGTCTTTCGTTGTGGGTTCGGGGGCGGCCGGGGCGTAGCCGTTCAGGCCGTCGACCAATCGCTTCAGAGCATCCATCCGCTCGACCACCGCCGCGACGGGGGCGGGGCGGTCGTCCAGGTCGTCCCGCCCGCGCTCGGCGAACACGACCAGGAACAGCACGTTGCACCAGAAGTGGGACTCGTGTGCCAGGCCGGACTCGGCGTCGATGAACTCCCCGGCCGCGACGTACTCGGCGTGGCGCTGGGCCGCGGCGTAGATGCGTGAGTAGGGGATGCCGCGCTCCCACCCGCGGGGTTCATACTTCGCGGCACCGAACGCGAGCACCGCCGCGATGCCGCGGAGTTGGCGTTGGGGGATGGACAGCTCCAACTTGAACGGCTTGGCCGACCACCAGATTTTGAGACCCTCTGCGGTTGACTCGACCCCGTGGTCGATGGCGATGGGGTGGAACTCGTTCCACGGGATGAGGTCCGGTCGGGTCTTGCCCGCGTCGCGCTTGAGTTCTTGATTCGAATCGGTCATGCTGCGTCACTCCACACTAGTAGGTCCCCATTGGGGGCGCGGACTTCCTTCGCCCGCTTAGACCATCGCGGCATTGCTTTGGCCTCAGGGATACACGATAGTACGTCGGGCAGGACTCGTCGAGCCGCATCCGTCAACAGCCCACGAATCGTCCGGTCGGCCGCGGCCAGTTCGTCCAGTGGGACCTGGATGAGCCATTCGTCGTGGAGGTGGGCCAGCATCCGGCACCGGCGCAGCGCCCCGCCCGCGAGGTACATCGCCTCGTTGAGCACGATGGTGCCTTCCGAGCACACGAACGCGCCGAGTTCCTGGAAGGGGTTGTTCGCCGCGGCGCAGAACCACACGTCCTTGCGGGTCATCCCGAACCCGGGCAGGTCTGCGTCGAACGTCTTGCCGGGCTTCTCGGTCGAGGCCACGTACTCCAGCCACGCCGCGCCGTCGGGGTTCTCCTCTTTCCAAATCGCCCGCGCCCGCTTCGATTGCTCGGGGGTGATGGCGACCTTGTACTGCATTTTGCAGTACCGGGCGTGCTTCTCGGGGTTGGACATCCCGCCCTGGAACCCGAAGTTCGACCCCTTGCCGGCCTGGCGCCACCAGTAGCAGTCCCGGTCACCGGCCTTGAACCGCGCCCGGAACTCGTCGTACCCCACCCCGCCGGGCATGAGTCGCGCCCCGATGCGCGCATGCAGGTCCACCTTCGTGTTCAGGTCGTCCACCATCCGGCGCAGCCCGAGTTGGTTGTATACGTTCTGGGCAAACGACGCCAACTCCAGGCCGGCCATATCCACCGACACGATGCAGAACCCCGGCGGGGCCACGACGCATTCGCGGATGAGCGGGACGTTCGTGCCGGGCTTGGCGTCCAGTCCAGTGCGCCAGTTCTGGATGGCGGGCTTGGCGGCGCTGGTGCGGAGGGTGTCCGTGATGTCGTACTTGGTGTGGATGAGTCCGCCCCCCAGCCGGAGCATCGGGACGTCGGCCGACTCGACCTTCGACCACTCGCCGTACGACGCGAACGCCACCAGGTCCGGGTCGTTCGACTCGCGCAGGGTCTCGCTCGCCAGGGACACCTGGGGCTGCCACGGTGGGCGCGGGGGCAGGCCCGCCGCGGCGCGCTCCTTATCCTTCTTGGCGCGGGCGCGCTTCGCCGTAAGGGTCTGCTCGGTCATCGGCGGGTGGCCGTCGTAGGCGGCCGTGACCATCGCGCGGAGGAGGGTCTGGTTCTTGACCCATCCGAGCGTGCGCTGGCCCTGGCGCGTGCACGCTCGCCACTCCAGAATGCCGGCCTCGACGGCCGCGGGCGTCAGGCGCTCCAGCTCAGCCTGGGCTGTGGCCGCGAGGGCGTCGGCCGCGCGCTGGTCCACGGGGAGCCCCCACACCGAGGACAACTGGAGGCAGAACGAGCGGTAGGACAGCCGCTGTAGTGCTGACAGCGGGACGTACTTACCGAAACGGCGCAGCTGGCGCTCGAACACCTTCGCGACGATACAGTCGTCCAGCGCGTACGAGCGGTGCGGCTCGGGGATTTCGAGTGCGTCCAGGAACTGGCCGAACTCCAGCGCCAGGCCGGAGTCCTTCAGGTCGGGTGAGGGCAACCCGTGGGCCTCACACACCGCGCCGAGCTTGCCCGACGCACGCTGGGCCAGGCCGGCTATCTCACCCAGGCGCTGGTAGGCGTACGTGCACAGGATACGGCCGGCGCGGTACGCCTGGAAGACTTCCTCCGTCAGCCCCGCGGCGCACCACACGGCGGCGTCGTACGCGGCGTTGTGGAGGACCAGCGTCACGCCGGGGTCTCTCAGCCAGGCGCGTAACTGGCTAACGGCCCCGGCGCGACGGGTAAGAATGTGTCGCTCGGTCTCGCCGAGCAGTTGCCACTGGATGCACACGAGGGCCGGGGCCATGTACCCCGGAGCGAATCGTTCGGTTTCTGAATCACAGCCGATGTATTGCATGGTCAATCCAGTCACCCCGTGCGCCGACTTCGGCACACACTTGGAGCGCCCTTGCGTCAGCACACGGGGTGTTGGAAAGACTAGCGCGTCCCGAGCAATCGCGCCACCGCCCGCGCACAATCGGCCGCCTGGCGGCAGTCCGCCAGGGCACGGTGCGCGGCCGTGTCGTGACCCGTGACCAGGTCACCCCGGCCACAATCGCGGGCGAACTGACGCAACGTGCTCGCGTCGAACGTACGATGCGAGAAGTATCGGCGGACCAGCGGGAGGTGTACCTCCAGCCAGCCCAGGTCGAAGTGTGGTGAGAACCCAGCGATGGGTTCACGGCCTGGGGCGGGATTCCCGAAGTAACGCAGGAACCGGACCAGCTCGGCGGACACTTCGGCGATGGGGAGCCCACGCTCCAGCACGTCGGCAACCAGCCCCGACGCGGTGTGCATCCCGGCGGTGTGCTGGTCGAGCGCAGCAATCCACCCCGTGGGCGGGCGAATGACCCATGTCTGTGCGGCGACTTCGGTGTACGCCGGGCCGTCGGACTCGGTCGCCAGCACGGCCACCTCTAGGAGGTGGCCGGTGCTGGGGTCGAGGCCGGTGGTCTCGGTGTCGAGCCATATCCGGCAGGCCATGTTAGCTCCGGGCCCCAGTGACACACCGGCCGACGAAGCACGTCAGCACGAAATGCCACCACGTCAGCGGGGGGAG
>Ga0134127_10000882_pt1 | contig 24035 bp, 19 predicted proteins | sample KB31753_FD_96459 | JGI IMG/M metagenome (GOLD analysis project Ga0134127, IMG submission 96459) | Terrestrial soil microbial communities with excess Nitrogen fertilizer from Kellogg Biological Station, Michigan, USA - KB3-175-3 | ecosystem: Environmental > Terrestrial > Soil > Unclassified ... | reverse complement strand
CCATTCAAGACTGCTCACTGGAAATTAAGTCGGTGTTCCCTTTCTGAGGGACGCTCAACGAAGATCCAAAATCTTCGATGAGGGATTCTTTTTCTCTTTACACGTCCGGGCTTAATAGGGGTTGGGCGGCTTTATTTGAGGTAGCGACCGTAAACTTGATTCCATCCGATATCGTCCTTTCTGACTTCTGTGCCCGGAAGCTTGGCTTGCAAACGAGCAACCGCATCAGGGGTGATGTTTGGGCAACCGTCCAATCGAATCTGCGCCCAGTTGGTTTTCGCGGCCAGAACATCCAAGCTCTTCTCGGTGATTTGAGGTAAGCCTTTCAAATCAATGAGTGTCAGATTCGTCATCCCAACCAAGGTCGTCAGGCCCGCATCGGTGATGCGCGGACAGTTTACCGCCACGCCAGTAAGCTGATCCATGCGGGCAATATGAACGAGACCTGCATCCGTAATGTTGCCGCAAAAACCCAGATCCACGAAGCGGAGACTGCGCGGATTCAATGACGCCAGCCGTTCTAAACCTGCATCGGTAATCCTGGCTGGAAAACCTGCGAACCCCCGACTGAATTGGAGGTTCTGCAACTTTGGCAGATTAGTGATTGATGTGATGTCCTTGTCGGGCAGACGACGGGCGTGGATGGTAACCGTGGAAGGAGGTAGTTGGCTGATGATTTCGGCAGATTCCGCGTTATCCTGATGCACACGGGCTGCGCCAAGCAGCGCGAGAGAAATCACGGAAAGAGTGATTGTCTGTTTGGTGGTCATGCGATTCCCTTCCGCGAGGCAAAGCCGCCTAACACCCAAGCTCCGCGACGGCCTGCCGCCGTTAGGCGCAGTGTTAGGCGGCATCATCTCCGCGTCTCCACGCATGTGCTGTCACACCGAGCGAGTAAAGCGCGATCGCCGCGGCTATGCACACGACCCCAATGCCCGGGAACGCCTCGGGACCTCGGGAAACTGCGAGCGCCGGGACGCCGATGATAACGACGGCCCAAAGGCACCAGCCGTAAATCCTCAACCAGCGGGGTGGTCGGAAATCCGTCGTCAACCGTCTGATGAGCAGGAGGGCAGGCCAAAGCGCAAGAAACGGCAGAAACATCGTGAAGTCGAAGTGATCGTGGAGGATGCGAATCTCGTGCGTCGCGAGTAGCAACCCGACCGCCAGAGCCGCCAAGATCCAGAAACTCGTAATGCGTTGTTTGAGTGTGAGTGTCATGGAGGTGCGGTAAGTCAGACGGAATTCTTATTTTTTCACGGTGAACGATTATCTGAAGCGGACATGATTGTCGAGGAAGGAGTTCGCCAGGAAGAACGCTCAACGTTCAACGTCCAACGTCCAACGCTCAACGTCCAACGTCCAGATTTAGACCCGGTAGAGCGCTGGAAAGTGGGTTCGGGAGGCTCAGTTCGGTCATTTTTCGGCTGCCAACGAAAAGATTTCGCTCGTTTCGCTCCTTTCGCTCGTTTGGGGCTAACACTCCCAGGCGTTTTTGTGCATGGTGCGTCTTGAGTGATTGCCAAAAGTCATTTCCGAAATGGTGGGCGGCGCCCTGCTGGGCGCCGCGGCAAACCGGCAGGTTTGCCCCACCATTTCGGAAATGACTTTTGGCAACCAGTCTATGTGCAAGAGTCATGCGAACGACGGGCGGAGCTGTGCTCGTGTGTGTTCCGTATTTCGTGTTTCGGCAGCTCGGGCCTGGTCCCGAGTTCCCCGTTACGGGTTACGGGCTGCGCCTCCGATGCGTCGGAAACCAGCAGGCTGGGTCAGCGGCGGATTCCAATTCCGAATTGCCCGAGCGCGACAATGCGAAACAACATTCGAGCAGCGCAGGAGTCGAGCCCGGCGGCTCAGTCAAACCGAATCAAGCTCAGTCAACTCGCTGGTTGTGCCATACGCAAACTTCAGCCTGCAAAGTCCTGTAGCTGCGCTCTGCGAGCGCCGCGTTCCTTGGATTTCTGCGGCGGTCATAGACCGCCGCGCGGCGGTCATAGACAGCCGCTACAATTGCGTGAGCGACTTTGCAGAGGCCTCCAGTCAGGGCTTCTTCGTCCCAGGGGAGACAGGACAGCAGGCGGCTCCCGGGCTACTTGGAGCTTTGGTTTGCAAAGCAGCGCTCAATTCACTGCGTAACGTGCTAAGGTCAAGCCAGATGCAATCAGAATTGGTCAAGCACGGACAGGCCTGGTCAAGCGGAGTCAAGCCTAATCACGCTAACCATTGGGAGCCAGACGTTTGCGTCGCTGCGACTCACGTCTACTCGAATTGCGACGCGGATGCGGCGGGCATGTCGCGCTCCGGTCAGAGTGGATTCGACCGTGAGTTTTCAGCGTTCTCTGTGTCTGATTGCCCGTCTATGCCGTTCAACGTATGAAGCTCCGCATCCTGATCGCGGCGGTCGTGGCGCTGGTGCTCGCGCTGGCGCTCGCAGAACTCTCCCGCCGGCGTCACGCCGCAGCACCTCCGTCCGCGCCGCCGGCGTCGGAGGCCGCCTCCGTACCCGAGACTCCCGAGCCGGCGCCGGATTTGCCGCCACGGGTCGGCCTGCTGACCACCGCCGCCGCGACGCCCGCCGTCGCGGCACCGCATGCGCCATTCGCGTCCCCCACGAACTGGTTCCAGCACTTGCTCACCAACGACGGCGAAGGGCTGCGATTGCCGCGCGAAGTCATCGACCGCTGGCTCGCCACCGGTCGCACCAACGCGGAGGATTTGCTCGCCGCTCGCCAGGCCGGAGGCGGGAGCGATTTCCTGCGCATGGCCCTCACCAATTTCCCCAACGACCCGCGCGTGCTCTTCGCCTCCAGCGCACTGGACGACGGGCCTGAGGCGCGGCGCGAGCGGATCGAGCGCTTCAAGGCCGCCGCACCGGACAACGCCCTGGCGGATTACCTCTCGGCGCGCGAACATCTCAAGAACGGCCAACCCGAGCAGGCGGTGGCGGACCTGCTGGCGGCCAGCCGCAAGCCCGGCTTCCAGGATTACGTGCTCGACTCCATTCAGAACGCCGAAGAGCTCTTTCTGCAGTCGGGCAAGTCTCCCGCCGAAGCCAAGGCAATGGCGTCCACCTCGGCCCTCTTGCCGCATTTGGCGCAGTTGAAAGGCCTGGCGCAGGAGCTCGCCACGTTGCAGCGCCAATATGTGGCCGCAGGCGATACCCAATCCGCCGAACACCTGGCGGCCGCGGGCCTGCAATTGGGTGAGCGCCTCAACACCGGCGAAGCTTCCCGCACACTGATCAGCCAACTGGTCGGCATCGCCGTGGAACGGATTGTCCTCAATCCGCTCGACGCGGAGCGGCACTATGACTTCCTGGGAGGGAACGTGCGCGAGCACCTTGCTCAGTTGGATGCGCGGCGCGCCGCCGTGAGGGAGCAGACGCAACTCTTCGACGCCTGGATGAGGCAGGCGACGGATGCGGACATCGTCAGCTACTTCGACCGATTCAAGATCTACGGCGAATCCGGCGCCATGGCCTGGATTCGGCAGCGCCAAGGGACGCAGTAGAGCGCCGGGCAGGGACATCGCGCCGCGATGGCCCGACCTCCGGCGGCGCGTGGAGCGACTGCCCTTGCCAGCGAAAGATTCGACTTAAGGTGCCCACGGGGTTGCTTCGATAAACATTCAGGCGCTCGTTGCGCCCGAAACGAACTATGAGCATCAAGAGCGTCATTCTCGAGCATCCCGGCCTGATTCTGAAGGTCGGTGGGATTCTGCTCGTGCTGGCAATCGGCGGCCTCGTCTGGATCTCCCAATTTGCGCGGGACAGTCTTAAGGCTGCGGAAAAGTCCATCGTCGTGCCGCCGTTCCGGATTCAGTTGATGCCTGACCAGGACGCGCGCTCGGCGCCGTCGACTGCGGTTCAGGCGCTGGCCGGGCCACTGCGCGAGGCCGGCTTCGTGGAGGCAGGCGCATTCAAGATTTGGGAAATGCCCGGCACAAGATTGATTTTGTTCATCCAACCCGATACCCGGGTCACGGCCTGTGTTTACCTAATCAAAGGGGAAACGCCCCTCGACCTGGTGAGCCGCTTCGAGGATGGGAGCACGCTGACCTACGCCAACTCGAAGACCGGGGGCGAGTTCTCGCGGTCGGAGTGGCACCCAGCGAAGCGTTTTCCGGGGGCCGGCGCCGCCGAACTCTACCAGCGCATGCTCGCCGAGCGCGGTGACCGACCGCTGCGCCCCGTGCATGTTGAGACCGCCGTCGAGGAGTTCCAGGCGGATTATGCCGCCAGCCAGGATTGGCTGGCGGAGCGAGGCGGCTGCACGGCGGATGAAATTCGCCGCGAGATGATTGCGTCCGGCAAGAAGGGCGACCCCGTCATCGTGCAGTTTGTCCGGGAGCGCTACGCCGACGCTGCCCTCAGGAACTGGTGGCGCGCGCAGCCCAACCCGCCGCTGCCCTGGGAGGAAGCCAAGGATCGCCTGGTGGTCATCCACGATGAAATGAACGTCAAGGACATCGAGTGGAGATATGACGACGCATCCGGGGACTGGGATTCCGAGCCCGAATCGCTGCCCAAGCACATTACAAGCGCGCGGGAGGCGTTCGCGTTCCTGAACCAGACCGGCGGCGAGATCTTCGTGAGAATCGCGGAGAAGACCACCCCGCTTGCCGCCGACTTTTACCTGCTCCGTTCCGACGAGGAATTCCAGCAGGAAGCGGCCTGAGACGTTTCTGTTGGCGGCCACTCTTAGACTGGTTGCCAAAAGTCATTACGATTGGTGGCGCACGACCTGCCGGTCGTGCGAGGCTGCGCGGCAACGCAGCCCACCAATCGGAATGACTTTAGCAAACTCTATAAACCCCATCGCACCGCAGCTCACGGCTCCGGCGCGTGCTTCGGGACGCTGCACGTGCACTTCTCATCCACGGCATTCAACGCGTAGGCGCCACCGGCCGGACAATTCGGTTTGTGGTCAATGTACGCGGTCTTGCCGAAGAGATCATTGTCCGCGGGCACAGCGTCTCCAGGCTTTCGGTTGTCGAGCGACCAGAGACGCTTGGCGCCATCGATCGTCTTCTGGTTTACGGCGCAGGTACGTTTGCGAGCCGTGTCGATGGCGTTTTTGATGCTGGGAATCGCGATGGCGGCAAGCATTCCAATGATGGCCACCACGATCATGATTTCAATGAGGGTGAACCCCTGCCTCGGTTTCATAACAAACCTTTCGTCTTGATGGTTGATGAACGGGCGCCGGCGCCGACTTGGAATTAAACGATGCGTGCTGGAAAAAGTTTCGTTTCCAGCTCGCGAGGCGCCGGGGCGCGATGGGAAATCCGAGGTCGAAGCCCGAGGGAAAGAAATCCGAAATCCGGAAATCCTCGACGGGCATCGTCACTCAATCCGCCGAAACGATTCCAACCCCAATTCAAATCCGACGCCGAACGGCGCAGCGTTGATGGAAGCCAGATCCAGTTGGCCGCTCTGAATGCGAAGCGTGGGCCAACCGCCTTGCGACCGAACGTATAGGTCGGAGTGATGCGCCATCACCTGCTCGCGCACCGCTTCGGGGAAGTGCGACAGTCCGGCGTGATAATGATGTCCGTTGCGCTCGACGCTCTCGATGCCGAGAGCGGCCATCACCGCCAGGTCCTGGAGCAGAGCGACGGGCCCGATGTTGCAAAGGTCCTCGCCGCTCATCAGAACGCGACGGCCCGGCTGGTCCAATTCGCGCGCGCGCAACAGGCAGCGGTGCGCGACCCCCTTGAAGATGCCCTTGCAGTTCTTGTGGCTGGTGCCGGCGTAGCCGAGTTGGAGGGCCGTGCGAAGGTCTTCGGGCGCGCCATCCGACTCGTCAATAATCATGGGCGGACGGTCCGGCCAGCGGGCGAAGGCTTCGCCCACTTCGGGCGCCAGCGCGGCGTCCCGATGCAACGGTTGCTCGACGAACAGCAGCCGGGGCAACGCCGTTCGCAGTGGACCGCTTCGCGACGCCTCCTCCCAGAACGCGCGGAAAGTTTCGACGGATTTGAACTGCTCATTGCCGTCCAGGCTGAAGGCAAAGTCGTCGCCGCAATGCCCGATTAGAACGGAGGCGATGTTCTCCAGCCGTGCGAGATCGCGGGCCGCGTCGCCGCATAGCTTGAGTTTGAAATGGCGCAGGCCGTACGCGCGGATGTTCTCGCCGAGCGACTGCGGCAGGCCGTCGTCGAGCCGGTCGGAAGGCGCGATGTCCGCCTGGGTCAACGGATCGGCAAGCCCGACGGTGTGGCGCGCGATGACCTTCGAGTTGGGCTGGATTGGGAGGCCAGCCGCCGCGGCGCTGCCGCGCAATTCCGGGTGAATGCAGTCGAGGCGAAGGCCCAGCGCCCCTTCGCGCAACAACTGCGAGAACGTCGAACCGCGTGAGCGTGCGACGGCTTCAATCAATGCCCGCTCGACCAGCGACACACCGAAGTTCCAGAGCAACGGCGGAAGCTTTTCCTGTCTGCCCCAGGCCGCCTGCGCCTCATAGAGCTGGCGCCAGAGCACAAACACATTTTCGCCGCGCAGCCCGACACCGGCGCGGCAGGCGTGCAGGATGACCCGGAGGAGTTCCTCGATCTCCTCGGCAATGGGTTTGTTCGCTATCTTGGTGAACCATTTCGGGGGCAGCAAATCGCTCGCTATGCCGGAGACTTCGCGGCCGTTATCCGCGACGCGCACGCGAACGAACACGACCGGTCCCTCGGTCATCGTCGCGATGCCGTAGCGGAACGGCATGCGCAAGTGCACGTCGTGGCGGTGGACATCGAAGGCGAGGATTTGGAGCGGTGTCGATGACACAATTTACCCTGAAAACCGCAGATGAACGCAAATAGCCGCAGATAAGCGTCTGTCGATCAAAGCTTTGTCCGTTCGACCGAAGTTGGCTGGCGGTTGAACCATGTTAGTGTCGCAAGTCACTTGAATCCGCGTTCATCTGCGTTTATCTGCGGTTCAACTGCGGAATTCGTGTTCAAGCCAGCGCGTTCTGAATCACACGTCGGTCCAGCACGCCGGTCAGGCGCTGGTCGAGTCCCTGGTGGAAGTAAGTCAACTTCGTGTGATCGAGGCCCATCAGGTGCAGAACCGTGGCGTGCAAATCGCCGACGTGACACGGCTGCTCGACGGCCCGAAAACCGACTTCATCCGTCGCGCCGATGGCCTGGCCGCCCTTCACACCTGCGCCAGCCAGCCACATCGAGAAGCCGTGCCAGTCGTGGTCGCGCCCGGGTTTGCCGACGCCTTCGCTGGTTGGCGTGCGGCCGAATTCACCGCCCCAGACAATGAGTGTTTCGTCCCACAAGCCCGTGCGCTTGAGGTCGGCCATGAGCGCGGCGATGGGCTGGTCGGTTTCGCCGGCGTGCAGCTTGTGATTGTTGATGCAGTCATTGTGGCCGTCCCACGTGTCCTCGATGTGGCCGCCGCCCGAATAAAGCTGGACGAAGCGCACCCCCTTTTCGAGCAGCCGGCGGGTGATGAGACATTTCCGGCCGAAGTCGGCGGTGAGCTTCTGGTTCAGGCCGTACATTTCGCGCGTTGCGGCGTCCTCGCGGTCCAGGTCGACGACTTCGGCGGCGGTGGTTTGCATCCGGTAGGCCAGTTCATAGGACTCAATGCGGGCGACGAGCTCCGATTCGTCCGGATGCTGCTTGAGATGTTCCTCGTTGAGCTTTTTCAGAAGGTCGAGGCTGCGGCGTTGCGTGCGGTCGTCGATGCCTTCGGGCGTAGCGAGGTCGAGCAAGGGCGAACCGCCGCTGCGGAAGAGCGTGCCTTGAAACGCCGCGGGCATGTAGCCCGCCGTCCAGTTGGACGCGCTGCCGATGGGACCGCCGCGCGGGTCGGTCATCACGACGAAGCCGGGCAGATTCTGGTTGGGCGTGCCCAGTCCGTAGGTCAACCACGCGCCCAGTGCTGGCTTGCCGATGAAGATGCTGCCGGTGTTCATCTGGAGGCAGCCCGAAGCGTGGGCCGCGGTGTCGGTGAACATCGAGCGAAGGACGCAGATGTCGTCAGCGAACTTGGCCGTGTGCGGGAAGAGGCTGCTGATGGGCAACCCGCTGCGCCCGTGTTGGCGGAACTCGAACGGCGATTGCATGAGATGCCCGATGGCCCGGTTGTTCGAGCCGACCTTGCAATCGCCTGAGTACGGCTTGCCGTTGTGCTTCGCCAGTTCCGGTTTCGGGTCGAAGGTGTCCACCTGGCTGGGCCCGCCGTTCATGAACAGGAAGACGCAATGCTTGGCCTTGGCGGCGAAGTGGGGTGGCTTTTGCGCGAGGGGGCCGGGGTTCGTTGAATCGTTGAATCGTTGAATCGTTGAATCGACGGCGGCGGCGCGGCTTGCGAAGAAGCCGCTGCTGGAGAGCAGATCGATCAACGCCAGTCCGGCGAAGCCGCCGCCGACCTGCCAGAGGAACTCGCGGCGCGTCCTGCCGCACGGCGTGCATGATGTTGCCATTTTGTGAAAGGGTAGTTTGCGTGCCGCGAGAGGACTGTCAACCGATTTGGAGGCGCAGTTTTCCTGTCTCCAAAGAACCGCGAACACTCGGTGAACACCTCAGAAAACGACGCTATACTCTTGGCCTTCACCAGTCGCAAGCCGCTCAGAAGCTGGGCGTTAGCAGCCGAGCACTCGGTCAGTGGGAATGTGACAAGACATACCCTTCATGGGACAACCACCAACGTCTCATCAAGTATCTTGGATATGACCCTTTCCAGTCGTGCGGCCTCCGAGACCCCTACGGCAACGAACCCTACGGTGTTGCCGTTTTACCGTCCGATGCCCTCGGCAACAGACTCCGGCAGCGTCGCCTGGAACTCAAGCTGACGCGCTCCCAGTTCGCCCAAAAGCTCGGTGTGCCTCTCACAAGCCTCCGCGGCCGGGAGCGAGGCGGACGCGTCCGTTGCCGGAAGCACCAGGCACTCCTCAAAGCCGAACTTAACTCCGCTTAACCGTGCGCCAGCCCCGGCCTACCGTATGCTGCTCCCTCGATTAGGTGTCGTCACGCAAGCGGTAGCCCACACCCGGCTCAGTCATGATGAGTTGAGGCCGGGAGGGTTCTGCTTCGAGCTTGTCTCGCAGGTGAGCAACATAGACCCGCAGGTAGTGCGTTTGGTTCTCCGCATTCGGCCCCCAGACTTCGCGCAATATCTGCCGGTGCGTAAGCACTTTTCCGGCATGGCGAACGAAAAGGCGAAGAAGATTGTATTCCGTTGCGGTCAACGAGACTTCCCGACGATTGGCAGTCACCCGTCGGCTGGCGAGGTCCACGACTAGATGACCGCATTGAAAAACTGCCGGTTCCGGTTTCTTCTCCGCATGGCGAAGGGCGACACGCAGACGTGCCAGAAGTTCGGCGGTGTTGAACGGTTTGGTAACGTAGTCGTCAGCGCCGCTGTCCAACGCGGAGACTTTCTCGGCTTCAGCATCCTGAACAGAGAGAATCACCACTGGGACGTTGCTCCACTCACGCAAGCGCCGCAGAACTTCAAGGCCGGAGAGGTCAGGCAGACCGAGGTCGAGAACAACCACGGCGGGCTGGTGCTGGGCCGCGAGGGCAAGCCCCTCCTGCCCCGTGGCAGCAGCCAGCACTTGGTATGCATTCGCCTCCAAAGTGACGGTGAGCAGACGGCGAATCTGCGGTTCGTCATCAACGACCAACACGAGCGGTTTGTTCGGCTGGCTCATTCTTTCTCTTGCGGCACAGGCGGCATTTTGGTGAGTGGCAGCCGCATAGTGAATATTGCGCCTCCGCCGTCACGGCTGGCGGCGGCCACGGTGCCGTCCTGCGCTTCCGCGAATCCTTTCACGAGCGACAAGCCGATTCCAGTTCCACCAGGAGCGGCGTCGGTGCCCCGTTGGAAGCGGTCGAACAACCGCACTGGATTGCCGGGCGGAAGGCCGGGGCCCTGGTCCGCCACTTCCAACACAAGCTCATTGGACTCAGCACGCGCGCGGACTTCAATCGGCGTTCCGGCAGGAGTATGCACAGCGGCGTTGCTGAGCAAGTTGGCGAGGATTTGCTCAGTGAGAGCGAAATCAAATCTCGCGGGCGGCAAGTCAGAAGCGATGTCCACTTTGACGGGATGTTCCGCGAGCGTGCGGCCAAGGTTTTGCAATGCCGTGTGAACGAGGTCGCGCACGTCGTGCCAGTCGATGTTCGGACGCAAGTGGCCTGCTTCGAGGCGCGAGAGGTCGAGTAGATTGCGCACGAGGCGATTCAAGCGCGCGGTCGCTTCGTCGAGTTCTGCGGCGAGTGACTGTTGCGCCGGGGTCAATGGGCCAGCATTGCGCAGTCCACTGGCGGCGCTGGTAATGGCAGCCAACGGAGTGCGCAGTTCATGTGAGACAGAATTCAGGAGTGTCTTGCCGAGCCGCTCGGATTCGGCGAGCAGCTTGGCTTCTGTCTCCGCTTCGCGAAGGCGCTGGCGGTCCAGCACCAGCGCAATCTGACGGAGGAAGCTGTCGAGCAAGTTGCGTTGTTGCACCGAGAGTTCTCGGCCGTCTTTCAGGCGAAGTCCAATAATTCCCACGCAGCCGACCGGTGTGACGAGTGGCGAATACAGTGCCTCCGCTGAAGGCAAGGTGTCCGTGGCATGTCCTGCCGGTTTTGCGTGACCAAAAGCCCAGGCCGCGACGCTCGCCTCTTTCTCCGACACGTCAAGTGTGCCAAAGGGATAAGGCACCAACTCCTTGTTGTTCAGAGTGTCGGGCAGCAGCACGGCAACGTTCGCTTTGAACACCGTGCCCAATTGCCGGATAACCGAGCCAAGCAGTTCTGCGAAATCCTTCGCTTCCGCCAACTCGCGCGTGAGCAGGTAGAGCGCCGTGGCCCGTTCCTCACGCTCACGTTCCGCCACTTGCTGGACGCGCAGCCGAGTGGTGAGCTGCCCCATTGCCAGTGCGACCACGAACAGCGCGCCGAACATCAAGGCGTCGTGCAAGTTTCCAATGATGAACGTGTAGAGCGGCGGAACGAAAAGGTAGTTCCACAAGAGCGCGCTGAACGCGGCGGCGAGAAGGTTTGGCCCGCGCCCGACGAATAGCCCCAACACCACAACCAACAGCAGATAGACCAGCGCCACGACGTAGTAGCCGGTCCAATGGCTCAGGATAAGATTGAGTCCCGTAGTCAGCGCGACGGCCGCCGCTGCACTCACATATTGGCGAGGGCTGGAACTGGTGAACCGCCGCAATCGGGGCGGCCTCGGCACGGCGTCTTCCGCTTCGGCGCGAACGCAATGCACGTCGATGTTACCACTGTCACGAATCAAACGGCTTAACATGGAGCCGCCACGGAACAAGTCCAGCACACGAAAGCCGGCCGGTTTGCCCACGATAATCTGCGTAACGTTGTGCTGCCGGGCGACGCGCAGCAGCGCACTCACAACATCCTGGTCGGCTGTCGTAATGACTTCCGCGCCGAGTTCGCGCGCGAGCGTCAGGTTTTTCTGGAGACGAGTCTGTTCTTCGTCCGAGAGTGGCCGCCCCGTGTCCACGTAAATGGCGAGCCACGGAGCTTGAAGATTATCCGCAAGCCGGCGCGTCCATCGCGCCATCGACTCCGAGAGCGGACTTGGGCTGATTGCGACCAGCAATCGCTGGCCGGTTTTCCAAGGCCCGGCGATATGGCGGGATTGAAGATATTCCCGGACATCCTGACCGACGTGTTCAGCGCCAAGCCGGAGCGCGAGTTCGCGCAGAGCAATGAGATTGCCTTCGCGGAAAAAATTCCCGGCGGCAGCTTGCGCGCGGTCAGGCACGTAAACTTTGCCTTCTGCCAAACGCCGGAGAAGTTCGGCGGGCGGCAGGTCAATCAATTCAAACTCGGCCTGGTCGAGCACTGAATCAGGCACCGTCTCTTGAATCGTCGCGCCGGTGACTTCGCGGACAGTATCGGCGCGGCTCTCGACATGCTGGACATTCAGCGTCGTGAACACGTCAATGCCGGCGTCGAGAAGTTCCTGCACGTCCTGATAACGCTTCGGATGCCGTGAGCCGGGAGCGTTCGTGTGGGCGAGTTCGTCCACCAGCGCAAGCTGCGGCTTGCGCGTCAGCACTTCATCCAAATCCATCTCCGTGAGTGTGACGCCGCGATACTCGACCGCGCGTCGAGGAACTATCGGCAAGCCTTCCGTGAGTGCGTCGGTTTCCTTGCGCCCGTGCGTCTCGACGTATCCGATAACGACATCGCGACTCGCCGCCTGCTCGCGCCGCGCGGCTTCGAGCATCGCGTAGGTTTTCCCCACGCCGGGGCACATGCCAAGGAACACCTTCAACTGCCCGCGCCGCCTTGCTGCCTCTTCCTTTTGGATGGCAGACAGCAACGCATCAGGACTCGGTCGCGCGTCATTCACCTTCGCTCAGTGTAGCTGGTCGAGCCCTATATTCAGCTTCAAAACGTTGACGCGCGGCTCGCCAAGAAAGCCGAGTTGCGGCGGCTCGATGGACTGTTCGACAAGCGTAACCAGCCGTTGTTTCTGTTCGGCAGAAAACTTTCGCTCCAGAGCAACGCGCTCGATTTGCAGCCGCGCGGCTTCGGGGCTGATGTGCGGGTCAAGGCCGCTGCCGGATGTGAACAGCATGTCAGATGGAACTGGGGCGTCAGGCTTGAGTCCGTGCGCTTGACGGAAGGCGACGGCGCGCACGGTCACGTTGCTCTTGAGGTCGGCGGCAGTCGGGCCTTTGTTGCTCGCGGCCGACGCCACGGTTACGTAGTTCGTTAAGTCATCGCCCGCTGACGGGCGCGGCCAAAAGTAAGTCGCGTTCGCGAACCGTTGCGCGAGCAATTCAGAGCCAACGATTTTGCCGTCCACGGTGATGACACTGCCGGCTGCCTGTCGAGGAAACACAACCTCGGCCACCAGCGTGACGACGGCGGGATAGAGCACGCCAGTCAGCAGGGTAAGCACGAGCAGCATTCTAAGGGCGGAGAGGATCTGCGATTTCATAAGGGCAACCTGTGTGGGTTAAACGAGACGCAACGCGACCAGCACCAGGTCCACAAGTTTGATGCCGATGAAAGGAGCGATAATTCCGCCAAGGCCGTAAATGAGCAGGTTTCGCCGGAGGATGCCGCTCGCGCCGACCGGACGGTAGCGCACGCCGCGCAAGGCCAGCGGGATGAGTGCGACGATGATGAGTGCGTTGAATACCACGGCGCTGAGGATGGCGCTTTGCGGCGACGCGAGTTTCATCACATTCAACGCCCACAGCGGCCCGGTGCCGCCGCCAACGGCGTAGAGCGCCATGAACATCGCAGGCAGGATGGCGAAAAACTTGGCCACGTCGTTGGCGATGCTGAACGTGGTCAGCGCGCCACGAGTCATCAGCAGTTGCTTTCCGATTTCGACGATTTCAATGAGCTTGGTCGGGTTGCTGTCGAGGTCCACCATGTTGCCTGCTTCGCGTGCGGCCTGCGTGCCGGTGTTCATGGCCACGCCCACATCGGCTTGTGCGAGAGCCGGTGCGTCATTCGTGCCATCCCCTGTCATCGCCACGAGATGACCCGTGGCTTGTTCATCGCGTATGCGCTTCAACTTTGCTTCCGGTGTCGCTTGCGCCATGAAGTCGTCCACGCCCGCTTCGGCCGCAATGGCGGCGGCGGTCAACGGATTGTCGCCGGTAATCATCACGGTGCGGATGCCCATTTTGCGGAGTTGAGCGAATCGTTCTTTGATGCCGCCCTTGACCACGTCCTTGAGTTGCACGACGCCGAGCACTTCCCGGTTTTCCGCCACGACCAGCGGCGTGCCGCCGGAGCGCGAGATTTCCTCCACCGTTTGGAGAATCGCTGGCGGAAAATTTCCACCCGCCTTGTCAATGTGAACACGCATCATGTCGGCCGCTCCTTTGCGGATGACTCGCGCCGGCAGGCCGTTGAAGGACGGATAGTCCACGCCGCTCATGCGCGTCTGCGCGGTAAATGGAACAAACTGTGCGTGAGGCTGGGCTACGTCCCGCCCCCGTAAACCGAACTTCTCCTTTGCCAACACGACGATGCTGCGGCCCTCCGGCGTCTCGTCGGCGAGCGACGCGAGTTGCGCGGCATCGGCCAGCCGCTCTGCTTTGACGTTCGGCGCGGGGAGGAACGCCGTAGCCATGCGATTGCCAAGCGTGATTGTCCCCGTCTTATCGAGCAGCAACACGTCGATGTCGCCCGCCGCTTCGACTGAGCGGCCCGAAGTGGCCAGAACATTTCGGCGGATGAGCCGGTCAATGCCGCTGATGCCAATGGCACTCAAGAGGCCACCAATGGTTGTCGGAATCAGGCAGACCAACAGGGACACGAGCACGGGCAAGCCGAGATTGACGACGCCCTTTTGTCCGGCAGCTTGCTCGCTGTATTTGCCGAACGCCGGCAGCGTGAACACCGCGAACAGAAACAGCACGGTCATCCCGGTGAGCAGCAGACTCAGCGCAACTTCGTTCGGCGTCTTCTGCCGTTTCGCTCCTTCGACCATCGCAATCATGCGGTCGAGGAAGGCGTTGCCCTTTTCCGAGGTGACGCGAATGACGATGCGGTCGCTGATGACGCGCGTGCCGCCAGTCACGGCGCTGCGGTCGCCGCCGCTTTCGCGGATGACTGGAGCGGACTCGCCTGTGATGGCCGCTTCATCCACGCTCGCGATGCCTTCAATGACTTCGCCGTCCGCCGGAATCACGTCGCCCGCTTCACACACTACGAGGTCGCCCTTTTGCAATTCCGGCGCGGCGACTTTTTCCTCACGGCCATCGCGCAAACGACGTGCCACGGTATCCTTGCGCGCTTTCCGAAGACTGTCTGCCTGGGCTTTGCCTCGCCCTTCGGCGAGGGCCTCAGCAAAATTGGCGAACAACACGGTGAACCAAAGCCAAAGGGTGATTTGCAGGTTGAACGTTGAAAGCTGGCCGATAAACAGGTCATGCAGCACAACGAACGTGCAGGCGATGGCTCCCATCTCGGTGACGAACATCACCGGGTTTTCCCATTGCACGCGCGGGTCCAGCTTGCGGAACGAGTCGAGAGTCGCTGGCTTAATCAGCTTTGGGTCAAGCAACGGTGCATTTCGTTTATTCATGGCTTTGCCTCCATCAGAACGTGCGACCGTGGTTCATTAGCAGGTGCTCGACGACAGGCCCCAGGGTCAGCGCGGGGAAATAGGTCAGAGCACCGACGATGACCACCACGCCAATGAGCATGGCGACGAACAGCCCGCCATCTGTCGGGAACGTGCCGCTGGAGGGCGGCGAAACCTTCTTACCCACCATGCTGCCGGCGATGGCCAGCGCCGGAATGATGATGACGAAACGGCCAATCAACATCGCGAGCGCGCCGAGCAGGTTGTAGAAGCTAGTGTTCGCGCTTAGACCGGCGAAGGCGCTGCCGTTGTTGTTTCCCATCGAAGCGAAGGCGTAAAGAATCTCGCTCAAGCCGTGCGGCCCTTTGTTGTTGAGGCTGGATACCCCGGCATCGGTCACGCTCGCCAGCGCGGAGCAGACAAGCACCACGGCGCACGGCGCAAGCACGGCCAGCATCGCCAGGACGACTTCTCGCTTCTCGATTTTCTTGCCGAGATATTCCGGCGTGCGCCCCACCATCAGCCCGGCCATGAACACAGTGAGGACGACAAACATCAGCATCCCGTAGAGGCCCGCACCGACGCCGCCGAATGCCACCTCGCCGAGCATGAGGTTGAACAGCGTCACCAATCCCGCGAGTGGCGAGAGACTGTCGTGCATGGCGTTGACCGAGCCGTTCGATGCCGCGGTAGTCGCTGTCGCCCAAAGCACGCTGTTGACGATGCCAAAGCGCGTCTCCTTGCCTTCGAGATTGGCGGTATTTGGAAGCACAGGGTTGTTGCTGTGTTCGGCGACAAGCGCAGTCGCCAGACCGACGAGGAACAGAATCATCATTGCCGCGAAGATGGCCCAGCCCTGCCGCCGCGAGCCGACCATGGTGCCGTAAGTGTATGTGAGCGCACACGGAATCAGGAGAATGGCGAGCATTTCGAGAAAGTTCGTGAGCGGTGTCGGGTTCTCGAATGGATGCGCCGAGTTCAGGCCGAAGAACCCGCCGCCATTCGTGCCGAGTTGTTTGATGGCAATTTGCGAGGCCGCAGGCCCAAGCGGAATTTGATGCGCCTTGCCTTCCAGGGAAGTCGCGTCGAGATACGGCGAGAACGTCTGAACGACCCCTTGTCCAACCAGCACCAACGCGAAGACGAGCGACAACGGAAGCAGCACGTAAAGGGTAGAGCGCACGAGGTCTGCCCAGAAATTCCCGACCGTCGCTGCCGACCGGCGCGCCAGCCCTCGCGTGAGCGCCACGAGGACGGCAATACCCGTGGCGGCACTGAGGAAATTCTGCACCGCCAAGCCAAGCATCTGCACGAGATAGCTCAGAATCGATTCACCCGAATACGCCTGCCAGTTCGTATTCGTCGTGAAGCTCACCGCAGTGTTGAACGCCAGCGCCGCTGGCACGTTCGGAAATTTCTGCGGATTGAGCGGCAACCAGCCTTGAAGAACCTGGAGCCCAAAGACGACAACAAATCCGAACAAGTTAAAAAGAAGCAACGCGATGAGATAAGTTTTCCAACGCATCTCCGCTTTGGCGTCGCACCCTGCGAGCCTGTAGAGGAGCCTTTCCAACGGGCCAAGCCATCGCGTCAGCCACATCCGCTCTCCTGCAAAGACCTTCGCCATGTAGCCGCCGAGCAGAGGAGTGCAAAGAACAAGCAAACCCACGAACAGCGTTATCTGAATCCAATCGCCTTGATTCATGTCGACACTGTCTCGTGATGTCGCGCCGCGCGGTAATCAAAAAGACGCCCGTCCTCGTTAAAAAATCATCAAAAACCTCGCCGCGACTGTCCAGTCGTAACCCCGACCGCAAAACTGTAAAAGCATTCGCTTCCGCGTTGTTGGCTTCCACGCAAATCATTCCACTCTCACGACTGTAGTCTAAGACCTTCGTGACGCCGACCTGCCAGAGGAATTCGCGGCGGGCGCGGCCACAGTGAGTGTGCGATGTTGCCATTTTGTGAAAGAGTTGTAAGCAAGCCGCGCAAGAAACTCCAGCCTGTTTGGAGACGCAGTTTCCCCGCGTCTAAAGAACCGCGAACACTCGGTGAACACCTCAGAAGGCGACGCCATACCCTTGGCCTTCACCAGTCGCAAGCCGCTCAGAAACTGGGCGTTAGCAGTCGAGCACTAACTGACTGGGAATGTGACAAGACATACACTTCGTGGGGCTGCCACGAACGCCTTATTGAGTATCTGGGTTACGACCCCTTCCCGTCCTGCGGCCTCCAAGACCCCTACGGCAACGAACCCCAAGGTGTTGCCGTTTTACCGTCCGATACCATTGGCAAACGACTCCGGCAACGTCGCTTGGAACTCAAGCTGACGCGCTCCCAGTTCGCCCAAAAGCTCGGTGTGCCTCTCACAAGTCTCCGCGGCTGGGAGCGAGGCGGACGCGTCCGTTGCCGCAAGCACCAAGCGCTCCTCAGAGCCGAACTTGACCCCGCTTAGCCGTTGCCGCCAGGTCTCCGAAGCTCGGTCGTTGGAGATGGGAAGCAAGGATGAGATGGCTCTCCAACATGGACTTGAACCATGATCAACGGCTCGGGCTGTTGGTTTGCCGCCGGACGATTCGCCACGGCATGTTTCTGGCAGGCAGTCCACGGGTAAAGCCTATCGACGCTGGGGCGCAAGGTGACCAACAATGACCCGCACGAACGCATCCGTTACACGGACAAATTCGACGACCCGAACCTGCCCGGCGAAATGCAAGTAACGATCGCGCTGAAGAAAGTTTTCTGCGGAACGGAAGTGAACATCACTCAAGAAGGCGTGCCCGGCGTCATCCCAGCCGAGGCCTGTTATCTCGGCTGGCAGGAATCCGTGACACTTCTGGCCAAACTCGTCGAAGCAGAAATCTCGGATTAACCCCTCCCTCTCCGCCATGTGACCCACAAAACGCTCGACGGCCTGTTCCTGAAAATCGCCGAGCAGGAAAAACAGATTCGTGAGAATCTCGTGGCGCGCACGACTGACTTACTACAAAAGGTTTTCGGCGCGGCGAGCAAATGAGACGCTCGATGGATTTTCCGGAGTTGACGCCACACGGTCCCAGATGGAATTGTTGCTGCTTCATAGGCACGGGTGACATCCTCCAGGCGACGGTGGACATCGTTACCAAAATGCTGAGCACAACGATCAAAGATACCGGCAAAGTGGGCACATCCGTAACCGATGCCATCGCGGACGTTGCGAGCGGTGCGATCCGCGGAAAACCAATTAGTCACCTAGTCAAAGACATCGGAGAGTTCACCATCCACCAGTAAAGGGCACACTATGCAAACCAACCATCCAAACTCCAAAATCCACCTCACCGCTTCCATCGTCCGACGGCAGGTCCTTGGTTGGGCGGCGCTGATGTTCGCTTGCGCGCCGCTGGCCGGTCAAGCAGTCACGTGCAATTACAGCGTCTCCGCGCCGCCGGGGTATTCGATGATCGCCAATCACTGCGATGCCGTTGGCGGTAACACGCTCAACAACGTGTTGCCCGGCGTGCCGAACGGGTGCCAGATCATCAAATGGAACAACGCGACGCAGGCTTGGGAGCCGACCGCGACGTTCAGCAGCGGAAGCTGGTCGCCCAACCCCACGCTCAATCCCGGCGGAGGCGCCTTCTTCTTTAATCCCACAGCGGCGGCGATAACGCTCAGTTTTTCCGGCAACCCGCACACACCCGTGCTGCCATTGAGCCTCCCGGCCAATGGCTTTTGCATCGTCAGCCGCCAGACGCCGCAGCCGGGCGGTTTCGATGACATCGTGGGCGTCCCGCCCGAGGAAGGGGATTGCGCCTTTCGATATCAACCGGTCACACAGAATTACATCTCCTACATTTTCGTTTTTGGAGACTGGACTGACAGCTTCGGCAACCAGATCGCCCCGGTGGCCAATGTGGGCGAATCCATCTGGATCTGCCGCGGGGCCTCCGGCGCGCCGCCGAACTTTCCAAACCCTCCCATTAGCCAAGCTTGTTCCTTCACCCAAGGCTTCTACGGAAACGCGAAAGGCAAATTCAACGGCACGCCTTCACTCACACTCGTCGGCAATCTGCTGGCCCAGGGAACGTTGGTCGTGGGCAAGACTGGCTCGCGCTCCTTGAGCATCCAGCCGGGAGATGCCTCGTTGCTTCAACTGCGCATGCCATCGGGCGGCACGGCGGCCACGCTCCCCGCCAATGCTAACCTGACCTTGCAGTCAGCACTGCTGCCGTTGAACTCCAAAAACAAGCTCGACAACGTTCTGTTGGGCCAGACCATCACCCTGTCTTTGAATGTGCGGTTGGATCCGAATCTGTTGAACTTTCAGTTGCCGGCGAGTTTCTGCTCGCAAGGAGTTTTGCCGGGGCAGGACGGCCTGAGAGGAACGCCTGACGACACGCTGGTGGCCGGCGACATCCTGATGTTCAGCATCCCAGCTTCGGTTCTGACGGCGCTGTCGGACGCTGGTCTTGGCATTTTGAATGGGAAAGTGCAGGGCCTCCTGGAACTGGCCAATCGCGGCCTGGCCGGCCTGCCTACCGGCGGCGCCACTTTGACGGATATCAATATGGCGGTGGACGCCATCAATCGCGGCTTCGATGCATGCCGCGTCCTGGTGGACTGCACCACCGGTATGGTCATCCAGGATTCGTTTAATAACGGTTTTATGAACAGCCCAACGCTTGGCTCCGGCGGGGGCGGTCTGGCTGCCGACGAGTTGGCCAGTCCGGATGCTCGGGCCCCAGCGGGCGCAGGCCATGCGGAAAATGTTAGAGCGCGTGTCTCCAACCTCCAGGCGAGCAAGGAGCCGGGCGAGCCGGACCATGCGGGCAATGCGGGCGGCAAATCCCTTTGGTGGCGATGGCGTGCGCCGCGCTCCGGGCCCGTGCTCCTGCAGACGGCGGGAAGCAGCTTTGACACGTTGCTGGCGGTTTACACCGGCACGGACCTCTCGAATCTGGTTGTCGTGGCGGGCAATGACGATACGGCAGACGGAGTGTCCGCCGAAGTGACTTTCCAGGCCCAAGCGGGCACAGAGTACCAGATCGCGGTCGATGGCTTCGAGCGTGGTTGCGGCACCATCGTGCTGAGTCTCATCATCGACCGGCCTCGCGTGTGTCTGCCGTTGGTGAGAACCGGCAACCAGATGGAGGTCTGTGTGGACGGCCAGATGGGACGCATCTACACGGTGGAAGCCTCCTCAGACCTGACGAACTGGACGCCGCTGGCCAGTCTGCGCAACACCGACGGCGTGCTGCGGTTCACCGATCCTGACGCAAACAACACAGGCCAGCGCTTCTATCGAGTGATGGAGGAATTCTAAATTTAGTCACGGCAACCGGGCAACCGACCAGGGAGACGGTTCAGCAACCAGTGGGGCGTGTGAATCTGCAGGGCTTATGTGCCACCACCAATAGCTGACAGTGCCAAGATGCCGAAGATGACGACAATGACTATGTGTAGGGGCAACGCGGCCGATTGATGTCGGGGCGCCCCCACCATCCCCCATTCCTCAGGCGGCGGCTGCACCAGACGAAACTCATCATCCCCGACCGTGTAGGAGTGCCACATCCGCCGCAGTGGAGTAACTCATCAGGACGTGGTGGACACCAGTACTCTGTTGGTGTTTACACGCCGGACAAACGACGCGCATTCGGCGGGGGCATGGTTGGGATTTGTGCATAGTTTAACGGGTAACGTCCGGTGCCAATTTGCGAAGAAAGCCGCTATCGGAGAGCAAGTCAATCAACGCCAGCCCCGCGAAGCCGCCTCCGACCTGCCAGAGAAATTCGCGGCGCTAGCGGGCCGCAGGAGTGCGATTAGGAACGAAACGCGAGGCAGTCATGGCTTATTTCTCTCTCAATACAAACCCGATGTCGATACGACATCGCCGGCAGACATAGGACTCGGTCTCGTCTTCGCGCTCCGCAACCTCGTCAGCCGCAAGGTGTGATTGGGGATGGATCCATTCATCGGCGGACAGTCACTTTTTCAAAGACACATGCGCCCCCTTCATGGTTAAGGCCCAGGGCGAGCTTGCCAGGAACAATAGAAACAAATCCTTCGAAGAGGATGTCGTAATCCAAACGCCCGTCGGGGAACACGTCGCGCAACATCATCTCGGAAAGCCCAGGATTGTGGCTATGTCCACACCGTAGCACGAGCACATTTGAATTGAGATGCGTCACCAGCGGCGGGAGGGATAACATCCTGGCCATCGGAAGATTCGGTCGCGAATCAAATGCGCTTTCCAGTGGCCAGACATCTATCGGCGAAATCTTATCCCAACGGGGCGCCGAGACCGAAAGCAGGCTGCACCACCGTTCGAACTTGTCGGGAGCGAATGCTCGAAACATGGCCTCCAGGGCGGTCCTGTGTTGCGGCTCAATCGGCATACACAAACTCATTGAGGTTCAACACCACGCGACACATCTGTTCCAAACCTGCGCGTCCAGCCTGCTCCCGGCGGAAGTCCAGCATCACGGACCATTCCGCCTTCGTTGGCGGGCGGCAAAGCGCCAGCCGAAAAGCCAGCTCGATTTGCTTGCGCGGCTCGTTGCCCGCTTCGCGCTCCAGACGCGCCGCGAAGTGTCGCGCCTGTTGGTTCACGAACTCGCCGTTGAACAGGCTCAGTGCCTGCGGCGCCACGGTGGTGACCTGGCGTTGCGGGCAACTGTGAACCGTGTCGCCGAGGTCGAGCACTTCGAGCATCGGAACGACCAGGCCACGTTTGATGAAGGCGTAAATCGTGCGGCGCGACGCTTCGATGTCATCGGACGGTTTCCAGATGGATTCCTTGTCCGTATTCGCCTCGAGGGCGGCGAGCGGGATGCGCGGCTTCATGGCTGGACCAAACATCTTCGGGTTCAACTGCCCGCTCACGGCAAGCATCGAGTCGCGGATGGCCTCGACTTCGAGCCGGCGGTGGGTGAAATGCCACAATAGTCGATCGTCAGGGTCGGAGATGGCAGCATCGTTAAATCGTTGAATCGTTGAATCGTTAAATCGTTTCGCGGAAGGGCGGCGGCGCTCCGCTTCAACGTTTGATCGATTTAACGGTTTAACGTTTGAACGATTTAACGATTCAACTCTCACCGCCTGTCTCCACGTCGCGCTGGTCAGAATGAGCCTGTGTAGCCGTTTCAACGACCACCCGCCTTCATGCACAAACCAGTCCGCCAGCCAGTCGAGCAACTCCGGGTGCGTCGGCGCCTCGCCCATCAGACCGAAGTCGTTCGGCGTGCGCACCAGGCCATGGCCGAAGTGCTGTTGCCAGACTCGATTGACCAGCACACGTGCCGTCAGGGGGTTGTTGGGGCTGGCAATCCAATCGGCCAGGCCGAGCCGCCGCTGCGACGTGCGCGACGACGGAGCAGGAAATGCAGGCTGGTGTTTGATCAGCACGGCCGGCGTCAACGGAGGCACCTCGGCGCCGGGGCGCGAAGCCGAACCGCGAGTCAGCACGTGGGTCGGCGGCGCCGTTGGGGAGGGCTCGTTGAAGCAGTAGGCTTGCGGGAGATCGGGCGTGGCTTCGCGAAGCCTGGCGATGCGCCGCTCGATTTCGGCGGCGGCCAGTTCGTTGGTCTGCTTCTTCAGTTCCGCGATCTTCTTGTCGCGTTCGGCCAGCACGGCGACCTGGGCGGGGTCACCCGCGGGCACCGTGAGTTCGGTGCGCCCGTTGCGCGGGCGTTCCAGGGGATTGAACACAGCCACCATCCCGTAATAGTCGCGCTGCGTGAACGGCTCGAATTTGTGGTCGTGACAACGCGCGCACGCGAGCGTCAGCCCGAGGAAAGCCTGGGCCGTGGTGCTCACGATGTCGTCGAGCTGATCGAAACGGTCGGTCGCCGGGTCCGCCGGTTCGTCGTCCCAGTGGCCGAGCCGAAGGAAGCCGGTGGCGATGAGGGTCTCGGCGCTGGTGTCCGGCAACTCGTCTCCGGCCAATTGCTCGCGGACGAACCGATCGAAGGGCTTGTCGGCATTCAGCGCGTTGATGACATAGTCGCGATAGCGCCAGACGAAGGGCTTCTCGGCGTCGCGTTCATAGCCGTTGCTGTCGGCGTAGCGCACGACGTCCAGCCAATGGCGCGCCCAGCGCTCGCCGTAGGCCGTGCGCGCGAGCAGCGAGTCGATCACCTTATCGAGCGCGGCGGGCGACGGGTCTTTGAGGAAGGCGTCCTGCTCGGCCAAGGTGGGTGGAAGACCGGTGAGGTCCAGATGGACGCGACGCAGCAACGCATAAGGTTCTGCGGGCCGTGCGGGTTGCCACCCGTTCCCTTCGAGTTTGGCGAGGATGAAGCGATCGATGGGATTGCGCGGCCAGTTCTTGTTTTTCACTGCGGGCTCCTGCGGACGGCGCACGGGCTGGAACGCCCAATGCTCGGCAGGCGTCGGTGGAACGATTTCGTCTTTCGGAAATGGCGCTCCCGCTTTGATCCAACCTTTCAAGAGTGCGACCTGGTCGGGAGTGAGCGGCTTGCCTTCTGGCGGCATCCGCTCGTCCTCGACCGTTGTCGAAACTCTCTCGATGAGGGGGCTTGTGCCAGCGTCTCCGGGCACAACCACTGAGCCGTGCTTGCCGCCCTTCAGAATGAGCGCGCCGGCATCGAGACGGAGGTCGGACTTCTGTTTGAGGCGGCTATGGCAGGAGTAGCAGCGATCCCGGAGAATAGGTTTGATGTCCCGCTGGTAGTCGGGTTCGGCCCGCGCGGCGGAAGCTGCAAAGAGAATGGCGCTGCCGACTACCCAGCCCCACATCATGGTTTCCATTGAGACGCATCGGGTCATCCTCCGAGTAAAGTCACCCACGGCAGTGAGGTCAAGAAGACGAAGCGAGCCAAACAAGCAGGCGCATCGCATCTTTTGCAGGGTTGGATTAGGCCTTGACCTCACCCCTCACCCCGCCCTCTCCCCGTTGAGGGGAGAGAATCCTCCGGACTTTGTGCGCGCATTGCGCCCCGTAACCTCACGAGAGCTCTTTTGGCCGGCTTGGACCACAAAAGGATGCCTGCCCTGATTTCCAATG
>Ga0134127_10000880_pt1 | contig 24050 bp, 18 predicted proteins | sample KB31753_FD_96459 | JGI IMG/M metagenome (GOLD analysis project Ga0134127, IMG submission 96459) | Terrestrial soil microbial communities with excess Nitrogen fertilizer from Kellogg Biological Station, Michigan, USA - KB3-175-3 | ecosystem: Environmental > Terrestrial > Soil > Unclassified ... | reverse complement strand
TACCAGGTCGGCTGAGCTCCGTTCGGCGCAGAAACTTTGATAGGGTAGGTCGCATGCTCCGCTCGAAGACCGTCTACGAGGCGCCGCGGGTCGAGGCCCAACCCGGCGAGACCGTCGTCACCAGCACCTGCGGCCACAACTGCGGCGGCCGCTGCGCCGTCAACGCGCACGTCCGCGACGGACAGATCGTCAAGATCAGCACCGATCCGCGCCGCTGGACCCCCGAGATGCCGCCCTTGCACGCGTGCGTGCGCGGCTTCGGTCAGCTCGAGCGTGTCAATCACCCGGACCGTCTGCGCCATCCGCTGCGCCGGAGCGGGCCGCGCGGCTCCGGACAGTTCGAGCGCGTGTCGTGGGACGCGGCGCTCGACAAGGTCGCGCGCGAGATGCGGCGCGTGCGCGACACGTACGGGCCCGCGGCCATCCTCGACTGCTCGCGCACCGGCAGCCTGTCGATGCTCCACGGCCGCGGCGCTAGCCAGCGGTTTCTCCACATGTTCGGGGGCTGCACCGAGCTCTGGAGCAATCTCTCGGCGGAGGCCGAGGTCTTCGCCGTCAAGCAGACCTACGGCGCCAAGGCCGAGTACAAGAGCGCCGGGCGTGAGCCGATCGACTACGCCAATTCGCGGCTCATCGTCATGTGGGGCTGGAGCCCCGGCGACGGTACCTTCGGCACGGGGACGCTGCAGTACCTCAAGCGCGCCAGGCAGCACGGCGTGCGCATCGTCTGCGTCGATCCGCGCGTCACGCGCTCGAGCCGCCAGCTGGCGGACGAGCACATCTTCATCCGCCCCTCGACCGACACGGCGGCGCTCATCGCCATGGCCTACGTCATCGCGAGCCGCGGACTGCAAGACCAGGCTTACCTCGATCGTCACGTGCTGGGCTTCGACGAGGCGCACCTGCCCCCGGCAGCTCCGAAGGGCGCGTCGTATCGCGCGTACCTCATGGGCGAGGCGGACGGCGTCAGGAAGACACCAGAGTGGGCCGAGGCCATCACTGGCATGCCGGCCGCGACGATCGAGCGGCTCGCGGTCGAGTTCGCGACCTCGAAGCCGGCGGCGATCCACTGCGGCTACGCGCCCGGCCGCACCATCCACGGCGAGCAGTTCCACCGGGCGGCCTACGCCCTCGCGGCCATGACCGGCAACGTCGGGATCTCCGGCGGCAACTCCGGCACCAGCAACGGCGCGACCGGGCGCTGCGGGATCCGCATGCTGCCGGCCGGGACGAATCCCACCGGCGCGCGGGTCGCCTCGTCGATGATGGCCGATCTCCTCGACCGCGGCCGCGCCGGCGGCTACCCGGCCGATATCAAGATGGTCTACTCGGTGGCCGGCGATCTCTTCAATCAGGTGCCGAACGTCGGGCGCATCGTCGCGGCCGCCCAGCGTCTCGAGTTCATGGTGGTCCACGACAACTTTCTTACCCCGACCGCCCGCTACGCCGACATCGTGCTCCCGGCGACGACGTTCTGGGAGCGCAACGACGTCCACACGCCGTGGGCCGGCGCGGGCCATTACGCGATCTTCATGAAGCAAGCGATCGCGCCGGTCGGCGAGTGCCGGAACGACTTCGACATCTGCGCCGAGCTGGCGCGCCGACTCGGGATCGAGGGCTACAGCGACAAGACCGAGGAGGAATGGCTGCGCGAATTGACCCGCGACGCGATCGACGACTTCGACGCGTTTCGCGACAAGGGGCTCGCGCGGCTGCCGGCGCCCGACGACATGGTCGCGTTCGCGCGCGAGATCCGCGACCCCGAGCGCCACCCGTTCAGCACGCCGTCGGGCAAGATCGAGATCTACTCGATGACCCTCGCCGCGACGCCCGATCCGTACGGTCTCGGCGCGATCCCGCCGATTCCCACCTGGATCGACGACCCGGTCGATGGGCGCTATCCCCTGCGCCTGGTCACGCCCAAGTCGCGAGCTCGCACGCACTCGATCCACGGCAACCAGCCGGTCCTCGCCCGCGCCGACGTCGACGACGTCTGGATCAACGTGGCGGATGCCGCGGCCCGCGGGATCGGCAACGGTCAGATGGTTCGGATCTTCAACGGCCGGGGCGTGACGCGGCTGCCCGCCCGGGTGACGGATCGCATCGCGCCCGGGGTCGTCTCCATCAAGGAGGGCGCCTGGTTCACGCCCGACGCTTCAGGAGCGGACACCCGGGGCTGCGCGAACGTGCTGACGCCCGACCGCGCGTCGCCGGCCGGCGCGGCCCCGTTCAACTCGTGCTTCGTGGACGTCGCGCCGGCGACCCCCTGAGCCCGTGTTGCCCGTTGCCATCCAGGACCGGGCGATATCGTCGGCAGCGCGAGGCAGCTGGCGAGGTCCGCTAGGCCGGCATCGGGGGCCGGCACCCATGCCCACCGCCGGCCCATCGTTGGTAGTATGACGCGAATGGCGCTCATACGAGAGGCGGAGTGATGACGTGGGCCGTTTGGGGACTGGCGGGGATCATCGCGACGGTGGTGATGGACGTCGCCAGTGGAATTGTTCGGACCACGGGCGTGACCCATGGAGCGCCGCCGCAACTCATCGGGCGTTTCTTTGCGAGTGTGTTTCGCGGGCACATCACCGCCCTCGACCCGTCCATCCCGCCTGACGCTCCCATCTCGCTGGGGTTTTTCCTGCCCATCCACTACGCCATCGGGACTGCGCTCGGCCTGCTGTTCGGGTTCGGCGTCGGGCGGCTCATGAATTCACCACCGCCGTGGTGGCTGGCTGTCCTGTACGGAATTGGGACGACGGTGCTGCCGGCCCTCTGGATGTTCCCGGCCATGGGCTTCGGGCTGTTGGGACTCCGCGGGCCTCGCGAGCTTCGGCTGCTTCGCACGGCCATCGTGAACCATGCGCTCTTCGGCCTGGGTCTGGCTCTCGCGGCAAGCCTGATCGTTCCGCGGTTCCGTTGATTCCGCAACCGCTTCGCTTCGACATCTCACCCCAGCCGGGAGAGAGCGCTCGCGCCTGCGGCGCGCTGGTCAGGGTCGTCCGCCACAGCCCTCTGGCGCCGCCCGCCATGAGCGCCGCACGACTGGCTGATCCCGACCGGTCGCGCTAGAGTAGGCGCGTGCCGACCGCCCTCGAGTCCATCGACTGGGAGTCCTGCCTGCTCGAGCACCACTCGGATCGCGCGCTCGAGTCGTACGCCCGCAAGAAGATGGGGCTGCCAAGCCCGACCATCGGCTACTTCGCGCCGGTGCCGTGGCTGGCGCGCGCCCAGGTCGATCTCCAGCCGACCTACGGCCTCCTGATGCGCCTCGATCCGGACGTGGTCGACCTGGTCGCCCTCGTCGTGAGCCAGGAGAACGCGTGCCGGTTCTGCTTCGCGGCGGTGCGCGCGCTCCTCTGGGCCCAGGGCATGAGCCGCGCGCGCATCCGAGAGCTCGAGCACGACCTGACGCGGGCGGACCTGCCCACGCGCACCGTCGCCGCCATGGCCTTCGGGCGGAGCCAGTCGCGATCCGGACCGTCGGAGGCGCGGGCGGCCAACGACGCGCTGAGCCGTGCGGGATTCGGCGCCGACGAGCGGCGGGAGCTCGTGTTCGCCGTCGCCTCCATGGATTTCCTCAACCGGGTGCACACGATCCCGGCGATTCCCGTGCGGCCGGTTGAGCGGATACCGGACCAGCTCCACATACGGTTGATGCGGCCGCTCATCGCTCGCATCATGCGCAGTCACCGCCGGGTCGGGAGGGCCGCGCCGATGGATCGCGCGCCGTCGCACCCGTACACGCGGCTGCTCGGCGCGTACGACGGCTCGCCGATCGCGCCCGCGCTCGGGCGCACGCTCGACGACATGTGGGCGTCCCCTCACCTGACCCGGCGCTGCAAGCTCCTGATGCTGGCGGTGATCGGCCGCGGGCTCTCCTGCGAGGCGTGCGCGACAGAGGTGGGCGCGGCGCTCCGGGCCGAAGGCCTCGACGGGGACGCGCTTGGCCGGATCCTGACCCGCCTGGACGGGCCCGAGCTCGATCCCGTCGAGCGGATCGTCGTGTCGTTCGCGCGCGAGACGATCTGGTACGAGCCCGCCACCCTCCAGCGCCGCGCGCGCGGGCTCCGCGAGCGCCTCTCGCCCCAACAGCTCCTCGAGGCGATCGGCGTCGCCGCGCTGGGCAACGGGCTCTGCCGAATGGGCGGGATGGTGCTCGACGCGGCATGACTGCCACCGCCGCCCTCGTCGCCGCGCTCGCGCTGCTGGCCGTCCTCGCCGCCGTCAACTACCGCCAGCGGAAGCAGAACCAGAGCCTCCGCGGCCAGCTCGAGGCGGCCGCTGCCGAGCTCCAGCACCTCCAGACCGCGTGCTCGCGGCTGGCGCCGGCCGGCGTCGTGCAGCGGCTGGTCTCCGACCGGAGCGTGACGGGAGAGGCGGCCGTCGCCGAGCGCAAGGTGGTGACCGCGCTCTTCGCCGACCTCGCCGGCTACACCGCGATGAGCGAGCGGCTGGAGCCCGCGGCCCTCGCGCAGGTGCTCAACGGCTACTTCCAGCGCATGAGCGACGCCATCCACGACAACCGCGGCCACGTCTCCACCTTCCTCGGCGACGGCATCCTCGCGTACTTCGGCGCGCTCCAGCCGAACCCGTGGCAGTGCGACGACGCGGTCAACGCCGCCCTCGCCATGCAAAAGTCGATGCGCGAGTACAACGTGGAGCTGGCGCGGGAGGGGCTGCCCGCCCTCGCGGTGGGGATCGGCATCCACCGCGGCCCCGGTCTCGCCGGGCTCGTTGGCTCGCGCCAGCGCATGGAGTACGCCTTCGTCGGGCGCACGGTGAACCTGGCCGCGCGCGTCCAGACCCTCACCCGCGTCCACCGGCAGGACATCCTCGTGACGGAGGCGCTACGCGCGGAGATCGACGCCCGCTTCGAGCTCGCCCCGATGCCGCCGGAGATCGTCAAGGGCATCGACGAGCCGGTGGTCACCTACGCGGTGCGCGCGCGCGCGGAGACGCCCGGCGCCGCTCGCTGAGCCGCCCCGCTACTGGTTTGGGGGGTCGCGGAAAAGTGGAAATTCGCGCCGCCGGATACCCGCCAGGAGCCGCCGCATACCGGTCACGTCGAGCCCGCCGCCGGATCCGGCGGTACCTCCTGATCTACCTGGGGCTCACGCCCTTCGTCGTCATCGCGATCTTCCCCGTCTACTGGATGGCGATCACCGCGTTCAAGGAAGACGCGGATCTCTACCGGATGGACCTGGTGCCGTTCTGGTTCCACATGGCGCCGACCCTCCAGCACTTTCGCTACCTGGCTCGCCACACGTACTTCGCGGGCTGGTTCCTCAACACCATGTCGCTCTCCGTCTGCCTCGTGCTCGTCACGCTGGTGACCGCGGTGCCCGCCGCCTACGCGCTGGCGCGTCTGAGACTGCCCGGGTCCGGCAACCTCGGTGTCGCGATGTTCATGACCTATCTCGTGCCGCCGATCATCATCTTCCTGCCGCTCGCGCGGGTCGTCGGGACGCTCGGACTCTTCGATTCGTGGTGGGCGCTGGTGGTCGTCTACCCGACCTTCACGATCCCGTTCTGCACGTGGCTCCTGATGGGCTTCTTCCGGAGCCTGCCCCGCGAGATCGAGGAAGCCGCATGGCTCGACGGCTGCGGGCTCGTCGGCGGAATCCTGCGCGTTGTATTGCCGCTGGCGCGGCCAGGCATCGCCATCGCGGCCATCTTCGCCTTCACGCTGGCCATGCAGGAATCGCTCTACGCGGTCGTGTACGTGGCCCCGCGCGATCAGACGACGCTGGCGGTGGGCGTGGCGACCTCGCTGATTCGCGGCGACATTTTCTACTGGGGCTCGCTGATGGCGGCGGCGCTCGTGGTCGGTCTGCCGGTGGCCATCCTGTACACGATGTTTCTCGATCACTTCATCCGCGGACTCACCGCCAGCGGCGCGAGCTAGGACGACTGCGGCGCCGATCAGGCCCCCCCGATCAGAAATACGCGTCGGCGGGATGCACGACCTTCAGGAGCGCTCCGAAGAACGGGCTGGCGAAGTACGGGAAGATCTGCCACGCCACCAGGAAGCCGAGCAGCGAGAAGGCCGGGTTCGAGAGGAATCCGCGAACGCCCAGCGCGGCGCGCTCCGGCAGGAGCCCACCGATCGCGGAGGCGCCGTCGAGCGGCGGAAGCGGCAGCATGTTGAAGACGAAGAGCAGCGCGTTCAGCATCAAGAGGACGGTCAAGACATCGCCGAGCCCGTTGAGCCATGCGGCGCCGTTGGCGGCCTCCACGAGGTGGTGGAAGCTCACGCGGTCGGGCGACACGAAGAAGCCGCTCAGCAAGCCGATCTTGATCGCCGCGAATGCCGCGAGCCCGATGAGCAGATTGCCGGCCGGGCCTGCCGCGGCCATCGCGGCGGCGCGGCGCGGATGGCGCGCGGCCCAGTAGGGATCGTACGGCGTGCTCGCCCAGCCGAGCGCCCAGCCGTTGGTGAACGCCGTCAGGAGTGGGACCACCAGCATCCCGATCGGCTCGCGGCGGATGTGCGGCAAGGGCGACAGCGACACCTGGCCGCCGAGATACGCCGTGGGATCGCCGCCGCGCAGCGCGGCCAGGGCGTGGGCGGCCTCGTGCACGGTCGTCGAGAACAGGAACGCCGCGAACCATAGAAGGCCGCGGACCAGCGTTTCGCTCTCCATGCTCATTTCAGTATGGCATCGGCGCGGCGGCGCCCCGCATTTCGTCGGCGGCAAAAGTTGCGTCGCAGCCCTCGGGGGCGCTAGAGTCGGCGCGGCCCGAAAAAGGGAGGAACTCCATGCACTTGCACCGCCGACTACCCTCGATGGCCTGCGTCGCGCTCCTGGCTACCTCGGTCGCGCTTGCGACCCTCGTGATCAATGCCTCGGCGCAGCCCGCGAAGTTCCACGAGGCTCCCGTGCTCGCCGAGCAGGTGAAGGCCGGAAAGCTCCCGCCGGTGGACAAGCGCCTACCATCCGATCCTCTGGTGGTGCCGGTCGTCGAGCGGACGGGGCAGTACGGCGGCATCTGGCGGCGCGCGTTCCTGGGCCCGGCCGACGCGAACAACTACGTGCGCGTCGTCTACGACGCGCTCTTCCGGTTCTCACCCGACGGCGCGAAGATCGAGCCGAAGATCGCCGCCGGGTGGGAATCCTCGAAGGACTTCCGAACCTGGACGATCAAGCTCCGCCAGGGCGCCCGGTGGTCGGACGGCGCGCCGTTCACCGCCGACGACATCGTGTTCTGGTACCAGGATGTCCTCTCGAACAAGGACCTGACGCCGGCGATCCCGTCCTGGATGAGGAACGCCGACGCCACCACCGCCACCGTCGAGAAGGTGAGTCCGACGGCCGTGCGCTGGACCTACAAGCAGCCCAACACGCTGCTGCTCACCGCGCTCGCGAACCAGGATGGGGGCGACCGGACCTACGCGGTCTTCCTGCCCGCCCACTATCTGAAGAAGTTCCACCCGACGTACACGCCGAAGGCGGACATCGACAAGCTGGTCGCCGCGGCGGGCTTCAAGGCGTGGACCGAGCTCTTCGCCGCGCGCAACGCGCCGCCGGAAAACCCGGAGCGGCCGACGATGGCGGCGTGGGTGCCGGCCACGCGCGTCAGCGACCAGGTCTTCACGCTCAAGCGCAATCCCTACTTCGTCGGCGTGGACCCGAGCGGCAGCCAGCTCCCGTACCTCGACGAGGTTCGCTTCACGTTCTTCGCCGACATCCAGGCCCTCAACCTGGCGGCGATCGCCGGCGAGTTTGACATGCAGGAGCGCCACATCCAGATGACGAACTATCCCGTCTTCAAGGAGAACGAGAAGACTGGGAAGTACCGCGTCATCACCTGGCCGACCTTCGGCGGCTCCGACGCGGTCATCCAGTTCAACCAGACCTACAAGGCCGACGCCGACCTCGGCAAGCTCATGGCCACCAGGGAGTTTCGCATCGCGCTCTCCGAGGCGATCAATCGCGACCAGATCAAGGAGTCGGTCTTCCTCGGGCTCGGCGAGGCGCGGCAGGGCGTGCCGTCGCCGGGGCATCCGTACTTCCCGGGCGATCAGTACGCGAAGAAGCACACGCAGTACAACCCCGACGCCGCCAACAAGGCCCTCGATCAGCTGGGGCTCACGAAGCGCGACGGGGACGGCACGCGCCTCTTGCCGTCCGGCAAGCGGGTCGTCCTGGAGCTCTCGGTCGTCCCGGCCTTCGCGGCGTGGCCCGACGTCGCCCAGCTCGTCGCCAAGGACTGGGAGAAGGTCGGTGTCAAGACCGTCGTGCAGCTCCGCGAGCGCGCGCTCCACTTCAAGATGCGGGACAACAACGAGCTGATGACCGAGATCTGGAACGAGGACACCACGGGCTTCCCCTTCACCGGAAACGCGAAGTTCGATCCGCGCAACTCGCCGATCCTCACGCTCGGCCCGCTCTACGGGCGCTGGGTCCAGACCAAGGGCGCGGAAGGCATGGAGCCGCCCGCGGCGATCAAGCGCGTGATGGAGATCGTGGATCAGGCCAAGACGGTCGGGCCCGAGCAGCAGGCGAAGCTTGCTCAGGAGCTGTTCCGGATCTGGACCGACAATCTCTGGGAGGTCGGCACGATCGGCCTGACCCCCATGGTGCAGGGCGTGGTCGTCGCCAACGCGCGTTTCCGCAACGTGCCGACGACCCTCGGCAACGACTGGCCGCTCAGAAGCCCGGGCAACGCCCGCGCCGAGCAGTTCTTCTTCGCGCGCTAGGGAACCCGGTGAAGCGGCCGGGGCGCCGAGGCGCCCCGGCCGGCAGTCGAACGCTAGAGCGAGCGGAGGAAGTTCAGCAGGTCCTTCTGGTCATCCCAGTCGAGTCGGTTGTACCGGTCGATGACCTCGTTGGCCTCCGACGGGCCGAACTTGCTGTTACCGCTGCTGCGATGGGCCTGGATAGCCTCGACGAGGTCGTCGGTGCGGCCATCGTGGAGGAAGAAGAGCCGCTGCCCGAGACCCCAGAGCGGCGCCGTCCGGAACTCGTCGCCGCGCGCGAGGCCCTGCAGGATGTCATCCGCGAGGCCCGGGCCCATGGCGTGCAGCGCGAGGTCCGAGTAAAGGTTCGCGTCCTTGTTGCGGAGCGCCTCGACCGTGGCTTTCGGATTGGTCTTCAGAGTCGGCGTATGGCAGAGCGCACAGCCGAGGTTCGTGAACTGCTGACGCCCGCGAGCGATCGAGGACGACCCGCCGGGGCTGTTGGTCGACGGCTTGGCCGGCGCCAGGAAGCGCTGGAAGTTGGCGAAGTTGTCGACGGCATTGAGCGTGGAAGTGTTCTCGGTCACGTCGTTGGGAACGGTTGCGATCTGGCAGTTCGGAGTCTCGTCACGCTCCTGCTGGAACGACTCGTTGGTGATTCCCATCTCGACGTTGTAGGCCTCGGACGAGAAGATATGCAGCGACTTGTTCTGCGCCTTCCAGCCGAACCGCGTGATCGTCCCGTCGTTGCCGTTCCGGTTCGGGCGCCCGCTGATGCCGAGACTCGCCTTCGTCGACGAGTTGGCGGCCAGGTTGGCGACGATCGTGCTGTCCTTGATCTGCTCGATCAGCCCGGCGCCGAAGACGGGCGAGGGGATCCGGAAGATGATGTTGCGGTTGTTGATCTGCTTCTCGAAGTTCTCCTGCTCGATGTCGCAGTTCGGCGCGTCCTTGTGCCCGGAGATCACGAAGAGGTTATGGACGCCACCGTCGCGCGAGCCGTCGGGATTGTACTGGAACCGCGCTTCCCGGATCGGTCCGTTCAGGGTGATGAACGACGGAATGTCGTTGCGTCTGCCGAACCCCAGCTCGCCGACCACTCGGAACAAGGGGTTCACGGCCGGGCTCGTGCCGCCGACCGCCGGCGCGATATGGCAGCCCGCGCAGCCCACGAAGTTGAAGCGCGGGCCCAGGCCGTCCGTGACGCCTTCCTCCTCTGAGAAGTCCACGAGCCCTTGTTCGAACATCTCGATCTGCTCTTTGGTCAGGCCGTCGAGGTGTCCGCCGGCAGAGCCGTCGACAGCCCTCGGACCGGGATCCCTGGCGCCGCGAGAGTCTGCGCGAGGCATTCCCGAGAGGCCGAAGAACGTGATGATCACCGTTATGAACAGGAGGTGCCAGCTCTTCTTTTTCAAGGTCGACTCCATTCTCTGTCCGTCGGGTTGTTCGCTCGACGAGCGCCTGTCACCCCGGACTGACGTGCTGCCGCGATCGGCTTGGGGGTCATGAATCAGGCAAGCCGGGTGCCACGGCGCCGCGCGTGCCAACCGCCGAAAAAGCTAGGTGAGAGAGCCAGCCGCCGACCCGGGCGTTTTCTCATCTTCTGGAATCGGTCCTCGAACGGCTCTCATTGATGAGAAATGAACGGGAAGCCGAGGGTCGTCATGGCCTCGTGCGAAGATAGGCGGGCGCCGCGAACGGCGGCGCGTGGCATCGGAATTCGCCTGAGAGGGAGCAGGGTTTGACTCGATTCGTTCTGAAGCGTCTTCTCCTGCTCCCCGTCCTTCTCTTCGTTTTCTCAGTGGCGGTCTTCGCGATCGTTCAGGCGCCTCCGGGCGACTTCCTCACCACGTACGTGGCCACCCTGGCGTCGTCGGGAAGCTCGATCAGCGCCGAGCAGATCGCGGCGCTGCGGCAGGAATTCGGGCTCGACCAGCCGGTGTGGATCCAGTACCTCAAATGGATGCAGAACCTCCTCAGCGGCAATCTCGGGCTCTCGCTCGAATACCAGCGTCCGAACGCCGAGCTGATCGGCGAGCGCCTGGTGCTCACCGTGGTGCTCGCCCTGTTCGCGTTCGCCATCACATGGATCGTCGCGATCCCCGCCGGCATCTACTCGGCCATGCATCCGCGCTCGGTCTTCGACTACGTGCTCACGCTCCTCAACTACGTGGGCGTCGCCACGCCGAACTTCTTGCTGGCGCTCGTGCTCATGTGGGTCGCCTTCGCGTACTTCGGGCTCTCGGCGACCGGCCTCTTCTCGCCGGACTTGGTGGACGCCCCGTGGAGCGCGGCGCGCGTCGTCGATCTCCTGAAGCACGTCTGGCTGCCGGCGGTGGTGCTGGGCGTCGCCGGCACCGCCCGGCTCACGCGGGTCATGCGGGCGAACCTGCTCGACGAGCTCAACAAGCCCTACGTCACGACCGCGCGCGCGAAGGGGTTGTCGGAGTGGCGTCTGGTGCTGCGCTATCCGGCGCGCCTGGCGCTCAATCCCCTGGTGAGCACGATCGGGTGGTATCTCCCACTCCTCTTCTCGGGAAGCCTGATCGTGGCGACCGTCATGAATCTCCCTAACATCGGGCCGCTCCTGCTGCGGGCGCTGATCAACCAGGACATGTACCTGGCCGGCAGCATCCTCCTCATCTATTGCTTCCTCACCATCGTGGGCACGCTGATCTCCGACATCCTGCTGGCCTGGCTCGACCCGCGCATCCGCATCGAGGAAGGATGAGCACGACCGAAGAGCGGATCTCGGTCGCGTCGAACTGGCGGCTGGTGTGGTGGCGCTTCCGCCGCCACCGGCTGGCGGTTCTGAGCGCGCTGGTGCTGGCCGTCCTCTACGCGGTCGTGCTGGTTCCCGATTTCGCCAGCACGCACGATCCCGAGGCGACCGACGCGCGGCTGGCCTTCATGCCGATCCAGCGCCTGCACCTCTTCGACGGCTGGCGCCTGGCGCCGTGGGTTCCGGCGGTGACGGGCAAGCGCAATCCGACCACGCTACGCATGGAGTGGCGCATCGACGAGGGCCGGAAGATCCCCGTGCGATTCTTCGTCGCAGGGCAGCCGTACCGCCTGCTCGGCATCGTGCCGGCCCGGGTTCACCTGCTGGGCGCGGCCGCCGCCGAGGATCGCGAACGGGTGCATCTCTTCGGCACTGATCGTCTGGGGCGAGACCAGTGGTCGCGTCTCGTGTACGGCACCCGTACGTCGATGACGATCGGCCTCACGGCCGTGACGCTCTCGGTGATCCTCGGCGTGGTGCTCGGTGGAATCTCCGGCTACATCGGCGGGCTCGCGGACGTCGTGATCCAGCGGCTGATCGACCTCCTGCAGGCGCTGCCCACTATCCCGGTCTGGCTCGCGCTCACCGCGGCGCTGCCGCGGGATTGGTCGCCCCAGCAGGTGTTCCTCGCGATCACGGTCATTCTCTCGCTCGTGGGCTGGACGACACTCGGCCGCGAGGTGCGCGGACGGTTCTTGGCGCTTCGCGAGGAAGACTTCGTGCTGGCGGCGGAGCTGGCGGGCGTCAGCCGGCGCCGGATCATCGTCCGGCACATGGTCCCGACGTTTCTCTCCCACATCATCGCCACCAGCACGCTCGCGATCCCGGCGATGATCATCAGCGAGACCTCGCTGTCGTTCCTGGGTCTCGGCATCCGGCCGCCCGCCATCAGCTGGGGTGTCCTGCTCCAGGAAGCCCAGAACATCCAGACCGTGGCGCTGGCTCCGTGGCTCCTCATCCCCGGCGCGGTCGTCATCCTGTCGGTCCTCGCCTTCAATCTCGTGGGCGACGGCTTGCGGGATGCCGCCGATCCCTACAGCCAGTGACGGCGCCGGTCCTCGAGGTCAAGGGCCTGCGCGTCCACTTCGCGCTCGACGAGGGCGTCGTGCGGGCGGTCGACGGCGTGAGCTTCACGGTCGAGGCCAGCCAGGTGGTCGGCATCGTGGGCGAGAGCGGGTGCGGAAAGAGCGTCACCATGAAGGCCGCTCTACAGATCGTGGAGCCGCCGGGCCGGATCGTCGGCGGCGAGATCCTCTGGCGGCGGGACGGCGGCCCGGCCATCGACCTGGCGCAGCTCTCGCCGAAGGGCGCCGCCATGCGCGCGATTCGCGGCGCCGAGATCGCGCTGATCCCGCAGGAGCCGATGGCCGCGTTCAGCCCGGTCCATACCGTGGGCGATCAGATCGTCGAGGCCCTGCGCCTGCACGAGCGCCAGTGGCGGCCCGCCGGCTCGCCGCTCTCGCGCGGCGAAGCGCGCGCGATGACGGTCGATCTCTTCAAGAGCGTCGGCATCTCGATGCCCGACCAGCGGGTCGACGCGTATCCCTGGCAGCTCTCGGGCGGACTCCGCCAGCGCGCGATGATCGCGATGGCGCTGTCGTGCAAGCCGCGTTTGCTGATCGCGGACGAGCCGACGACGGCGATCGACGTGACGACGCAGGCCCAGATCCTGAATCTTCTGCGCGATCTCCAGCGGCGGCACGGGACCGCGATCGTGTTCATCACCCACGACCTCGGCGTGATCGCCCAGATGGCCCGGCGGGTCGTGGTGATGTACCTCGGCCGCGTGATGGAGCAGGGCCCGGTCGATCGCATCTTTCACGCGCCGGCGCACCCCTACACGCGCGCCCTGTTGAAGTCGATCCCGAGCGTTCACTCGACGCCGCGAACGCTCCTGCCCACCATCACCGGATCGATCCCGCACCCGCTCGGGCGGCCGCGCGGCTGTCCGTTTCATCCGCGCTGTCCGGACGCGATCCCCGGGGTGTGCACCGAGCGGGTGCCCGCGCTCCGGCCGGTCAGCCCGGAGCAGCTCGCGAGCTGCTTTCTCCATAGCCCTGACGAGGCCGAACCCGCGTGAGCGCGGTGGAAGTGCGCGCCGCAGGCCGTCGCGGGGCTGGGGCCCCGCCGGCCGAGGCGCGCCCCTAGGTTATGGACGCGCCGGCCCTCCTCGACGTCCGCCGCCTGGGAAAGGTCTTTCCCATCCGCCGCGGATTCAATCGACGGGTCGTCGGGGAGGTGCGCGCAGTGGACGACGTGACCTTCACGATCCGCCAGGGCGAGACGCTCGGGCTCGTCGGCGAGTCGGGCTGCGGCAAGACCACGACCGCGCGCTGCATCCTGCGCGCGATGGCGCCGACGCGCGGCGAGATCCTCTTCCATGCGGCCGACGGCCGCGTCGTCGACCTGGCGCCGCTCTCGCGCGCCGAGCTCCGGCCGCTGCGGCCGCAGATTCAGATGATCTTCCAGGACCCGTTCGGCTCGCTGAATCCGCGCATGACGATCTTCGACAATGTCGGCGAGCCTCTGCTGGTCAACGGCCTGCGCGACCGTCGGGCGCGGATCGAGAGAGTCGCCGCGCTGCTCGAGCTGACGGGACTACGCCCGGAGTATCTGCATCGCTTTCCCCACGCGTTCTCGGGCGGGCAGCGCCAGCGTATCGGCATCGCGCGGGCACTCGCGACCGAGCCCCGGCTCGTCGTGGCCGACGAGCCGGTGTCGGCGCTCGACGTCTCGGTGCAGGCGCAGGTGCTCAATCTGCTGCTGGAGCTCCAGCAGCGCCTGGCCCTCACCTACCTGTTCGTGGCGCACGACCTCTCGGTGGTCCGGCACATCAGCGATCGGGTGGCGGTGATGTACGTCGGGCAGATCGTGGAGCTGGCGTCGAGCGTGGCGGTCTTCGGGCGCCCGCGGCATCCCTACACGGCGGCGCTGATGCGGGCGGCGCCGGCGCCCGATCCGCGCGCTCCGAGCGGCGACGTGGCGCTGGCCGGCGAGGTCGCCAACCCGGCCGATCCGCCGCCCGGATGCTACTTTCATCCGCGCTGCCCGTTCGCGACCGACGCGTGCCGGACGGAGCGCCCCGTGCTACGCGAGATTTCGGGCGGTCACCTCGTGCGTTGCCATCGAGCCGAGGAGCTCACGCTGACCGGGGCGGACGGGGCCGACGAGCGAGGCGAGCGCCGCTGACCGCGGCGCTCGCCGCTCGCCTTGCTTACTGCTTCTCCGGGCGCTCCTGGCGCTGGCCCTTGTCCTGTCGCTCACCGCGCTGCTCCGGTGGCGCCTGTCTCGCCGGCGCGGCGTCAGGTGGGCGCTGTTGGCCCCGTTCCTGCCGATCGGCGCGATTCATCTGCTGCTCGGCCCGCGCGGCGTTCTGCTCTCGCGCCGGGCTCGGCGGGTGCGGCGGTCCCGGCCGGTGCTGTGCCTGGTTTCGTCCACGATCTCCCCGCTCCGGCTGCTCGCCGCCCTTCGCGCCAGGATCGGGCCGCGGAGCGGCCTGCTGCCGCTGCTGACCGGGCGCCTGTGACGGCGCTGGAGTCTGCGCCGGCGCCTGCCTGTCGCTCGGCGTCCGCGATGGCGCGGGCCTCTGCGATTCCGCGGGAGCTTGCGGCGACGCTGGCGCCTGCTGTTGTGCCGGCGTTTGCGGTTGTGCCGGCGTTTTCGACGGGGCCGGAGCCCGCGGCGGCTGAGTCTGTGACGGCGCAGGCATCGCCTGCGGCTGATTGCGCTCGCGCCGCCCGCCGCGATCAGGCCGCTCGCTCCGGCCCTCGGGGGCGTCCCCCTGCTGGCCCGGCGCAGTTCGCGGCCCTGGCTGCGGGCGTGTGAACATCGGCTCGGTTCCCCGCACGGCCTTGGGCGCCGGCACAATCCGAGGCGGCGCGTTCGGCTCCGCGGTCCGGCTCGGCGCGATGCCCTGGTCGCGCAGGCGCGTCGAGACGTCATGCGGCGGCCGCGTGGCGACGACGGCGCGCTTTTCCATGGAGGCCGGCGGCTTCGTGGCCATGCCGGAGGAGACCGTCACGCTCGCCGCGACCGGCTTCACGTCGGGGGCACCGCGGACCGGCGCGAGCTGGCGCGCCTCGGCTTGCTCGATGCGCCGCGGCCGCTCGTCGTGGTGCCCGAAGCGATCGGACGAGACGCCGACCACCGCGTTGTTGACGGTCACGTTCCGGTAGACGTTGATGTTGGTCACGTTGACCGTGGTCGTCTTGTTGACCACGACGTTGTTGACGACGTGCGGGCCGCCCCAGCCGCGCCACGTGGCGACGCCGACGAATCCGGGACGCCCCCACCACGGAACGACAGGCTCGCCCCAGGCCAAGGGCGCCCAGAAGACCGGGCGCACGCCGACCCTGACGGGGCCGCCGAGGAACACGACAAGGGCCGGCGCGTACACCGGCCGGACGACGAGAGGCCCCGGCGCCCACGCCCAGTAGCTGCCGACGAAGACCCAGCGGCCGTGGTGATAGGGCGCCCAGCCCCACGGGGCCGCGTCGAGCCACGTCCATCCGAAACGCGGATCCCAGATCCATCGGCCGGTGCTGTACGGCACCCAGCCCGCCGCCACGCCCGACGGCACCCACACCGTGCCGTAGTTATCGACGGTGCGCCAGGTTCCGTGCTGATCGAGCTCCTCGGTGCCGTACGTGCCGCGCGGCACGTAGCGCGCGCTCGCGGAGCGGATGACGTAGTCCGTGCGCTCGGAGTTCCATTTGTCCCACGCGCTGAGCGCCGGAGCCGCGCCCGTCTCGACGCGGGGCGATTCGGCGCCGGTGACGACGACCTGCTGATTGCCGCCGACCAGGCTCGCCTCGCCGCCGGCGGGAGTCACGGTGGCGACACCGCCGCGATGCGCCCGGAACGTCGTCGTGTCCGACTCGACGTCGGCGCGATAGAACCCCATGCGCTCAACGGTAAAGACGGCGTTGGGCGTGTCGAGCTCGATGGTCTGACCGGCCGGCATCTCGCGCAGATCGAGCGCGGCGAGGCCGCCCGTCAGCCGGAGCTGGAGAAAATCTTGCTCTTGATTGTCGAGCCCGATCTGGGTTCCCTCGGCGGCGCGCACGAACGCGCGGGGGCCGACCTGGAGCTCGACGTTGCCGTCGGGGCCCGCGTAGAGAACGTCACCGGGCGCCAGCGGCGTGTTGACCTTCGCCGGAGTCCAGTCGTCGGCGCCGGGTCGCCAGAAGGACACCTGGCCGTTGATGTAGCTGATGCGGGGGGGCGTGACGTCAGGCGCCTCCGCGGCCGCGGGCGCGTCGCCCGGCGCCGGAGGAGCGGGAGGCTCGGCCGGAGCGGCTTGAGCGAGAGCTCGCCATGCCGGGGCCGGCGTGCCGGCCAGCATGCTCAACGCGAGAAGCCCGGCAACGACCTGCCGTGAGGTCATGATCTGGTGGTCCTCCCCGGTCGCGCGACGCGGCCGTGAGCGTTGATCGTCAACCCTTTGACGAAGCTCACGCCCGCAGCATTTACCCTATTGTGGGGCGGCGTGGTCTGGGGCCCGGCATGGTAAATTCTTGCCGCTCTCGAGGGACGGCATTGCACACACGATTGATCGCGATCTTGACCGTCTTGACGCTGCTCGTCGCGGGCGGCGGCAGCCTCCACGCCCAGTCCTTCTTCGACGGCAAGACCATCCGCATCGTGGTCGGCTTCGCCCCGGGCGGCGGGTTCGACACCTACGCCCGGGTCATCTCGCGGCACATGGGCCGGCACGTCCCCGGAAGTCCGACGATCGTCGTCGAGAACATGACCGGCGCCGGAAGCCTGATCGCCGCGAATCACCTGTACCGCGTGGCCAAGCCCGACGGGCTCACGATCGGCCACTTCAACGGCGCCCTCTTTCTTGGCCAAGTTCTCGGCCAGCCGGGGATCGAGTTCGACGCGCGGAAGTTCGAGCTCATCGGCGCGCCGATCCGGGAAGACGCGGTTTGCGCCTTGACCAAGGCAAGCGGCATCACGTCGATCGAGAAATGGCTGGCGGCCAAGACGCCGGTCAAGCTCGGCGGTGTCGCGCCCGGCGGCACGCCCGATGCCAACGCGAGAATCTTGAAGGCCGCCCTCGGGCTCCCGATCCAGCTCGTCTCGGGCTACAAGGGCACCGCGGAGATTCGTCTCGCCGCGTCGTCCGGCGAGCTGGCCGGGGCGTGCTGGTCATGGGAATCGATGCGCTCGACGTGGAGGAGCGGGCTCGACACCGGCGAGGTCGTCGTCGTGCTGCAGACGAGCCCCCGCGCGTTTCCGGATTTGCCGGGCGTTCCGCTCGCCCACACCCTGGCGAAGTCCGACGAGGCCCGCCAGCTCATCAAGGTCGGCATCCAGAACGCCGCCGCGTTCGCGCGTCCGTTCGCGCTTCCGCCGGGCACGCCGAAGGACCGCGTGCTCGCCCTGCGGCGGGCATTTCAGGAAACGCTGAAGGATCAGGCCTTCCTCGCCGAAGCGGACAAGGCCAAGCTCACGCTCGATCCGGCGACGGCCGAAGAGCTCGATCGGATGGTCGCCGAGGCGTTCGCGCTCGATCCCGCCCTCGTCGCCAAGCTGAAGGACATCCTGTACAAGTAAGAAACGTACCAGTGGATCGGAACGCGCCACGCCGGAAAAGGATTCCGGAGCGCACATCGCGTTGTGGCGCGGAGTTACCGCGCATCGAGATCTGGCAGGTTCGTTGCTACCTGAACGAAACCATGAACCCCGGATCCTACTTTCAGCTCGAAGAGCTTCGCGCGCACGCGAACGATAACGGTACGCACGTAAACGGAAACGGGACACACGCCAACGGCAACGGCGCACACGCCGACAGCAACGGCACCCACGTGAACGGAAACGGGGCGGCGGCCGCTCGCAAGAGCACCCTGCGGCGCGTCGCGAGCCTGCGGCTCGGCGATATCCTGGTCGACGAGGGTCTCGCGACCCATGAGGACGTCCAGAAGGCGCTCCGTCTGCAGAGTACTTCGCGGACGTACCGGCCGCTCGGCCACATCCTCGTTGCCCAGAAAGTCATCACGCGAAGTCAGCTCCTGTCGGTCCTCGAGCGGCACCAGCGTCATTCCAAGATCGGTGAGATCCTCGTCAAGACGAAGGTCATCACGGCCGAGCAGCTCGAGACGGCGCTCACCGAGCAACGGCGCTGGCGCCAGAGCTTCGGCGAGGTGGTCGTCAGGTTGAAGTACGTCACCGAGGAGCAGGTGCGGCGGGCGCTCTGCCTGCAGCTGCACATCAATTTCTTCGACCTCGACACGATCGTGCTCGACCGGTCGCTCCAGACGCTGATCAATCCGCGCTTCGCGCGGCGCGCGCTGGTCGTCCCGGTCGCGCGCGTGGGCAACACACTGGTCATCGCGATGGACGATCCGACGCGCACGTCCGTCGTCCATGACCTGAAGGCATCGATCGGCTGCGAGATCGAGGTGATCACGTCAACGCGGGCCAGCATCCGGCGGGCGCTGACGCAGATGTACCCGGGGCCGGTCGCGGTGGACGCGGTGGATCACGCGCCGATCGCCACCGGTCGGGAGCCCCAGCCGATCGCCGGCGAGACGCACGTTCTGGCACTGGAGGAGATCGAGAACCTCTCCGAGGACCGCTCGGTCTTCCTCGACGTGCAGCGCACCGCCGAGAGCACAGCCGCCATCGTCCGCCAGCTCCTGACGCTGGCGGTCGAGCGCGGCGCCTCCGACATTCACATCGAGGCGGTGGATCGCGGGATCCAGACGCGATTCCGGATCGACGGCGTGCTGCAGGAGCTCGAGATCGAGCGGGTGGCCGAGCTGCTGAACCTCAATCGCGGCAAGCTCATGTCGCGTCTCAAGATCCTCAGCAAGCTCGACATCGCCGAACGGCGGCGCCCGCAGGACGGAAGCTTCCGCGCGCGCGTGGAGCGCGACGGCCACATCGCCACCGTCGACTTCCGCATCTCCATCATTCCCGGCTATTACGGCGAGAGCGCCGTCATCCGGATCCTCGACCCGCGCGGCCTGCCCCAATCCGTGGAGGCGCTCGGCCTGCGCGAGCCGGTCGGGACACGGCTGCGCCAGCTCCTGCGCTCCTCGACCGGGATCATCCTGGTCACCGGCCCCACCGGCTCCGGCAAGAGCACGACCCTCTTCGGCGCGCTCAAGAGCATCTATCAGCCCGGCATCAAGATCCTCACCGCAGAGAACCCGATCGAGTACGTCTGCGACGCGTTCCGCCAGCACGAGGTCGACGACCGCCTCGGCAACACGTTCGCCAAGTACCTGCGCTCGTTCCTTCGCCACGATCCGGACGTGATCATGGTCGGCGAGATCCGCGACAGCGAGACCGCCGACCTCGCCTTCCGGGCCGCCCAGACCGGCCACCTCGTTCTGAGCACCCTGCACACCAACGACACGATCAGCGCCCTGCCCCGACTTCAAGATCTCGGCGTCGACGCGAACCTCGTCACGTCGTCCCTGCTCGGCGTGCTCTCGCAGCGGCTGGTGCGCGAGGTGTGTATCGAATGCCGAGAACGCTATACGCCGCCGGCCGATCTCCGCGCGATCGTGGGCTCGGTGCCCGCCGACTTCGCCTGGTACCGGGGGACCGGCTGCTCGAGCTGCAACTATACGGGCTATCGCGGGCGGATGATCCTCTCCGAGCTGTGGACGCCGAACGACGCGGACGTGGTGCTCATCAACCGCGGGGCGCCGTTCGAGGAAGTTCGCCAGAGCGCCCTGAAGTCCACGCTGCCGATGGCCGAGGACGCCGCCGAGAAGCTCCGTCAGGGCCGCACGAATCTCGAGGAGCTGATCCGCGCCCTGCCCCACTCGGCGGTGCGGCAGCTGCAGCTCGGCGCCGTCTGACGCCGGGCGGCGGCCGCGAGCGGGCTACGCGCGCGGGACCGTGCGGCGGATCTCGTCGACCACCGACGCGTAGCCCGATCGAAGGACCGCGGCATCCGACGAGTAGTTGATGATGGTGGCGCCGAGGCTGACCATCTGGCGCACGCCCTCTGCGGTGTCGGTCAGCATCGCCACCGCCTTGCCGTGCTTGCGCGCGGCCGCCACCAGCCGGCGGCGGTGCTCGTCGAGCGCGGCGGCCTGACCGGGCATGCCGAGCACGCCGAGGTCCTGGGCCAGATCGGTCGGCCCGATGGTCAGGGCGTCGATCCCCGGCGTGGCCGCGATCTCGTCCAGCTTGTCGAACGCCCGCTTCGTCTCGAGCATGATCGTCACGTGCACGCGCGCGTTGGCGTGGGCTGTATGCTCGGCGAGCGGGCGCGAGCGGAACTCGGTGTTCGGCCCGAAGCCGTACATACCCCGCTCGCCCAGCGGCGCGTAACGGCAGCAGGCGGCCACTTCCCGCGCCTGCTCGGGCGTGTCCACCTGCGGCACGTGGAGATTCCACACGCCGGCGTCGAGGAGGCGGGTGATCCACTCCCGGTTACCCTCGGGCGGGCGCACGACCATCGGAAAATTCATGGCCCGCGCCAGCACCGCCATGTCGGCCACCGTCTCCATCGAGAACGGCGAATGCTCCATGTCGACGCGCGCGAAGTCGAGACCGGCGGCGCGCAGCAGCATCAGCACCGAGGGCGTGCGGACCATGTTCACCCACGTGCCGATCTGGACCTCGCCGCGCTCGGCGCGGACCCGGTACAGGTTCTCGTCCATTCAGTTCATGAGGGGCCTCGACGGGCCCCCCCTGCCCCCATTGGTGCCTCGGAAGCGTCCCGGGGAACCCGTGACGCTCCTCGATCACGCGATGACATCTACTTGATCAGGCCGTAGAACTTCCCGGCGTTCTCGCACGTGATCTTGTGCACCACGTCGGCCGGCAGGTGGCCAAACTGCTCCTGGATGAACCGAGACGATTGCGGCCAGACGCCGTCGGGGTGCGGATAGTCCGAGCCCCACATCAGCGTCTCGACGCCCATGTCGTCGATCAGCTTGGTGCCGATCTTGTCGAACTGGAACGTCGCCTTGCACTGGCGACGCCAGTAGTCGCTTGGCTTCATCGTGAGCCCGAGGTCGCGGAAGCGGTCTTCCCACTCGAAGTCCATCCGATCGAGCGCGTAGGGAATCCAGCCGATGCCGCTCTCGCCGAACGAGATCCGCATGTTTGGATACCGCTCGAGCACGCCGGCGCCGATCACCGCGGCCAGGATGTTGACCAGGTTCATCTGGAACCCGGCAGTGCTCGTGAAGAACGCCGCGCGGCGGGTGATGCCGGTCTGCTTCTCGCGCACGCCGGGCGGCAGTGACGGGAACGTGTGGAAGTGCAGCGGCAAGTTCACGTCGTTGACCGCCTGCCACAACGGCTCCCACATCGGATGCCACATGGGCTCCATGTCCCACGAGCACGAGAGCTCCAGGCCGCGCAGCCTCATCCGGGCGACGCGATAGATCTCCTTCACGGCCGCGTCGAGGTTGCCGTAGGGCAGGCACGCCAGGCCGACGTGGCGCTCGGGATAGTGCCGGCAAAAGTCGAGGAGCCAGTCGTTGTAGATCCGGAACATCTCGCCGGCCGCCTCGTGATCACCCAGCCGCGACGCCGCCCCGAGAATGCCGAAGAGCACCTCGGCCTGGACGCCGTCCCGGTCCATGTCCTTCACGCGCAGGTGCGGGTCGCCGGGGCGACGGATTCCTTTCTGGCCGTCGTCGTAGAGGCCGGTCGCCGCCATGACGTCGACACGCTGGTTCTGTCCAGGCACGTACTTCGTCCCGGTCGAGCCGATGCCACCCACGAGCCCGAACGGCGCGCCCTTCTTCGTGGCCCACTGGAGCCCGTCGGGGCCCTCCACGACGTAGGGCATGCGGTCCTTCATGAGCGCCGAGGCGTTCGCGGTGAAGAGATCGTGCGGAAGCCACGGCATGTCGATGTGGCAGTCGGCTGAGATCCGCGTGTAGTGCATGTCGTCCTCCGTGGTGAGAGGCGAGCGAGCGATAGCGACGCTACGGGGATGCTAGTCCTGGAGCGACCGCTGGGCAAGCGGAGACTGGAGCGGCTACACTCGACAGCCATGGGGTCGACACGTCGCCGGGGGAGTGCGGGAACCCTGATCGTCGGTGTCATCTCGGACACCCACGGTCTCCTGCGGCCCGAGGCGCTCGCGGCGCTCGAGGGCGTCGACGCGATCGTCCATGCGGGCGACATCGGCGGCGCCGGGATTCTCGACGCGCTCCGGCGTATCGCGCCCGTCGTCGCGGTGCGCGGCAACAACGATCGCGACGCGTGGGCCGCCTCGCTTCCGGAAATCGCCAAGACGGAGATCGGCGGGACCCGCATCTGGGTCGTGCACGACCTTAATAGTCTAAGGGCGCACCTCGGCCGGCGGGGCCCCAGCCCCGCGACGGCCTGCGGCGCGCACGAGCACGCGGAGCTCGGCAAAGACGCGGCGTTCGCGGGTGTTGCCGTCGTGATCTCGGGCCATTCGCATAACCCGCGCGTCGAGCGCCGGGGGGGACTCCTGTTCCTCAATCCCGGCAGCGCGGGGCCCCGCCGCTTCCGCCTCCCGATCGCGGTCGCGCGGCTTCACCTGGGGCCAGCCGGGCCGCGGGCCGAGATCGTCGAGCTGGCAGTCACTGGCCCGGCCCGGCGATCGGCCGCCCGCCGCCGACGCGGCCTTGACGGCGCCCGCGGCCCCGGCGCAGTATCTGTGCGATGAAAAAGGACATCTCGAGCCTCCGGTCGACGCTTGCCTACCTCGAGGCGGCCGGCGAGCTCGTCAGCACTGACGTGGAGGTCGACCCGCACCTCGAGGTCGCGGCGATCCAGAAGCACTTCGACGGCGGCGCTGCCCTCCTCTTCAACAAGGTGAAGGGCTATCCGAACGCGCGCATCTGCAACAACATCTTCACGAGCACGGAGCGGATCGCCCAGCTCCTGGACGTCGACGATCCAAAGAAGCTCAAGCACAAGGTGGTCGAAGCGCTGCGCGCTCCGCTGCCGCCGGTCGAGGTCAAGGACGGGCCCTGTCAGGAAGTGGTGATCACGAAGGACCTGGACGTGTGGGACGTCGTGCCGATGATCTCCCACTCCGACAGCGATCCCGGGCGCACGCTGGGCGGCGGCACCACGGTCGTGCGCGGCAAGTACTTCTGGGGTGGCTCGCACATCGGCTACAACCGGATGAACTTCCGCGGCCCCGACTACTCGAGCTTTCAGATCTCGCCGGGCTCGCACATGGACCAGCTGGCCACGCACTGGTATCGAAAGGGTCCGATCCCGGTGACGATCAACATCGGGATCCCGCCGACCTGCACGATGATGGCCGGCTCGGGCTTCACGTACGTCATCCTGCCGCGCGGCTGCGACGAGCTCGGCGTCGCCGGCGCCCTGCAGGGCTTCCCGGTCGAGCTGGTCAAGGCGCGAACGCAGGACGCCTGGTCCATCGCCAGCGCGGAGTACGTCGTCGAGGGCTACATCGACACGACGCAGAAGGTCTGGGAGAGCCCGCTCGCCGAGAAGGACGACGCGCAGGGCGTGCATCCGTTCCATCCGGAATGGTCGGGCTACATGGGCAAGGCGTATCGCACCTACAAGTTCCAGGCGACGGCCATCACCCACCGGGCCGACCGGCCGCTCTACTACGGCCTGATCGTCCACGGCATGGACGAGCACTTCATCGACGGT
>Ga0134127_10000877_pt1 | contig 24099 bp, 25 predicted proteins | sample KB31753_FD_96459 | JGI IMG/M metagenome (GOLD analysis project Ga0134127, IMG submission 96459) | Terrestrial soil microbial communities with excess Nitrogen fertilizer from Kellogg Biological Station, Michigan, USA - KB3-175-3 | ecosystem: Environmental > Terrestrial > Soil > Unclassified ... | reverse complement strand
CAAAAATTTGGTTTATATGTTAAAATTTAAGTTTATTTTGCCAAAATTATCTGTATAATAATCTACAAAAGTAATTTATTTTACAAAAAATATACTTCAAAATCCTTAACTTTACAGAGCCGAATTTAGATAACAAATACATAAATGATTAATCCTTTATTACCATATTATTGAAAGTATTTTTTTTAAAGTCTATAATTTGCATTAAATTTTACTTTATATTATTTTCGTTAATGTTGCTATTATCTACATCATTAACAATGACTCATTTTAACAATTTTAACAAATCTTTTACTTTGCTTTCATTTTCTAATAATAGATCTTTTGCTCAATATGCTGTAGCTTCAACTTCGCCTTCTGGTCCAACAGTTAATGATCCTGCTTTAAAGGTGCAAATAGTTTTTCCAATTGCAGGTAAAGGAACTACAAGTATGGCTTTTTTAGCGCCAAATGACATTCTAGTTTTAAATAATAATACAGGTAAAATAAATAGAATTGTAAATGGAAAGTTATTGCCTAAATCTGTTTTAGATGTTGCTGTTGCAAACAAGATTGAAAGAGGCTTGCTTGGAATTGCTGTTGCTCCTAACCTTACACCAGATGGAAAAAGATATGTCTATTTATATTACACTCAATCAGGCTCCTCTAATGTAGATGGAGATGAATTTCGTGGCCTTGCTCCACCAAAAGGCAATATGGTCTATAGATACGAATTTTCAAATGGCAAATTAATAAATCCTCTGCAGCTTTTGCAATTGCCTGCTAATCCTGGAGTAACTGGACGTCCTGATCATAATGGCGGCAAGCTATCTATTGGTCCTGATGGTAATGTATATACCGTCATTGGGGAAGTTGGTGGTCATGAAACTCAAGCAGAGAACAACATTAATGGAGGACCATCAGATGGAACCGGTGGTATTCTAAGGGTCACACCAAACGGTCAGTCAGTTCCAAACAGTCCATTTGGAGATGATTCTCCTTTAAGCTTTTACTTTGCATATGGTGTTCGCAATAGCTTTGGCATTGCCTTTGATCCTGTAACAGGTAATCTTTGGGATACAGAGAATGGACCTAACTATGGAGATGAGATAAACTTGGTAAAACCTGGATTTAACAGCGGATGGGCCATATTACAAGGATTTGCAAAAACTTCTCATTTAGGTCACATTAATCCTTCTGATGTTGTAAATCTAAAGGGTTCTGAATATTCTGATCCTAAATTTGAATGGGCAGAACCTGTAGGTCCAACTGCTCTTGTGTTCTTAAACTCAGATAAATTAGGACCTCAATACAAAGACGATTTATTTGTAGGAGATGTTAACAATGGAAACATTTATCATTTTAAATTAAGTGAAGATAGAGACCATCTTTTATATCCAAACGGCCAACCTGTTGAAGATGAACCTGTAACATCTGAAAAAATTCCTCTGCTTAGATTTGGTCTAGGATTTGGTGGAATAACAGATTTGCAAACGGGACCTGATGGTTTTCTATATGCCCTTAATGCTAATGGAGCTATTTTTAGAATAGTTCCTGTTAGCTTTGCTGCTGCCAATCCAACTCCATACACTTTAGATTCATTGACAACAAATCAAAAACAACAACCGCAGCAGCAATATCAACCATCTCCAAATAATGGTCTAACAACAATATCATCAACTACTACTTCAGCTAACAAAGTTACAATTGTAGGTGTAAAAGGTAATCAATCTTATGATCCAAATCCAATTAGCATAAAGGTAGGAGATACAGTAACTTGGATAAATGCTGACTTGATAGCACATACAGTAACGTCTGGAAAAGATTACAATCCTCTAACTTCCGGCAAGATATTCAATTCAAAAAGCATTATAAGCAATGGAGTTTATAGCTTAAAGTTCACCATACCTGGAGTTTATGATTACTTTTGCTTGTTTCATCCAAGTATGAAAGGGCAGATAATTGTGTCCAAATAATTACAAAGAAAATTACTATATTTTTTTTTATTGAACTATTTTGAATTTAGAAATTATTATGAGTATATAAAGTGATTTGATGAATTGTAAACAACTTATTTTATTAATAAAAGAAATTGATAAAAGATGAGAAAAACATCATCAACAGTAGTAATAATACTTATTTTTCTTTCAGGTTTTACTGTATTTTTGTTTAGCTTTGAAATTGGTAATAATAGTAGCAACAATGGTAATGCATTAGCACAAACTTTTGACAAGGCAATATTTTTTCCACAAGTTAATGTGACAGACAGCAGCAATGACCAAAACACTTCATTAGATGAAGAATTTATTGTAGTAAATACTAATGCAAGCAATAACTTCCAAATTCCAATAGAAGTAGCAAATCCAGATTTTGGGCTATATCCTCCCTTTATAAAATTAGTTGATGGACAAAAATATACAGTTAATTTTCCCAATGATGAAGACATTAAACCTACGTCTATGTCAATAAAACTGGCTCCAATTCTTTCTGTATCTTCAGATATTCAAAATTTAACAGATGCAGATCCTGAAAATCCAGATGATATGACTTTAGGAAAACCAATAGATATGGGTCATTATAGCACTGCTGTTGCTGGCGGAGGAGAAGGACAAGAAGGGGGCAATAGTAATATCAATAGCAGTTTTATTGTTCCAACCAATTTAAAATCGGGTAATTATATCCTCTATATTTATCTTCAATATCCTTATGGAATAACAGGTGTATTTAGCAATGCAGCAACCATAACAGGATTGGAAAAAAAATAATAATTATAACGAAAGTTCATCAACAACAAAAGACCAACAGAATGACTTGATGTGGACTATAAAGAAATTGTCTATGATTAGCATTAGGATATAAAAAAACTTCATAATCATAAATTCAGTTCTTTTATGCTATTTTTTTTCAATATCTTAAAACCGGTTATTAAAGAAAATAATAAGGATATTACAAATGTTTACAATATAAAAATAAAAAATTAGGTTTTGTTATTGTTGATATGCGATTTTTGATTCTTAATTTATTTTATTATTGGCTTGGAGCAGAGCTGCTGCTGTTAGAACCACTACTCATGCTAGTCATATTCATACCAGTCATATTTCCGCCGCTCATACTGCTGCTTGCATTACCACCAGAGCTTGATGCGCTGGTTGAATTGCTTTGGGCAAAAACTTCAGTTCCAACAAATGCAGATACTGCAAATGCTGCTACAATAGCTACAATAGCAATTAAATTTAATTTAGACATGCATTTCTTAGAAATATTTCACCTTATATAATACTATATTTCATTTGAAATGAAAAATCGATATATCAAGGTTAAAATTATGTCTCTGAGGGTTCTTTAGATAATTCATATTAAATAACATTGATAATATTATAAAATAATTGGTAGGTGGAAAAGGAAGCTCAAAGAAAGCAGTGTATGCAGCTTTATTTGGAAATTTGGGAATTGCAATATCAAAACTCATAGCAGCTCTGCTGACCAGCAGTACATCAATGTGGGCAGAGACCTATCATTCATTCTCTGATACCTTAAATCAGATACTTTTACTAGTTGGTATTAGAACAAGTAATAAAAGAGTTAGCGAAAGACATCCATTTGGTCACGGTAAAGAGCAATTTTTCTGGTCTTTTGTTGTATCTATGCTTATCTTTGGAATATCCGGATTCCTATCCTTAGAAAGGGGAATTGCTTCGTTACTAGCACATGATTTACATCACCTTGAAAATTTAACAATAAGCTACATAATATTGATAATATCCTTTTTATTTGAAGCAAATGCACTTCGAATAGCATTTTCTTTATTCAAAAAAACAATAGAAGAAAGAGGAGAGAAATTAAAACTTTCTACAATGATTACTGAATTTAAAGAAAGCAAAGATACATCGGTATTAACAGTTTTGGTAGAGGATACAGCAGCACTTTTAGGAATAATAGTTGCAGCAGTAGCATTATTTCTATCAGATATTACAGGAAATATGTATTTTGATGCAATAGGCTCAATCATAATAGGTTTGATTTTAATGGCTTTTGCTGTATTTTTAGCTAAAGAAAATAAAGAATTGCTTATTGGTGAATCAATATCCAGAAGAGAATATAAAAGAATTAGTGACACGATATCCAAAATACCAGAAGTAAATAGAATAATTTCTATACGTTCAATGCATCTTGCTCCTGAAGATGTTTTGATTGCAATAGAAGTATCCTTGGTTGACAATTTAGATACGGACGCAATAGAATCTGTAATCGACAACATTGAAAGCAAAGTTAGAGAAGTTGTACCTTATGCTAATCTATCTAAAATATATGTGGAACCTGAGCGAGACAGTAGTAGTAGTAACATCAATAAATATCCCAGAAAATAGAAAGAGTATTTTATTGTTAATGTGGAGGATTTTCAAATCTAAAATATGGTTTTAAATTGTTTTTAAAAAGTTTAATTTATATATCTATTGAGCACAGATTTGATAATCCAAAAAACTGTTTTGAGTTATTCCTCATAGGAAAGACCAATTCTCTTACATTTGGGGAAACTCAAAGCATATTATCAATGTATTATGATTTTTTTTCGGTGATCCTAAATTTTTTGATTAGATATACAGATAAATATCATATGAAAACGAAATATAGAAATCAATTATAATATCCTATGAACATTATATTAATATTATTAGGGAAAGATCTATGCAGATATATTTTAGCTTTTTATAGTTTAGGTTTACAAAAAAAAAACGATTTACAAACTTATATCATTTTATTCTTAAATTAGCCATTTATGTATACCAGAAGCAAACACTGGCAGTAATTGATGGAGGATTTTTTCAGAATACAGACGTAATAGCAACGGCCCATGACATAAGAATAGAGGACCTTCATATGTCAAATGAACCCATACTCAAAGGAAGAGTAGATCAATTCTCTCCTTTGAGCATAGATTATTTTTGCTTTATTTTTCATAATAACAAAAATTTCTCTATTCATAGATATCGATCATCTATTTCAAACCCTGGCACAATTTCCAAGATAACGAAAACAGCGAACCAGGTAATCAAACTAATTGCAAAAACCAATTGGTAGTGTCCAATGAGCATACACAGCGCTCACAGCGTACACCTTTTTCTACAACATTGAGAACATTATCTTATAAAGAAGTAATATCAAAAGCAAAAAGCTAAATCCTTTGCTTATAGTAAATATGCAGTGGCTAGAAATAAAGGAGACAAAGATTATTCCAAATCAGAAAAACAGCTCTTTGTATCTCTTATAAATGACTATTCTCTTTTTGGAGCTACAGACAATGAGGTGATTCAAGTGCTTTCCCATAAGATAGGCAAGAAAATATCAGAAACTCTTCCATCGATTAAAGAAAGAAGCAAAGAAGAAGAGAATAGATTCTGAAGCATGGCTTGATAACTATACAAAGTATCAATTTGTAGAGTTCTATAGACAAAGAATAGATGAATTAGAATATGTTTAAAGAAATTTGATAGAAGTTTTAGCATCAGAAATAGAAAAAGATAATGAAGAGCAAGATAAAACCATTATTAATCAGTTATCTAAAACAATAGCAGAAAGATCCAAACTTCTAGCTGAATTTAGTGTTGTTCCGCCCGATGTTATCACGTATAAAAAATATAATCTCGACAAATTATTTCAGTAGTAAAATGAAAATAGCAAAGATGATGAAGAGATTAGAAATTTAAGACTTCAGACACGAAATTGTAAATGTGCATTGTTTCTTTCAATGGCTGATAGACAAGATGACAATAAGAATAAGTATATAGAATCTGTCGAATCTGAGACAGTATTTTAATAAATCAAATAATATATTACTTTAAAGATAATTTAAAACATCAAAATCTTTTCTATTAAGTTCCTTAATTGTTTCATTTTCTTTAATATCTTTTATTTGCTTTTGAAATCCTAACACTCCTAACACTTTTAACACTTTTACAGAGTATATCTTCATCATTATTATAGAAATTAAAATAGAGAATAGATGAAATTCTATACCTCGCTTCTATTGACGCCTCTTCTAATGTAATCTTTCTTTTGCAGTTTAATGAACCTAAAACGAAATGAAATAATATAAATAAATTTATATGATAATTTTATCTCTTTAAAAAAAAGATCTAAAATATGTATTTATCCATTGTGAAATTCATAGTTGCCTATTATTTTATGAATTTCATATCACAATGTATTCATAATTATATGATCAAAGAATTTTACAAAATTTGCATTTTGAACAACATCGTCAGAATATATTCCAAATGAAATGACTTTACCTTTTCCATAATCAAGCGAGTATACAGCTATTGATACTTTTGATTTTAGAGAAGGAGCAATTGATGATTCAACAGGATTAAAATTAAATATGATTTTATCATTAGGATTTGTAATGTATTGTTCTTCATGCGGCAAATAACCAAATGGATCGTTTTCAAATGACTTTATGCAAAGATAACACAAATAGTTGCTGCCAACCCATTGACTGGTTTCATTTTTCCATCTTTCATCTATATTTCTCCAAGCTGTTTTTCCATTATAGGCCCATCCATGTCCTTTAACAAGAGAAATAGTGTTGTTATTATCATTATATCTTACTTCTGCATAAAATATGTTGCCATCTAAAAGAATCATTTTTCCTCCATTGAAAACAAACCGTTTTAGATTGTCATATTCTTTTTGAGTTACGTATTCTTGATGTCCCAAGACGAGGATATCATACAAGTTTATCGGATTATTTTCATCGAGATTGAAAAATATGGTTCCCTTATCTACATCCAAATATGAAAGACTATAAACTTGAGTTTTATTTGATAAACCTTTTATGCTTTTTATCAAACTAAACAATGCAAAAACATTGCGAATTGTTCCATTTTGAGTATTAGAAAAGGATACTTTACTATTTAATAATCCAAGATCTTTTGTTATATTGATTCCATAGGGTATGCGAGCATACCTAGAATAGAAAATATAGAATTTATGATTGTATGCTACATCAGTAAAGACTGGTTTGACAAATCCTATCTTTATTTTATCTGTATCTAAAATAGGACTAATGTTGCTACTAGATTTAGTTTGTAAAAAATTGTTTAAAGTATAAGATGATGATGATGATTGTAATAGTGATGGCGATTGTAATTTCGAGTAAGGAGAGAAAGAAAATGCCATATTTACATCTGTATGGGCTGTTGCCGTTCCTAATATTATTCCAAAAATCAAAATTAAACCTAGTAAAAATGATTTTATATTTTTCATAAGATTGGATCATCTCACATACTAAATTACGAATATGTAGGCTATAAATACAGATGGAATAAAGTTCTTCTATTGCTTTTATATTTATTCAGGTTATTTAAATTTGAAATAGTTTAATGAGAACAGATAAAGATCCAATCTTTGTATCCTTGTTACAAAATCTTTTTCAGAAGAAAAAACAATTATTTTTTATTTGTTATACATTATGTATATTATCTTTTATTTACATAATATCATTTCCTATACAAAATGTTATGGTAACAGGTCAAATCATATTGTCGCCTCAAAGAATTGGTTCCAATAGCAGCAAAGTTATAATTTTAGCATTCGATGATTCACCAAAAAGTCAGTTCGCCTTTGCAAAGCCTGTTTTAGACAAATATGGTTATAAAGGTAGTTTTTTTACTGTCTGCACTTATGTGAATTCAGGTTCATCTGGTGCAGATAAATCGAGAATGACTTGGCAGGACATTACTACATTACAACAGCAAGGGCATGATATAGAATCGCATACAATGACTCATACAAACCTTGATCACAAATCTCTGCAAAATTTAGAATATGAAATTGGTGGATCAAAGGAATGTCTCCTAAACCATGACATTAACTCTACTATTTTTGCATATCCTGCAAGCACGGGTCACGCTAATGCTACAGTTGTTAAGATTGTTGCTCAATATTACAACCTTGCAAGAACAGGCGATGCTCCGTTAGCATTTTTACATTGCAATGGTTATAAAAAAGAGAATAATTGCTTACCTTTTAATAAAGTCGGTCACCTAACATATGAAAATAAATACGATATCAAAAACTGGAGCGACCGTCCTAAAATAGGAGGAACAAATACTGATGAACCTCTTTCTTCAATAACTTCCAATCCTACTACTATTCCTTCTGAAAATATTTTCTTTAATAACCAACAAATGTATAATCAATTTGTCAATGAAGTAAATTTGCAATCCTTATACAATAAAAATGGATGCATACAAGCAATCCCTATCGTAGTATACCATGATTTTATAGCAGATAAGAATCATAAATATTCTCCAAATCAATCATTTACAGATATTGGACTTTTTTCAGAGGAGATGAAATATTTGCATGATAATGGATTTTTGGTTTTAAAGATGTCTAATATAGGATTTAATCCAATTACCAATTATCTATACCTAAAGGGCCCTATTACTGTATATTCAAAGGGTGCTGATACTCCACATATTCTCTTGAGGAATTGCTAATGATCTATTATTATTTTTATTGAGTCAAAGACAAAGATTTAGAACAACAGTAAAAATAACTCTTGTTTTAATAATGACCAAAAAGGTGCGTCAATTCCGCCATGACTTTTCTGTCATTACTGCTTATTATGCATTATAAATCAAAGGTATACGTTGCTATGTTATATTTTATTCTCTGTATGTCTATTAGAGAATAATATAACCATCCTAATTATTATCATTGATATGAATACCAAGTTATTGTTGTTCTAATGGGATAAAGGTAATCAAGTATTAGCAAGTATTAACTGTGGACAGAATTCTATTACTATAAATTTGATGATTCGATTCTCATCGATATAAAAATAAATAGGATGAGATTAAAATAAAATTATCTCATTTACCCTTATGTATTATTTGTTGCAATGTAGATAAACTATAAGTTTTTCATTTAAAATAATCAAGTATATAAAACGATATAATAACTCAGTTACTTGGAATAATAACGCAATTGCTACTGTTGTTATATAATTAAAATAACATATTAAATTCGATGTTAAACATAACAAAAATAAATAAAAGACATATCTTCATTGCTGGAATTGCATTGGTCATAACTTTTGTTCTCTCCATGGGACCGATACTGGATAATTATAACGCATTGGCAAAAAGTTCTTCCAACAAAGACTATATAAGATTTTTAGATTGTATGCTAGATCAGCAAATCTCTGGTAATAACCACTTCAATCACGGTTTCTTTAGCTTAGATAAACATGATGTAGTAAGATGCTTTGAAAATAATAGATAATTATAACAACAACTAAATTTTACTTATGCATGTAAAACACCATTCTTTTAATCTTTTTTCTACAATCAAGTTTAGCATATAGAGAATATAATAATTGAAATTGGTCTTATTGAACAATGCAGTTTATCCTTTTTTTAATCGAGGTTTAGAATTTACTATTTGTAAAATCTGAATATCTGCAAATCTTTATTATCCTCCATATGGACAATCCATAGACAATCTACATAAATTTTGGAATATGATATATCTAGATGCTCTCCAACAAAAGATATAAAAAGTTAATTTATATATTTATTTTTATACTTTCTTTTGTATTAAATTATATAATAAAAAATTGACAATTCCATATAATGACAAATTTCTATCATTACTTTGTCTTTGTATTGTTGCCTTTTTTCTATTGATTTAACTAGGCTGAATCTCCCTTATACTAAAGTTTTTGACATCCATATCATCTATGTTATCCCATCTGAATATAGCTATTGGACCTCCCCATGTTATAACCTGTGTGTCTGAACCTCCACAATTAGGAGTGCCTCCTCCCCAATGACCATCATCAACAAAAGACAAAACTTTATGCCAGTTATTATCTGCATTATCATCAATATATTGCTCTAACTTTACTGAATTGTTATTAAGATTATAAAATACCGCCTTTATTCCAATCCACCTTCCTAAAAGAGGTTCTTTTATAGCGTTTGATCTTTGTTTATCTTCTGTTGTATATCCTTGAGTATGCTCTAAATCTTTTTCAAACTTTACTCTTCCTGTTTCATAGGTATTTGAATGATAGGTTGTAGATTCACATTGTTTGGACAATCCATTGATTGTGGTAATATCATTAGTATTCTTTCCACCTCTTGCTACAAGCTCAATATGAGCAGCACCATTTTTTTCAGACTTAGTAAAGCTGTTTATTTTAAAATACCCTGTCATTTCAACGTTTTTCCAATCGTTTGGAGATTGCATATACCCTTTTTTAGCAAGTTCTGTTTGATTGAGTGTTGTTATCAATTGTGGTTTGTAACCTGAAGATGTAAATACATTGTAGCGAACCTCTGTATTTTGTATTTTCCAACTGTTATCTCCATCAATATTATAATTTCTAATTAGAGTTGTTTGAGGATCAGTCCTCGGATCATGATTTGGGTCATCCATATTAATATACCATTGCTCTTCACCAGGTTTAGATCGATATATTTCTTTTATTCCAAATTTATCTGCCTTTATATCATGGTTGTTTATATTGATGGCGGGTAAAGGTTTCTTTAAGAAATAGTAATAAACAATAAAAGATAAAGATAAAATGATTATTATAGTTATTGTTATTGCAATGATTGATATAAGTTTAACCTTTTTCACCTAACCCTACTAGAACTTATTATTTTTCTTTAATATATACAAAATGAGAAATTAGAATACAAGCTACTACTCACCTAATAGTTTCTCTCTTATATATGATTTCATTCCTTCAGAGGCAAAAATATTCATACAGATAAAATAAACAAGAGAGTAACAAGTAAGCATCTCTTTGTCTGTAACCTTTTCAATGAAGAACTTTTATATCATACGCAGGATGCAATTCAGTGATTCCACCAGGCATTTCTGGCATTTCAACTAGGTATCGTCCAGTAACCATAACATGGTCTCCTATTTTAGGTAAAACATGCTTAAAGTTTGGATCTTTATATCCATTGCATGCTCCCACATTTTCTGGCGATATACTTGTAACAGGACCTTGGCATACAACTTCAACATGTAAAGCAGGCACTCCATATTTTATAGAAAATGCTTGACCATAATTTCCTGGTCCCAACATATCTTTGTAAGGTGAATCTAATACAACATTGAAATTGGCATCACCGTCATCATTGAAATAATGAATCCATGAAACTTTTCCTGTCACAGTTACACATGGTTTTACTATCGTGAATCTTGATTCTTTTTGTGGTTTGATAAAATTGGTTAATTCAGGCATACATGGAGTTCCAAGTTTTGCTTGAGTGTTAGAAGCATTGATAGAAGTTGAATAAAGGTGATGTGCAATGGCTAGTGCTTCGGGAGAATCATTTTTTACAGAAGCAAAATTCGAAGATTTTGTTCCTATAGCAGATTCTTCCTCTGAACCTGAAACTTGCAAGTCTTGGGACTTTTCTATATTTGTGCCATCATTATGATGGAGAGACGATGATAATGTCTTTCCCTTAGAGGGAGATATGGCATTAGTAACTATAGCATTATTTATGTTGTTAGCAAGAAATAAAATAGATATTAATGACAATATTGCAAAAGAAATAATTGCAGTAACAAGAGTAACTTTACTTTCTTTTTTTTCAATATGGATTTTTTCCCCCAAGTTGTATTCACTATATCTTAAAATATGAATATTCTAATCATTATAAAAACAATAGAAGAACTATATTACTTTATACTTTATAAATAAAGTATATGTATTTTAATCATTATAAAAAATAGGGTAACTTAAAAAACTTAATTTGTATGTGTCTATTCTTGCTATTATTTTTTTTGTCTATATCTTTATTATCAATACAATCAAGCAGATATCATTGGACTGCTGTATCTAGTAAGTAATCATACTCTCACATTTAGAAGAGGCTAGAAAATCCACAACAGCAAAAACATCACAACAATAAATATACAACAAACAAAAAAAAACAAATACATTTTTTCTTTTTTAAATTTTTTAAATAATAGAAAAAGCTATAATAAATAAAAGTTCGAGTTATAATAGAAACTATCACATCTAACCAAATCTTCAACATCTATTTACACATAAAATCTAAAAGTGTTACATCTCTTGTCTTCTTAATTTGACCTACATTCAACATATCAATTCGCTTTTGTTGTAGCAACATTGATAGCAGAAAAAAAGATAGTCAATTGGTGATTGAAAATCTTGTCTGTTTATTACTTTGATAACATCTTCATTATAACTACATAAATCCAGTATCATTTTCAATAAAATCAATCTGTCGTCTTTATGAAGAGAATACAGAAATCCATGCCACTTTTTACTATACCTGTAAAATAGAATTTTACCTTCGTATTTGGTTTCAAGTAATGATACCAGATCATCTTTTAATGAACTCTCATCAAAGGTGATATCTTCTTTTGTTAATTGCAGTAGCTGTTTATAGTTATGGGATATTTCATCCATGAAAACAGACTCCAGTTGGACAGGATTTGATGCGTTTCCCAAGTAGGATGTATAAAATCTAACATTTTCAAAAATCTCAATTCTTGTTTGTCCATTTTTGACAGTAGCTGCTTCTTAAATAAAGACCTATGGATATTTTCTATTTCAAGTAGCTGTCTGAATGAGGTATTTGATCTACCCACTCGAAGCTAGGAACAATACCTAGCTAAAAACTTTACGTAGTGTATTATTGTATATCATATAAAAAATTCTATATCCTAGAATAGAAAGCAAATAATGTGGTCTGGCGGTTGCTAGGGACAGTCAAAATGTAGCCGACTGGAAGAGGGGTAAACACCTTTTCAGATGCTTCTAAATTCTATGACAGATAGGGCAGTTTGTTTTACATCAATTCCTGTGAGCCATTATAAATGAATGGACGATTATTACCTGTAGCATTAAGGTTTTGTATCCTATTGACATTACATCGAATTACAATATAAAGAATTTAAGGAGTTCCATTTGAATATCCTATAATAAAGATAAAGAGTTTGTAAATAATATAGATTTTCAATATTATCGAGGATATTAAAAAGCATATCTGCTACTAATATCAAAAAAAATAATTAAAAAAGATTAGGGGAAGTTAGGAAAATTTGGGAACAAATCGTTACCGCCATTGTCATTATTGCCGTTGTCATTTGGATTTTGTTGTTGTTGTGAAGGTGGTAGTAGTTGGTCAAATGGATAATTTGATTGAAAATTATTATCTGTTGCAGTTGCAGCAGGTCTTTTTGTAAGAGTAGCTTTTATGTCAATAGTCTGTCCATCTCTATACGTAGTTAAATTCACATTGTCGCCCACTTTTTTTTGCCCATCTATATATGAAATAAGATCATCCATTCTTTTAACAGTTTCACCATCGATTGAAGTTATTATGTCCCCTCCTGCCAATATTTGATTTCCATTTGCATCCTCCTGTACAGAACTTCCTTGTATGCCCGCTTTGGCTGCCGGTCCCCCAGATATTGTTGAAGATATTAAAACTCCTTTAAAGTTTTTTGACAAGCCCATTGCTTGAGCTATTTGCGGAGTCAAACTACTGCCAGCAATTCCAAGCCAAGGATGTTCATAGGTGCCTGCTTTAATTAAAACAGGAACTTCTTTTACTATGGTATTTGAAGGAATGGCAAAGCCTATTCCTGAGAATGCACCATTACCTGAAAATATCGCAGTATTCATTCCTACCAGTTGTCCTTGCATATCCATTAAGGGACCGCCAGAATTTCCTGGGTTTATTGGAGCGTCTATTTGTATTGTATTGGGTATGGAATATTGATTACTTGGATCAGACAATAATCGGCCTGTTTGACTAATTATTCCTGTTGTCATTGTGTCTGCTAATCCATAAGGATTACCAACTGCACTTATCTGCTGTCCTACCTGAAGATTAGAAGAGTTTCCTATAGTAAGTGGAATAATATTTTCCTGAGAAAAATCATCAGTTATTTGTAAAACTGCTATATCATTATCACGATCCAATCCAACCACTTTTGCTGTATATGTATTTCCATCAACAAATGTTACATCTACTGCAGGTACGCCTTCAACAACATGACTGTTGGTAATTATGTGGCCTTGTTTATCAAAAACAAATCCAGATCCTAATCTTTCAGATTGACTTTGTACAGGATTCCCATTGATAATTATCATTGTGTTTGGATTTGAAACCGTGCTTGTGATCTGAACCACAGAATTTTCAGCCTTTTTAAAAATTGTTGATAGTGTGGTTTGGTTGTTTTGAGATAGTGATGATGATGATGATGGTTGTTGTTTATTATTTTGTATAAAGTTTTGTTTTTGTTGCTGTTGTTGAGATAGAGAAGAAGAAGGTATAATAGCTGAAGACTGTTGGCCTGATGCTATTGATATATTTTTTATTTGAAACATACCAAAAGAAGAAATCAGTATAATAACTGATAATAGAACTATTATATTTATAGATAATATACTATTTTTTGTCATTATATTTTTGAAATCCATTATTATTTTTCAAAGGATATGGCTTTTTAAAGGATAATGTAACTATGTTACTCCTCAATTGGAGATTCTTGATTATATATAAAATTGTCTTATGAAATAGATATTTTAGAACATGAATAAAGCATACACTATCACTTTTCAAAATGTGTGTCTCTTTTCAGGTAGATACACATTCAAATAATTTAGAAGGGTATACCTTTTCAATTGTAATCCTTTGATTAAAATAAAAATTGCAAAATATCATTGCAAATCTGAAAAATTATGACAGATATCTAATTATGCAAGAGATCTATTGTCTATCAACTTTTAGAAAAGATAATGGAAGATAGCATTATCAGCAACTATATCCTCTGTAGAGCATACAACTCAAATCATAGAAAACGAGATAATCAAACTAGGATCTATTTCTCATATGTCATATAAAAGAAAAAGAGGCTACCCGAAAAAAGAGAATACCTATCAGCAGAAATACTATTCTACAAAGAATAAACAACGGGTTGTAGAGATGGAAGATAAACTCTTGATGGCACAACAGATTCAGGAAATTATTTATTCTATGTGAAAGAAAGATTGAGAACTACCTTTGATTAGTGCATCTATCGTGCACAGTATCATTATCTATATAGAAAGATAATTTTGGGATAGGTTCTAAATTACCCTAGAAAATAATAATTAATGATTAGGAACTTTTCAAAAGATCTTTTCAATATTATCCTTTTTGAATTCAGTGACTTGCACTTCTAGTAACAAAAACTTTATTGTGATTATCGATAGATGTGGTCAAATTTTTTGGATTTGTTGTAGATCGCGAATAATCAATTATTGTTACATTATAATTCTTATTGTGATTATCCCATGCAATATAAACAATTTGAGATTGTTTTGAGTAATAAATCTCATTAATTCTTTTAGATAGATAATCGTTTTTGGACATGATATTTCTTAAATCTCTATCAACAACTAGAATAGTTTTATTACCGATGCTATTTACATTGTAATAGGGTTCATAATTATAATCCAATTTGAACAAATATTTTGCAATCCACAAGTAAAACGGATCTGCAATAACTGTAACTTTAGCATTAGAATTTGTTTTGTTGTTGTTTTTAATATTTGACAAATAACTATACAGATGTGCTGCAGCTTTAAAATGTGCAGAATTAATATCTCTTGTTATTGTGGGAATGGTTTTTGCAAGGTCTATGTATCCTAATATTAACAACATGGTAAAAGTAGAAATAAAAATTTTAACAATTCTTTTTTTATCGTCAAATACCTTCAGTATCTTCTCTAACATAGCTCCTATAGCGATTGAAAATGCGGGTATCAAAGGGATCCAATGATAAAAAGATACCCATACTATAATATAGAAAAAGAGAAAAAAAGGCATTATCCAAAGTAGAACTACAAGATCTCTTTTTATAATCGCCATTATTAATCCAGCTATACCTAATATCAAAAACATTGAATCTTCTTTGAATAATATTGTTTGAACTGAATTAATTAGCGGTTGACTTTCTCTATGAGTTTGATAATATACGCCTTTCATCCAATAATTAAATTGACCATTTATTATAGAATAAGCTGGCCATATCATTGGAATTAATATAATTGGTATTAGCCATAGACCAATTCTCTTAAGTGAAATATCAGTGTCTTTGAATATTAAAAATCCTGTTAGAGGAATTATGACAAATGCAGGTATTTTAGTAAAGATGGCCAATCCTAATGATAGGCCTGATAATAAAAATAATAAAATTCCAATATTATCTTTATTTCTTTTTAAACGGTTATTGGAAATAATAGCTAGTAATATAGACAAAAGTAAAAATGGTAATAATATGGAATCTAATAATATCCATCGCAAAAGCCAACTTAAAGGAGTTATTCCAAATATGATGGATGAAATTAAAGCAGCTCTTTTATTATATAGTCGTTCTGATATTTGGAACACAAGGAAAGTATCAATTATTGCAATTAATCCCATTATTATTCGAGGGGTGAGATACAACATCTCAATTGAAATGGTGTTACCAACTTGTGGATTTATGGTGTGAGGATAACCAATTAATGAAAATATCTCTGCTAAAAAAAATTGTCCAAAATATGGATGATCATAAAAGGTAGGATCCTCTTGTGGTCCCAATCCATTCATTAAATGCATTGATCTACCTAGGTATATGCCTTCATCATAATAAAGACCTGGCCAGCCTATTGGATTAAATAAATGAGTAAATGAGCTTAAAATTAGTGATACTAACAAAAAGAAATATTTGTTATTATTATCTATAATTTTATGAATATTTATCATGATTTTGGTTGCGCTTTTCTATTACATCTACAATATAAACGTTATAAAGAGATTTGAGATATTGCGAATATACTCTGTTAATTAACATCATAAAACATTTTGACCCTTTTATCATAGACAAATGATATCTCTTTAATTGTTTATATATAAAAAAGATGAGAATACTTAAACCGTTTCATCCTTTTTAAGTTTTAATATTACTTTATCAATAATAAATATTACAGTTTTAGATGCTTGTTGTTTTGCTTATAAAGAACAATATATCGATATTGTATAATCCTGATGTCTTTGTCTGATGATAAATACCCAGAATCGAGCAAAACCGAGGTGCTACATGGTAATGATGTCATTATCAAAAAGACACTTGAGACCTTTTCATGGATGAAGGCAAGCATGGAAGGTTCTATTGATAAAGACGGTCCATTTCTCAATGTATCTCATGAACCTATATGGAATGGTTATATAAAACTTAAAAAAAGGGGTATTAAATTAAGATGTGTAACAGAAGTTACAATAAACAATATCCAATACTGTAAAAAGCTTATGGAAGTTGCTGAGATTCGTCATTTAGAAGGAATTAGAACCAACTTTGCCATAGCTGATAGAAAAGAGGTAATGCTCTATGGTGTTTCACAAGAAAAAGATCCTTTATCTCAAGCTATTGTAACTAGCGTAAAGGGACTTGTAGATGCTCAGCAGTATATGTTTGAAAATCTATGGAATAAAGCAATTCCCGCTGAACACAAAATTAAAGAAATAGAAGAAGGCATCAAACTTGATGTAATAGAAACTATTACAGATCCTGCTAAAATACAAACTCTATATCTGAATATTTTAAGATCTGCCACTACAGAGATAATGCTAATTATCCCTACCGCTAATGCAATAAGTCACCAAGCGGGTATTGGAGTATTTAATTTATTAAAAGAAAAGATTGAAGAGTATGATGCCAATAAGAATGTAAGCATTAGACTTTTATCTTCACAAATAAATAACTATTATTATAACCTAAGACAACAGCAACATCAAAAAGAACAAAATACATTATTGTCTTTTTCTCTTTCTTCTCTTCCTATTGAATTGAGAAATATAGAGGCGGATTTAACAACAAAATCTATCATTATTATAATAGATAAAAAAGAATCTTTGGTTATAGAAATAAAGGATGACACAAAAGATAACTTTGTTGATTCTGTAGGATTTGCAACCTACTCTAACAGCAGAGCAACGGTATTATCCTATATATCTATTTTTGAGAGTTTTTGGAAGCAATCAGAACTAGTAAAAAAATTAAAAGAATCAGAGGAACTTCAGAAAGATTTTGTTCATATTGCTGCTCATGAGCTTAAAAATCCAATACAACCAATACTAGGATTATCTTCTCTTTTGATGAAAAATATACCTGATAGAAAGGAGGATCTCATTAATATTATAAAAATTATTAATAGGAATGCAAAAAAATTGATTCAATTAACAAGCGATATTCTAGATGTTACAAAAATAGAAACTAATAACTTGAAGTTAAACATGGAAGTGTTTAATTTAGATGATCTAATATCTGATATAGTTGAAGATTATAATAATCAGGCCGATAAAGACGCGTTAAAATTAAAATATGAATTTCTTTATTGTAAAATAATTGATGATGATAATAATATTGAGCCTAAAATAAAGGAAGAGCCCACTAAAAGGGGAACAAAAGGTTCGATATATATTCTTGCAGACAAAACTCGGATAACTCAAGTATTATTTAATTTGATAAATAATGCTATCAAGTTTACAACAAAAGGTATCGTAAAAATTACTGTTGAATTAAAATATGATGATGGAAAAAAAGTGCATATCAGTATTAAAGATACTGGTAGTGGTATAGACCCATCTATAATTCCACATCTATTTTCAAAATTCACTACTAAATCAAAAGGAGGAACGGGTTTAGGACTACATATCAAAAAACATTATTGCAGCTCATGGTGGAAAGATTTGGGCCGAGAACAATACAAATGGAAAAGGTGCAACATTTTCATTTAGTCTTCCACTAACAATACCATAATAATCTATATAAAATAGAATTAAAAATCAGTTCATGTAATTAATGGTTTTAAACTAATGGGGCTCATGATGGTATCGATCTAATAATTGGATTCACTTTTTATATAATATATTGATAATTAAAGATTTACAATCAATAGATATATTTTTTAATCTCTCTTACTAAGATTTTTCAAAGAATATTTTAGTATTGTTTTGTTATTTGGAATAAACTAATCTCTAAAACAAGGAATCACATGTCATTATTTATATGCTGAGATAATTAGGCAATGATGCCAACAGATAATACTAGTGATGAAGAAAAAATAAAAATGACTTTTATCATATGAAAAGATCATAGATATTAAATTTAGTCAATGATTTTATTTCTTTGTCAATTGTTCAGAGTATTAGTATCGTCATCAATAAATAATGCAAGAATATTGTAAAACAAATGATAGATCAAAAAGTTGCCATCGTAATAGGCAGAAGTTCGGGTATTGAAAGGGCAACTGCAGTTGCTCTTGCAAAACAAGAGTTAAGGTTACGGTAGCAGCCCTTCGTGATAAAGAAGGAGAGGAAACCGTGCGTCTTGCCAAAGAAGCGGGCAGCGAAGGTATCTTTGTAAAGACCGATGTAACAGACGAAGATGATATCAAAATGCTTGTAGAGAAGACCTTCAAGAATTACGATAGGCTTGATTATGCATTTAATAATGCTGTGCTATGCCCGAAACAACTACATCATTAATAGAACAGACATCAAATGACTTTGATCAGGTCATGAATGTAAATGTCAAAGGTGTATGGTTGTATATGAAATATGAAATTCCTCAGATGAATAAAATAGGAAGTGGAGTAATAGTAAAAATGTCTCCTGAAGCGGGTGAAATAGGAATTCCCTAACAATCAATTTATAGCGCGAGCAAACATGCTGTGCTTGGAATGACCAAATCAGCTGTATTAGAATATATCAAATATGGAATTAGAATAAATGCTATTGCTCCAGGCGTAGTTGAAACTGAAATGCTTGAACGAGTAACTGAAGACAACAAGCAACTTATAGAAGGCCTCAAATCAAGGACGTATGGTAGGCACACAGGAGATTGCTAATGCAGTAGTTTGACTATTGTCTGACAAAGTATCTTTTGTCTTAGGTCATACGTTATTAGTTGATGGGGGAATGGTTAGTCGATGAAGAATTTCAAATGGATAAAATATCGATAGAAAATCCAGCAACATATATAAATAATGTTGCATTAAAATAAATCTGACAATTTATTATAGATTTCCAATCTAACTACAGCTTTGTCGAGCAGCATATTTAATTAGAGTAAATTTGCCATTAGGCTTGATTTATTAGCATACTCTTTATCTTCTTGAGTTAGGCTTTTGATGACAGTTCCAAAGCACCAAAAAGAGATAATATTTTGTTTATTTTTAGGCTTAGGCATTACAATTGCCTATTATTTTAATTTTACAACTTGCACTTATATAATTGCATACAATAAAAATTCATTATATAATTTATTTTATTGCAAAAGATTCCTGATCGATAAATAAATGTTTAGTTCTTATTGCTTAATGAAATCAAAAAACATATTTTTGCTAGCAAATATAGCAGTGTTAACTTCTATCCTTTTAACTATGTCGACTATCGATATGACCAATAAAAGTTACAATGCATTTGCTCAATCTCAAAATGCCACTCAATCTCAAAATGGAACCACTAGTAAGATAGTCATATTTGCAAATATGACAAATAATGGTAGTCCAGGCATGATGTCTAATTCAAATGCAACAGGAAATGCAACTTTTACCCTTATGGGTGATGGAAAGGCTATGTTATATAAAATTAGTGGAACTGGTATACAAGGAAATATTTCCCAAGTAGATATATCATCTAGCACTGGAGGTCGTTATACAACTTTGGCCCTACTTCACTATGCTCCTACTCAAGACTTGATTACAAAACATACAGGATCTGCAACAGGCAATCTTACAACTGATGACTTTATGGGACCTCTTAAAGGAAAACAAATGCGAGATTTTGTTAAAATGATTCAGGATGGAAATGTGTATATCAGAGTACAAACTGTTACTCTTCCATTATTTGGAGAGATTGGAGGCAAATTACAACTGAAATAAAATAGTAAAATAGCAAGAATATAAAAACATTAAAAACAAAAAATATCATTTTTTTTATCTAGGGCAAGATGGGCTCTCTATTCACTTGATCAATTTTAATTTATTGATATGGGAATCTGTAAATAAATTTGGCCAATTTATTACCTATAAAAAGAAAGTTGTCAATAATATAGACAAGTTCCAGTTTTAGATTCAAATTGTGTTTTATCTTCTCCGTATTTCTCTTTTAAACGAGTATGTTTTATTTTCAAGAGTTATTATATGAGAACATACATCCAAATCCCATAACAATATTAAATCTGCTTTATTTCTTTTATAATGCTCTTATTTTACAATAAATAATAACTCATTTTTTCCAAATTTCTGTTTTAGAATATGGACCTGATATTTTGGTCTTCTCTGGTTTTAAGGATTCCAGAAACGAGGAGTATTCTGCAAATCCATTGAGATTTCCTACACTTTTTCCATTTCTATTCCATAGCCATCTGTAAAAATGCTTTATACTGTGAAGATAATCATTATAAGTTGTTATCCATTTTTGTTCTGGCTCGTTCTTTGTACTTAATTTTAGTTTGAAGGAATAATAAAACATCTTCTTTTTTATTGATATCATTTAGGGAAGCCTGACCAATATAATTTGAAAAAGATAATATTGTCTTTAAATTATTGTTTTGATGTCTCTCTAAAGCACAATTTTCTTCAGAAAAAGTCCAATTTTTAGGATATAGAATTTTTATATTCTATTTATTATTTTGGTATAAGAGAAAATCTGATTTATTTGTCAAGTTATTGAGGCCTTTAATATTGTCAAAAGACATTTAGATATTTTTATATTTATATCTCAAAGGTATTGCTACATTTGCTAGTGTATAATGTTATGAATCTTGATAAAATAGAATATGGAGAATAGAATAATTAAAAATACAATTTAAAACATGGGCAAATATGTTCTGTTTATATTTTAAAAAGGCAGATTAATTTCTTTTTAAATGATAATTAAATGCTCTTTGATGTATTTGTTTGTCTATAGGATTTTCCCAAATTGAATCTCTTTGTCCATCGATACATAAAGACAAGGAAAACCGGTGATGTTAAAGTCAAAAAAACAGGATAAAAAATCGATGGATTATTTTGAGTAATTACATGTGCAACTAACATCATTGATATATATGTTGGTATTCCTATAACTAAAGATTTTTGGAAATGATAAATCCTTGTAAATGCTGCAAAGTTAACAAAAGGAATAATTGACAGCATTAATTGAGTTATCAACTTTACGTTTTTATCAATATTATCTCCATAAGGTATTTGGCCATTTTTAATTTGCTCATTCCATTTTATACTCCACCTTCTAGCAAAAAATACAAGTGCTCCTCCAGATAACATCAAAAACAAATTAAATCTGTCTTCATATCTTAAAGGAAAAAAATGATATCCTGGCATTATAGTAATTAACACGATTATTCCAATTAGTATCGGCAGTATAGAACATATGGCCATTTCCAATCGCTGTACTCTGAAAAAAGCCCAAAAATTTATCAAAGGGATAAGTGAAAATAACATTTGCCACCAAACGCTTACCGTATAATTTGAATAACCTTTTTGTTTGCCATCATTATTAAAATTGTAATAAGTATTATTATTGTAGTAGTAAGAATAGGATTTGTTGAAGTTCTGGTCTTTTACATTGTCTGAACCTGTTGAATATTTTTCATATGCGTCTTTAATTGAATATTTGACTGCATATTTGCCATTATCATAGTCAAATCTTTTTTGCTCGTCTGATAGAATTTCATAGGCTTCATTGATTTTTTTCATCATATCTGCAGCACTAAGGGAGTTATTTCTGTCTGGATGGTATTTTAATGCAAGATTCCTATATGCCATTCTTATTTGAACATAGGTTGAATTAGTAGATACTCCAAGGATAGAATAGTAACCCTTTGGATCCATCATCTACAAAAGATTGAAAAATAATTTAATTGTTTAATTAGATTATGTTTTTATTGGCATTTTAAAAGCAAACTAAATCATTTGTAATCCATGGAAATCAAGCCATAATGGTTTCCATGAAATCAAACATGTAATTACATTTACTGCTACTAGATAAAGATATTTTAATGCGAGTATTCTTATCTTTTTGGATTAATTTATTCCTATTTTGGTGTCGGTGATATAAATTTCATCATAGCTTTCATAATCAATTAATCCCTCTTCTTTTAAATCAAATACTAAATATGATATGTATGCCTTCTTAGTATACTCGTAAATCTATTTCTTTAAGAATTTTAATTGTTTTCAAACCTTCTTTGACATTATCATTTGTTAGTTTATAAAGATCATAAAGGGATTTTGTCTTTAAAATCTTTTAACTTTTATTTTTTAAAAATATTATAGTTTTAGATTATTATCATTTCTGACCAATAAGACCAAGCCATCAAATTCATTTTGTTTATCTCGAACATCAATGTAGTAATTTAAATCAACCATAAATTCTTGAAAGATATGCATAATATATTATTAGATAAGAAATAAAACCGCTCTGCTACTATTACAGCATATTTTTTCATGTATTGTAGTAAATGTATAGTCATAATACTATAGGCTCATTTAAGAAATAAGCTTTAATTGACCATATTAAACAGGCAACGAAACACCACTTGCTTTTGATTGCTGCATTATCTGATTTACTTCTTCTGCTGTAACATGGCCAATTATTGATGAAGAATCTTTATTTTGCTTTATCATGACATTTACAATTTGTGATATAAGTTCTGAATCATAAAATGAATATGAACTAGAAAGAACTTCAGATATCTTTGAAATATCCATATCTGAAGTTATTTTTCCTTGTATTATTGACTCACCAAATTTTTGAACTGTTTCATAAACTCCTATATTGTATGCTATAAATGCAATTTTTTCAGGAGATATAATATTGTAATCAAAATCATTCATATTAAAAATAAGATATTTAATATATAATATCTCTATTTCCTTGTTACTCTCGGACCCAGTCATAAACACATTCACTCTCTCACTCTCTCACTCATCTTAACCTAATACCATCAACTCTCCATCCATTCAACATATTCTAAATTTTGTAATACTCTTTCTCTATCATTTTTTTTCTTTATTCT
>Ga0134127_10000876_pt1 | contig 24101 bp, 20 predicted proteins | sample KB31753_FD_96459 | JGI IMG/M metagenome (GOLD analysis project Ga0134127, IMG submission 96459) | Terrestrial soil microbial communities with excess Nitrogen fertilizer from Kellogg Biological Station, Michigan, USA - KB3-175-3 | ecosystem: Environmental > Terrestrial > Soil > Unclassified ... | reverse complement strand
CACGAGAGCTCTTTTGGCCGGCTTGGACCACAAAAGGATGCCTGCCCTGATTTCCAATGACTTGCGAGTTTCCAAGATGGGAGGTTACTGGGCAGGGAGCGCGACGGACGTCCAAACCATGACGAAAGCATTCTACGCGCTTGGCTGCGAGTCCGCTCGATGGCGCAAACGTACCGTGCGCGGCTGAACGCTGACCCATTGTAGCCGGGTGCATCGCGACTCCCTCTCCCCTCAAAGGGGAGAGGGCCGGGGTGAGGGGTGAGACCGTGGGCCAGCTGTCCCCTTCAAGAAAGATGCGCCCACAGGCGACTCGCCTGTTCCGTCGGGCGACCCGCCCGACGGAACGGAGAGGTGCACCGTCCGCGCTGAGATCGCCTTGGTGCACGCGTGCGTCCTTCCCATTCCGCTCGGCGGGTCGCCGAGCGGGGCGGGCGGGTGCCCGCACCACCCCTGTAGCGGGACGCCACACGAGTTGCGAGATGCGTCCGCCCAGGATGTGCGGCGGCACAGACATTGCCTCGCGGCCCATTCACGGCTAAGGTTGGACAGGATCGAGCTTATGGCTGAGCCTGTTTACATCCTGGGCGCCGGGCGCACCGACTTCAGGCGGAACTTCCGCAAGGAAGGCAAATCCCTCCGGCACATCATTCTCGAAGCCGCGCGATTGGCCCTCGACGATGCGCGTCTCCAGCCCGGAGACATCCAGGCGGGCATCGTGGGAAGCTTCGCCAGTGGCCTTTTCACCCGACAGCTGCACCTGGGCGCGTTTCTCACCGAACTGGACCCCGCGCTGCGCGGCTTGCCGACAATGCACGTCGAGGCGGCTTGCGCATCGGGCGGCGTGGCCGTTCTGACTGCCGCCAAACTCATCACGGGCGGGATACACGACGCCGTGCTCGTGGTGGGCGCCGAGCAGCAGAAAACCATGACGCCGGCTGAAGGCGCGGACGTGCTGGCGGCCGCGGCGGATTACCATGCCGAAAAGCCGTTGTGTGGAGAGTTCATGTTCCCGAAGCTCTTCGCCCGAATCGCGGCGGCCTACCGTAAACGATACGGTCTGGCAGAGGAGCAACTGGCTCGCGTGGCAGTGAAGAATCATGCGCACGCCCGGCTCAATCCCCTGGCTCAGATGCGCGACTCGACCTTGACGTTGAAGCAAGCGACCAATGAGTCGCAGGATAATCAGCGGATTGCCCCGCCGCTCAAGATCAGCGATTGCTCCCAAATCACGGACGGCGGCGCGGCGGTCGTACTTTGCTCGGGCCATTTCCTGAAGCGACTATCGCGACCGGCCTCCACCCGTTTGCTCGGCTATGGTCATACGACGGACTGCCTGCCCCTGGACCAGAAGGACGTGCCTGATTTCGCCATCGCGCGCCGGGCTGCCGAACAGGCCTACCGTCAGGCGGGTCTAATGCCGCGCGACATTCAGGGGGCCGAAGTGCACGACTGTTTTTCCATTTCCGAGATTGTGGCCTATGAGGTCCTTGGGTTCGCATCCCCAGGCGAAGGAACGAAACTGTTGGAGTGCGGGGCCACGGCGCTGCCCGCTGCGCAAGCACAAATGGAAATCCGCGCTCCCAGCTCCGACTTTCCAGCCCTTCCGATCAATCCGGGCGGCGGGCTCATGGGCGACGGTCATCCCGTGGGGGCCAGCGGCGTGCGCCAGGTGGTGGAGGCCCATCAACAGTTGTCCGGCACGGCGGGCACGCGTCAGGTCCCGGGGGCACGTCGATTTCTCACGTTTAACATGGGCGGCAGCGTCACGACGAACGTCGTGATGATTTGGGGGAGGGATTCGTAAGACGTGAAAGCGTTGAAACGTGAAACGTGAAAACGTAACACGTAAACGTAGAGGGCAGGGCGAGGGATGCCACTTCAGCTCTTACGTTTACGCCGCAAAGCTACTTATTGAATCGAAAGTGGGCCAAATCGTAGTCCTGCACGACATACGTCTTCGTCTCCAACCTTAGCTTGCCTGCCCGTTTGGCTTCCGTTTCGCCGCCGGCCTGAATGAAATCATCGAAGCCGATAATTTCCGCCCGGATGAAGCCTTTTTGCAGGTCGGTGTGAATGGACCCTGCGGCCTCCCACGCCGTGGCGCCCTTGCGAACCGGCCAGGCCCGGTTTTCCTTGCCGCCCACGGTCAGGAAGGAAATGTAGCCGCTCTCGCGCAAGGCACGAACGAACAGCGCATCGGACGCTTCCAGTTCCTCGGGCGTCGCCACGATGATGGGCTTGTTCGTGAAAAAGCTGTGGGCCGCGATGGCTTGCAAGTCGGCCGCGCTCAGTCCGGCCGTGAACAGGCCGCGTTCACTTTCCAAGGCCACCTGGATCTTCAGCAACGCAGCCCGCTCCGCTTCAGGTGGATTGCGCCCCAGCCGCGTCTCCACCATCTCGAGGTCTTTGAGCATCAGGTCGGGCAGGCCGTCGCGCGTCGTGAGGATGGCATCGGCCTCCAATGCGTCCTTCTCCTCCACCGCGTCCAGCTGGGCATAAGCTTTCTTGTCCGCCTCGACCAATTCGTGGGCCTGGTCGAGCCGGGGGTCCTTGATGTTGTGCTTGCCGAGCGGAATATTCTGAATGCTGAATAAAGCCAGTTTCATTGTCGATTGGGTCTTGTGCCGTCAGGCGTGGCTGCCGGCGCAAGGGATTGCTCCGTTTGTTGGACCAGCTTGTCAAGGAACTCCGTCCCATTCGGTCGCACTCCGTGACCTGTAAAAACCAGGTCGGGGCGCCAGGGAAGCAATTGGCTGCGGAGGATCTGAACCACACGGCGCGCTTTCCCGGTGTCGCCCCAGCAACGATGAAGGATGTCCTGGTTTTCGAAGCCGAGGTCGCCCGTAAAGGCGATGCGCTTGCCGCCCAATTCGAGGGTATAAACCGTCAGATCGAAGCTGTGACCCGGCACAAACAAAGCATGGAACTTCAGGCCAGCCGCTTCGAAGTCCGTCTCGTCGCCGGCGCGCATTAACGGCAACGGCACATCGACGGGACGCGGCGGATAAATTCCGTAGTCGGTCAACATCGGCATCAACCAGGTGAGAGCGACCTCGGCGGGTTTTGGCGCCACGATCCTGGCGCCCAGCGCCCTCCACAAGTAGGCGCCTCCCGAGTGGTCGCCGTGGGAGTGGGTGTGCAGTACGTGCGTGACCTGTTCGATACCCAGCGCGCGCAAGCGCGCCTGCGTCATGGCAAATCCAGACGTGCCGCCGGCATCCACGAGCACTCCCCGCTTCCCTGACTTGATGATCCAAATGTCGCCGACGTAGGCGTGTTCGCCCCGCGGGATTCGGCCTCCCTGGAAAATCGGCAAGGCTGCGACCACTTCGGTCGGGGGTTGCGTCAATGGGGGTATCTCCGTGACGGGAATCATTCGGCTCCAATCCACTTTCCCGTTTTCCCCGATACGCAACACGCGTCCGCTGGCTGTGCCCGCCACGGCGAACGCGCCGTCATGGCTCCAAGCCAGCCGCCCAGGGCCTCCGGCATCAACCGACGCCAGCAGCTTCCCGGTGTTTTCGAGCAAATAAATCCGGCCGTCCCAGCAGGAGACGAGGACCTTTCCGCGGGAAGAGAGAGCGCAATCCGCGAGCGCATCCGGCAACGCAAACGCCACAGCCTGGCGGGACTTCAGGTCTACGCGGTAGAGCGTGCGGGCAGCGTGTTCCACCGGCAGCCAGGCCGCGCCTGCCATGCCGCGCGCAAACCACGAGGTCGGCCAGCACCAGGCTTCCTCGGCGTCCGCGCTCAAACCCACTTCGAACATGCCGCCTTCCGGAAGCAATTCGCGGAACAGCTCCTGGCCGCTTCCGTCAAACACGCGCAACCGTCCGCGCTGCCTGGGCAGGAAGTTCAGGCCGTGAATCGGCGGGTCCCACTTTCCAATGGCGGGTTGGGTGCGCACCCAGGACCAGACGCCGTACTCCATCGACGCGACGCGCGACCCGTCCCGGCTGAGCGCCACGGACGCCGTGACGTGGCCGGGCACCCTCCTATCGGCAGCCAGACGGAAGTCCCTGGCCATCTCGGGAAAATCAACCACTGGGTCGGGCAATGGCGACAGCCTGTCCGCTGCCGCCGGCACGGACCAAAGCTTCTGGTTCGGGTTCACTTTCCAGACGCTCACCGCGTCGGGGTGATGTGGCAGACCCGGCACGGTTTCGGACAAGCCGAGCCAGCCAAATGCAACACGCTGGCCGTCGGCGCTGGACGCCATGCGCATGGCGCGACTGGTCGGCAACAAGTTCTTTTCCTCGAATCGCAACGATTGGCGGCGTCCCTCCTTGTCGAGCCACCCTCGCGGCGGCTTGAAGACCCAATCCGGACCGCGGACAAACAGTTCGCCGAGATGACTGGCCAACCAGCCTTCGCGCCAGTCGCCCGCGCCTGGGCGCAGCCGGGCCATCTGGCCGTCGGAGGAATCGGCCTCGACCCGTTCGTCGCTCAACGTGGCCCCGAACAATTCCGCACTCGGACCCAACCAGACGGTCGGGTCCGGCGAAGTGACACGCGAGTAAGCCAGTCCCACTGCGATGGCCTGTCCCCCCGGCAGCGTCGCCACTTGCATCGGCGCCCACGGCGGAAAGTAACGTTTCGCAATCACCGTGCCGTCGGGGTCGAATTGCCACACATTCGCGTCGTGGCTGAAAGCCATGGTACCGATCGTGATGAACTTTCCATCTGCGCTCACATCCACCGCGGAGACGGCTTGTGGCGCGAGAAACTGGCCTTGCGCGGTGGTGTTTGGAACGCGCGTTTCTAGTGTGCGAGGCTGGATTTCGGCGTGACGGACGGCGAGTTCAGCGAAGGCAGGGCAAAGTGTCGTCGCGCTGAGCGCGATCAATGCCGGAACCACGCGCCTGGACCGGCATTGGGAGCGCCGAGCATCGCCCGGCTGGGTCAGGCGTGCGTCCCCCGTGCCGGGCAACGCGCGACGCTCCGGGTCGTGTCCCCTATGCGCGGCGCTCGAATCGTTGAGACTCTCCTGAAGCCGGTGGAAGATGAGATCGAGGGTGCTCATGGCTTTCGTAAATCTGGCAGGCACTACCCAACCGCCAATGGATTTGCCAGGTAAGCTCGCTGGCAGCGACGGCACAGGTCGAACTGCATCTCAACAAACACATCGCGCATCAACTCTGCTTCTGTGAGGCTGGCGCACTGATCCAGCAGGCGATCGATCTTCGCGATCGGATCTTCCGACAACTCGTCCGCCGAGATCTCCAAAACGTCGCCTGCGGCGAAGACCTCGACCTTCGCGATGTAGCGGACTTCGCCCTTCAGTATGGCTCGGCCGCAGCGGTCGCAAATGTGGGAGATCATGGTGAGAGTCGTTAAATCGTTAAAGCGTGAAAGCGTGAAAGCGTTGAATAGGGGCGCATGACAAAATTCTTCAAGCGGCTCATTTCATTGAGCTTTTCGCAAAAAGTATCTAGGATTCATATATACGTCGCAACGGTCTCTTTGTGAGTCGAACAAGTCAGGGAGTCTTCCTATTGTTCTAATGTGCCCGTTTCATATCCTCCAAAGAGCCTGCGTCGTGGAGTTGAACAGGAGCGAACAGAGAAAACAGAGAATAAAGGCTTCGTTCTCCGTTTCCTCCGTTTTCTCCTGTTCGCATCTTCTGCATCCGAAGAAATCTGTCCTGCACCCGTTGAATAGAACGGCCAACTTGCACCTTTGACCGATTTAACGATTTTAACGATTTAACAATTTAACAATTCACATAAAGAAACCCCCGCTTACGTGAATGATCTGCCCCGTGATGTACTCCGCATACCGCGAACAAAGAAACAACACCGGAAACACCACGTCATCCACTTTGCCATACCGGCCCGCGGGCACTTGCGCGAGGAACTGTTTGGCGACCTCTTCGGGCATGCCACGACTCATGTCCGTGGCGATGAAGCCGGGCGCGACGGCGTTGACGGTGACCTGCTGCCGGGCCAATTCGCGGGCCGCGACTTTGGTCAGCGCCATCAGGCCGGCCTTGCTGGCGGCGTAGTTGGCCTGGCCGAACAAGCCCAGTTGACCGCTGACTGACGACACGTTCACGATGCGACCGCCGGACCTGAGGATGGGCGTCGCCTGTTGGATGCAGTTGAAGGCGCCGGTGAGATTGACGCGCAACACGCTTTCCCATTCCTCGGAAGTCATTTTCTTGATCGTCCGGTCGTGGAGAATGCCTGCATTGTTCACCAGAATGTCCAGCCCGCCAAAGTCGCTTTTCACCTGCTCCATCATTTTGCCGACCTGGTCCGGGTTGCCCACGTTGCCCTGGATGACCAGGGCTCCGGGCAGCGCTGCCGCCACGCGTTCCGCGTCGGCTTTGTTCCGGCCCTCCGCGTCGGCCACGTAATTGACCGCGCACCGCGCGCCCAGTTGACCCAACGCTTTGAGAATGCCCGCGCCGATGCCCCGCGAACTGCCGGTCACCAACGCCGTTTTGCCGGAGAAATCGAAGGCGTCTTTCATGGGCCGAGCATAACCGTCTGGCCCGTTGCTTGCCAGCCGCGGTCGCATTAAACTTGGCAACGCCGGACGTGATGCGCGAGGCGTGAATGTTGAAGCGTGAAATCGTGAGTGACTCGAAGATGACCGATCGGCGCAGTGCCCGCAGACGTGGATCACGCAATCCACAACACGCCCCCATCCGCGTGCTCACCGCCGTGCCGATCTGCGACGGGCACGACAGCGCCGTCAACACGGTCAACCTGGAATTCATCCGTCACGGCATCGAAGTGGTCTACCTGGGCTACCATCGGTCCGCGCGGGATATTGTGCGGGCGGCCATCCAGGAAGACGTCCGGGCCATCGGCCTCTCCAGCTACAATGGCGGCCACGTCGAGTTTTTCAGGGAAATCATTGACCTGCTCAGGAAGCACGGCGCGGAGGACATCCGCGTCTTCGGCGGGGGAGGGGGCACCATTACGCCCGAGGACGCCCGCCTCATGGAGAAGCACGGCGTCGACCGGATTTTCTTTGCTGGCACGCCGCTCGCGGAGATGGTGGATTACGTGAAACAGTCCTATCACCGGGCACGCCGACGACCGCGACACCGCCATCGTGAACCCTTCGCCGACCTCGAACTTGCCCGGCGCCTCACGGAGGCCGAAACCGCCCGGAGCTCCATTTCACGGAACACCGAACACGCGACACGGGTCATCGGCGTCACCGGTCCCGGCGGCGCCGGCAAAACCACACTCATCGACGAATTAGTGCTTCGGTTCCTTGAGGCCGACCCGCGCGCGCGTCTCGCTATCCTTTCACACGATCCCAGCCTGGCCAGCCGGGGGGCGTTGCTCGGGGACAGGGCGACGATGATTTACTCTCAGAATGACCGCGTATTTATGCGCAGCCTGGGCTCGCGCGGCAAGGCGGGCGGGCTTTCGCCGGCCAGCGGACCGTCCCTCCGCGTGCTCCGACACAGCGGATTCGATCTCGTGCTGGTGGAGACCGTCGGCATCGGTCAGGAGGCGCTGCCGTTCGGACGCCAGACGGTCGACAAGACCATCCTGGTCATGAGCCCTGATTACGGCAGCCGCTTGCAGCTCCAGAAAATCGTCATGCTCGACCTGGCCGACATCGTGGTCGTGAACAAGTCCGATTTGGCCGCCGCGAAGACAGCCGCAGCCGAAATCGAGCAGCGGCTGGCGCTGAATTCAGGAGAGCAAAAGCTGGTGTGCACTGTTGCCCGGCGTCATCACGATCCCGGGGTGGATGCGCTGTTTCAAATGATCAACCTGGTTTTGGTGAACCGCAGATGAACGCAAATGAACGCAGATTATGACCAAAAGCGAGCACGTCAGCGATTGTCGCTGTGCCCGGAGGGCACCAATTTGAGTAGCCCAGGATGCAATCCGGGGTTGCCGATCGCGCGATGGCCTCGCCCCCTGCGGGGTCGAACCTCACATGGCGCGCAGCCCCGGATTGCATCCGGGGCTACTCAGATTGAAGCCGTTGGGCTTCCCGTGGCCGCCGGCGTTCCTCTGTAATGCAAACAGTCCAAGAGCCATCAATAGCTGAAAAGCTCCATGATCCATGCGGTCAACATGAGCATCTGCGATTATCCGCGTTCATCTGCGGTTGTATGAACTGTCTGCTCCGACCCACTCCATCATCACCATGAGTGTCCTGACCCAAATCATCGACGCCGCGGTGGCCCACGGCCGGTTTGTCGAACAACAGGTGGGGCGCGCTCGCGCCGATGCCCGGTTCCAAAGGGAACTCCTTCAGCGCTGGCAAAAAGTCCGGTCGGGCACGGCGACCATCACGACTCCCACGGGCCTGAAGCTGCCACGCCTGGCTCTGCCGCAAACCGATGAACCGGTCGAGATCGCTCGATTTCTCCACGGCGAGGGCTTGCCGGGCGAGTTCCCATTCGTGAACGCCGCCTACCCGGAAATGTACCTGGAGCACGACGGAGCGGCGGAAGGTGCAAGGCAATCTCCAATTTCAAATCTGAAATCTCAGAGCGGGAATCGGAAACCGCCCATCGCCAATCGCAAAACCGAGGAACCTACCCGCCTCTTCGCCGGCCTGGGGTTGGCCGAGGATACCAACGCGCGTTTCCATTACCTGTCCAAACAGCAGAAAAGCCAGCGGCTGAGCACTGCCTTCGACGGACCTACACTTTACGGACTGGACAGCGATGCGGAAGGCGCCTTCGGCAAAATCGGCGAAGGCGGCGTGGCCATCGACACGGTCGAGGACATGGCGCGGCTCTACGCGGGCTTTCCATTGGGCGACGAGCATTTCTCCGTCTCGATGACCATCAACGGGCCTGCGCCGATTCTCCTGGCGATGTACGTCGCCGCGGCCCGGCGGCGTTGCGGCCCCGGCGTAATGTCGAAGCTGCGGGGCACCGTGCAGGCGGACATCCTCAAGGAGGTTCAAGCGCAGAACGAGATCATCTTTCCCCTGGAAGCCTCCCTGCGATTTCTCACCGACATGGTGGAGTTCACGACTGCGAAAATGCCGCGCTGGTATCCCATCTCGATCAGCGGCTATCACATCGCCGAGGCGGGCGCCACTCCGGTGCAGCAGGCGGCTTACACGCTGTCGAACGGGTTCACGTACGTCGAGTTGTTCCGCGCGCGCGGCCTGGATGTGAATCAATTCGGCCCGCGTCTCTCGTTTTTCCTGGATGGCGGACTGGACATCGAATACCTGGCGCTGGCGCGTGTGTGCCGCAAACTTTGGGCGATCGGCATGCGCGACGTGTTCGGCGCCGACGCCCGGGCGCAGCTCTTCAAGTTGCACATTCAAACCAGCGGCCGGTCGCTCGTGGCGCAGGAGTTCAAGAACAACCTCACTCGCACCGCCGTGGAACTCATTCTGGCGTACATGAATGGCGCCAATTCCTGTCACAGCAACAGCGCGGACGAGCCGTTCACCACCCCGGGCGCGGAGTATGTCCGCCTGGCGGCCCACGCGCAGGCGATTCACCTGGAGGAATCGGGCCTGTTCAAATACATGATGAACACCTTGAGTGGCTCGCCCGGCATGAAAATCGTCGAGCAGGCCGTCGAGGAAGCCATCCTGGAGGAGTTCCGGCAGATCGACCGCATCGGCGGCGTGCTGGCCGCCATCGAACATCGCTACCAGCGAAGCCAAATCCAGGCTGCGGCGCATCGCTACGAGCAACAGATCAACGATGGCACCCGGCCCATCGTCGGGCTCAATCGCTATCACGAAGCCGGCGACGGTCTGCCGGGCGTGAAGATCGTCCGCACGCCCCGACAGCGGAAACAACTTCAAGTGCAGCGTCTCCAGCAGTTCAAAAAGCGTCATCGCGCCAAGGCGGGGCGGGCCCTCGATGAACTTTCCCGCGTGGTCGAACGCGGGGGCAATGTCTTCGCGCAGCTCATTCAAACCGTCGAGCACTGTTCGTTGGGCCAGATCACCGGGCGCCTGCACGAGTTGGTAGGGCATTATCGGCCGATGGTGTGAACAAACGGTGAATCGTGAATCGTTAAATCGTTAAATTGTTAAATCGTTAAATCGTGAAGCGTGGGATCGGCGAGAGGCCGAGATTCAATCATAGCCTGCCGCCGCGTTTCACGTTTTGCTTTTTACGTTTTACGTATTAGCTTTTCCAGTGCACTGCTAGCCGCTTCAACGCTTCAACGCTTCAACGCTTCAACGCTTCAACGCTTTAACGCTTCAACGATTTAACGATTTAACGATTTAACGATTTAACGATTTAACGATTTAACGTTTTAACGAACTGATTATGCGCGCGATGGTCGTCACCCAATTCGGCCCGCCCGATGTCCTCAAACCTCAGCAACTGCCCCAGCCCAAGCCGGGCCCGGCGGATTTGCTCATCGAGGTTCACGCGGCGGCTTTGAACCCGATCGATTTCAAGGTTCGCCAGGGGGCGTTTAGCAAGGGGCGCAAGTTGCCTTTCCCTCTGGGCTACGACGTCAGCGGTCTGGTCCGGGAGATGGGCCCGGAGGTCCAGGGTTTCAACATCGGCGATGCCGTCTACGCTTCGCCCAGCCTCGTTCGGGATGGGGCGAACGCCGAATTTGTCTGCGTGGACGCCCGCACCGCGGCGCGCAAACCTGCGTCCCTGGACCACGCGCAGGCGGCCGCCTTGCCCCTGGTCACTTTGACCGCTTGGGAAGCGTTCCTTCTGCGGGCGCGGATTCAGCGGGGGGAAATCGTGCTCATTCACGCGGGAGGCGGCGGAGTCGGCCATGTGGCTGTGCAATTGGCCAAACGCCAGGGCTGCCGCGTCCTCGCGACCGCCAGCCGTGACGAATCCATCGCGCTGTGCCGCCAGCTTGGCGCCGATGTCATCATCAATTACGCCAGGGAAGATTTCGTGGAGCGCGTCAAGCAGGAGACCGGCGGCCGCGGTTGCCCGGTCATTTTCGATACGGTCGGGGACAAGGTGTTCGACCGTTCCTTGGATTGCATCGCGGTCGATGGCCGGCTCATCACCTGTGTGGGCACGCCTTCGGCGGAGATTGCCCCAAAACTTTTTCGCAGGAACGCCACACTCTACTTCGAGTTCATGGGCACGCCGACCGTTTACGGCGTTCGCCCTGAAAGCCAGGGCGAAATCCTCCGCGCCGCCGCGAAGCTTGTGGACGAAGGAAAGCTCAAACCGCACGTCAGCCGCGTCATCGAGTTGGAAGAACTGGCCGAAGGGCACCGCCTGCAGGAAAGCGGACATGTGACAGGCAAGGTCGTCGTGCGTGTGAAGGCGTAGCTGCGACCGTGAGGTCGCGGGCCGCGCCCTTGAAACCGAAATCCGAATCACCGAAATCCGAAAGAAATCCGAATCCCGAATGCCGAAAACAATGACTGCCGGCCTGCGGCGATTTGGTCCGATGCCGACTTGCTGTGCGGATTCGGATTTCGGGTTTCGGGCTTCTTTCGGGTTTCGGGGACTCGGATTCGGTTTTCAGTAGACGGTGGAGACTCCTCATTCGGCAGCCTCACCGCGGTTCCGGCTCGATGTCGAGCAGCCCCGCGCGGTCAAGGCGCGTAATCTCCGCGGTGTAACCCTGCCGAAACGTCGGGTATTTGAAGTGCATACCCAGTTCCGATCTCAGCCGGCGGTTGCTCACGCGTTTGTTGGTCAGCCCGCGTTTGCGCCCTGCAGCCTCCTCTCCCGTCGCGAACGGCGGCATGAACTTGCCGAGCGTTTCAGACAGCCAGCGGAAGAAATGAATTTGCGCCACGGGTTCGTTGTCCACGGCGTTATAGATTTGGCTGGGCCGTCCGCTTTTGAGCGCCGCCACGATGGCGGCCACGAGGTCGTCGCGATGAATCATGTTGAGAAACCGTTCACCTTTGGCGGCGATGCGCGCCTCGTTGCGGAGGTACTGAAGGAACAGGTGTCCGCGTTCGGGGCCGTAAATGCCGGCTACGCGCAGAATCACCGCGGGGAAATTCCGTTCGTTCGCGGCTTTCAGAAGCAGCGACTCGGTTTCGACGAGCAGGCGGCTGGTGGGGCTTTGCGGCTCGGTCGGTGCGTCTTCCTTTACGACCGAGCCATCCGTCTGCGCGTAGACACTCGTGCTGCTGGTGAAGAGGAATTTTTTTGGCGGCGCCGGCGCGAGCCACTCGATGAGGTTGCGGGTGCCTTCCAGGTAAACGGCGCGGTATTCGTCCGCGCCGCCTTTGCTGGAGGAAACGCTGTTGACGACCCAATCGAACGGCGCGGGGAGTTTCGCCAACTTGTCGGGCTGTGTGATATCGGCGGTGAGGGGATGAATGCCCGCGGCCGTGAGTTCGGCGCTGGCGGCGTCGCTCCGACGAAGGCCGAAGACTTCGTGACCCTGCTTCACGAGTTCGGCGCCCAGCGGAAGCCCTACGTAACCGCAGCCAACAATCAACACGCGCATGCCTGCAAGTTAACCGCAAAGCGCGGCCTGGCACAACAGGGGCGAGCACGCTCCAGAAGAACGGACGCATCTTCACACGACCGCGCAAAGTGCGCCGAAGGTCCGACTGCATTTGAAGCCTTCTTTCTTTTCCCAGCCGCATGCTGGCGTGCGGGGAGCAAAGCGTCCTACGCGACCCTTATGAAATAAGTTGCGGACCCGTCGCCCGCACTTTTCCCTCATCCTCGCGTGAGTCCCGCCGATTCTAAGGAGAGCGCTGATCCTTGCGGAGCACCACCGCCGGGGTCGTGTGGAAGTTGGTTTGCGAACGGGTTTTTCCAGCTTCGAGCATCAGCGTGTATTCCACGTTGGCCAGCAGCGGTTCGGGACGCGCCCGGGGCAAGGCCGGTTTCATGCCCGTAATCGGAGTGCCGTAGGTGATCGACTTGGTCGGCACGGAGTTCGAGTCGGAGATCAAATGCCACAGCGGCGTGGCGTACTTGTTCGTCGCCAGTTCAGAGGCGACGAGGACTTTGACGGACGTCAGTTTGTACTTGCCGTCCAGCGCAAACGAAACTCGATGCACCGGCACGTCGTCCGGATCGCGTGGAATCACCGAAGCGCTCCCCGGGCGGACCGTGGGAATGATCTGAATACCGTCTTTGCGGAACCAGTCGGTAAAATAGACAACGTAAACCGCCGCGAGGATCACAGCGATGATCGAGAGAACGATTCCATTCTTCGTCATAAGCTAGTGAGTGGACGCCGGGATCCTCCGATTATTCGAGTGCAGACTGAATTTTCTTTTCGGATTGTCGCGCGATCCGAAGTGAGCCGCAGCCGGCCGACAACGCTGGTTGCACGAAACAGAAAACGAAATGAAGTGGAATGATGTTGGGAACCGATCGGCCCGCCCTGCGGGATTCACGTTGATTGAACTGCTGGTCGTCATCGCGATTATCGCGATCCTCGCGGGCATGTTGCTGCCGGCGCTCAGTCGCGCGAAGGAAACCGGCAAACGCATCCAGTGCGTGAACAATCTCAAGCAGCTCGGACTTTCTCTCCAGATCTACGCAGACGATAATGAGGGCAAGCATCCGATCCGCCAGTTGCCCAATGGGTGGCCGACACAACTGCGGGAAGGCTACAAGGATTTCCGGCTGCTGGTCTGCCCGAGCGATGGGCCGAACCCCGCCACGGGCGTCAATAATCCGGCGCAATGGCCGGCGGATTCCGCGCCGCGGAGCTACATTATCAATGGCTGGAATGATTACTGGCAGCAGCAGATGATCACCAACTGGGACTTCAACCGGATTGCAGGCACGTCCCTGACCGAGGAGGCCATCCGGCAGCCTTCGGATACGATCTTCTTTGGCGAGAAGGACACCAGTTCGCAGCACTTCTACATGGATTTTCTCGAGACCGCGGCGGGCAATGACTTCGAGGAACTCGAACACGCACGGCACATGGGCGTGAAGGCCGCGGGCGGCTCGAACTACGCCTTCGCCGACGGCGGCGCGCGCTACTTGCGATACGGCCGCTCGATTACTCCTGTGAACATGTGGGCCATCGTGGACAGCTGGCGAACCAACGCAGTCTCGGGCTTTTGACCTGCGCCGCCCGGCGCACACTCGGCCGAGTCGTGGGGCAGGCAGCCTCGCCCTGCACCAATCGGTTTACACCCCTCCCCACGAACCCCGGTAGGGCCGACCTGCTGGTCGGCCTGGACGCGCGGCAGCGCGTCCCTACCGGGTTCATGGGGTGAGAACACACATTTGTTGGCGCCTTGCGAAAAACTGAGATGCGCCGAAATCCTCGTTGACTCACCTCGTCGCCCTTCCCATGATTCGCGCCCATTTTTTGAACGAGCACTTACCATGAGCGACATTCTTGATCTCCAGGCCCGCGAAATCCTCGACTCCCGTGGCAACCCGACTGTGGAAGCGGACGTAATCCTCGACGATGGCACCCTCGGGCGTGCCGCGGTCCCCAGCGGCGCCAGCACCGGCGAACACGAGGCGCTTGAACTGCGCGACGAGGACAAGAAACGCTATTGCGGCAAGGGCGTCACGAAGGCGGTGAAGAATGTCCTCGAGAAAATCCGCCCTGCGCTTCAAGGCCGGGACGCCCTGGACCAAGCCGACATCGACCAGGTGATGCTCGACCTCGACGGCACCGGCTTCAAGAAGAGCAAGCTCGGCGCCAATGGCATCCTCGCCGTTTCGCTGGCCAACGCCAAGGCCGCCGCCGAGTCCCTCGGCCAGCCGCTGTTCCGCTACCTGGGCGGGCCCAATGCAAAGGTGCTGCCCGTGCCGATGGCCAACGTCATCAACGGCGGCGCCCATTCCGACGCCCCGATCGATTTCCAGGAGTTCATGGTCATGCCGCACGGCCTGCCCACGTTCTGCGAAGGGCTGCGCGCCATCACCGAAATTTTCCACGCGCTGAAAGCCGTTTTGAAGAAGAAGGGCCTTAGCACCGCCGTCGGAGACGAAGGCGGTTTCGCGCCGAAGCTCGACAGCACCGAGGCCGCGCTCGATGTCATCCAGACGGCGATTCGCGACGCCGGTTATGCTTCCGGAAAGGACATTTTCCTGGCCCTCGATGTGGCCAGTAGCGAGTTCTCCAACAAGGACGGCACCTACACTTTCAAGAAGAGCAGTGGCAAGACCCTTTCCGGCAAGGAACTCGTCAAGTTCTACGCCAAGCTGTGCGCCGACTACCCCATCGTCAGCATCGAGGATGGCTGCGCCGAAGACGACTGGAAGAACTGGAAGCTGCTCACGGACGAGCTCGGCGACCGCGTCCAGCTCGTCGGCGATGATCTTTTCGTCACCAACGTGGAGTTCCTTCAGAAGGGCATCGATACCGACACGGGGAACGCCATTCTCGTCAAGGTGAACCAAATTGGCACGCTGACCGAGACGCTGGATGCAGTCGAACTGGCCCACAAGAACGGCTACCGCGCCGTCCTGAGCCATCGTTCCGGCGAAACCGAGGACGCCACCATCGCCGACATCGCCGTCGCCACCAATTGCGGCCAGATCAAAACCGGCTCACTCAGCCGGACGGACCGCACCGCAAAATACAACCAGCTCCTGCGCATCGAGCAACTGCTTGGCAAGACCGCCGTCTACGCCGGCCGCACCGTGCTGCCGAAGGGGCGGTAAGTTTGGCTTTGGAGTGCGCTGGCGCGCCTGCGCGTTGTCATCTCATTTCAGTCCCAGCAACTTGCCCGCCGCGAGCACGCGTAGGACTTCCTTGAGCCGCCGCAGCTTTGTCTCCTCTTGTTTGGCGAGATCGATCCAACCGATGTACCTTCGCCGGAGTGACGGCGCCAAGCCCTCAAAATGTTTCAGCGCTTTCGAATTTTTCTGAAGCGCCTTCTGGATGTACTGCGGAACTCTTGAAGAAAACGACCGGCGCGGCTCGTAGGTCCGCTCTGTCGGCGGTCGCGCCAGGCCGGCGGGCATCAATCGTCCGCTCGCTTTAAGCCGGGCATAATGTTTGCGGTTTACAGCGGACCACTTGCTGTCGGGCTTCCGTGGAGTGAACTTGCGCGCGTAACGCGCGTCATCGAGGCGCTTGACGAGACTGTCTATCCAGCCGAAGCAGAGCGCCTCATCCAGGGCATCCGCGTAAGCGACTGAGGCCCGCCCCGTGTGGCGCTTATGGAAGATGAGCCACACCTCCGACTCAGTATCGTGATGCTCAACGAGCCATTTGCGCCACTGCCCAAGAGTGGAGGCATCAAATGTGTTCATGACGTCAATTTCACTTGCGGATCGCCTGGGCGCAGTCTCGGCAGAAGGCATCGGAAAGCCAGGCTCCACAATTAACAGATCCTCAAGCCGATCGTCGAAGTAGCCTTGCTAGGCTTCAGTTCGCTGACGGAAGCGCTGACGGTAGCGGCCATTGCAGCAAGAGGATGAGGAACGTCCACGCCAGCGCGATGCTGGCGACGACCAGGCTCATCACCGCCATATACTTCAGCTTCGAACTACGTTCGAGGGACGTTTCCCTCTTCGCTAGCCATTGGTCGCGCTCGCGAACGAGTACCCCAGATGCCTGGGATGCCGCTGCCGCAGTTTCCCGCAAACTGGTGTTCAGACGCAAAGCGTAGAAGAAGAATCGAGCACCTTCAGTTGATTGAAACCTGTGCCACAGAGCGCAAGCGGCAGATATCCCGAACGCCCCCACAACTACAACTGCAGAAGCTCTTGAAGAACACAACCAGCAACTGGCCTTGGACCAGTCAATCTTCGCAAAAATCTCCTTAAGAATGAAACCGAAAGCCGCGAGGCCGAGAAGGGCGATTCGCAACAGCTCTGCGGAAAACGTATGATACCGATCGAGGAGGGCCAACTCAGACTGATATGTCTCTTCTTTCAGGTTGGCAAAAAGCAGTTCTGGTTCGCTCGTGTCTTTCATGGCTTCCTTTGAGTTAATCGTTAGGCCAGCTTTTTTTCGATTCAGTGTGAAAGCCCCCCGTTTCCTACCGCGCAGTTTGGATCTGTGAGAGAGTCTTGGCGAGAAGAATCTAGCGCGAAAAGTTCCCTCACAACTGACGATAGGGACGAGACACGAATTGACCCCGTACCACCGTGAAGACCTTGGACCTCAGTGGCTCCCGGCTGTGAGCTTGGCGACGATGATGGCAGCGACGACCAACACGGCAAGCCCGACGCCAACGTAAACAAAAAAGCGCGGATGCCGCCGCAGGAATCGGGAAACAAACTCCTCGGCGTTGGATTCGGAAGACGAAGCGCGTGAGTCGTCGTCATCCGACGGGCGCTTCATGTAATCTCGATTCTGGATGCCCATGTCGTTTCAGGACTTGAGGTGTTAATGCTGCCTGACCTATGCAGTTTATTCGTCGCGTCCGGGCTTCCGAGGCGTGAACTTGACCGCCGTAACGGCTCAGCCAGCCCAATACTCTCTTCCCGCTGCTCCAGCTCCGTCGGGGTCGAGGGAGAGGAATTTCGCCAACAGTTCACGCTTCCGCGGCAGCAGCGACGGATCGCCATCAACCCCGGGGTGAATGAAACTGAAGTCCGTTGCTGCGGCAAGGGAAAGGCATTCAAACATCTTGCGGCAACTGGAGAACATCAGCTGGACCTCTTTCTTCGAGCCCACCCATTCATGATCCCAGAACACGACAGGGCAGTCTCCGTCTGCTAGCCGGCGACGCGTGTCGAAACAAACTGGTCCGGCGTCCATCAGCGCCTCGTCACCGAAAGGGAGGAGGCCAACGTCGAGAATGCACTCGCGAGGCCAGGAACGAAAATAAGCCTCCCGCAGTGTCTCCTGCCAATTATGACACAAGTGAGGCTCGAATCGCACGCCATCCTCTGTGAGCGCAACGAAGTGCTGATACTTCAGGAATTCACGATAGAGGGGAGGGAATGGCAGTCCCGTTTCGCGCTCCAGCGAATCCAGCTCCAGGTCGGTCACCCTGCTGGGGATTGGCTGCCATCCGACCCAATCTTGGGAGGGAGGAATGGACACATCTCGCATGGGCTCTGGCAACTTGCAGGGGCAGCGCATGAAATCCAAACGGCGCAACTGCGCGATGGCTGCGTCAACGAACCCTGTCACAAGTGGGTTGGGCATAAGAATGCCGGCTGGCGACCCAAGTTCAATCTCGCGTCACTTCTGAATCCGGACTCTGATCTTGCGGAAGTTGTTTGTCCAGAAAGTAGTGGGTTCAACAGCAGCCGGTGCCATCGAGAACAGTTTTTCTGTTCTTGTTCGCGTTGGTCCCGGCTTGTGCACAACAGGGCTTTGATTTTGCTCATGAATTGTGGCATAACATCCCTGATGCATTCCTTGAAGTTGTTCCTGCTGGCGGCGCTTTGTGTCGCCACGACCCTCCTTTCCGCCCAAGCCGCCGATGTTACGCTGGTGAACCACACCAACCTCTGGCGTTACCACAAGGGCACCAATGCTCCCGTAGCCAGCTGGAAAACCACCCCCGACGCCTCGCTCGATACGACCTGGCCGAGCGGAAGGGGCGGGTTCGGTTACGCGGACGGCGACGATATGACCGTCCTCAGCGACATGCTCAATAGCTATGTCACAGTCTACATCCGCCAGACCTTCAACGTCGCCGCGCCGCTCGACACGAACCTCCTTGCCCGGCTCGTCGTCGATTACGACGACGCGTATGTGGCTTACCTGGACGGAGTCGAAATCGCCCGCTCGCTGAACATCGTCAACGGAATGGTTGGCGTGGAACCGTCTCGAACGAATCGTGCGAGCTCCACGCACGAAGCGAATGGCGGCGGCGCGGGCGCCTCGCCGGTGGTCTCGACGTCTCTCGGACAGGCCTCCGCGCTGCTGGCGCCGGGCGACCACATTCTGGCGCTGATCGGCCTGAACGAAAGCCCCGGGAGCAGTGATTTGTCGCTGATCGCGGACCTAATGCTCTCGTCTCCGCCCACCAACGGCACGCCGGTTAGCGGAACCATTGCGGCTGACACAACCTGGTCCGCGGCCAACAACCCTTACACCGTGCTCGGCGCTGTGATTGTGGCATCCGGCGTCACGCTTGCCATCGAGCCGGGCGTCACGGTGCTCCTCGATCCGGGCATGACCATCACGTTCAACGGCCGCCTGCTCGCCCTGGGTGAGCCGACCAACAAAATCGTCTTCACACGCAGCGGCGCTTCCGGGACCTGGGGTCACCTGCTGTTCAACGCCAATTCAACGACGTCCATCATCGCCAACGCCGAGATGCGCTATTTCGCCAGCCCGGCGGTGGAGGGACACAACACTGCCCTGGAACTCGACAACATCGTCTGGACGAATTCCACTGTTGCCGCCGTTGATCTGCACACCTGTTCCATCGTGCTGGTCAATTCCTTCATCCCCGGTGGCGCCGGCAACGAACCGGTCCACTTCAGCGGCATGCCGGCCAACGGCCACGCGCTCATCAAGGGTTGCGTGTTCGGCCCGCCGCAGGGTTACAACGACAGCATCGACTTCACTGGCGGGAACCGGCCCGGCCCCATCGCGCAGTTCATTGACAACGTGTTTCTCGCGGCGGTGGACGACTGCTTCGACATGGACGGCACCGATGCGCACATTGAAGGGAACATCTTTCTGAACGTGCGCAAGGATGGAGCGCGCGACAGCAGTTCCAATCCCATCACCACCGGCGCCGATGGCGGCAACCGTTCCGAGCTCGTCATCTGCCGGAACATCATCTACAACTGCGAGCATGTCTTCATGGAGAAGGACCGTGGGATGGGCTTGCTGCAAAACAACTCCATCCTGCGGCTGACCCCAAATCCCTTCAGCACCAACACCGATCCCGAGGGCAACGAAGCCTCCGGCATCATCATGTTCGGCGAACCGTGGCGCATGTTTCCATTTGGCGACGGCGCGATCTTCGAAGGGAACATCGCCTCAGACCTACAAATCTCTGATCCGTGGCCAATACTGGCCGGAGCGCAGGCTGCCAACACGAACTTTTTCTTCGTCCGAAACTACAATTGCGTCCAGGACTTCCCCCAGCCCGGGCTCGGCAATATTAGCGTCGACCCGCTGTTCGTCAGCCCGAGCAACTTGACCGCGGCCAACATTCGCCAATCTCTCGCCCTCCAACTCGGCAGCCCCTGCATCGGCACTGGCCCGAACGGCATCGACATGGGCGCGCTGGTGCCTTCGGGCGCCAGCGTGAGTGGCGCGCCCGCTGGCACCACCACAAACACCGGCGCGACGCTGAAGGTGGCCGGCCCCGGCATCTGGGCCTACCGCTGGCGTCTGGATGGCGGACCGTGGAGCGCGGAAGTTTCGCTGGTGCCGCAGTCCATCTGGAACGGCCAGCCCTTCACGCCAGACATGTTCTCCAACGCGCCGCCGATTCAGCTGAGCGGATTGGCGAACGGCCCTCACACCGTCGAAGTCATCGGCCGAAACTCGGCTGGCTTCTGGCAGGACACCAACGCCGCCGTGTCGCGCACATGGACCGTCGCCACCACGCTGCCGCTGCGCATCGACTCCGTTTCGCGCATGGGCAACACCGTGAGGATTACCTTCCAGGCACAGGCCGGCCATACTTACACCGTGCTCTCACGCGACGCCTTGGACGCGGCGCATCCATGGGCCAAACGCGGCGACGTGTCGGGGCAGCCAGTCACCGGGCCGTACGAATTTGTGGACAACGCGGCCACTCCCGCCACGCGCTTCTACCAGCTCGTCACGCCGATGCAGCCGTGACTCCGGCCAGGATGGACGTCATCGAAGTCAGCGCCGGGCTCGTGTTCCGCGGGGGGAAGTTGCTGATCGCTCAGCGTCCGGAGGGCGGACATCTCGCGGGGCTGTGGGAGTTCCCTGGGGGTAAACGGGAGCCGGGAGAATCCTTCGAGGAATGTCTCCGCCGCGAACTGCGGGAGGAATTGGGCATCGAAGTCGAAGTCAGCGAGCGGGTCGAGAGTCTGACTTCTGCCTACAAGGAACGCACCGTCCAACTGGAGTTTTTCCTTTGCCGCCTGCTCCAGCACGAACCGCGAGCCATCGGCTGCCCTGCCTTCGCCTGGGTGACGCGTGAAGAGTTGGGCAACTACGAGTTTCCGCCAGCGGACGCGCGGCTGCTCGGACGGCTGCTAGCGGAGCCGGAGTGGTGGGAGGGCGAACGTAAACGTGAAACGTAAGAGCGAAGGGTCCGTCCCTGCTCTTTTACGCTTTGCGTTCACTTCCCGTAAAACTCCTCGACGACCTGCTTGAACGTGTTCTCGCCGACGCGCACGATGCCAATCTCGCGCTGGGCGTTCTCCTCGGAATCGCTGGCGTGAGCGGCGTTGACCATGATCGTCTGGCCGAACTCGCGGCGGATGCTGCCCGGCGGCGCCTTCGAAGGATCCGTCGGCCCAAGCACGTCGCGGATCTTGCGCACGGCCTCGACGCCCTCGTAGACGAGGGCGATGCACTTCTCGCTGCCGGGTTCCGTGAGCTTCTCGGGCTTCGTTTCGGTCGGTGTGCGCCCGCTCATGAACTTGACGATGCTCTCGAACTGGTTCTCGCCGAACAGCGGCCCGAGGATTTCCCCCAACTGCTTCGCCTCGCCCTCGGGAATGCTAAACCCAAATTCCTTCTCCAGGATCGCGCGGGCGCGGCTCGCGACCACGTCCTTCAACTTCGTGCGCAGCACCTCCTTTACCGGTCGGTAGAATTCCACCGCGTCCGCCACGCTCATCCGATGCACCTTGATCCCGACGATGTAGAGTCCCGTGCGCGAAAAGAAGTCGATGACGTTGCCCGGACGCCCCGTGGGAAAGCGGAAGTTGTCGGGCTTAATCAACACCAGCGTGCGTTGCGGGTGTTCGCCCTGCCCATACGGCACGACGCTATCGAGCAACCCGCCGTCCTTATCCGAAAACTCCGCCCATAACTTCGCCTTGGCTCGGGCTTCCTCGACGTTCGGCGCGGCCAGCACCGCCGGCTCGAAGTAACGCACGTTGCCCGATTCGTCGAGGATCAGGTCGCCGTAGGTGTCGCGGATCGTCTCGCCGCCTGTGCGGTGGGCATTGATATTGCCGATGACCGACCGGACCTTGCGCACGGCGTCGTCGCCCTTGAACAATAGCACCAGCACGCGGCGGCGCCGGTTCGTCTTGGGGTCTGGCGAAAAACTCTGCAGCACGTAATCGCGAATCAACTCCTGAATGCGCCGATCCTGCGGGTCGGCTGCGGACACGATGGCTTCCGAGTAACGTTTGACCAACTCGGGGCTGGGCGCAAACATCCGGGCGCCCACCAGCTCCAGACCCGTGCGGGTGATGAGCCGGGCGATAATGCCTCCCGTGCGGCTCTTGAAGAGCGTGTAGGGAGTGAGGATGATATAGGCCAGTTCCTGGGACATACTACGAATCAAGCGGACGGTGCAGCCGGTGCGGCGCCGGCGGGCGGCGGGGTCGCCTTGCCGCCGAGAATCTTGAACATGACCGTGCCGCAGGTCGGGCACTTGCCCTTAATCGCCTTCCGGCCGTTCTTCATGGTCTCCTCAACGGCGTCGGTGATTTCCTTCTTGGCTTTGCACTTAACGCAATATCCTTCAGGCATAAGAGTTTTCCTGCCGGGAGCTTCAAGCGCCCGGCCATTGGTGGGCGGAGATTACGAGCCGCCCGCCAAAAGCGTCAACTGGTAAAGCGGCAACGGCTATTGCAGCTCTCAAGTTATTGGATACAAAATACTTTCGTGAGTTATTCTTCCATCTCGCTGGCCCAGGACTGGCGTGATGGGACGGGTATCGCCCAAAATCTTGAATTATCAACTCTGCTGATAGGCACACTTAACTTAGCCGCATTTTAACCGGATTTAGCCGGATTTAGCCGGATTTACCCGGATTGGCTTGGCTTGGCGTGACGCGCCGGGAAGCCCGCGACAGATTGGCCCGCACCTTGACGCGGCTTGACTGGACTTGACTTGCTCCACCGCGGGCGGCACCCAGACAGGAGCCCGAAACCCGAGCCCAGCCTGCCAGCGCGGCCGAACCCAGGCTTCGCCGACGCGAGAGGCCTGGGCGCGGCAAAGGCCCCAAACCCGGAAATCCGGGACCCGGAACTTGACTATGCAGCGCTACTTTACGCATAGACCGACCATAGCGGCTCTGGCGCGAAAGTGTTAGCCCCAAACGAGCGAAACGAGCCAAACGAGCGAAATTGTTGCGGCCCGAGTCAAAAAAGCGACGAATTCGAGCCCCCAAACCCTTGGATCGGGCGCATCTCTTGCAATTGACGGGAATCTCTCATTAGCACCCGGCTTCAGCCGGGTGTTCTGAGCGACGGTGGTGTCCAACCGCTTCAGCGGTTTAGAGTGATTGCCAAAGTCATTTCCGAAATGGTGGGCGGCGCCCTGCTGGGCGCCGCGGCAAACCGGCAGGTTTGCCCCACCATTTCGGAAATGACTTTTGGCAACCCGTCTAGCCGATCGAAACCGCTGAGGCGGTTGAATTCCATCGGCGGACGCTGACACCCGGCTGAAGCCGGGTGCTAATGAGAGGGATTGCATCGCAAGAAACTGAGATGCGCCCCCCTGGATCCGCCTTTGAACAGCGGTTTTGAACCTCCCGGAGCGCCGGCGGCGGTTTTAATTTAAACTGTAGCCTATATTCCAGCTGAGTGGCGGGAAGAGCTTGAACAGGAGGGAACGGAGACAACGGAGCAAACAAAGAAGTTTGGCCTCAGTTTCCTCCGCTTGTTCCTGTTCAGCTATGGCTCAATCGGCCGACGCGAATTGCGCCAGCTCTCGCGATTGAAGAATTGAGCTTCTATGTCCGCGCGTGTTCGCGATAATTCGTGAAATTCGTGTCCCTCGGCTGGGCCTGATTACTGTCCCTGCGCAAAGGTGACCGGGAGAAGGTGAGGCTAGCTCGGGAACTGCGCGGAGAAACGACGATGGAGCTGGACTGGATAGTCAACGGGTTGTAAATGGGTTCAGCTGGTGATGCAGCCTATTGCCTGCGACTGGGCCTATGAAGAGAATATTCGGATATGCGGGACCGACCCTTTTCTTCCATCGCAGGGGAAGTCTATTGTTCCTAGACTAAGGATACAAAACAAATAGTTATGAAGCTGTTAACTCTAGCACAATCGGGAATTCTTTGCATGCTCTTCGCGGGATGCGTCTCCACGTCGGGTGCATCTTGACACTGCCCCCGAAATTTGGGAGTGGAGAAGGCCAGAGTTGTCATCCGAGTCACGCGCGAACCAAGAATGAAAAGGAAACGGATGAAGCCTGAAGTTAGCGCTCCTCCCT
>Ga0134127_10000875_pt1 | contig 24107 bp, 18 predicted proteins | sample KB31753_FD_96459 | JGI IMG/M metagenome (GOLD analysis project Ga0134127, IMG submission 96459) | Terrestrial soil microbial communities with excess Nitrogen fertilizer from Kellogg Biological Station, Michigan, USA - KB3-175-3 | ecosystem: Environmental > Terrestrial > Soil > Unclassified ... | reverse complement strand
TGCAGGCGCTTCGGGTGCACGGGATCATGGATGTCGAGCAGCAGACCCAGACCGGCGCAGGCGCCGCCGGCGAGTCCGATCGCCGGATAGACGGTGATGTCGTGACACTGGTTCGGGCCGAGTGCGCGGATGGCGTTCGCCTCGGCAATGCGCGCCGAGTCGGCCGCCGTGACGGGAGCCCGTCCGCCGCGACCTGCACCCTCAGCGGCGCGACGGGCCGCTGCTGTGTCGCCCACAGGGTTGCCGTGCGACGCCGCGCGCTCGAGATCGTTGAACACGCGCGGCGAGCTCACGATCCTCGACTGCTCGGGATGCGCGAGCGGAACGCGAATGACCTCGAGCCGGAACTGCGCGCTGTTGGGATTGGACGCCATCGTGCCGCTCGTGCAGCCCGCCAGCTCGTTCGGCGAGCGTACGCCGGCGGTGCCGGATACATAGATGTAGATGACCCCGGGATTTTTGGGGTCAGGCACCACCGTGTGGGTGTGCGAGCCGCGGCAGGTCTGCACGTCGGCGACCTGGCGCGGGTTGTTGATGTCGGAGATGTCGTAAATGCGCACGCCGCGCATGCGATCCTTGCTCACCGTGTCGGTCACGCCCTGAGTGCCGCAATCGACCCGGTTGCGCGTGCTCTCGGCCGACAGGAAGAGCAGGTGGCCAATGATCGACGGATCGCCCTGGTCCGTGGCGCACGTGACAACTTTGCGCAGCGCGGGGGATGAAGGATTCGAGATGTCCCAGATCTGGAAGCCGCTGAAGTTGCCCTGCACGAGGATGTTGCCGCGGAACGCCATGTCGGAGTTCGCGAACGTCAGGCCGCCCGGCGGGCCCTGGCTGAAATCCGGCGCCTTGGGGCTGTGCGAGATGAGGCGCATGTTCGAGCTGGCCTCGCCGGCATCGGTGTAACCGGCCTTGAGACCCACGCGCGGATCGGTGGTGCTGCCCAGACCGCCCTGGGCGAACAGCGAAGTCGCCGCGAGCGCCGTGAGCAGAGCGGCGACACCGGCGGAACGAGCGACGCGCCTGGGCGCGAGATGACGATACCTCATTCGGTAGAGCCCCCTTTGAGTGAATTCAACATGCCCTGCATGCGTGCGATTTCTGCGCGTTGATCCGCGTCGACGTCGGATGCGTATCGGAACATCTCGGATGCCTGGCCGGCGCCCGGCGAGGCGAAGAGATCCTTCACCATCGAGAGCGCGCCGCTGTGATGCTGGATCATGCCCGTGAGAAACAGGCTGTCGAACTCGGTGCCCCGCGCCGCGTCGAGCTGCGCCATCTGCGCGGGCGTGAGCATCCCGGGCATGAGCATCGGGTTCGGATCATTCGGGTCCGGTGCCGCCTGATGCCTGTCCGCGAGCCAGGTCTTCATCATGGTGATCTCGTCGGTCTGCGAGATCGTGATCTTCTTGCAGAGGAGCGTCACCGACTGGCTGGCGCCGTGGGTCGCTGCCATCGCGGCCATCTTGAGCGCCTGGCCGTGGTGGATGATCATGCCCTGCATGAAGGCGACGTCGGCGGCCGTGTAGTCGGAGCCCGGCGGGATCGGGCCCACGCTCACGCTCATCTTCATGCCCGGCATGCCGGGCATGCTGCCCGAATCCGACTGAGCGAAGAGGACGTCCGGTTGGAGCGCGAGGAGCCCGAATCCGATCAAGATCGTCCCTCCGACCGCGCGAAAGTCACGCATTTTCATCACCTTAAGTGCCGGGATCAAAGGGTCAGAGCACTTGATCAGAAAGTCCATCCCGCCGGAAAAGAACTCGCGGATCAAGTGCTCTGACCCTTTGATCTCTTGGCCGGTCAGATCAAGTGCTCCGTCCCCTTGAAATAGCACCGGAGGGGCGGGGGCGGAAGGTTGCCGGCCCTGGCACCGAACGCTTTCCCGCAACCGCGCATCTAACCGCCAACACGTGACATCACCAACCGTTGCCCTTCAGTCTGAGTACCGGGTGAGAGAGCCGGAGCTCATAGCCCGGGTGATCGCCGGCGACCGGATCGCGGCGCGCGAGCTGTACGACGCGCACGCGCCCCGGGTCTTTCGGCTCGCCTTCAGGCTGACTGGCGACGCGGACCTGGCACGTGAGTTCACGCAGGACACCTTCGTTCGCGCCTTCGGCCAGTTGAGCCGGTTCCGCGGAGATGCGGCGCTCAGCACGTGGCTGCATCGCATCACGGTGACGGTCGTCGCCAACGCGATGCGCAAGGTGAAACGCTTTCGCGAGCGGGAAACGGACCTCGAGGCCGCGGCTCCGCTCCACATCGAAGGCAGCACGAGCGACCCGATCCTCAGGCAGCGTCTGCATCAGGCCATCGATGCATTGCCCGAGATCTATAGAACCACGCTGATCATGCACGACGTCGAGGGATACACCCACGGAGAGATCGCCCAGGTCCTGGCGGTCGCCGAGGGAACTTGCAAGAGCCGCCTGTCGCAGGCGCGCGCGCAGTTGCGCGAGGCGCTCGCCGACCTGGCACCGGAGCTGGAATCATGAATGAATCTGAGCTGAACAAACTGAACGACTTCATAGAACGCGAAGCGCGCAGCTACAACGAGCCTCCCGCGCCGCCGCTCGATGCCATGTGGGCATCGATCGCGGCGCAGGATTGGACGCGCGCCACCTCAGACGGAACGAGCGGCACTCCAGCCACCCGAGGCGGCGTGCGCCGGTGGGTGATGGACCGTCGATTTCAAGCCGCCGCCGTTCTGCTGATCGGCATCGCCATGGGCCGTCTCTCGCTCGGCCGCCACGCAGCGGCGCCAGCCGCGGTCGCGTCGGCCAACGGCCCGCTCACCCGCGTGGCTTCGGCGGTTCCCGATACTGGCTTCGCCGCGCCGTACCAGGTCACCACCTCACGCTACCTGGGCCAGACGGCCGCGCTGCTCATCGCGCTCCCCGCGGACCCGCATCGCATGAACGCCGCCGAGAATCAGCAGTTCATCTCGCGCGCCGGCGATCTGCTCACCACGACACGTCTTCTGCTCGACTCGCCCGCCGCGGACAACCCATCCATGCGCAACCTGCTCGAGGATCTCGAGCTCGTGCTCGCGCAGGTGGTTCATCTGCGCGCCGCGCCCAGCCGCACCGAGCTCGATCTCATCCATCAGGCGCTCGACCAGCGCGAAGTGCTCCCGCGCCTGACCAATGCAGCCGCCGACATCTCCGCCGCCAACTAGCGACCAACTAAGAGGAAATTCTGATGACACGCCCCGCCCCCGCCCACACCCTTGCGCTGATCGCCAGCGTCCTCGCCATGAGCGTCGCCGGCGCGCAGCGGCCTGTCACCCCGGTGACGCCTGTAACCCCGGTAACGCCTGTCACGCCCGTGACTCCCGTGATGCCGGTAATGCCGGTCATGCCAGTGATGCCCGTCATGCCGGACTTGAGCGATCTGCCCAACATGGCCGACATGGACGCCGCGATGGCGGGCGCCCGCGAAGCCGTGGCCGCCGCGGCTGCCTCGATGCCCGATCCGGTCGAGATGCAGGCGCAGATGGCCGATGCGCGCGCGGCCATGGACGCCGCGCGCCCCGCGCTCGCCGCACTCAGAGGCGGCTTCGGCTTCGGCAGCGGTGCTTCGTTCGGTGACGGGAATTCTTACACCTACAGCTTTTCAAGCGGCTTCTCCAACGCAGGCCCGCCGTCCCCGTGGGCGCAGGGTGATCCCGCCGACTCGCTGTACCGTGTCGCCTGGAACACCATCAACCAGGGCGACTACCGACGCGCCGCCGATCTGTTCGCGAGCCTCGCGCAGAAGTATCCGCGCTCCGCGTACGCGGCCAGCGCCCCGTACTGGCAGGCCTTTGCGCTCTATCGCATGGGCAGCACCGAAGATCTGCATGCAGCCGCCAGGCAGCTCGAGACAGTCATGGCGCACCAGGCCGACATGCCGCGCCGCCAGACGCAGAACATGGACGTCGAGGGGCTCTACGCCCGCATCAATGGAGTGCTCGCCTCGCGCGGCGACCGTGAAGCCGCGGCGAAGGTCACCCAGGAAGCACAGCAGGCCGGCCACCCCACGTGCGACAACGAGGATCTGTCGGTCCGCGTCGAAGCGTTGAACGCGCTCGCCCGCACCGATCCGGCCACCGCGGTCCCGCTGCTGCGCCGCGTGCTCGAGAGCCGCGGCGAGTGCACAGCGGAGCTGCGCCGCAACGCGGTCTTCATCCTGGGCCAGCGCGCCGACACGAGCGCCGGCTCGCTGCTGGCCAGCGTCGCCAAGTCGGATCCGGACGTTCGCGTGCGAGAGGCGGCCATCCAGTGGCTGCCGCGCGTGCCGAATCCGCCGATCAGCACCCTCGAGAGCCTCATGACCTCGGACACGAGCGGCACGATCCAGCGTGCAGCGGCCCGTGCGCTCATGAGCAGCGACGATCCGCGCGCGCGCCAGAGCATCCGCTCGATCATCGACAAGCCCGACGCGAGCGAGAGCCTCCGCCTCGCCGCGATCGGGAGCTACACCTCCGACCATGGGACAGCCGACGATGCCGCATTTCTGCGCGGCGCGTACGCGCGTGCTCAATCCGACCGCGTCAAGAACGCCATCGTCTACGCCGTGAGCCGCATGGGCGGCACGGACAACGAGCAGTGGCTGCTCGGCCTCGCCAAGAATCCGGCGGAGTCGTCGTCCATTCGCGCCTCGGCCCTCGAGGCGCTCGGCCGCACTTCAATGTCCGTGAACGACCTCGCGTCGCTCTACGACTCGGCCGACTCGCGAACCATGCGCTACCAGATCATCAACATCCTCGCCGATCGCAGGGAGCCGGCGGCCACGGACAAGCTGCTCGACATCGCGAAGTCCGGCACCGATCCCGTCATCCGCACGCGCGCGATCGACGCGCTCACGCGAAAGAACGATCCGCGCACGACAAAGCTCCTGCTCGACATCATCGACCACTCGGCCGCCAGCGACGAGAAAAAGCCATGAGCATCCTTCATCGCACCCAGGGGGCCGTCGCCGCCGCCATCTGCCTCGCGCTCGGCGCGACACCCGGAGCGGGATCCGCGCAGAACCTCGCGCAGCGCGTCTCGTCGGCGCCCGACGGCCGAGTGATGTTCTCCTTCGCCGCGCGTCCCGGCGTGTGCGGCAACGGCCGCGGTTCCATCTCCATGAGCTCGGGCGACGGCTACGCGAGCGGCGTGTCGTACTACTCGAGCGACGGCGACATGATGGTCACCGATCGGTGCCAGCCCGGTCCCGTGCGCGTGGCGATCGACCGCGCGGACAGGAGCATCATCGCCATTCGCACCGCGGTGGGTCCGGCGGATACGGCCAGCGACGGCGTTGACCTGGGCCGCGTGAGCTCGCGCGCCGCCGCCGACTATCTATTGTCGCTCGCCAGCACGCTTGACGGACGCGTGAGCCACGACGCCATCTTCCCGGCGATGCTCGCCGACAGCTCAGACGAATCCGCAACGCTTCTCAGCATAGCGCGCAACGCGCAGCTCGCGCAGGAGACGCGCCGCAGCGCGCTCGCATGGCTCGGCCGGTCGACGGCCAGGTCGGGTGCGGTTCCGAGCGACGTGCTCGCGTCGCTGATTTCCGTCGCGCGCGACGACAACGAGAGCCCGAGCATCAGACAGCAGGCGCTCAACTCGCTGTCGCAGCTCGACCGCGGCGCGGGGCTGCCGGCGCTCATCACGATCGCCAACGCGAACGCGAGCGATTGGCTCACGCGCGAAGCCGTCGCGGCGATAGGCCGGTCCGGCGATCCGCGCGGCCGCGAGTTCCTGCGCGCCGCGGTGCGCCGCACCGATCTTCCGGACGACGCGCGCGTCTCCGCGATCCGGTCTCTTGGATCGAGCTACGCAACTGCGCGCGATGCGGCTGTCATCCGCGACGCGTATCCGACCTTCAATACGGATGCGCAGCGCATGGCGGCGCTCACGGCTGTCGCGCAGGCGGGCGGCCAGGAGAACATCCAGTGGCTCGTGGCGCTCGCGCAGAATCCGACGGCCACGGTGGGTGTCCGCCGGCGGGCTGTGTCGCTGCTCAGCGATTCGGGCGATCCGCGGGCTCGCAACGCCGTCCAGCAATTGGTGGTTCGGCAGTAATAAAGAACGGGCGTTGCCGGGGCCGCTATTGCGGCACCGGCGCCGAGCAGCATTATAGAGGGTCAGCGCGGCCTGAAACCAAAGGGTTTCTCGCCACGTTGACCCTCTCGCAGTTCCTACCTCGCGGCACCCCCCACCAATGCATGGAGCCCAGCCATGACTGAGCCCGCCACCGCCATGAGCGCCGAAGCGCCAGCGGCGAAGCCCTCGTTTTTCGAGGACATCATCGACGTCTTCTTCAACCCCGCCGCCGTTTTCCGGCGCCGGCAGAACTCGAGCCCGTGGCCCGCGATCCTCCTGTGCGCCGTGCTGAGCGCCGTCATCGGGATCGCGACGTACAACGTGCTGGCGCCCGTGTTCGACGCCGAGTTCGCGCGCCAGTCGGCCAAGATCCTCAAGAGCAATCCGAACATGACGCAGGACATGCTCGACAAGGGTCGGGGAATGACTCAGAGCCTGGCGCGGTATGGCCCGATCATCCTCGTGCCGATCATGATCTTCGTCGTCGGCGTCATTGCGTGGCTCGTCAGCAAGCTCGTGAGCGCGAAGGAGACCTTCAACGCGGCGATCGTCATCGTCGCGTACGCCTATGTCGTGCGGGTGCTTGGCGGCATCGTGACAGCCGTGATCGCGATGCTCATGGATTCCTCGAACATCACCGGGCTCGGCAGCGTTTCGGTGAGCCCGCTGCACTTCATGAATCCTGACACGACAAGTCCAATGATGCTGGCGCTCGGCCAGCGGCTCGACCTGTTCCTTGTCTGGTTCACCATTCTCGTGGCCGTGGGCATTTACGTCGCGGGCAAGACGACAAAGGCTCGCGCCGTGGTGTTCGGTGTCCTTCTGTGGCTGGTGGGGAGCATCCCGGCGATTCTGGGAGCCGTGAAGGCGGCCAAGGGGTGACGGGTCCCCGTCGGGTCATCCCGAGGGAGCGTAGCGAGCGAGGGACCTACCAGGCTGGACGAGATCCAGGCGGTGCGAGCAGGTCCCTCGGGCTCTTCGAGCCCTCGGGATGACACTCTTTGGCCCGAAAGGGCGCCTCCGTACAGGGGGCGCCCTTTCGCGTTCTGGCCCGTGAGCGGCCCGGATCAACACTCGCTTCGGGCCCCTCGTAACTGTATTGTCTCACCAGGCAGCCGGGCGACGCTCACCGGCCGCCTTTTCACTGTTGGAGCGCATCCCCCCCTCGCAGGTACTGCTATGCAACGTACCCGTTTGTGTTCCTTGCTCGCTGGAGCGATGGCCGTCGCGGCCTACGCTCCGCTCGCATCGGGCCAGGGTCTCGACTCGGCGACCGTAGCTGGTTTCCGCTGGCGAACCATTGGACCCGCCATCTTCATGGGCCGCACGTCCGACGTGCAGGGCATCGCGAGCCCGTCCAAAACCCTCTACCTCGCCGGCGCCTCCGGCGGCATCTGGAAGTCGATGAACAACGGCGTCACCTGGCGCCCGATCTTCGACAACCAGGACGTTTCGGCCTTTGGTGTTTTGGCAATCTCCGAGTCCGACACGAACGTCGTCTGGGCCGGCACCGGTGGCCCGAACTCGCGTAACACGATCGAGCCGGGCGACGGCGTCTACAAGTCGACCGATGGCGGCGAGCACTGGACCAAGATGGGTCTCGAGCAGTCGCAGCACATCGGGCGCATCGCGATCGATCCCCGGAATCCGAACGTCGTGTACGTCGCGGCGCTTGGTCCAGCGTGGAAAGCCGGCGGCCAGCGCGGTCTGTACAAGACCACCGATGGCGGCGCTACATGGACGCTCGCCAAGGCTGGCGCGAACGATCGCACCGGCTTCGTTGACGTCGCTATCGATCCGACAAACTCCAACGTCGTGTACGCGAGCTCGTACGAGCGTCTCCGCACGCCCTACTCGCTCAAGAGCGGCGGCGTGGGCTCGGGTCTGTGGAAGTCGACCGATGCGGGCGCCACGTGGACCGAGATCAAGGGCAACGGCTATCCGGCTGGCGTCAAGGGACGCATCGGCATCTCGATCGCGCGCAGCAACCCGAACGTCGTCTACGCGCTGACGGAAGCGGCGGGCATGGAAGCCAGCACGACCTACACGCCGCAGGACAACCCCAAGGCTAACGGTCTGTATCGCTCGACGGACGCGGGCAAGACGTGGACGCAGATGAACAACATTGACGTGCGTCCTTTCTATTACTCGCAGGTGCGCGCCGATCCAAAGAATCCCGATCGCGTTTACTTCTCGTCCACGACCATGCAGGTCTCGAACGACGGCGGTAAGACCTCCGAGAACGAGACTGTTGGCGTGCACGTTGACGATCACGGCCTGTGGATCGATCCGAATGATCCGCAGCGCTGGGTGATCGCGAACGACGGTGGCGTGGCCATCACGTTCGACCAGGGCAAGAACTTCTTCTATCCGCAGAACGTGCCGATCGGCCAGTTCTACGAGATCAGCTACGACTACGCGGTTCCGTACAACGTCTGCTCCGGCGCGCAGGACAACGGCGCCTGGTGCGGTCCGAGCCGCAAGGCTCGCGGCACCATCACCAACGCGGACTGGTTCACGATCTCCGGCGGCGACGGTTTCTACACGGCGCAGGATCCGACGGACCCCAACATGGTGTGGGGCGAGTCGCAGAACGCTGGTATTCAGCAGACGAACCTGGCGACGGGTGCGCGCGGCCGAGTGAACAAGCCGAGCGGCGCCGAGCGCGACGCCATGTGGCGCGACTCGATCGCGATTGCTCGCGGCGACGTGAGCCAGCCCGAGACACCGGCGATGCGCGCGCGCATTGCTGGCTATCGCGCGAAGGAAGCCGCGGATTCGGCTGCTTTCGACATCCGCTACAACTGGAACTCGCCGTACTTCCTGAGTCCACACGACCCGCACACGTTCTACCTGGGTGGTAGCCGCGTGCTCAAGTCCACTAAGGGCGGCGAGGATCTCTATCCGATCTCGCCCGACCTCTCCAAGTCTGTGATGCCCAAGTACGCCAAGGAATTCGCGGCGCGCGTGGACACGAGCGAGAAGTGGACGGGAGGCGTGACGCTCGATGCGACGGGCGCCGAGACGTATGGCGATGTCGTGACGCTTGCAGAGTCGCCGATCAAGGCCGGCATGCTGCTCGCTGGCACCGACGACGGCAACCTGTGGGTGACGCACAACGACGGCGGCTCGTGGGAAGATCTCACGGACAACGTGCCAGGCCTGCCGAGCAAGGACGTGTACGTGACGCGCGTTGAGCCGTCACACTTTGATACTCTGACGTTCTACGTGGCGTTCGAGAATCATCGCTGGAACGACTTCAAGCCGTATCTGTACGTGACCAACGACGGCGGCAAGACGTTCAAGTCGATCGCGAACAACCTGCCTGCCACGAGCCCGCAGGATTACCTGCACGTGGTGCGCGAGGATCCACATAATCGTGATCTGCTTTTCGTTGGCAGCTCGCGCTCGGCGTACGTCTCGATCAACCGCGGCGAGACGTGGACCAAGTTCGCTGATGGTCTGCCGAGCGTGCCCGTGATGGATCTGCAGGTGCACCCGCGCGACCATGACCTGATGGCGGCGACGCATGGTCGCAGTCTGTGGATCGTGAACATCGCGGCGCTGGAAGACATGAACAACAAGACGCTGGCGGGCGATTACCTGTTCAAGCCCGGCACGGCGTACGAGTTCGGTAACCACCCCGACATGGGCACGACCGGCAACGGAAACGGCCAGGCGCAGTGGGAATCCCCGTCGCCAGCGTACGGCGCGGACATCACGTACCGCCTTGCGAGCCGCGCGAGCGGCCCTGTGCGACTGCACGTGCTCGATGCGGGCGGCGACACGCTCGCCACGCTCACCGGCCCGGCGACGCCGGGCGTGCATCACGTGACGTGGTCCTTCACGGGCCGCGCGCCCGCGGCGACCACTGCTGCCGAGCTGTCGCCCGCGCAGAAGATGGACAGCGCACTGCTCAAGGTGCGCGCGCCGATGGTGCTCGATTCGCTGCGCAAGGCCGGGTATGACACGGGTGCTGTGAACCGTGTGGCGGCGCAGATCAAGGCGCTGCTCACGCCCCGTCCGAATGCGGCCGCCGCGTTCGCGCGCGGCGGTGGTGGTGGACGTGGTGGTGCGGCGGGTGCTACGGCTACATGCGAGCATCCGGCGACCATGTGGGACACGTTCTGCGCGGCTCCTGCGGTGCAGGAAGCGCGCGGTGGCGCCGGCGGTGGGCGCGGCCGTGGCGGCGCTGATTCAGCGACTGTCGCGCTGTTCCAACCGTACGTGCCGGTTGGCACGGCAGCGGCGTCTGGCACCCCGACACGTAATCGTCGTGGCGGCGCGGGCGCTGGTGAAGTGCTCAATCCTGTGGAGCGCATCTGGAACATCATCGGGATGCCGATGCCGTCGGTTGGTGGACGGCGCGGCGGCGGGTTCGGCGCATTTGCTGGTGGTGGGATCGCTGAGGCCGGGGATTACCTGGTGGTGATGGAGGCGAATGGGCATACCTACAAGCAGACGTTGCGCGTTGAGCGGGCGAATGCGGGTGGGGATGGTGGGTTTGGGTTTGGGGCGGATGGGGCGAACGGCGGGTCGGATCAGCCGTAAGTTCCCGTAGTTCTAAGGGTTGTGAACAGGGGGCCAGCGCGAAGCGCTGGCCCCCTGAGAGCTTGTATAGCCGTCACTGGGACCGCCGGCCTGTTGGGGAGAGGTCTTGCCTACGCAGGGTCCCGTGGACACGATGATTAGGTGCTCGTTGGGAATCGGCGGTAATAGGTGTGTTGTCGACGGCGATTCACGCGAGAGCCTAAAGCTTAGTAAGCAAGCTGGTAACCGAGCACGCGCAGTCGGACGGTTGCGCTACCCGCGCCATAATCCCCCTTTGGAAACGCGCACACTGCCGCGCAAACTCTGTCGGCGAACCCGCGATCGACACGACGCTCTTCGCGAAGATTGGGTGTCGGCTAAGTCGCGCTCGTCCGTGGCGGCGCTATCGCGGCGGAGCTAGCGGCACATATGGAATATTACCAACAACAACCGGGACGTCGAGAATATTATTACCTTCCTCTGGCAGGCCTTTGGGATCGAGAATGAGCGTTCCCACGTAGCTCACGCTCTCGCCAAGCTGACCATTCAAGAAATCAGCAGGCGCGGTCGATGCCGGCGGAATGGCGAAGGTGACCCCTCCCGCACTCAGTGCTGCGGCAACCAGTTCCGAACAAAACCACCTATCAGGAATATCGAAACTGCTCGTACCCGATTCTATCGCACCGAACCGCGGGTTGCTGATTGCTGCAAGTAGGTCGTACTTCGAACCGATTTTGCTCATCGCAAAGTCGACCACAGCTTTAGGGTCTTTGAGGCCGGGATGGCGCACGACCGCGGCGTAGTGGGCGTCGCCGAGAGCCTTGCTCAAGGTTGTCAGTTCCACTCCAGACCCGATCGCTTGAACGACCATGCCGTCGCCAACGTATAGCATTGCGTGGCTAACGGGCGACTTGGTTCCGTAGCGAAGCACTGCGGACTGCAGTCCATCCGTCGCTGAGACGACGACGTCTCCGGGCATTAAGGCTCGAGGAGACAGGACGCGGCCGGCTCGTGGCGGCGACGAGCGAATTCCGCCTGGGACGCTGCCCGCCAAGAGAGGCGCGGGGCTAGCCGCCAAGGCCGGTGGAACTTCATCCGGGCGCGCAGGCAATGCGACGGGCGACATAACACCTTGACTAACTAGCCTCAAAATCCGGTCCCACCTGATGAGGCGCAGCACCGGAGGCAAGCTGAGCCGTGCGATCGTGACGGCTGTACCGTCGATGAGTGGATCGTCGGCGGCGGGAGATCGCCCCGCGGTCGGCGCAGCCGCTCCCGGTGTCGTCGACGCCATACCGGGACCGCCGGATCCCATGCCCGGGACGGCATCACCGCCAAATTCTATAGCTCCGAGGAATTGCGTACCGGGTGCACTCGCCCAAAATCCACGGTCGGAGAAGTCTGACCAGCGTTCGATAAATTGTCTTTGCCGTTGCGCGATCTCCAGTACGTAATACGCCATGGCCATAGCGGCCGCATCGCTCAAGATGTGATCATTCGCATTCTTTCGCCGGGCGATTTCACCGTTGATAGAAGTGATGAGAGCTCGGACGCTATCGGCCTTTGGTCCGGTCGGGACGGCGGTGAGGTAATCGCCGAACGAATCGAGCGCGTTTTCGAGGGGAATTTTGGCGAGAGGAATGACAAGCCACGGATAGCGTCCATCATCACAGTGCAGGTAAGCGACGCCGATCGCAATGTTGTTGTCCGGATTGGGGAAATAGGTGCTCGCCTCTCGAATCACCGAAATCGACTGCTTCCATGCGCTGGAATCTCGTGCACCGGCTTGAATCGCACTCGCTTGTTGAAGCAGGCGATACGCTATTGAAAGACCAAGAATTGCCCGCGTCCTTAGCGCCTGTGAGTCGGTAGCACTATACGTCGGCGGGGGCGGGTGCGGATTGAACATAGTGGGTGCGATTTCATTCCGACGGACTAGGCTGTCGAGCATTTCCCACGCCTTTTGCTCTTCACCGCTGGCTGCCAAGCTGTTTACTCGTAAGAAATACTCCGCCTCACCTTCTGCTGCAGTTGCCCACTCAGCTACAAAATCCTGCGCACTCGCATCGAGCAAGAGCTGCAGTACCTGGGGGTTACCAGTCTTTGCGTGCCTCAAGCGGGCTTGATCGTAGAGCACGTAGTACGGTCGAGACGACTGGTTGCCTTTAGGTTCCTTGGCGGACGAGAACAGACCATCGGCGCTGCGAATCGAATCGGCAACCTTGCCCGCGAGGTATTTTACGTTCGGGTCGTCGGAATACGTTGCGATGCGATTCGCGGCGTCACTGACACACTCGTCGTAGCGCATACTCCAGCAGCCCTTCGCACGGGCCCGCTCTACAGTGACGATGTCGGCGCGAATCATATCCCATCGCTCAGCGCGCGCGCTATCCATTCCCGGCAACGAAGCGATCACCGTGTCATACCTGCCGAGCTGGTACGCGTCAGTGATGTGCGCCCACCGCGCGCGGTATGCGGAATCGACGGTGGTGCTAAGATGCAACGGCTCCTGTGATTGGAATACCACGGGAACCGGCGCCAGGTGAGCGACGCATGCGCTGACAACGGCCGGAATGAAGCAGAGCCAGGCGCGGCGCTGCAACGAATCGACCCTGACTCCTGGCTGGCGGTTGGCAAGCCACATTCGATTAACTCGGCGAAGAGACACAGAGTAACTGTTGCGCGTGCGCGCCTTTCGTGAAACATCCCCGATGAGTAGTGCGAACTTGCCTTCGGCTTGCATCAATGATTCGAGTCGGGACAACCGCGCCTTACGAAGTTGCTCGTGACGTCACGAACGAGTTTCGGACGTACGGCAGCGCCAGACTCCGGTCAAGGAGGGCACGCCCCATAACTTGCGAACGAGATGGGTTCTCGCAAGCGAGCGTAATCGTGATGCTCCTTTCCTGTAACTCTCGACCCGATGTGGCGCCGGCTTTCCCTACGTCACCGCCCCCGACCGCCGCGGATCCGCGCCCGCCAGCACCTTCCCATCCTTGATCTCCACCGCCGCCCCATACCCCATCCGCAACTCGCCCATGAGCGAGATGATCTGCGGCGTGTAACCCAGCTCGCGCAGCCGATCTATCACCGCCGGCGCGAAGCCATTCTCCATCTGAACGGAAATCCCGCCGCCAGGCCCAATGCGGCCGCCGCCGAGCAGAAACCGCGGTAGTTCGAGCACCGCCTGCGGATCGAGATGATCATCAATCATCCCGACAAGCGTCTGATACACAGCCGACGTGATCCACGAATTCCCCGCCGCGCCGAGCGCCATCACTGCATGCCGCTGCGCGCCGTTCCCTTCGAACACGATCGTCGGCGCGATGGTGCTTCCATTCCGCTCGAACGGCAGCCGCGCTCCATACGCGTTCGAGTCCGACGGATACGACCCGAGGTTATCGTTGTAGATGAACCCTAGACCTGGTGTGACGTAGAAATTCCCGCCCCAAGTGCCGAGGGTGTGCGTCGCGGCCACCATGTTGCCATCTGCATCAGCCACGGCGAACGCTGTGGTGCCCGCAAACCGACACGAAGGCGCCTGGTTGGCGTCGTACCCGTGCGCCTCGCACGCCGGCGGCTGCGTGAGCTGAATGCTCGCCGTCTTCTTGTTGCCCAGCGCGCACGTGAGCGTGTCGCCGCGCAGCGCGCGTGTCCACCGCATGATTCGGATCGAAGCAGCGCCAGCGGATGCTCGCCGTATCCGGGTTGGTGAACGGCTCGGTCGTCACGGGCCACAGCCCCGGATCGCTTATGCGCCCGCGCGTCGTCGGCTCGAGTTCCCACACCGAAATCATCGCGTGCAGCGTGCCCGCGTCATCGGTGTACGGCTTGGGATGGTCGTAGCGACCGAGCAGGCCGAGTGTGGCGGCGAGCTCCGCTCCGCCAGCCACCCGGGGCGCGCTCGAATAGAAGGTGTAGCCGCGGTATTTGCCGGCCACGGGCTCGCGCTGGGCGGCGTAGTAGCGCGCCATGTCCGAGAGCTCCGTGGCGTTGCCCTGCGAGTGCAGGTCGGCCACGAGCTTGTGCGCAATCGCGCACGTATAGTAGGAGTCGACGCCGCCCTTGGCGTCTTGCTTCCGGGTCCACGCGAGGTCGGGATTCTTGAGGGAGGCGGCCGCCTGCAGCCTCTGGCCGCGCGCGAAAAACAGCAGGGTCGAACCAAACTGAGGCCCCGGTTCCCGGTGAGCCTCCTCGCCGCCCTTGCCTCAACCCGAACTCAAGACAAACTGATTCCCGTCCGGATCCGCAATGATCGCCGACGTCCCCCATGCTTCCTTCTTCGGCTCCTGAACGAACTTCACGCCGGCCCGCGCCAACTCGCGCGATGTCTCCATGACATCATCGGCCAGCAGCGAGATTCCGGTGAAAGTCCCGACACGCGACTCGTGGCCGGGCGGCGTGAAGAGCGTAATGCCCGTACCCGACTTGCCCAGGCCCAACTCGATCCAGCGCTGTTTGTCGTTGAACGGCTGATCGGTGACCACGCGGAAGCCGAGTTTGTTCGTGTAAAACTCGAGTGCGCGCTGCTGGTCCGTCACAGGCACGTTTACGAATTTGACCGCCTTGATCATGCATGCCTCTTGAATGGGGTGAGTCGGTGTGCGCCGCGGACGAGCCCAAAGCTGTGACGCCGCGCTGGCGGGACAAGAGGAGCAGGCGTTAGTATGGCAGCCGTTGCCACACTGGAGAGCGGATGCCGAGCGTCGAGATCGATTCCTACGTGCTGGACACGCTGCTCGCGGATCTCGTCGGCCACGACAGGCGGCCGTCCGCATTCATCGTCTACCTGTTTCTGTGGCGGCACACACTCGGCTCGGACCGCGGCTCGACTCAGGTCAGCCTCGCGGAGCTCGCTGTCGCCACAGGTCTGTCGAGGCGCTCGGTCCAGGAGGCGCTCGCATGGCTGGTCAAACGCCGGCTGATCTCACGGCAGCGGGAGAGCAGAACAGCGGTGCCTGAGTACAGCGTGCGGAGGCCGTGGCTTCGGTGAGGCGTGGGGCCCTCGGGAGGGGGCCCGCACAGCAGATTGTGACCGCTTCCGCTGATGCGAGTGTTCTCATGGTACAAGACACACGCTCTTCCACCGTGGATTGTCCCCATGAAACTTCGCCCGATAGCCGGCGTGCTGGCCGCTTGCGTCGTGCTCGCCGCGATCACTTCCTGCTCGGACGTCTTTTCGCCCGAAGTGCCGACCGTGGCGATCTCGCTGTTCGTTGAGCCGCAACTCGCGGTGCCATCACTCACGTTGCGCGTTGCGATCAACGGACGGCGCTACGAGGTGCAGGTCGATTCTTCGGCTGGGAACAAGTACGTGACTGTACCTGTCTCCGGCTTCGGGACGCTTCCGATCCGGATTGATCTGCTCAATACGGCCGGGGATACGCTTGCATCGACTGAATTCAAGCAACGCTTCATGGCGGACGATTTCAACGACATCTCCGGATGGGTGGGGGTGCGACCGCCGCTCACCATCTGTGGCGGCCCAGACCTTACCGTCTCGACTCGGCTCGCCGATACGATCAAGCTGCACGTCAGCCATGGCGGCATACCCAAGGACGTGATCTGCTAGCGACGGTATAGGCCACGCGGCCTCGCGCTCGACACTGCCGGCGGCATCAACGGACTGAGCTATCCGGCTCCACGAGCTTGACCGGCCACACCGAGCTGTCGATTTCGCCCGCGCTCTTCCGTCATTGCGGTGTCCCACCCCATCATGACCCCACACAAGGACACCGGCCATGCGCTACGCACTCCTGATCCACTATCCCCAGCCGCCAGCCATCAATCTGAGCGAGACACAGATGAACGAGGGCAAGGCGGCGTTTCATGCTTACGCGAAGGCGCTCGACGACGCCGGCGTGCTCGCGTCGGCGGAGATTCTTCAGACAGTCGCCAGCGCCACGAGCGTATCGGTGAAGGAGGGCAAACTGCACGTGCAGGACGGCCCCTTCGCCGACACGAAGGAAGCGTTCGCCGGCATCTTCATGCTCGAAGTGCCCGACCTGGACGCGGCGCTCGCGTGGGCCGAGAAGTGTCCCGCGGCGCAGTGGGGCACCGTCGAGGTGAGGCCCTCGGGGGTCCGCTTCGTGAACGGCGGATGGACGAGCGCCTCGTAGAAGATCTCGCGCGCGGCGCCTATGGCCGGCTCCTGGCCATTCTCGCCGCGCGTGATGGCGACATCGAGGCCGCCGAGGACTGCCTCGGCCACGCGTTCGTCCAGGCGCTGCGCACGTGGCCCGCGGGCGGCGTTCCGGACAATCCCGAGGGATGGCTGCTGACAGTCGCGCGCAACCGGCTGCGCGACATCCATCGCTCGGCGGAGCACAGGCTCTCAGATTCGATCGAGGAGCTCGCCCTCAGCGAGGCACTCACGGCAGTGGACGAAATAGATCCTGACGCGATTCCCGACAGACGGCTCGCGCTGCTCTTCGTGTGCGCGCATCCGGCGATAGATGCCGCCGCTCGCACGCCGCTCATGCTTCAGACGGTTCTCGGGTTCAGTGCGGAGCAGATCGCAGAGGCATTCGCGATGCCGCCGGCGGCGATGGCGCAGCGACTCGTGCGCGCCAAGCGGCGCATCCGCGACGCGCGCATTCCCTTCGTCGTGCCCGACCGCGCGCAGATGCCGCAGCGCCTCACGCCCGTGCTCGAGGCTGTGTACGGCGCGTACGCGATAGACTTTCCCCTCGTCGCCGGCTCCGAGGTACGCGAATCGCTCGCGGCCGAGTCGCACTATCTGGCGAGCGCGCTCGCCGAGCTGCTGCCGCACGAACCTGAGGCACTGGGACTCGCCGCACTCATCTCGCTATCGCTGGCGCGGCGTCCCGGTCGCGGGAACGACGGAGAGTTCGTGCCCCTCGACCAGCAGAACACGTCGCTGTGGGACGCACAACTCATCGCGCTCGGGGAGCGCTATTTACATGAAGCGCGCGCTCTCGCGCGTGTCGGCCGTTTTCAACTCGAAGCGGCAATTCAGTCGGTGCACTGCGCGCGGGCGCGCTCGGGCGTGACCGATTGGCGCGCGCTCCGGACGCTTCACGAGGCGCTGATCTCTGTCGCTCCAACCCTCGGCGCTCGCGTCGCTCACGCGGCGGCCGTTGGACGGGTGGACGGTCCGCAGGCGGGGCTCGATGCGCTGGAGGCGATCCAGGACGAGGCGATGCAGCGCTTTCAGCCCGCGTGGGCGACGCGCGCGCATCTGCTCGCGGACGCGGGGCGCGCGGAAGCCGCGGTCCAGGCCTTCACGCGCGCCATCTCGCTCACGACCGACAGCCGAGCCCGGAGGTACCTGGAGCGGCAGGGCCTGCGCAACGCCAACCTTTCGCCGGAATAGGGTGTCAGACTCTGTACCCCTAGTCTGATACCCATGCCGGCCTCCGAAACCCTCCCCATCCTCAAGGGCACCCTCGACACCCTCGTCCTCAAAGCCCTCTGCTGGACGCCCATGCACGGCTTCGAGATCACCCGATGGGTCGAGACCCGCTCCAGCGGCGCCCTGGACCTCCGCGACAGCGCTCTCTATCAGGCCCTCCACCGCCTCGAGGAGCGCGACCTTGTCGCGGCCGAGTGGGGAATCACCGAGAACAACCAGCGGGCGCGCTACTACAGGATTACTCGATCCGGCCGCGCGCATCTTGCCGCCGAGACGGCGCGGTGGGTCCGGTACGCGGACACTGTGACGGACATCCTCACGACAGCCCCCGGGCCGGCATAGGAGCCAACAATGCCATACGAAATCCGCCCGGGAATCCGCCGGCTGCTCCGCCTCGTCACGCGCCGCTCCCTGGAGCAGGACGCCGACGAAGAGATCCGGCTGCACCTTCAGCTTCGCGTGCGTCAATTGATGGACGAAGGCATGGCGCCAGACGCGGCGCGCGCTGAGGCGCAGCGTCGCTTCGGCGACGTCGAAGACGAGCAGCAACGCGCGCGCGCGTCCGCGGCGAGACAGGAGCGAAAGTTTCGCTGGCGCGACTCGGTCGATCGTCTCCGCGGCGACGTCCGCTACGCGCTGCGCACGCTCCGCCTCGATGCGGGCTTCACCGCTTTCGCGCTCCTCATACTCACTCTCGGCATCGCGGCGAGCGCGACGGTCTTCAGTCTCGTCAACGGCGTGCTGCTCCGACCCGTGCCCTTCAAGGACCCCTCTCGGCTCATCTGGATCAGCAACATAGGTGACAACGGCACCGACGAGTGGCGCGTGCAGGTCGACCACTTCGTTGACATAGGCGCTCGCAGCAAATCGCTGAGCGGCATCGCGGGATACTTCGGCTACTACAGCATTGGCGACGCGGCGCTGACAGTCCACGGGAACACCACCCGCCTTACGAGTGTGCCCGTCACGTGCGGCTTCTTTCCGATCCTTGGCGTGACGCCGCCGCTCGGCAGATCGTTCACCGCGGACGAATGCCGACCGACGAGGTCCTCGACCGCGATGCTCACGGACAAGACGTGGCGCGAGCAATTTGCGGCGGATCCGGCCGTCATTGGACGTACCGTGATGATCAACGATCAGCCGGTACACATCATCGGCGTGCTGCCCGCTTCATTCGACTTCGCCTCCGTGTTCACGCCCGGCACGGCGGCCGACATCTTCATTCCCTACGCGTTGAGCCCGCGTAACAATCGCGATGGAAACACGCTCTGCATGATCGGCCGGCTGCGCCCCGGCGTATCTGTCGCGCAGGCGAGCATGGAGCTGCCGGCGGTCGGCAGGCAGCTCACGCAGGAATTCCCACACCGCAACACGCTCCGGCTCCGCGTGCAGTCGCTCGACGAGCACGTAAATGGTCACTTCAGGCCCGCGCTCATGGTGCTCGCCCTCGCCGTCGCCGCCGTCATGCTCATCGTGGCCGTGAATCTCGCCAGCCTCCAGTTCGCGCGCATGTCGTCACGGAGCCGCGAGCTCGCCCTGCGCGTCGCGCTTGGCGCGTCGCGCGGTCGCATCATTCGGCAGACGCTCACAGAGAGCCTCGTCCTCGCGTGCGGTGGCGCCGCACTCGGAATCGCGCTCGCGATCTTTGCCACCCGCTATCTTTCGCGACTCCACACCTTTGACATCCCCCTGCTGTCTCGCGTGGGCGTCGACGCGCCTGTGCTGATCGTTGCGACGCTCGTCGCCGTGATCGCCGGGAGCGTCGTCGGCCTCCTCCCCGCGCTCCAGTCGCCAGCGGATCCAAATGATGCGCTCAAGGACGGCACTCGCGGCGCTACGCGCGGTGGACGTCACGCCCGGGTGCGTTCCGCGCTCGTGGTCACCGAGATCGGCGCCGCGCTCGTGCTGTTGGTGGCATCGTCGCTTCTTCTGCGGAGTTTCGTCCGCGTGCTCGACTCCAGACTCGGCTTCGCGCCCGAGCATCTCGTTCGACTTCGCGTGGATCCGCCGGCCGCGCCCGACAGCCTCACCCAGATCAACGCCTACTATAGTGAGGTGCTCCAGCGGATCCGCTCCACGCCTGGCGTCAGGGCGGCCTCGCTGAGCGACATGCTCCCGTTCACGGGCGATCGCAGTTGGGGGATTCCGGCGGAAGGCCACACGTACCAGCGCGGCCACATGCCCGAGGGATTCATCAGGTACATCGGCACTGATTATTTCCGCACGATGGGCATTCGGCTCGTCGAGGGCCGAGACTTCACCGAAGGCGACGGACCGAGCGCGCCGCCGGTCGTGATCATCAACCAGTCCATGGCGAAGAAGCTCTGGCCCGATCGCGACGCGCTCGGCCAGCGGGTGATCCAGGGCAAGGATCCAATGACTGTGGTCGGTGTCGTCGCTGACGTGCGGCACACGTCGCTCGAGGCGCCCTTCACGGGCGAGGTCTACTTCCCCATGCGGCAGAGCTACAGCTATTCGCGCGTGGATCTCGTCGTGCGCACGACGCTTCCTCTTTCCAGCTTTGTCCCAGCGGCGCGCGCCGCGATCATGCCCGTGGCGCCGGACGCGGCGAAGAACGCCTGGAGTCCGGTGCAGGCGCTGATCGACCAGGTTGCATCGCCGCGCCGGTTCGTCGTGCTGCTGCTCTCGGGATTCGCCGCTTTCGCCGTCGCGATCTCGGCGCTCGGGATCTACGCGCTCATCTCCTTTGGCGTCACGCAGCGGCGGCAGGAGCTGGGGATTCGCATAGCGCTCGGCGCCACGTCGAGCGACGTTGGCGTCGCGATCATGCGCGACACGATGCGGCTCGCCGTGCTCGGCGTCCTGCTGGGTACTGTCGCCGCGCTGCTCGTGGTGCCCGCCATGAACACCATGTTGTTCGGCGTGACATGGCGCGATCCTGTCAGTTTCGCCTGCGCGCTAGCGGCGCTGTTGATCGTAGCCGGCGTCGCGGGGTGGCTCCCGGCGCGGCGGGCAATGCGGGTCGATCCGAGCATCGCCCTGCGCGCGGGCTGATCCGTTCGGGCGTGATTGGGAGTTCGAGCAGGCGATGGACTGGACGTCGAAGGCGCAGGACACCCTGCGCCGATCTTGGCATTGTGACCGCGGCGCCCGATTCGAGTGTTCTCATCATGAGGTCTTCCGCGTATTCAGCGAGGCTTGTCGAATGAGAGCTCGAGCCCTGGCGGTACTCATGGGCGCCTGCATTCTTGGCGCCGCGTTGACATCCTGCTCCGACGCATTCTTTCCCGACAGGCCCGACGTGGAGATCGGGTTGGACTTCTACCCGCGGACGCAAAGCCAGCCCCTTGCGTTGCCGCTGACTCTACGCGTCGCGTTGGGCAGCCGCACGTACCAGGTTGTCGTCGATTCGGAGTTCGCCTCCCGCGGCATCGACGTGCCGGTTTTGCGCGATGGCACCTTGCCGGTCCAGCTCTACCTCATCGACGCAACTGGCGACACTCTCGCGACGGCCAGCTTCGCGCAGCAGGCCAGGACCAACTACGCGAATTGGATTCTGGGTACCGTCGCCACGAGTCCCCCGTTGAGCGTCTGTCTGGGGAACCCCGAATACGCGGTCGGCATTCCGCTCGCCGGAGGCGTGTCCTTCTACGTCGACCACGGGAGCTGGGCAAAGGACGTCATCTGTTAGGAACGACTTCCTGTTGACAATCGGAAGAAGCCGCTGTATTCCTTCCGAGACTCAACAGGAAACCACGCCGCAGTGCCGCACGAAACTCCGGGAGACGTCCTTCAGGGAACGCTCGACCTGCTCGTTCTCAAGACGCTGGCCCTCGAGCCGATGCACGGCTGGGGCATCGCGCAACGCATTCAGCAGCTCTCGCGCGAGGCGCTGAGCGTCGGGCAGGGCTCCGTGTACCCTGCCCTGCTCCGCCTCCAGAATCGCGGCCTGATCGACAATGCGTGGGGCGTGACCGAGAACAATCGGCGCGCGCGCTACTACAGCATCACGACGCTCGGCCGTAAGGCGCTCAGGGCCGAGACAGACGACTGGCGCCGATACGCGCGCGCCGTGGAGCTGATTCTCGGTGCGGGCTGACACGCACTTGCATCCGCGCGCGCTCATCGCGGCGGCGCGGGGGCGCTTTCACGCGTTGTTCGATCGCGAGCGGATGGATGCCGAGCTCGACGACGAGATGCGTTTCCATCTCGAGATGGAGATCGCGAAGAACATAGCGGCCGGGATGTCCAGCTCCGACGCGCGCCGGGCCGCGTTGGTCGCGTTCGGCGGGGTCGATCGAGCCGTCGAGGCGCATCGCGACTCTCGCGGAACGCGCATGATCGAGGACGCGATCGCCGACATGCGATTCGCCATTCGGTCGCTCCTGCGCGCGCCTGGGTTCGTGGGCGTATCGATCGTCACGCTCGCTGTCTCGATCGCCATAGGCACAGCGCTGTTCACCGGCGTCAACGGATTCGTGTTTCGGCCACTGCCCGTGCCCGACGGCGATCGGCTCGTTGAGGTCTTCACGAGCGACTACAATGCGCGCGAGCCTCTCGGCAGCACCTCCTACCCGGACCTGGTCGACTTCACCCGGGCCGCCGCGCCTGTCGCCGATCTCGCCGGCCAGGCGCGCGTGATGTTCGCGCTCACAGTCGATGGGGAGACGAAGCTCGTCACAGGCTCTCTCGTCTCGTCCAGGTACTTCCGGGTCATGCGGGTGGCGCCCGAGATCGGCCGCTTTCCGGCGGCGGAGCACCCTGTCGCGCCCGCGATCGTCGTGAGCTACACGCTCTGGCGCAGGTCTTTCCACTCCGACACGTCGGCTGTCGGGCGCACCATTCAAGTGAACGGTCAGCCGTTCACCGTCGCCGCCGTCGCGCCGCCCGAGTTCCGCGGCACGAGCCGGGAGAACGCCGACGACTTCTGGATGGACGTGACGTTCGAGCCGCTCGTCAGCCCCAACTACGCGGAATTCGAGCGTCGCGGCAATCGCTCCTTTCACCTGTTCGGCCGGCTGCGCGACGGCGGCAGTCTCGACGCGCTCACCGCGCGTCTCAGCGTCGTCGCATCCCGGCTCTTTGACGAAGATCCGGAAGACTGGCGCGACAGCACCGGGAAGCCGCGCACCGTGACGGTGATGTCGGAACGGGATGCCGTGCTGGCGGCGGCTCAAGGACCCGATCTGCTGGCGATCGCGGGAGGCGTCATGATGCTGGGGCTCGCGCTCATCGCGATCGCCTGCACGAACCTCGCGAGCATGCAGCTCGCGCGCAGCGCCGCGCGGCGGCGCGAGATCGCTACGCGCCTGGCGCTCGGCGCGAGCCGCGGGCGCATCATCAGACAGATGCTCGCCGAGTGCGCGCTTCTCGCCGTGCCTAGCGCCGCGACAGGAGTGCTGCTCGCCGTCGCCGCGTCGCGGCTCGTCTCGCGATTCAGGCCCATTCCGCTTACGTCGGTCGATCTCTCGCTCGATTGGCGGGTTGTCACGTTCATCACATGCGCGCTGCTGCTCGCGCTGCTCGTGTTCGGTCTGATGCCCGCGCTGCAGACCGTCAACGTCGACCTACTGTCCGATCTCAAGGGGGAGCATGGCGGTGCAGCCGGCGCGCGGATTGGCGGTTTGCGCGGCGGCCTGATCATCGTGCAGGTCGCGCTTTCGGTTCTGTTCGTCGCCGCATCGGGCCTCATCGCGCTTGCGCTGCTGCGCGACGCGAACCAGGGCCGCGACGAAGCGCGACGGGTGCTCATTGCGCGCGTCGATTTTCTGCCAGCGGCCGGGGACTCGATCCATGTCCGTGCGCTCGCGAATGACATCATCGCACGCATAGGAGCCATCCGCGGCGTCGTCGCGTCGAGCGCGACGGAATTCGTGCCCGTCACGGGTGCGCGACGGACAGTCGTGGCGGAGCTTCGCGACGAGGTGGGGCAGAGCCGCATGCGCGAACTCGACGCGACGGGCATCGCGCCAGGATACCTGGGCGTCGTGGGTATCCGGCTCGTGCGCGGCCGCGATTTCGCGGCGCACGACATAGGCGTTGGCTACAGGACCGCCATCATGACCAAGGCCATGGCCGATGCGCTCTGGCCCGGCGCTGATCCGATCGGAAGGCATTTCACCATCGACCACGGTGTCGTGGCGGAGGTCATCGGCGTGGCGCTC
>Ga0134127_10000873_pt1 | contig 24131 bp, 22 predicted proteins | sample KB31753_FD_96459 | JGI IMG/M metagenome (GOLD analysis project Ga0134127, IMG submission 96459) | Terrestrial soil microbial communities with excess Nitrogen fertilizer from Kellogg Biological Station, Michigan, USA - KB3-175-3 | ecosystem: Environmental > Terrestrial > Soil > Unclassified ... | reverse complement strand
TGCTCCGCAGAAGACCGCGATCGTGGGAACTGCTTCATAATCAAGGCGGCCACGCCGGCGACATCGTCCAACCCGAACAGCGGCACGGATAGATCCACGGGTTTGTCCGATACCACCGCAAGCAACCCTTCCGTAAAAACAGGAATTTCGCCGATCTGCTCACGGACGATCACAATCTTCGGATACCCTTCGTGCTTCCATCCTTCGGCAATGATTAGGTCATAGGTGTGATCGAGAAACCGATCCCGTACGTCTTCAACTTTCATCTGATCGGACACATCGGCAAACATCGCCATACTGCCCTTGGAGAGCACTACGACGCTGCTGGCGCCGGCTCGTTTGTGACGCCAGCTATCTTTTCCTTCCGTGTCGAGATCAAACCCGTGTCCGGCATGCTTCACCGTCGCCACTTTGTAGCCGGCCCGGACCAACTCAGGAATCACACGCTCGATCAGCGTGGTTTTTCCACTGTTCGAGCGACCGACAAACGAAACAATAGGTACGGCCATGAATGTGTCCAGTCTATGGTCAATCGTCATGAGGCAATGGCGGTCAAGAATATGGCCCACCATCGGCCCGTGACTGATGACTATCGACTTCCTTTCCCTATCAGCAACAGGACAACCGGTGATGATCGGTGTGACTGTGTTCGGAATGGCCGGCCCAGGCTTCTCCGCTCAAGAGTTGAACCGATACCAGATCGCCTCGGTTCACTCGTTCGACTTCGACCGGAATATCGATCAAACAATTGGCCTTCACCATGGAGGTCAAGATTCCAGATCCCTGAGCACCGGTCGTGCGAACCTTGAAGACACCCTCTTCTTGCGTGAGCACACCGCGAAGAAAATGGCGTCGATCCGGCCGTTTGGAAAACTTCTCCTGGAAAATCGCCTGTACAATCGGCCGACCGTAATTCCGGTGTCCGCTCATTTTGAGTATCGCCGGCCGTACGAGCTGCTCAAACGTCACCATGGAGGATACGGGATTTCCGGGCAAGCCGAACGCCAGCTTTCCCAGAATTTTTCCGAAGGCAAGCGGTTGCCCCGGCCTAATCGCCAGCTTCCAAAAATTCATGTCTGCGCCCAGTTCGCGGAAAACGACCTTGGTAAAATCGTAGTCGCCCATCGATACGCCACCGGACAGCACCAGAATATCCGCCGTCAGTCCCTGCACAATCTTTTCCTTCAACGCCGCAGGGGTATCCCGCGCGATCCCCAGCAGCAGAGGAATACCCCCCGCCTCCTGCACCGCTGCCGCAATCCCATAACTGTTGGAGTTGATGATCTTCTCTTCGCTGAACCGCTCATCCAAATCCGCCAGTTCATCGCCCGTCGAAAGTATCGCCACACGGGGCCGCTGGTAAGCAAAGATGAATGACTTCGCAAGAATCGCGAGCATCCCCGCCTCACTCGACCGAATCTGAGCCCCCTTTGCGATGATGCACTCACCTCTCTTCACATCTTCGCCTTGAGGCCTGATATTGGCGCCTTGTTGTTCCGGCTTGAACACGCGCACGGAATCAGGTGTATGCTCAGTGTCCTCAACCTTCAAGACGGTGTCAGCCCCCTTCGGGAGCGGGGCCCCGGTCATAATGCGAATCGCCTGTCCTGCGCCGATGGACTTTGACGGCATCTGACCGGCAGCCACATCTTCGATCACCGTGAGCGTGACCGTTTTCTGAATTGCGTGTTCCTGCTTGATATCGTCCCACCGCACGGCAAACCCATCCATCGCACTGTTGTCCCAGGGTGGATTATCCCGTTCCGCCACGATATCCTCCCCGAGGACACGGCCCAACGCGTCGAGGATCGAAATTTTCTCCAGGCCCAATGTCGGCGTGGACTCCAACACAATCCGTTGCGCCTCTTGCAACTGCGTGAGCCCCTCTGCCGCGTTTGTGGCCTTCACCGTCGCTCCTTTATCAATGCGCCTGCCGGAACGCAACGTTCACGAGGGACCCGCGTTTCTTGCAGAACGCTTCGACCTTATTCGCAATCTCGTGATAACACTCGGCTGTAGCCGTGTCGGAATTGAACATGGCAAAGGGCTCGCCGGCATCGGACTGGATCACAACATCGGGGTCGAGTGGAATCCGTCCGAGGAAAGGCACACCCATATCCATCGCGGAGGCTTCCCCGCCGCCTTTGCGGAACACTTCAATATGGTTGTGACAATGGGGACACTCCAACCCGCTCATATTTTCGACAATCCCAATGATCGGGACTTCGCTGTCTTTGCAGAACGTGACCGACTTGCGTGAATCCAACAAGGCCACTTCCTGTGGCGTCGTCACGATCACCGCGCCGCTGACATTGCCGAGCAGATCGATGGTCGTCACCGACTCATTGCCGGTTCCGGGCGGCAGGTCGACAAGCAAAAAGTTCAGATCCTGCCACTCGACCCCGCCCAAGAGCTGGTTGATGAACTCATACTTGTAGGCATCGCGCCAGATGATCGGATCGTCCGAATTCTGTAGCAGGAAAGACATGGAGGCAATCTTGAGGTTATAGGCCTGAAACGGGATGATCCCACCTGAACTGCTGATCTTGAGCTTCTGCCCCTCGGCGCCCACCATCTTGGGAATGTTCGGGCCATGGATGTCCATATCGCAAATGCCGACATGCCACCCTTTGAGCGCGAGACTCACCGCGAGATTCGTCGTACAGGTGCTCTTTCCGACTCCACCCTTGTTACTCATGATGAGCACTTTGTATTCGATCCGCTCCATCCGTTTGGCCACCAACCAGCGGCTGTGCCCCTCCTTGTCCTTCTGACAGGTTTCGTTTTCGTCGCAGATCGCGCAGGCCCACATGTAGACGCAGGCATCGCTGCCACCGGAGCTGGGGGGTTGAATGACGTTCAATTCACGAGCCATATCTCTTCCTTCTAAAAAAATACATGACGTCGGACTTGTCTGATTTTGTTATCGCCGGCGATCTGTCGGCACACCGACGTAGTCGCCCTCTGAAGACTTCGACATTGCACCGGATGTTGTGCCGGCCCCTGCCGCGGCCATAGCGACCGACGGGAGACCTGCCTGACTCTCCGCCACAGATTTTTTCTTGCCGAAACACATGGCGCTGAAGACTCCGATCCAGTACAGAAGGAACATGGGAATCGCCATGAGCGCTTGATTGAACGGGTCAGGAGTCGGTGTCAAAACTGCGGCGACCACAAAAGATCCCAGCAACGCCCATTTCCAATACCGAATCAGGAACGGCGCATCGACCCACCCAAACTTCGCCATGAGGGTGATTGCCAGCGGGACTTCAAAAATCAGCCCGAATACCACCAGGAACCAGAGGGCAAATCCAACGTACTGCGCAATGGATATCTGCGGAACGAAGCCGGCATTGACGCCATAGGAAATCAAAAAGTTCAGCGCAAACGGAAGCACGAAGAAAAATGCAAAGCCTACCCCTGCGTAAAACGCCACGGCCGTCAGCACCGTAAACGGCGCGACAAAACGCCGTTCCTGCGCATGGAGACCCGGCACCACGAACTGCCACACCTCCACCAGAATATACGGCGTCGCGGCGACAACGGCAAAAAGCCCGGCCACCTTGACGTTTTGCCATAATGCTTCAGCCGGTGCGAGAAAGACGAACGGAACGGTCGGCAGATCAGTCGGCACCCACGACAGGGATCCCGGCGTAAACATGTTCTGAAGCGGAATGCGCAGCCACTTGACCAACGTATCGGCATAGAAGAATGTGCCGACAAACACCACTGCGGTGACGATCACCACACGTGTGAGCCGGACCTGAAGCTCCGCGAGGTGCTCCATCACCGGCATTTTCTTGTCTTCCAGCGGCTTGAAGATCGTATCCTGCAGCCACTGGTTGAGTGAGTTCGGGCCGTTGGACATACGATCCGTTCATTCGACGGCTAGCGGAGACCGCTCGACATTCGAGTGGTCTCCGCAGCGTCAGGCCTGTTACTTGGGATTGACCGCGACAAACAGGTTATTCCCCTGCCGGCTCAGCAGCAGGACGGCCAGCTCGTCTTTCTTCAGCTTACTTGAAGCCTTCTGGTAATCTTCGAGCGTCTTCACGACTTCGTGGTTCACTTCCTGAATGACGTCACCTCGCTGCAAACCTGCCGCCTCCGCAGCGCCGCCGCTTTCAACCGACGTGATGACGACACCTGTCATCTTCGCCGGGATGTTCAATTGACTCATCGTGGCCACATCCAACGCCTGCACACGAAGTGAGGCCAAGACATTATCGGGCAGCTTGACCGCTTCGACCGGCTCCTTGGAGGCCGCCGGCTCTTTTTTCGCCAGCATTTCATCCGTCGGCCGTTCTGCCACTTTCACGGCGATGGTCTGTTCCTTGCCGTCTCGCAACACCTTCACCTGCGCATCCTTGCCGACCATCGTGCGCGCGACAAGGTTCCGCAACTGGCTCACATTTTGGACATCTTTCCCGTTGAACGAGATCACCACATCGCCGCGTCGGATACCGGCGGCATGGGAAGGGCCATTTTCATTCACATCGCTGATTAACACGCCCTTCCGCTGCTCAGGCAACTTGAACGATTTGGCCAAGGCCGGCGTAATCTCTTGAATGGCGACACCCATCCAGCCACGCACAACCTTGCCGGTCTTCTGCAAGCTGTCGACGATGTCCAATGCGATGCTGCTGGGAATGGCAAATCCAATCCCCTCAGACCCGCCGGTCCTTGAGAAGATCGCCGTATTGATTCCGATAAGTTCGCCGTTTACATTCACCAACGCTCCCCCGGAATTGCCGGGATTAATCGCGGCGTCGGTCTGGATGAAATCTTCATAGTCTGCAATCCCAACATTGCCACGCCCCAAAGCGCTGATGATGCCCAAGGTGACAGTGGAACTCAGTCCAAACGGACTGCCGACTGCCAACACAAGATCGCCGACCTGCAATTTGTCATACTCGGCCCATTTTAAGGCCGGGAGGTCCTTTGCCTCGATCTTGACCACAGCCAAGTCTGTCTTCGGATCAGTTCCCACTACTTTCGCGCTGAATTCACGTCGATCGCTGAGTGTGACGGTGATCTGCGTGGCGCCCTCGACGACGTGATTGTTCGTCACAATAAATCCGTTCGGATCGAACACGACGCCTGATCCGGCGCTTTGATCAGGGCGTCCATGCCCTCCACCAGGCGGCATCGGCGGAGGAGTTGGAAGTTCACCCTCCGGCGCTTCCTCACCCGGAGGCCCACCAAAGGGACCAGGCGGCACTGGCGACTTCCGGCCTCGTCCTCTGCCTTCGCCACCGCCGGTTACTGCAATGTTCACCACCGCCGGCGTGACCTTCTTGACGATCTCTGAAAATCCTTGTGTCATCCCGGCTGGAACCCCCGCGGCAATGGCTGCAGGTTCACTTGGCAGAACAGCAACCGCGAAGGCGCTCAGAACCAGACCGATACCTGTGACAAGCCCTCGAACATTCATCCTTTTACTCCGCGTGACCATATCAGCATTCCTCCACAGGGTTAACTGACGCGACTGCCCAAGCTGAACGGTGTATTGTACACTATCCGTTCCGAGGGCTTCAAAGACTAATAGCTCCTGTCGAACCTTGCCCGACGAGGCCCGAAGAAGCTAATTTGTCATGGGCGTGACGCGCGAGGACGAATCAGTCTCTCTGGTTATCTAATCTGCCTCGCCCGTTTGGTCTGTTCGCTTGAACCAAACAGGCTAAATAGACCAGATCAGCCCTCCCCCGGCTCACTCGTTTAGCTCGTCACTCAGGCTATTTCGCCATCTGCTACAATCTGGCTTTTCGAGCCGCCGTCTCGGATTCTACGACCTCACGCCACGAGTTCTGTAGCCTCAGCACCAACCGCTTGGCCGCTTGCTCAAAGGACACGACCCGAAGCGTATTCGACGCACCCTCGTAAGACGGAGGCCAAATACGCCGCTCATCCTGAGGGCGCAGGAATATAGCCGGATACCATTGATCGATCCCTGGCGCGCTCGGACGATCCAGCGTAGCCCAGCCACGCCCCTCGGCCTGCATCAATATCTGATCGTGCTTTAAATCCAGCAGCGCGAATTCCAGCAGCGACCAGTTATCTCGACGAAATCCGGGCTGCGCGTGCGTGGTCAATCCCAGAAAGAGCGTCACCGGATATTCCTGCTCAGCGCTGGAGACCACCACGACGGCCAAATAGTCCAGCCCGCGCAGCCGCCCCAGTTCAGCAAACTGAGCCCAATCCCCATGCATCTCCGGTCTGATACGGTCGGTAGAAATCACCGCTGTTATCGCAACCGGAAGCGCACGGCCAAGATCCCGTTGTAGATTTTCACCGAGGCGAACCAACGCCTCTTCAGGCAGATTCGGAGCCGCGTCAGGCTCTGCCGTATCCGACACCACGACAAGCCCTGCTTGTAACGGCCGCTGGTCGATCTTTGTGAACGCGCCGACATCGGCCTGTCGCCCAGAAGCAAGATAATCTCCGATCCGTGCAGGCGGAAGAGAGGAAGCGCAAGACGCCGAGAATGCCGCGCTCAACATCAGACTGACATGAATAACCGCCCAGCGCATCCTCCACCTCAGACTATGCAAGCTTGTCTGCCGCACATGCTCCACTGTTGTACGTTCGCTCCCCATCGGCAAATCTGTCAAGTCGGCGATACCCTTTCCCTTGCAATCCTGCCTATGGCTCGCTACCATATTTTTCCTGGTCTGGCGCATCGCGCTTCATCGCACTGAGGGGGTTCCTGTGCTCTTCCAAGGTACCTCAAGCGTTGTTCAATGGTCGATCGTCGTCCCAGCCCATAACGAGGCCGCCCGTATTCTGCCTTATCTTCAAAGCATTGCCTCATATATGCAAGAACGAGGACAGCCCTACGAGATCCTCGTCGTCGACGATGGCAGCACCGATGCGACAGCATTCGTTGTGGAAACCGCGGCTTCTACGATCCCGGAAATTCGTTTGCTCAGGGCGCCACTGCGCCGAGGCAAAGGCGCAGCCGTACGACGAGGGATGCGCGCCGCTGTTGGACGGCTGCAACTCTTTACCGATGCAGACGGCGCCACGCCGATTCAGGAACTCGCACGGCTCGAGGAGGCTCTGGCGAACGGAGCCGACATGGCCATCGGATCGCGCTCACTCGCTTCCCGGTTGCCGGATTATACCGTTCAGGCTCGCTGGTATCGGACCATCTTGAGCACTCTGTTCAATGGACTCATACAACGGAAGGACCTGAGAGGAATTGCCGACACGCAATGCGGATTCAAACTTTTCCGTCAGACTGCGGCGGCAGATCTCTTTAGAGTTTCCTCGATCGACGGCTTTGGTTTTGATCTCGAACTGCTCTACGTGGCACAACAACGCGGATATCGTATTGCGGAAGTTCCTGTAAATTGGTCTCATCAACCAGGTTCAAAGTTTCGCGTCGTCAGAGATGGGCTCGACATGCTGCGCGAATTGGCCATGATTCGACGGAATGGGACCAAGGGGTGCTATGACTCCCTGCCGCCGGCGGGGGATTTCAATCCTGCCACAGCCAGCCAAGCCGGCCGCCCCCCTCAATGAAATTCCCGCAGAATAACCGAGTAAGACAGGCGGGACTCGTGAAGATAACCTATCTGACCTCTCCCGCTTTTCGCGAAAGTCTCACGAGTCCCGCGAGAATAACGCGATGGGCCATCCCCTTGTATCTCCTCATTCTCGTGTGGGGACTGTCAGGGTGCGAGAAGGTAGCAGCGGTTTTTCATCGAACCCCCTTGCCGGATTTGGGACCGCGTCTGGCCAACTCCGTGAAATTGACCTTCGATTCCTCCTTTAGCAATCTTATGATGCAGTACATCGATGGGTGCAATAGCCCCCACGAGCTCAACGTGGGGGAAGAGATCGAGTCGGTGATGATTGACGCGGCCTCCAAAAATTTTACGGCCGTCACCGTCATCGGTGGAGTCCCCGCACAGATCCAACCCGATAAGGAGATCATGATCACGCTCCAGCGCTCGGACTTCAAGCTCTGGACTGACAATGTCTATGATCGGGTGCCTGCGGACTTGACGATCGAGGCGCTTGTCACACTGAAGGATACCGATGGAAAAGAGCTTGGCCGGCAGACCGTTTCCGTCACACACAACCAACGCCTTATTCTTGAACCGACCCCGCGCCGATGCGATTACGGCAATATCAGAGAGTTCGTGCATGACGCGGGAATCGCTCTCTCGACGCAATTCATACGCGCCGTCCGAACTCAGCTGGCAGCGACGGACGGATCCGCTCCCGAACCAGTGACCACACTGCCCGCCAAGCCAATTCCGCCAATCGCAACCATACCGACTCACGGCACTCCATCGGCACTCTCGTTTAAAGCTACTGTATTGGACGAGAACAGCAACTTGATCTTTGAAGGAGGCGAACACATTCGGGTGCGCATCGACCTTGTGAACGGAGGAGCCCAGGAACTACAGGGTGTCACGGCGACTTTGACAGGAACCGCCTCGTTGCTCGCCCAGTTTCCGGCCTCGACGCTGGCGATGGGACGATTGCAGCCGGGCCAATCTCGGTCGATCGAGTTTGTGGCGACGATACCGCAGTCCTCCCAGCAGCAGAATGCCGAAATCCATGTGCGGGTCTCTCATTCAGGACTCCAGACTCAGCCGCCGATTCAAACCCTGGCTCTGTCGATGCAACCAACCGGCATCAAAGCCGACGATGTGGATCATATCCCCGCTATCGTCACCGGATTTCGGCAACCCAACACCTACTTGATCTCAATTGGGATCGGATCCTCTCGAAACCGGCAAGTCCCATTCCGCAAATTCGCCTCGGTGGATGCTCAGATGGTCTCGAACTATTTTCAAGCCCTCGGTGGCTTGCCCGCCTCCAATACTCTTCTCCTGCAAGACTGGAAAGCTCTGCGTTCGGATATTGACGAAGCGCTGCTGGATTGGCTGCCTCCTCACATGAACAAGGACGCGGTCGTCATTGTCTATTTCGCCGGTCTGGCTTCAGTCTCTTCAACGGGAGAGATATTCCTGATCCCGTACGATGGGGACACCACGACCACCTCACGGGCCTACTCGCTCAAAGATTTAGAAACTGCGCTCTCTCGCTTGAATGCGAAACAGACTGTGTTTCTGTTCGACGGTATTGTGTCTCGAATGGGGCGGGACACCCGAGTCAAGACCGCCCTCCCCCAATGGAGCCCCACAGGAAGTTCGACTCTCCATATCATCGGAACCAGCGGCATCGGCCAGGGGCTGGAAGACGACCGGCATCGGCATGGCCTGTTTACCTACTATCTGCTGCGGGCCCTGCGCGGTGAGGCCGACACCAACCGGGATGGCGAGGTGACAGTCGGTGAAACGGTCACCTATCTGAGCCAAAAAGTACGCTGGGCCTCCAAGACCTACATGGACCAAGAGCAACGCCCGTTCGCTGTTCCGGCAATCCGCCCGGCCGATCCTTCCGCTGCCTTGATATTGACCAAGGTCGCCGCGATTCAAGGCACCGAAGCCCATTAGCAGGCTGCTGAAAAAGGAGGTGGGGTGGCTGGGACGATCCCCGTGCTCAATCGCGGCGTCTGCGTGACCATGAAGCGTGAAACATTTCTCATCCCTTCCACGGATATTCAACGAGACAAAATTACACGACCGAAAGACAAAAAAAGAGGGTGGAGGATTGAATCCTCCACCCTCTTAGAACTCAAAGCGCCTCTGACGAAACTACTCGCCTTTGCAGAAAGTCCGCTCGTAGTTGATGATCGTCCAGGCTTCCTCTTCCGTGATAATTGCCGGAGTCAAGGAGATCATGCCTGTGCCAGCGCTACCATTCTTGATGATCCAGAAGAGCTCTCCGTCTTTCCGCTTCTTATGGAACTTGCAGTTCGTGAAATCGCGGGGGCTCGGATTCAGAACCTTACCGGCCTCACCCTGGCCATTTCCTTCCTTACCATGACAATTGAAGCAGGTGCCCTTACCCTCATACAGTGCCTTTCCTTTGGCAATGTTCTCAGGGGTTGCAGCAACCGGATTCTTATTGGCTTTCGCATCGGATATCTGATCAGCCGGAACACGGGCCTTAAGTGGATCCTTCTCCTCGGCTCCCACCATTGAGGCCGACAACATGATCAGCGCCGCGCTGATTCCCAGAAACTTAGCAACATACCCCATCAGACTTCCTCCTTTGTGTTTAACCACCGCACATGAACTCGGTATCGTCTCGTTGGCTTGCGAGACCCATGTCAAAGAGACAAAACGCGGGCGAATATAACAATGGCCTTCCACTCATGTCAAGCAATCCAGGGTGCTACAGAAGGGCCTCTCCACTCCGTGATTCATCATGCATGGCCCTATTCCTGCCTCATGCTCTTCACTCCCATCAGCCTGCTCATATTCGCCCCTGCCAGATAACTATCAAGGCTCATGCCAGAACATCCTCACAGTGAAACACGATATTTCGACCAGTTATGGACATCGACAATCCAGGAAATCTTGAACGTTCGAGGAAGTGGTACCATTACGCCTCAGTGCTTGCTGAGCCGCCCCATCCCGTGATGTCACCCGACAACTCTTGTCACAACCAGCCAAGACCATGGCCACCGAATTTGGAGCATGCTTGGATTTCAATGGAGAGATGGCACCAATACGAGTGAGGAAGAATCCGTGCTACACCGGATAGACGATGCTAGCAGGTTGCGGAAAAACTACGTCGGCACGCTAAAATTTTAGGATCCACACGTGTGGCACAACAGCAGAACACTCACGCAGGATGCTCAAAAAGGCGACCTTCTCACCCGCCCAACCCTGGCGCGCCAAGACGCGCCTTGTCCCAAGCAAGGCCGCAGGCAAGTCGAAACCGGAGGAGGTACCGACCGCGCTCCGTGGGGCCGTTCACCCGTACAATGGATCTTGGTGAACGGAAAACCCCCTCTAGCATTTTCGACCTCTGAAAATCTCAATCGGTACGTTGAGGATTTCGATGAGTCGAGAACGACGCTGACGGACTTTTTCAGCATCCTGCTATAGAGCGATCAGCGCTTGATGACGACATCGCGCGCGACCTTGCCGCTCGGACCAAAAGGCTTTTGCGGTTTGCCGTTGAGCGCGGCCTTGACGCCGCCAGCGTTCCCAAGCGTCAAGACAAACTGGTCCTGGCCCTTCCAACTGGCCTTTTCTCCGGGCCTGAGCAAGGCTTCTTGTGGACTACCGCCATCGATTTGCACGACAACCCAGCTCAGCTCTGTCGCTTCAAGATCGAGCGCTAGCTGCCCCTCCGGCGCTCCAGACCCTTCGAGTGAGATTCCTCCCAACGGCCCATCACTCCCCAACGATGAAGGAGCTGGAACCGTTGGTTCCGGCACAACGGCAACTGTCGTTGCCGGGACAGTTGCTGGCTCAGCGTTATTTCCTTCACCTGTCTTGGCCGGCACGGCAGGAGACTCGCCCGGTTTGGCCTTAGGAGGGGGCAGCGCGGTCGGCTGAGTCGCAGGGGCCGAAGGAGCCAGCGGAGCCGCCTCAGCCTGCTTGCTTGGCGGTGCGTCTTGAGATTCTGAACTCGGTGGGGCGACCCGTTTGGATGTGGAAGGTGGAACATCTGAGCTCGATCGACGGACCAGGAGCGACGATTGTTCCCGGCTCAAGAGGAAGATGAGCGTCAGAATCGCAATCCCGATCGCAATTGCGACAGCCTTTCGATTGGATTGGCGCTTCCGCTCCTCTTCTGCCTGTTTGACTTTCAACCGTTCCCGCTCACCCTGTTTGTCGTAATAGGCGCCGGCCGATTGAGTGAATCGGTGGATCGCATCGTCTTCATCGAGTCCGAGAGATCGGGCATAGGACCGGACAAAACCCCGCGCAAACACTTGATCAGGAAGCTTGGCGAAGTTCCCATCCTCCAGCGCCTTCACGAAATCAGTTCGAATTCGCGTTTTGGACGCAACCTCGTCGATGGTGAGGCCCTTGGTCTCTCGCACCTGCTTGAAAAATTCGCCGATCGATTCCATAGCAGTCTTTCTACGGCTTGAGCCTGGTCAGCAGTTCCTTCGCGGCTGCGGCGTACTCGCCGCCCTTATCGAACGTCATCACTTTGGTCAGCGTTTCCCTCGAGCGCCGTTCGAACCCCAGCTTGTAATACGTCCGCCCCAATTCCAAGTGTAACAAAGCCGGCGGGACGTTGGGCGGATTGACCACCAAGGCATCCTCAAAGGCCTCCATCGCGCCTTGGTAATCGTTTTCGTGAGCCAGCGCCTGGCCGAGATGGAATCGAGCCAAGTCAGGTGTGGCATACAAGGGATTGGTCAGTGCTTGACGGAAGGCGGCAATCGCTTCCGTCCACCGCCCCTCTTTCTCCAAAACTTGGCCCAAATAGGTGTACGCTTCCGAGTAATTCTCATCGAGTTTCGTTGCGGCCAGAAACTCTTCCTCGGCTTGGGGCAATTTACCCTGCTGCGCCAGAATATGGCCGAGTCCGTATCGCGCTTCTTTGTTGTTCGGATTGGCCTGCACGGCTTTCTGAAACGACACAAAGGCCTTCTGCTGATCGCGATCCAGAGTCGCAACACCTTCCTGATAATACCCTTTTGACTTCTGTAGCGACTCTTCCGATGTGGCACAGCCTGACAACCATCCGATCACGAGGGCCAGCACAAGCAATGGGCGTGCGGATGGTCGAACAATCGAAGCAGCAAAGGAGCTCTGCATCAAGAAATATCCTCGAAATGCGTCAACTGTTTAAAGGCTCGGAACCGTTCTTGAATCTCTTTGTAGTCCAGGATTCGCAAACGGTCAAGACTAAAGGATTCTACAGCAAAGGACGCCATGACACTTCCAAAGATAATCGCTTGCTTGAAGGCTTCGACCGAACGATTGCCGGTCGCCGTCAGATAGCCCAGAAACCCTCCGGCGAAGGTGTCCCCTGCGCCGGTTGGGTCGCGTACGTCTTCGAGTGGAAAGGCCGGAGCCCCGAACACTTGCTTCCCGTTGAACATCAAGACCCCATACTCTCCACGCTTGATGATGAGATGCTTGGGTCCGCGCGCGAGCACTTTTTGTCCGACCTTCACCAGATTCGAATCTTCGCCGAGCGCCCGGGCTTCGCCATCGTTAATGATCAGAATATCGACCTGCTCCAAGACACGCCACAACGCGTCCCGCTTGCCATTGATCCAGAAGTTCATGGTATCGCATGCGACCAACGGCGGGCGCGGAAGCTTCTGCAACACATCCAACTGAAGTTCCGGATCGATATTGCCCAAGAACAGGAGATCGGGGGATCGATAGGCATCGGGAATCTTCGGCCGAAACGTTTCGAATACGTTAAGTTTCGTATCGAGCGTACGCGCCTCGTTGAGCTGATGGGTGTACTCTCCTTTCCATCGAAACGTCGCCCCGGGCCTCCGCTCCAACCCAGTCAAGTCGACGCCACGGCTCTTGAGAAAGGCGAGGTGCTGGGGAGGGAAATCTTCCCCCACCACAGCAATGAGATCCACGCTTGTAAAATAGCTGGCTGCGGTTGAAAAGAACGTCGCCGAACCTCCCAGGACCTCGCTGACTTCTCCAAACGGCGTTTTCACCGTATCGAGCGCGACTGATCCGACCACGAGCAACTTCCCCATAACTCACCGAGCCCCTTTCTTTTCCGGAACGACTCGATCCATCAACAACGCCAGTTTCCGTCGGAGCGAGGCAGGCATCCGATCCGGCGTCGTAATGACGGCATTCTGCAATGCGCGCTGGCAAATGCACGCCTTGCCGTTGGCTACCATAGGAATTGCCGTCCGCAAAAGCCGCTTGGCGAGCGAGACATTCTGACGGAGCGTGGCCAAGATCGATTCAACGGTGACGGCCTCTTCCGTCTCATGCCAGCAATCATAGTCGGTCACCAATGCCACAGTGGCATAACAGAGTTCTGCCTCACGCGCGAGCTTGGCCTCAGGAAGATTCGTCATCCCGATCACGCTCACACCCCACTGGCGATACAGCCGGGATTCCCCTTTGGTCGAAAACTGCGGGCCTTCGATGCAGAGATAAACACCGCCCTGATGGACCGTGGCTCCGACTGCGCGGGTCGCGTCCAACAATACCGCCCCGAGCGACGGACAAACCGGATCGCCGAACGCCACGTGCGCGACAATCCCTCCCTCAAAAAATGTCGACACCCGCCGCTTGGTGAGATCGATAAACTGGTCCGGCAGCACGACGTCGCCGGGCTTGATCGATTCCTTCATGCTGCCGACCGCGCTGACAGAAATGATTCGCCGAACGCCCAGCGACTTCAACGCAAAGATGTTTGCGCGATAGTTGATTTCGGAAGGATTGATTCGATGCCCACGTCCATGCCTCGAGAGAAAGGCGATGCGAGTCCCGTCCAATTCTCCGAGCACCACGGTATCGGAGGGGGCCCCGAATGGGGTCTTGACTGAAACCTCCTTGACTCTCCGAAGCCCCTCGATGTCGTACAACCCGCTGCCGCCGATGATCCCGATATCTGCGCGCGCGACGCTCCCTTGCCGTGCCATCCTGCATCCTCAAAATAGTGTGGTGAGAAATCGATCCGCCTGTCCGATCACTCGTGCCGTTGTATGCTGGACCGACTCCGACTCCTCAATCGTCAGCCACTGAATCCCCGGCTCTTTTCGAAACCAGGTCATTTGCCGTTTGGAGAAGCGTCTCGTGTCCCGTTTGAACCGCCGAACCATTTCAGCGCTGTCATACGCTCCGGCCAGGTGCTCTGCCACCTGGCGATATCCCAACCCCTTCATGGCCGCGCTATCGCGCTGATATCCCTGATCCAGAAGTTGTTTCGTCTCTTCAATCAACCCGTGAGCCAGCTGCCAATCGATCCGCTCTTCGATACGCCGGTACAGCGCGTCGCGATCCCGGTTCAATCCGATCATCAAGGTTGAAAAGGGCCGTTCGGCAAACCCATGTTCCTGTTGGAACTCCGACATCCGGCGACCGGATAGCTGGTACACCTCCAACGCGCGGAGCACTTTCGATTCATCGCGTGGGTGCAACCGCGATGCAGCCACAGGATCAACTTCCACGAGCCGCGCGTAGAGACGATCATGTCCTTGGTCCTCTGCCTCCTGTTTGAGCGCTGCCCGCACGATCGGATCGGTCGGCGGTGCGTCGCACAAACCCTTGAGAAGCGTTCGGACATAGAGCCCTGTGCCACCCACCACCAGAGGAAGACGACGGTCTCGATAGAGACGCTCGAACTCATCGATCGCCTGGCGGCGATACAACCCCGCATTAAACGATTCATCGGGACCGACAAGATCGATCAACCGATGAGGAATACCCTGGCGCTCCTCTGGAGCCGGCTTATCCGTCCCCACGTCCATGCCACGATACACTTGCCGTGAATCCGCCGTGAGCACCTCGGTTTCGAACGCCTTGGCCACCTCGACAGCAATGCGGCTTTTCCCCACTGCAGTCGGCCCCACGATCACGACGACCGGTTTAAACCAGACCTGTGTCTCGGAAAGACGACGCATCGACTTCGTTTGAATAGTCATCATGCCCATCCAACACGCCCAAACAGCTTGGCAAGTTCATCCGTCGAAAGACGAAACGCCGTTCGGCGTCCATGCGGGCACGTCATGATCAGCCCTTCCTCCACCCAATCGTGAATCAGCTGTTGGATTTCTGGAAGGGCCAGGGCGCGTCCGGCCCTCACCGCTCCATGGCAAGCCAGCGAAGCCAGCACCGGTTGAACCCGCAGATCCAGAGATGATGCCCGGTCCCACTCAATCAAATCGTCGAGCAGATCCTCCACCAAGACAGCCGCATCCACCTTGCCAAGACCGACCGGAACCCCTCGAATCGCCACGGCAGCAGAGCCAAACGGTTCAATCAAGAGCCCGAGTTTCTCCAAATCATCGGCGCGCTTAAGCAATACCGCACTTTGTGCTGCGGACAGCTCGATCGGCTCCGGAATCAACAGGGGCTGTGAGGGAATATTCCGGCTCTGCCATCCTCGCCAGAGCCGTTGGAAAAGGACTCGCTCGTGCGCCGTATGCTGATCGATCACGTGGAGTTCTTCGCCCACCTGCGCTACGAGATAGGTCCTCAGGATTTGTCCGAACGGCACGATGTCGAGTTTCTCTGCCGGCCGATAGGCTCCAGCCGCCTCCGCAGCGAGGGGCAATTGGCTCCCTTCGACGAGGCCGGGAAACATCACCGCGTCACTCGCATCAATCCGAGGATTCTGTCTGCGATCCGAGAACGATGCGGCTTGCCGCTCGGTTGTGGAAGCGAACTCCGGGGCCTGCTGTGACGGCCCCGCTTGCGAAAGACCCAAGACAGCCTTCCGTTCAGCGCCGCTGAGCGCGTGGCGAACTGACTGGCGCACCAACTGATGCAGCGAGTCCGTTTCCGCAAATCGCACTTCCTTTTTCGTGGGATGCACGTTGACATCGAACCGGTCCGGCTCGATATCCAGAAAAAGCACGAATGTCGGGTGGGACCCTTTAGGGAGAAACGATCCATACCCTTCCATAACCCCATGGAAGACGGCCGCATTGCGGACGGGACGCCGATTCACAAACAATTCCTGCGGCGTTCTCGAAATTCGCGCATGGATAGGATCGACCATCACGCCGCGGATCGACAATCCTCCTGCCCTGCCTCGCACTTCGATCGTCCGGTCCAGGAACGCCTGGCGGTAGACTTGAAGGATTCGATCGCGATCCACAGTCACGGCGGGATAGTTGAGTATCTCCTGGCCGTTATGGGTCAGGCGGAAGCGCACCGATGGCCAGGCAAGCCCTGCACGTTGCACGACATGGCTGATATGGGAAAATTCGGTCGTGGTCGACTTGAGAAACTTCTTTCTAGCCGGTTGATTGAAAAAGAGATTGGAGACGTCGATTCGGGTGCCGGGCATGAGAGGCGCATCCACGATCGCACTGCCGGCCCCTGCGGCCAGCGTCATTTGCGACCCCACCGTATCCTGCCTGGTCGCGGTCGTCACGAGCATATGGGAAACCGAGGCAATGCTCGGTAACGCTTCGCCGCGAAAGCCCATTGTCGTCACCGAGGCAAGGTCTCGATCGGATCGGAGCTTGCTGGTGGCGTGCCGCTCGAAGGCAAGGGGAAGGTCGGCGCGAGAGATCCCCTCTCCATCGTCTACAACTCGAATGAGGGCCAGTCCGCCGTCTTTCACATCGATCGTGATATGCAGAGCCCCTGCATCGAGGCTGTTTTCGAGTAGTTCTTTGACGACGGCGGCAGGGCGCTCGACGACCTCGCCGGCTGCGATACGGCTGACAACATCGTCTGGGAGGATATGGATTTTGGCGGAACAGCTGGCGGCGGGCATGACACTAGACTCCAGGAAACGCCGGGAACAGGGCAGTCGTCACCAGCCATCTCGACAGACATCCGCTCATCGAATTTCGGCCAGCTTATTCTTGGCCAGCTTCGCCTCGTCTGACGTCGGGAATTCCTCGATAACCCGTTTGAGATTCTTCTTCGATGTGGCGAGATCTCCGGTTTCTCCCGCCGCGAGCCCCGACTTGAAGAGCGCTGCCGGCACCTTCTCGTTGCCAGGATACTCCGTCGAAAGGTACTCGAACGATTGGATTGCGCGCACGTAATCCTTCTGTTGATAGGAGGACTCGCCCAACCAGTAGTAGGCATTGGGGGTCAGCGACGTGCCGGGAAAGTCTTTCACAAATCTCTGAAAGCCCGCGACGGCAAGATCGTATTTTCCGTTGAGATAATCGTTGTACGCCAGGTTGAACGCCGATGTCGGAGTAATCGTGGGAACGCCCGTCGTGACTACCGGCATATCTGCGACGGAAGACGGCTTCTGTGGTTTGGAAGAACGTGCGGGATCGGCTTGCGATAGCTCCGGCTTCAGGACAGCCGGAACACCCACTGTCTCATCGAACTTTGCCATCCGACTCTCTAGCTTTTGAACGCGTGCGGACAGTTCATCGAACTTTGGATCGAGCTTCTGCCTGGCGGACTCGCTGTCTTTCACTCGCTCCAGCGATTCCAAACGTCGTTGCAACGCATCCAGCCGTTTTTGATCTTGCTCTTGAGACTTCGACACGGTCGCCACGTGGTCGCGCATTCCTACAAAATCCGCATGATTGGCGCACCCAGTGAACCATAACACCGCCCCGGTCATGAGAACGGCCGATCTTGCAATCCCTGTTTTCTTGCGCATCACGGTTATCGCAACTCCTTCATCTGAGATAGTTTGTCTGACGCTTTCCCTGCCTCCGGAGTCCGTGGATACAATGTCACCACCTGCTTGAAAGCCGAAGACGCGCGCTTCTTATCTTTCATGGCCAGGTACGCATACCCCTTCTTCAAGATTGCCGCCGGCACTTTCTCGCTCTGGGGGAAATCCAGCTCAACGCGGTCGTACGAATCGATCGCCTGCTTATAATCTTTTTTGCCGTAGTGCGACTCGCCAAGCCAATACCGCGCGTTCGGAGCCAGATCCGAGTTCTGATAGTCGCGCAAAAATGTGGCGAACCCTTGCCGTGCCCCATCCAAATCCCCATCACGAAATAGCGCCAGGAGCCGTTCGTACTCGAGTTTGTCGGAACGCTCACTGCTCTGGCTGACTTGTGGCTGCGTCGTCTCCCCGGCCTCAACAACCGGCGTCGTCACCGTGTCGGCTTGTGCAGCGAGCGACGCCGTAGGCGTCTCCTGCTCTGCCTTTGGAGGCTGAGACGAAGGTGCCGCCGATCGATGGGCCGGCTTCGTGTCTGGCTGTCGCGCCCCGCCCTTGCTCCCTCCCCGCACATGTGCATCCTGCGCAACCTGGTCAACGGCCTTGGAGAGAACATCCAGACGACGGTCTTGTTCATCAAAACGGGCAGCAAACTTCTGCGCCACAGATGCGACACTCTTATTGACCTCGCCTAAATGATCAGTCACCGCTTTGTTCGTCTCGTTGATATGGATAGCCGAGGCTTTGCTTGCCTGCTCTTCTTGGTTCATCCGCTCGCTCAATGCTGTCAGCGAATCCCTAAATGCCGTTAACGATTGACTGAATTGTGCAAACTTTCCCGACAACTGCTCGGTCCAAGCGTGGTTATCCACCAGCGCCTTATGATGCACTTGCAGACGTTCGTCGAAACTTTTGGTTAGGCCGCTGTTCGTCTTCTGCACGACCTCGATGATCTCTTTTCGGACCACCTCCATCTGCCGGGTCACATCGTCAAGACGAGCGTTCACATCCATGCGGAGCTGATCCCGCTCCTGCTTGTTTTTGACATCTTGCGCATTAAGACTCTCGCGCACCTGGTTGTAGCGGGTCGCGCTATCCGCTTCTAGCTTACCGGCCAATTGTTCGAGTCGCTTGGTTTGTTGCTCAAGTTGCGCAGAGCGCTGCTTGAGGTCTTCCTGCTTGCCCTGGAGTTCTTGGGCTTGATGCAACGCCCGCTCCAGTTCGCCTCGCAACTGCGGCAATTCCTGTTCCCGGAGCATCGAAATCTCCTGGCTCTGTCGCGCGCGGGTCTGTGCCGACTCATCGCTCGACTGCTTGATGCGCTGTTGAAGATTTTTCTCCGTCTGCTTGAGATCGGCTTGCTGAGCGATACAGCCGGTCGACAACAGGACACAGATCGCACAGATGGTCGTCCAGGTTCCCTTTGTACCCGAATGGTTCCACATTGTTCCACCCATTATGATAAAGGAATTCCCTGCTCTTCCTTCGCGGACAACGGAGCGTCAACTACTACCGAAATACAGTATACGTCGTTTACTTCCCGGTCTTCACGGCAAGATGTCCTCGCCGATTCTGCTGATAGCATGACTCTGCATGTTCATTGCACGAAGGTCGCTCTTTCCCGTACGACACCACAGACAGACGATTGGCGCCGACACCGAGTTCAACGAGGTAGTTCCGAGCGGCTTTCGCGCGTTTTTCACCGAGGACGAGGTTGTACGCAGAGGTCCCGCGCTCGTCACAGTGTCCCTCGACCTTGACCAGCGCGCTCGGATTGGACTTCATCCACTCGGCATCGCGAGTCAACGCTTGACGCCCATCTTCTGAAATCGTCCAGCTATCGTAGCCGAAGAACACATCCCTCAAGCCCGCTGCGGCTGAGGCAGCCTGCTCGGCCCTGACCTCAGCCATTTGTCGTTCGGCACTGCTGGAAGGATCCACCTTTGCGAGCATCGTACCACTGCCCACTCGCTCTTCCGAAGGGTTCTTGTCGAGACCTCGAAGCCCACCGCCACCAGGCTGAACGCCGGTGTCCGGAAAACTGCCGACACCGGACCTGTCTGTGTCCCCCTTTGCCGCCCCTTGAGCGGCTTGGGAGTCACCGCCGGATTGTACGGATTTTTTGGAACAGCCGGACATACTGAGTACTGCCATGCTCATCACCAGTGCCGCCCCATATAGTACATAGACTGTCTTGTTCATACCTCTATCTCCTTTTCCCAGGTTAATTATCTCTCGATCGTATGCCTTTACTTATCCAATATAGCCACACTCTCATAGCTCACGATGCCGGAGACCAGGCAGGCGCGCTATTATGCGTCCCTTGGAACGTGAGCCGCTCCAGGTCCTTCCCATCGGCATCGATCATATAAATCTGGCTCTTTCCGTCGGAAGTTGAGCTGAATGCCAAATGCCTGCCATCCGGCGACCAGGAAGGTGAATCATCGACACCCGGTCCTGTCGTCAATTGCATTCGCTTCTGTCCGTCCGGCGAGATGATACAGAGCTTGTACTCTTTATGCGTCCTGCACACATAGGCGATCCAATTCCCGCGCGGCGACCACACCGGCGCGGCATTATAATCGCCCTCGAACGTCAGGCGTCGGACGTTCGACCCGTCTGACCCCATCAGGAACAACTGCGGCCCGCCGCCTCGATCCGACACAAATACTAACTCTCTCCCGTTCGGGGACCAGGAGGGAGACAAGTCGCCGGACGGATTGACGGTCAACCGCTGAATCGCTTTTGTTCTTGTATCCAACCGATAGAGTTCGGAATTGCCTTCATGGCTGGAAGCAAACGCCAGAAAATTTCCATCGGGAGACAGCGATGGAGTGATGTTCAATCCGCCCAGGGAGATCACCGTCCAGCGCTTGCCCGTCGCCAACTCGATCATGTCGATATCCTGCGTGTTGCGATTACGATAGGCGGTGAAGATGAGGAACCGGCGATCAGGAGACCATTGCGGCATGAGGTTCAGAAATCCATCGGCGGTGAGCTGGCGCGTATCGTGACCGTCGTAATCCATCACGAACAACTCTCGGGCAGCTCCCTGTTCAGCGACATAGGCGATCTTCGTTCGAGCGATACCCGGCTCGCCCGTATAACGAAACACCAACTCATCGGCAAAACGATGCGCCATCTGTCGCACAACCGACGTTGATCCTACATAACGCTTTCCTCCCACGAGTTCGTCGCTGCCGTTATCATAGACGAAGCCTTCCATATTCACGTCGGCTTCCTTGTCTGCCCCTTTCAGGCCTGCCTTTCCCCAGACTAAGACCGAAACGCCCTTCTCAGCCGCCTGTCTGAATACGGCCTTGGAGGCAGCCCCCATCCCGTTGCCGATATCGGGCGTTTGAATTCCAAGACCGGGCAAATCTACCAGATCGAAGACGAGAGAACGCTTCACATCCTTTTTGAGAACTTCTTCGATGCGTCCGCCCAACCAGTCCGGGCCACCCGCGTTGTGAATTCCGACCACGCCCAAGGAAATCTTTTGAAAATCGGGACGGGTGGCTTCGAGAAACACATCTGCCGCTCCAGATTCAAGAATGCCGATAACTCCCGCTAGCAACAGCGCTCCCCCCACCCAGGCACTGACTAATTTTAGCTGTATCATCCCACTGATTCTCCGACTCGAAATACCATCTCCACATCTTTATAGCTGTCTGTCATATCAGCAGGAAACAGGGGCAAGACCCGTGGTCGTAGCACAGCACGCTGACCCGCCATGTCAAAATAGGCATTCCCGGACGATTGTTGGACCGCTACATCTTTAATCGTCCCATCACGGTAAAGCCGAAACTTGACGGTCATTGTGTAGGTCTGTCCCGCCATATCGATCGGAGGCGGCTCCCACTGGCTACTAATAATAGACTGCACTCGTGCCCAGTAGGGATTCGACCCGGCCGTACCGGAGATCTTCAGGGTTGTATCGGGAGTCTTAACCGCTGGAACTTTTACCTCCTGCTGAGGCATCTGTTTGACTGACGTTTCGATCGGCTTCACCTCTTTTGGAATATCCAGCTTGGCAGCAGGTTGAAACTGCTTGATCTTTTTCAGCTCTTCTTCTAATTCCCGATTTAGATCTTCGCTGACCGAAGACCGTTGCGGAATCTTCGCAACTGGTTCATGCGCCACATCTGGAACATGCGGAATATCAGGCACTTTTGCCGCCTGCTGAGGCTGGGCGGCCGATTTCGTTGCAGGGCTCAAATCTCCAAACTTCGGCGCATCCGGCGGAAGCTCAAGGTCACGCAACATGTCCCTTCTCTTCTCACCTGCTGGAGGCACGGAAGCGGGAGCTGCAGCGGGAGCGACCGCCTTGGCTACTGGGGCAGGAGGCGGCTTTGGGTATGAAACTTTCGCGGACTCGACCTGCTTCACCGGCTCGATTTGCCTTGCGGGCGCCGGCAAACTGACCAGCGACACCTCCACAGACGTCAAAGGGCGTTCACCCTGTTGTGGAAGCCGAAGCCCTGCCGCTACGAACAGGACAACCACATGGACGGCGAGCGACAGCGCGAGTGTTCGCTTCAGTCGAGCGGACAGTCTGGATTGATCGCCCTGATCGAACCCCATGCCTGGCAGGAGCGATGCCTGGGACGCCATCATCACTGGGACCCTCTCGAACAGGTTGCATCAACTTTTTCGCGACGGGGGGCGTGGAGCTTGTGATGACCCCACATGCTCGGGACCGACCGGCTCCGTGACCATCCCTATTTTTTCGATTCCGGCTTTCTTGACGCCGTCCATGACTTGCACCACGACGCCGTAGGGCACCTCACGATCCGCCCTGAGATAGAGCGACACATCGGGATGATCCCGTTTCAACAGCTTCAATTTCTGTTCCAGCTGGGCGACCCCGACGGGATCTTTATCAAGATACAGTCGTTGATCTTTTTCAATCGTCAGCACTGTGCGCATATCGGGTTTAATGGTATTCGAAGCAGAAGTCGGGAGTTTAATGTCCATCCCGCGATATAACATCGGCGCGGTGACCATGAAAATCACCAAGAGGACGAGGACCACATCGACGAGAGGAATGACGTTGATCTCTGCCAGAAATCGGCGGTGACGGGACTCCAGGGTCATCCTTGCACTCCGACTGGAACTGGTTTCTTCTTCGATGAAGAAATCGAGAAGGATGACAGAATCTCGATGGTAACCGAATCCAACCGGAATGCCGTGCGGCGAATCCGACTGAGGAAGTAATTATAGGCAATGACCGCGGGGATAGCGGCGAACAAACCGGCTGCCGTTGCGACTAGCGCTTCCGCAACGCCTGGCGCGACAGCGGAAATACTGGCAGTCCCTTGGGTGCCGATCTCACGAAACGCATCGATAATTCCCATCACGGTCCCAAGCAGTCCGACAAACGGGGTAATGTTTCCCGTCGTGGCAAGGAACGGAAGATAAGTCTCGAGGCGTGAGAGCTGGCTCTGCGCGAGATGAGAGGCTGCCCGTTCTATGACATGGTGATCAACTGACCCCGCGCTGGCGCCGTTCCTACCATCGCCCCGTTCAGCCCCCACACGCTCCATCACTCCTTCAAATACGGCTGCGCTGGGACTCCCTTCGATTCGACGAACTTGCCGATACAGTTCGTCGAGATCTCGAGTTTTCACTAAGAGCGCCAAGAACTGCTTATCCTCGCGGTCCGCTACACTAAGGGCCCGCCATTTTGAGAAAATAATGGCCCATGAGATGACGGAGAAAACGAAGAGGACCAAGAGGACAATTTTGGAAACCGCGCCGAGTGAGCCCACCAGTCCGATTAAACCCGTTTGAAACATACGGCGATACCCTCTCCAGGTTCTAGAACATACTTTTGGCTCTGCCTACGGAGTCTAACAGACACAGAGAAAATGGCGGGGCCGACGGGATTTGAACCCGCGACCTCCAGATTGACAATCTGGCGTCCTAACCAGCTGAACGACGGCCCCTTGAACTCTACGTATAGCGGAAGATGTGAGTGACAAGAC
>Ga0134127_10000870_pt1 | contig 24322 bp, 24 predicted proteins | sample KB31753_FD_96459 | JGI IMG/M metagenome (GOLD analysis project Ga0134127, IMG submission 96459) | Terrestrial soil microbial communities with excess Nitrogen fertilizer from Kellogg Biological Station, Michigan, USA - KB3-175-3 | ecosystem: Environmental > Terrestrial > Soil > Unclassified ... | reverse complement strand
GCCGGGATTTTCTGCTTGGTTGGAAGGCGACGCGCTCGATGTCGGCCAGATGCTCCATTCGCCAGGGGGCAAGCCGCGGCTCGCGATCTTCTCGATTGCTCATCTCAACGATGCGGAGCGCATGTTTTTTGTCACCTTGCTGCTGAGCCAGACGCTCGGCTGGGTGCGGGCGCAGTCCGGCACAACCAGCCTCCACGCCATCCTCTACATGGATGAAATTTTCGGCTATTTCCCGCCGGTCGCCAATCCGCCGTCGAAGCAACCGTTGCTGACATTGCTGAAACAAGCGCGCGCGTTCGGCCTGGGCGTGGTGCTGGCGACACAGAACCCCGTCGATCTGGACTACAAGGGCTTGGCGAATACCGGCACCTGGTTCATTGGACGGCTGCAAACCGAGCGAGACAAGGCGCGTGTGTTGGAAGGATTGGAAGGTGCCGCCGCGAGCAGTGGAAAGAAGTTCGATAAACAGGGGATGGAACAGCTTCTCGCCGGCCTGGGCAATCGAGTCTTTCTCATGAACAATGTCCACGAAGATGCGCCGGAGGTTTTCCAGACAAGATGGACGTTGTCCTATCTTCGAGGGCCGTTGACACGGACGCAGATCAAGACGCTCATGGACCCTGTGAAACGTGAACCGTTAAACGTGAAACGTGAAACGTCTGGCACCTCTCGCTCAGCACTCAGCACTCAGTCCTCAGCGCTACAAGCTCGTCCGATGCTTCCTCCCGATGTGCCGCAGCATTTTATCCCTGTCCGAGGAAGCCAGCCGAGCGGCAGCGCGTTGATCTACCAGCCGATGTTGCTCGGTGCATCGCAGGTGCGGGTATCAGACAGCAAGGCCGGTGTGGATGTGACACAGGATATAATTGTGCTCGCGCCGATTTCGGATGGCGCGGTGGCGGTGGACTGGAACGGGGCCACGGAAGCGAGCTTGACCGTGGCTGATTTGGAATCGGCGCCATCAGATGGTGCGCAGTTCGGATCTGTTCCCAGCGCGGCAAGCAAAGCCAAGAGTTATGAAACCTGGAGCAAGGATTTTTCCGGGTGGCTGTTCCGCACCCAAAAGGTCGATCTGCTGAAGAGCCCTAGCGCGAAAGACATCTCAAAACCCGGCGAATCCGAGCGGGATTTCCGTGTTCGGTTGCAACAATCCGGTCGTGAAGCCAGGGATAAACAATCGGACAGCCTGCGTCAAAAATACGCGCCGAAGATTGCAGCCTTGCAAGATCGGATCAGGCGCGCGGGACAAATGGTCGAACGGCAGCAAGCGGAGTCTCGCGCGAGTCAGATGCAGGCGGCTATATCGGTCGGTGCTTCAATCCTGGGCGCATTTCTTGGGAGGAAGACGATCAGCGCGACGAACATCGGCCGGGCGACAACGGCGATTCGCGGAGCCGGACGCGCGATCAAGGAATCCGGTGACGTCGGGCAAGCCGAGGAGAACGTCTCGGCATTGCAGCAACAATTGGCCGATCTCGAAGCGCAGTTCAAAACGGAGACCGATTCGCTCGCTGCCGCAACCGATCCCCTTAACGAGAAACTCGAAACCCTGTCGTTCAAACCTACCAAAGCCAATATCGCCGTCAGACTTGTGGCTCTCGCCTGGGCCCCTCATTGGCGCGCCTCTGGCGGCGCAACGGTACCAGCCTGGTCCTAACTCATGAATTGTGGGCGTGGCAGGAAGTGCTGAGTTAGAGGCCGGCGGCTGGCTTCCCCTCTGTCACCTGGTAATAGCAGAACCCCTCGTGCTCGACGAGTTTCTTTGCCATCACCCCTGCGGCTGTTTCAAGCATAGCGGAGAGCGTTTCGTTTTGAGCGCCGAAGACACTTCCACCACGAACCGCTTTCCCTATGAGCGACGTCACGGCAGCTTCGGCGCGCAGGGCGTCACGGGTCACTCTGGCTAAGGCCCTCAAGGATATTGCGGGGCGATCGGCATCGAATTCAGGGTAGGGCGACGCCTGGGAGTTCGGCCGCACCCGCAATGCGGTCGCGCCATGTACGGCCGGTACTCGATAGGCCGCGTCGAAGAAGGCTTCCAGGAAAACGCGCATCAGATCGGCGCTGACACGTTGAGAGTCGACGGACGAGGCGGACACAGTTGTGCGCGCGCCGGCCTCTTTCTGAACATTGACGGATTGACCGGGGAAGGCCCAGACATTGCCGTTCAGGTCGACAAAGCCTGTTGACGTGACCTTGATCACGCCACGCACCCCTCCACCGGAAGGCGTCGGGTCGGGAACGAATTGCACATCACCGAAATACGCCTTGTTGTACGCAAGAAGCAGTTGGGCGAAACGAGAAGCATCCTGTTCGAGTCGATCCTCATCCAAACCCAGATACCCATGCCATTGACGGGCCACTTCGATGACCTGCCTGAGTTTATCGAGATCAACGCGCGCGGTTCCATCGTTGACCACATCATTCAGGACGTCGGCAAGGATGGAGAGTGAGGCTCTCTTGTCGGGGTGCCGCAGGCGAATGGTATCGATGACGGACGCCAGAGGATTGACGCTCGTTGCTTGTCCCTCCGGGGTTTGCAGGGACAGAGGTTCCGGTGACGCACCGGCATCACGTCGCTCGTTCAGCGGTTCGTCGTGGGCCTGCCTGGTGCAGGCCAGAAACTTCGTTGCGAGCTCTTTATTATCGGCCAACTTCTGGCGGAATTCTCCGTGATGGAGATTCGGCTGATCGCGTAGCTGCAGGACGGAAGAACTGCAGCCTGCTTGCACAAGGGGGGTGACCAGTAGTGTAAACAGGAAAGAAGGCGTTCGATTCATCGCGACCTCGTGTCTGGTAGATAGGCTGAAGGAAGAGGTTGTTTTCTACCCCTAACAGCCTTCAGCTAAACCCCTGGGTCAATGCTTGCGATCTTTCTGCATGATTTTATCGGTCCATGCGAGGAGGATGGCCGATCCGATGAAAGTCAAGTGGATAAAGATCTTCCACTTCACGTGCTCGATATCTTCGTGCGCGATGTTGACGAATGATTTCAGGAGATGAATGCTGGAAATCCCGATCAATGAGGCGGCAAGTTTAATTTTGATGGTGCCGGGGTCAATATGGGTCAGCCAGTCCGGTCGATCGGCGTGGCCCTCTAAATCCAATTTGCTCACGAAGGTCGCGTAGCCGCCGATGATCACCATCGTAAGCAAATTCGCCACCATCGTGACGTCGATCAGCCCCAGGACTCCCAGCATAAAGACGGTCTCTTGGTGCTCATTGATATGCCAGACCATCTCCCATAGTTCGATGAGAAATTTGTACGCATACAGCAGCTCGGCCACGATAAGGCCGCCATAAAGTGGGGCTTGAATCCACCGGCTGGCGAACACGACGGTTTCAAATGCGTGTTCGATGGGGTTCATGGGAGCGTGGGTGTGCTTCGCGACGGCAGATTCTGAAGGATCGGAATGACTCACGGGGCGCTATCCTAGTCGGCGAAAGGGGGGGCTGTCAATTTGAACGACCATGCAGAGGCAGCCTGAGGGAAGATGATAGTTGCGGAGGCACGCTGTCACTCATCAAGGGCAGCAATGGGAAGGTCCGATGCTTCGAGCCGGCCATGCGGTATATACAGGAGACGAACGGTATTGACTATTTTGTGATCTTCCATGTCCTTTTCAAAAAAGAAATCGGCCCCGGCGAGAGTGCAGACAGTCTTATTGTCGTGCGAGGGGTCGTCCGTAACCACGATGATGGTCGGCAGGGCCATCAATCGCTTGACCTGTTCGAGGACTTCAATGCCTCGGCCACCCCGGAGTGAGGAGTTCAGGATCGTGATATCCGGTTTCCGATTCAGAATCATTGCGGTGGTTTCTTCAAGGTCCGACGATTCTCCCACCACCTGCACGCCGATAATTTTCTCAAGGCGCTTCCTGAGCCTCGCGCGAAAGTGAGCATCTGTGTCTGCCAGGACGATGGTCATGCGATGGCTTCGATAGCGAGAGTCGTCTCTCTGATCATGCATAGTCCTTAGGTTCGATCGACGAGAAAGGCAATCGGTTGAATGCGTATGCACTGCAGGCGAAATCTGACGGGACACTGATCGTCACCGGATGCGCATGGTTCACGCGTCTATACATGTCCACTGCCCCTCATACGTTGTACGTTCGGGTGACTCCCCGTTGTCACTATTCAACCAAATGATGGTCGAGGGCGTAGCGAATCAGCTCCACAGTGGTCCTGAGTCGCAGCTTGTCCAGAATACGGGATCGATAGGTACTGACGGTCTTGACGCTGAGCATGAGGGACTGTGCGATGTGCTTGATTGACCGGCCCTGAGCTATCGACACAAGGACTTCGAGTTCTCGTTCGGACAATGTATGTTGGCCCGGGCGGTTGGGATTCAGGCTCAGGCTGCCGGCGATAGGTTCTCCGAGGGAAGGAGTGACATACATCAGGCCGGTCAAGACTTGTTTGACAGCTTTGGCCAGCTCTTCCGGCGCGGTCTCTTTGGTGAGATAAGCCATAGCCCCAGCCCGGAAGACACATACGGCGTATTGCTCATCGGGATGCAGACTCAAAACAATCAATGGGAGTCTGGGCGTTTTGCTGTGTAACTCGCACAGCAGGTCCAACCCGCTCTGATCAGGAGGGTTGATATACACGATCGCCAGGTCCCAAGGCTCCTGCTGCACCGCGGCAACACCCTTCTGACTGGTATCGGCTTCTCCGACTTCGACGTAGAGGAAGTTCTCCTTAAGGATCTGTTTCACATCCCGGCGCACGACCTCGTGATCGTCGATGACGAGAATTTTTATCGCCTGTGTCCCAATCATGGCGCGAAACACTCCACAACCGGCACGGAGGCGATGGCCGTGGTTCCGATGCCAGGAATTCCTACGATATGAAAATGGCCGCTCCTGAGGGAAACTCGCTCCTGCATTCCTTGAAGCCTAAAGGCATGAGGTGTGGTCGTCCACTCACACGTGATCCCCTTTCCGTTGTCCGGCACTTCTAACGTCATCATGGCGTCGTCCCGGTACAGTCGCATATGTACCTGCTTGATATTCCAGGAGAACATCTTGGCGTGATCGTGTTATGCCTGCTCAAGCCTCTACTGGGAGAGTGAACCGATGTGGTTGTGACACGATGGGTGCGTGGCTGTTTCATACCGTCATAAATATCGGTTCAAGGTAAATGTCCGCGGTGATGCAGGTGCCTCGCCCCACCATTGATTCAATGTTCAAGCGTCCTCCGATCTTCCGAACCCGGTCTTCCATATGCGCAAACCCAATGCCCTTTGCTGATCCGTCCACTACGAAGCCTGATCCGTTGTCGCGAATGCTCAGTCGTACGCGTGAGCCGATTTGCCGAAGCGCGACCACAATTCGAGTGGCACTGGCATGACGGACGCAATTGCTCAAGGCTTCCCTGCTGATGGTGATGAGCTCTCGGGCTTCTTCACCGGTCAGAATCTCCTCTGCCGCCGGGTCGACCTCCACACGAATCCGTAACTCACTCACCCGCTCAAAGGTTTCGGCGAGGGTTTGCAACTCGGACACCAGCCTGAACGGATCCACGCAGTCGGATTCCACACTGAGAATCATGCGCCGGATGTCTTGGATAAGCGTGTGAAGTTGATCGGCGGCTTGATCCCGCGCGTGCGACCGGATCTGCGGTACATCCCTGCGCAATTCATGTGATGGCGCAAGGCTCAGCCCGATCGCATAGAGCGCTTGCAACACCGTATCGTGCAACTCCCGTCCAATTCGTCGACGGTCATGCAGCAGTGCGCTCAATCGTCGCTCGGATGCCGTCAGGGCCGCAGTAAGGCTGTTTTCGGCCTGGCCGCGCAGCAGGCAGGAAATCGCCTCTGCCCTGTCGCTGGGAATGCATTCCGCACGCGATGCAGACTGCTGTGTCGGTTGGCCAGAAACACGTCGAAACCCATTGATAATCTGGAACTTCTGCCGGTCCTTCATTAGCTGGCACATCCTTTCCCTCTTCTGCCGAGAAACATCTTGGGAACCTTTCCCTGCACCGACTCCTCAGGTCGAGAGATCACTATTTGTACGCGCCACCATGGATTTCGTCACCTGGCGGTTCCGCCAGGTGACGAAATACGTAGATTGTGAAAAACCTGTGGCCCAGTGAGATGGTGCAGACTTGATGTTCTCTAGAAAGGAGACGGTCGATGCCTAGCCTGAAAGATATCGAGTTCAGTGAAAATGGCTTTGTGGTGAAAACGCTGCACGGCGAGCAGCTTGCCCAATCCTATCGACTCCGGCATAAAGTATTTGCCGAGTCGCTGAAGTGGGTTCCTGAGACCGAGGACAGACAAGAGATGGATCTGTATGACTTGTGGGGAGTAACCGTTGGTTTAGTTAAAGATGACGGAGCTGTAGTCGGGCTTGCTCGACTTCTTCCCTCTTCCGGGCAATTCATGATCGAGAAAGAGTTCAGTGCCTTGCTCCCCGCAGACTGCCATATCAGAAAAGCGTCCGATACTGCCGAGATCACCAGACTCGCGATCGATCCTGAAATCCGAGATAAAGGACTTTCGTATAGGATGATGATGGCGCTGTTGAAAGGCGTCTATCAATGGGCGGTTGAGAACGACATTCGGTACTACTATCTTGAAGTCGAGCATCGGTTCCTTCGAACGCTTCGAGCGCTTGGGTTCCCTTGTGAAATGCTCGGAGAGCCGGTTGTGCTTCCTCCGGCTGGAGCCAGTTCTGTAGCAGCGCTGTACGACATGGTTCGATTCGACGAAGAGAACGCGGTCAAAAGACCGCAATTACTGAACTGGATATCCTCTATTGAGACGCTGCAGGGCGAGATGATTATCGGTCGGACCTCTATGTATTCACACGGCGAGAAGTTGGCACTCGCCGATGCGAAAAGCTGATGGGATGCAGGGTGAACTTCGTTCCAGGAGGCCTCCGGCGTGTTGCGAGAAACTCAAGGAGGCCGACTCTACTTACACCACGTTGGGCAGACCATGCTCGATGGCGGTCGCAACGGCATGAGATCGCGAGGTGACGTCCAGTTTCGAAAAGATGCTTTCTACGTGGAATCGGATGGTCCGTTCACTGACGCCTATGATTTTAGCGATCTCCCAGTTTGTCTTGCCATTTTTTACCCAGTTTAGGATCGTCATCTCACGTAGCGTAAGTTCCCGGACACAAGGTGCTACCGCCTGTGAATTCTTCGGGGCGATGCGTAAGAGGGCAAGATGGACATGGTATCCAAAGTACTCGACAAGCGGCACATAGCGCTTTGCGTCAACGCGCTCAGCAGAGGCGAATGAGCAAAAAGTTGCGACTCCGCATGCGGGATCCGCTGATCCGGTTGTGATCCCATCCCCTAGACCGAACTCTTTGGCCGTTGCCATAAACTCGCGCTGTTTGTCAGAGTGTGTGACCTTGTAGGTGGTCTCCCAATGTTGCGTCCCAGGTTCTCGTAAGGCTGTTTGGAAGACTGGATCGACTTCAAAGTACCCCTTCTGCCAATACAGCCGAAGCCATTCTTCCGGATAGCTGACATTGAGTACATTGATAAAGCCATCAAACTCGCCCGTGCCGCTGAGTTTTGCGAGCCCACCGATCACCCGGGAAAAAGGAAACAGAACCTGAAATTGTGTGAGCGCATCTTTGACATCTTCGGCAGTTTCTGATTGCACCGTAAAGTGCAGTGCCTCAATAAAAGCTTCGCACTCGGTCTTGGTCAATTGAGAAAATAGGTCTTTCGGGAAGGGGCGTTTATCCGCAACATGTGCCATAGATTGCCTCCAGTAGGAGATGGTAGAGGGCATGTAGACTACCATAAGTCAAGGGGGATTGGCATATGGGATTTTGGCCCTACCAAGTCTCTTCATAATCGGCTATACCCTGGAGGATATTCAAGATATTTCCTTTCTTTTGCTATCTCGTACTCCTTGATCTGTCAGCTAATGGGATGCTCTGTGAGGATGATGGAGTGAACCAACGATGCCTCCTGGTTCTGGGGCTTGTCTGCTTACTGTGTCCGTCGCTTGGACACGCGCAGGCACTGAGGTTCCAGCCTCAAAGCGCCTCGGCAGCCGGGCAGGGAAACGCCTTTGTCGCACAGGCCGATGATGCTTCGGCCATTCACTATAATCCAGCCGGACTGACCCAAGTAAATGGAGTCCAGGTCGTCACCGGAACAACCCCCCTTGGTGGGTCCATCAAGTTCACGAGCCCAACCGGGATAGACACCCGAGGGGACTTTGGAGGAAGTATCGCATCTCCTCCACCAAGCTACTCCTACGTGAGTGCGAACCTTGGATCTCTCGGATTGGACCGTCTATCTAATATGACGATCGGTCTTGGTCTCAACTCGCCGTACGGTTTGAATACGCGCTACCCGCTGGATGCCCCCTTCAATACTGCCGTGACCTCTGCCGCGCTTCCACTCATCGATATTAAGCCAACTCTGGCCTATAAGATTAACGATCAGCTGGCCATCGGAGTGAGCGCAGACATCTATACCTTTGCGAGTTTTCTCGGACAAGGGCATGTCGAGCAGAAACAAGTGGGTGCCGGGGCGTCCATCGAACTCAATGGTAACGGAACGGGGGCAGGCGCGACCGTCAGCTTGCTCTATACACCGTTGAGAAACGAAGATGGCAAGCCACTTGCCTCCGTTGGATTGGTCTATCGCACCCAAGCTGTGGTGCCGCTGAGTGGATCGTTGTTGATCAACGGATCGAAGGTCGCCGATGCATCTACTAACCTCGTACTTCCGCAGGTCTATACCGGCGGTATCGCGATCTGGCCGGTTCGTACGAGTGAGCGGGAATGGAAGCTGGAACTCGACGTGGAATATGTCGGGTGGACATCGATGCGTGACATCGATGTTCATCTGTCCTCCGGTGGGGTCATCCCGAAACCGCAACAATGGAAGACCGTGCCGGTCGTGGCGATCGGCACCGAACACAAATGGCTCAATCCGGAGTGGTTGCCTCATTGGGATGTAGCAGTCCGATCGGGGTACACGCGGACCGAGGATCCCGTTCCTGACTTGACCTTCGACCCTGGAATCATCTCCTTATCTTCCAACACACTGTCTATTGGAGCCGGTTTCTTGTGTAAGGGGCAAGGCCGGTTTCTGGGAATGGTCCCTTGCGGAGGAGCATCCGCGCTCTGGACGAAGGCGATCGGGCTCGATGTGGCGTTTCAGGAGTGGTTCTACGAGTCGCGGACGGTTACCGGCAATCTCAACCCCACCGTTGACGGGACATATCATGCCTTTGTCCATTTGGGGACCGTGAGCTTGAGGTTCCTGTTTTAGCAGGATGCTGAAACAATCCGCCGGCTCGTCTTGTTCATTTGGTTGAACCAGACACACCGCGCAGATGACCGTGCTCAACTGCGGGACGGAGTAGCTTTCGAAAGGGCTTTCCGCATCTCCGCAACAGTCTTTGCATCGAGGCCGGCTGCCGTTAATTCGTTATCGGTTGCGGCAGCGATGTTCGCCAGGCTGCCGTACTGCTTGAGCAGCCGGGCCCGTTTGATCTCGCCGATGCCGATTATTTGATCGAGTGGAGAGGCCATGAGGGCCTTGCCGCGCAGTTTGCGATGGAAGGTGACCGCAAATCGATGGGCTTCATCGCGAATGCGTTGCACGAGATGAGTGGCCGGAGAGTTCGCACGAAGCACAACAGGATTTTTTCGGCCGGGCAGGAAAATCCGCTCGTCTTTCTCGCCGCGCGCCTTAGCCAGTCCAAGAATTGCCAGATTCTGATGGCCGACCTGTTTCAGCCCCTCCATGGCTGCAGCGAGCTGACCTAGCCCTCCATCGATAAGGATGAGATCCGGACGCGCGAGATTCTCGCTGGTTCCATAACGCCGCCTCACGACTTCCTGCATGCTGGCGAAGTCGTTGGCGCCGGTCACAGTTTGAATCTTGAACCGTCTGTAATCCGCTTTCTTCATCTGCCCGTCTTCCCATACGACCATGGACGCAACGGACTGATTGCCCATGGTGTTCGAAATGTCGAACCCTTCGATGCGCCGAGGCGCAATGTCCAATCGGACGAGCCGCTTGAGTTCTTCAACCGCCTGTCGTCCGATCTCTTCGTCCCGCAGATGATTGGCGACGGCGGCGCCGGCATTCTCTTCCGCCAGAAGAAGTAATTGATGTTTCACTCCCCGCTCGGGTGCCACGACTCGAACGACGTTCCCGCGCTTGCCCGAAAGCCACTCTTCGATCACCGCCACGTCGTCGAGGTCGATGGGGATGAGCAGCTCTTTGGGCGGCTGACCATCTTTGTTGTAGAACTGTTCGATGGCGGATCGAACGAGTTCCTCGTCGGCAGCGTCTGCTGAATGGGGCCAGAAGAAGTCTTTGCGTCCGATCAAGAGGCCTCCGCGCACGAAGAGGATCTGGAGATCGACCGCCGTGCCTTGCCGCGCCAGCCCGATCACGTCTTGGTCTGTCGTCGTTGTTTGGGTGATGCGTTGTTTCTCAAGAGTACGATCGATGTTGAAGAGCCGATCGCGCAAGCGCGCCGCCTCTTCAAAGTCTTCACCTTCCGCTGCCGCTTCCATCTGGGTACGCAAGTCGTCCAACAGTTCATGGTCGCGCCCTTCCAGAAACTGCCGGACCTGCGCAACGATGCGCCGGTAATCCTCTTTCGATTGATTGCCGGTGCAGGGCGCCATGCACCGTTTGATTTCAAATTCGATGCAGGCCCGTTCAGCCTTGCCGTCGATCTCAATGGTGCAGGTAGCCAGAGGAAAAGCTTTTTTGATGACTTTCAGCGTGTCCCGCAAGGCCCCTGCCGGCGTGTAGGGGCCATAGTATAGCGCGCCGTCTTTCTGGACACGGCGGACGATGGAGAGGCGGGGGAAATCTTCTTTGATCGGCAGGCGAAGGTAAGGGTATTGCTTGTCGTCCCGTAAGACCACGTTGAACCGGGGCCGATGTTGCTTGATCAGATTGCTTTCGAGGATAAGCGCTTCGAGTTCTGAGCGGGTCACGATCGTTTCGAGATCTGCGATCTGGCCGACCAGGACGGTGGTTTTCGGAGAGTGGTCGGCTCCTTTTTGAAAGTAGGACCGGACACGATTGGACAGGACTGCGGCCTTCCCGATGTAGAGCAATTCGCCCTGCTCATCCCTGAACAGATAGACGCCTGGCTGGTCAGGGAGATGGTCGAGTGTAGATTGGAATTCAGCAGAAGTAGCCATCAGCAGTTAGCCTTTAGCCGTCAGCAAGGGAAGAATGTTTGTACGGCAGTATTCTAAGGCTCGAAACACTCTGGGGCAACTCGATCTGGCGTTGAGGCTGAAAGCTGATCGCTGATGGCTCGCTCAGCGCAGGCTCCGCACGAATGAGGGGCTGAGACTGCCACGCGCAACTTCGGCGACTGGACCCTTCATGGTAAGGCTGAAATCTTTGGCAACCTCGATGTTGAGCCGGCCTCCTGGCATATGCACCGTGACGGGACTCTTCACCAATCCGAGCCGGACAGCCGCGCTCGCGGCGGCGCAGGAGGAGGACCCGGAGGCCTGGGTTTCGCCGGCCCCGCGCTCCCAGATCAGGATGAAGAGTTCTCTCGGACCGGTCGGCACGGCCAGTTGCACGTTCGTTCGCTTCGGGAACAGAGCATGGTTCTCTAATGCCGGGCCCAATGTCACGAGGTCCTCGCGCGACCAGGATTGCCCGGCCGGTTTGAAGACGACACAGTGGGGATTGCCGACGCTGACTCCGGTGAAGGTGAGAGATTGGCCGGCGGCATCAATGGGTTGCTCGATCAGCTCGCTGGTTGTGAGAATACAGGGAAGCGCGGCGGGCTGGAACGTGGCCCGGCCCATTTCGACGGTGACGGCGCTTACATCTCCATGCCGGTCCACATGCAGCGCAATCGTGACTAGTCCGCCCTTGGTCTCGACGGTGAAGTGCTTTCTTTTCGTTTTGCCGGTCGCGTGAAGATAGCGGGCAAAGATGCGCAGGCCGTTGCCGGATTTTTCCGCTTCGCTGCCGTCGGGGTTGAAGATGCGCAGGCCGAAGTCAGCTTTCTTTGACGGGACGAGCGCGAGGATCCCGTCGCTGCCAAGACCCCAGTTGCGATCGCAGATGGCTTTGACTCTTGACGGGGTGAGCGAGAACGACAGTTCTTTGGGGTCCATCACCAGATAATCATTGCCCAGTCCATGCCCACGGAAAAATCCGTTCTTCATGTCCAACTCCTTGAGTAGAGAGGGAAACAGGGAGAGATACCTAGCACGAACGGTGCGGGGAGGGAAAGAGGAACGCAATGAACGGTTCAGACGATCTTAACGCCCACCGGCCGTTCGATAAGTTCGACTTCGTATCCATCCGGGGCATCGATGAAAATGAAGCGGCTGCCGGAGGATGTTTGGGTGGGTCCGTCCGTGACCTTGACACCCTTCGCATTGAGCGATGCGATAGTCTCGTCAAGACTTTCCACCTGAAAGGCAAGATGGACGAGATCTTCCTGCACTGCCACTGGTCCGCTCGGAGGGAAACTGGTCAGCTCAATCAGTTCCTCGCTGTTGGGAACTTTCAAAAAAGCCAGCTGCGAGCCTCGCGGCGATGTCTTCCGTTCCAGCACCTCAAGCCCAAGCACATTCGTATAGAACCGGATCGTTTGATCTAAATCGCTGACGCGCATGCGGGTGTGGAGGAGTTTCTTAACCCTCATCGGTTCCTTCTTACGTTTCCCTCGCTGGTCCGCTGGTCTTTCGCAGCAGAATTTCCGCGCTGTCTGGGATTAAAAGATTTGGCAGGGGGCCGATTTCTTGATAGCCCTGCTTCTCGTAAAAGTGCCGGGCCTGGTCGTTGAAATCGGATACGCAGGCAAACAGGTTCTTTGTCCTGGCGAAGACCTCGGCTTCGACGTAGGCAAGCAACTGTCTCCCCAGCCCCTTGCCTCTCGCCCAGTCCGCCACTCCAAGCAATTCCAGATAGTCGCCGAGCAAGAATTTCTGACGAATGACCGCAATGCCGGCGACTTTCCCGTTATGGTCCACGACATAACTGTCACGCCCTTGGGGAAGCGGCGTGAAATAGCTGTCCCAATCTTTGGCTCCGTAGCCCAGCCGTTTCCACGGATCGGCGTCGACTAGCAACTCAATGACGGCAGCTCGATCGTCCGACGTCATGGGCCTCACAATTGGATCGGTCATGGGGCTGTCTGGCCACAGGATAAAAGCTCGCTCACGGTCATGGGAGTGAGACGCCGCTCCGGCAAGAGATGCTGATGGAGGTCTTGCACAACCTCATGCGTATGTTGCCCCTTCCCGTTGGCATGCATCACGATGACGCTACCCTTTTGGACAAACCGCTTCAGCCGGCCCTCGATTTGGCTCGCCGTGAGCGTGGGGTCGGGATCGCCGGACACGACATTCCACAGGATGAACTGGAGGCCGAGGGCGCGAGCCACATTGACAGTGTCATCGTTGAATTCTCCATAGGGAGGGCGAAACAGGGTCGCGTTGTGACTGTACTTGGTTTTGAACAGACGAACTGGTCCGAGAATTTCTTGTTTCTGCTCTTCTTCAGATTGAAACGGCATATGAGCGTGGACTTCCCCATGGGTGCCGACCTCAAAGAACGGGATCTGGAGGAGAGCCTTCACTTGCTGATCGTGTTTCGCGATCCATTTCCCGGACATGAAGAACGTGGCAGGGATCTTCTGCTCTATCAAATAGTCGATCAGTGTCTGATCGTAGCCCGTTCCGTTCCGCACCGGGCAGAGATCGAACGTCAAGGCAACCCCCGGACAAGAGGGAGGGCCCGACTTAATCACTTGGGCATGCGTGAAGGTAGGGTTCACTGGGAACAGCAGCATCGTAAGAACGAAACCCAGCATCCCTTGCAAGTAACGAGATCGCATGGTGATGAGTATACCCGATCCAGCAGGCTCCGCGAAAACGATCGTCGCATTCCAGCACCTCGATACCCTATGTATTTTCGGCGAGGAACCGATAATCCGCAGGCTGCTCAAAAAGTTCGTCCAGCAAGGCCGCAGCGAGTGAAGACCGGAGGAGGTACCCACCGCACTTCGTGGGGCCGTTCGCCCATTTCAATGGATCTTGGCGAACGGAAAAGCCCCTCCAGTGCTTCCGACCTCCGAGAGACTCCTCTTCAACGTTGAGGATCTGAACGATGCGAGAACGCCGCATGGGATAAGGCGCGTCTCGACGCGCCGGGGTTGGGCGGGTGAGAAGAGCGACTTTTTCAGCAGCCTGCCATTGACGCTCCAATTCACGCACTGTTACGGTGACCCCATGGCTTTGCCCAATTGGAAAATCGGCCGGGCGCTCGGCATCCCGATTTACCTGCACGCCTCCTGGTTTGCGGTGTTCTTCTTTGTGACCTGGTCGCTGGCGACAGGTTATTTACCCGATACGTTGCCAGGCCTGCCTGTTCCACGCTATTGGGGCATGGGCGGGATTGCAGCCCTCTTGCTGTTCCTCTCCGTCCTTCTGCATGAACTGGGACATTCCTATGTGGCGCTGCGCTACCAGATTCCCATCAGGCAGATTACCCTTTTCATTTTCGGAGGGATGGCGCACATGGGCAAGGAGCCGCCCAGTCCGCGGGCTGAGTTTTTGATCGCGATCGCAGGGCCGATCGTGAGCTTGATCCTGGGGGCCGGTTGTCTCGGGGGAGTCATGGCCATCGAATCATTGTTTGCGCGATCGGGCGGCCAAGGACTTGTGGTTCTCGGGAGCTTGCTTGGCATGGTGAATGTCCAACTCGGACTATTCAATCTTATCCCGGGGTTCCCATTGGACGGCGGACGAGTCTTACGGGCCGGATTATGGGCCAGGAACAAGGATTTCAATCGGGCAACCAGCCAGGCCGCGCTTGTGGGAATAGGATTCGGTGTCGCGCTGGGGTTGATCGGTACGGTCTTGATGGCGGGGGCCTGGTCCGGCATCCTGAGCCAGTCCATCACGACGAACGGGATCTGGCTGCTCTTTATCGGCGCATTTCTTTTTTCTGCGGCATTGGCAAGCAAACGGCAGGCGGCTCCGCGGATCTTGTTGGCGTCGGTGACGGTTCGTCAAGTCATGGTCCACCGTGTCGTGACACTACTGCCGGATCTCACGGTACAGGACGCAGTCGATCAATACTTTATCGCACAGGGATGCGGTGAATTCCCTGTGTGCGAAGAGGGGCAGGTTCTCGGTGTAGTCACCGTGCGAGACGTGCATGCACTTCCTACGTCACTCTGGCCCTATCGCCGTATTCGTGAAATCATGCGCCCGTCGTCGCCGGCCCTCTGTATCCCTCCGGATCGGTCCATCATGCAGGCGATGGACCTCATGGCTCAGGGCGGAGTGGATTGTCTCGTGGTGATGGAACATGACGAGATCGTAGGGCTCATCACTCGATCGGCCATTGCGCAGTACTTACAGTTGCACAAAGCGTGAAACGTGAAGGGATTTACTCTTTAACTTCCGTGGATCAGTTGTCGGCCCGAGAGATTGAAATGTTCTGGGCGATAGAAATACGCACGAGGTGGACCACGAGCAGGAATCCGTATACGACGCAGAAGAATTTGAAGGTGGCGCGATAAAAGTCTGTCAAGAGAATGGGGAGACAGAGGGCAAAGAGCAGGCTTGCGATCAGCGTCACGAAGGTCAACCGCTTGCAGAATTCATGGGAGGCTTCCCGCCCAATCTGTTTCAACGCGCGGGCATAGCGATCGGCTCGTTGAAGTTTGGCCGCCTTCAACGCGGCCTCGCCCGCGCCCCAGTAACGCAAATAGCCATAGCCCCCCAGAATCAATAGCCAAGGCAATCCCCACAAAGGCCAGTAGGCCGCTCCTCCGTAGGTTTCACTGCTGAGCAAGGCGGCGAAAGAGGGCGCGTAGAGCAACCCCAGCACCAGCGGCAGGATACGCTCATCGTTCGGACGTTCGCCCTCGGGTCCCCCATGAATCAACTCTCGTTCAAATAAGGGGTAGCCGTACTTGAGGACCACGAGCGCGATGGCGGCGCTCATGGTTTTGTCAGGAATATAGCGGACCCAGTTCTGGAACCAATTCACGATCCACCAACTCAGACTGTCCCCCCAAGTAATTCCGAATAAGGATTCGAGGTAGAGATGCGCCATCTGCTCCCATTTGAGTACGCGCTGGCTCACCGATTCGGCAACATCGGGATTCAAGGCAAACGTCGTCTGCTCATGCAGAGCCGCTTGGATAAAAGTGCCCGGCAGGCTCATGACGATCGCGCCGCCGACGCCAAAGGCATAGAGAAACCACGCATGAGACAGAGCGGAATTGCGCCCCGCTCGAAGATATTTTTGAAAGCCTACTTGCCGGGCCATCCAGCCCCAATACACCGCGCCGGCGATGTTCACCAGAGACCAGGGGAAAATGATCACGTCCGAGCCGGTTTCCGGATACAGTAACCAGTTCACGACAGAATTCGAAAGAAGGGCTACGATGGCTCCCCACCAGGGGCCCAAGAGAAACGCAACCAGCGCCGTTCCCGTCATGTCGAGAAACAGGATACTCTCCAGATGGCGGCTCAACGTCAGCCCAATGTAGTTAAGAAGCAGGCCCGCGGCGACGATGACGCTGGTTTCGTACAAGAGGAGATAGGAGACCCCACGGAGGGGCTTCGATGAAAACACACTCGATCCAGAAGGCGAGTCGGAGACCGGGCGCTCGACTGGAACCGGCGACTTTCGTTCCTTCTTCGATGCCAGCGAGGTGAGCCGGCTCTTCACGTCCAGCAGCTTCTCCATAAGAGTCAACAATGCCGCGATGAAGCCGAGCACGGTGCCACCGAGCATGAGCATGTCTTTGCTGAAATCTTCAGGCATGAGGCGGCTCCCTTATAGATTGTGCCGGTAACCATTCTATCCACGAAGGGATATCCCCGCCAGCAAAAGCCCAGAAGACGACAGCCTGAATTGGTCTGTCTCGTCTATTTCGTTGATCTGGTCTATCTGGTTTAACCAAACACACGAGACAGACTGAACAGACGAGATAGACCAGTCTTTTATGTCGGCGGATTATTCGGCACGGTTGGGTCTGACTGAGCGACTCTTGTGGCAACGGCTGACTGAACCTGCGCCTGTTGCTGAAGATGGTGGGCAACCTCGGCGCCGATCAGCAAAAGGGCCGCGGAGTAGTAGAACCATAAGAGCGTCAGAATGACTTCCAAAAGTGATCCATAGAGATCGCCGTACACGGTCGCGTAGGTGCTATAGATCACGAACAAGAGTTTCGCAGCGACCCAGAGAAGACTGAACGTCAGAGCCCCGATCATCGCCTCACGCCATTGCGGCCGCCGACGTGGGACGAGCCGATATAATCCCGTGACCATGAGGAAGGCCAGCGAAAAGGGGAGTGTATAGGTGAGAGACAGATCATGGGCTGCGAGGGCCAGGAGATCGAGCCCCCAAAGTCTTGGTGCGTAGGCCGTTAAGAAATTGATAGCTTGGGTCGCGACGTAGGAAAGAATCAGTACGAGTCCGGTCACGCCGAGTGAGGCCACTGCGATAGCAGTTGAGATGAGAGGATGCCGGCGCCAGGTGCTCTCGAACACGACGTTCAGCGCATAGTCGAGTTCATAGAACACCAGCGCGCCGAACCAGACAAAGGCCAGAAACACGGCCCATCGGACGGTTTCTAAGGCGCTCACACGATGCAATTCCTTCACGACATGTTCTCCCAGCGAGGGGAGGAAGCCCTTGAGAAAACTAAGGAGAACCTGTTCTCCGATCACGTCCTGACTCACCACGAAACTCAATCCATAGAGCAAGAGGAACACGAGCGGAAAGAGAGAGAGCAAAGAGAAAAATGCAAGAGAGGCCGCCAGACTGGCGCACCCATGGCGCAGAAACGACCGGGCGAGATCTCGCAGAAAACGAAAAATCTGCATAAGGAGCGAAAGGTCAAGAGCTTTTTACCAACCTAACACGAGTCGCTCTCTCATGCACGTACCGTCAAGCGAACGGATTATTTCAGGGTCAGGACAGACTGGAGCGCGAAGCTCACGAGCGGGTTGGGAAAGAGGCCGAACAGAATCACGCCCGCGACGGCGCAGGCCAATACGAAAGAGAGGGCCGGCGAGGCGACGAGCCGTGGCGGTGCGATAGAAGAGGGATCAGGCTCGCGCATATACATCACCATCACCACCCGCATGTAGTAATACGCCGATACGACGGCAAAGATCAGGGCAATGGCGGCGAGCCAGGCCAGCCCTGCTTCGACTGCCGCCATGAACACATAGAATTTTCCGATGAAGCCCGCGGTCGGCGGAATGCCGGCCAGCGAGCCCATGAAGATCAGCATGAGAAAGGCCGCGAGCGGCTGGCGCTTGGCGAGTCCGGTGAAATCATCGATCTCTTCTCCCTCGATTCCGCCTTTTCTCAGCATGCCGATGACGGCGAACGCGCCGAGCGTCATAAACGAATAGAGCGTGAGGTAGATCATGATACTCGCGAGACCGGGCGTCGCCCCGGACAGGCCGACCCCGCGTCCTGCCGCCACAAACCCGATCAACGCGTAGCCGGCGTGCGCGATACTGGAGTAGGCCAGCATCCGTTTGATGTTGGTCTGCACGATGGCGACAACATTGCCGAGCACCAAGGTGGCGACGGAGATGACGAGAAACAGGAACGACCAATCCGCCTTGAGTCCACCGAGTCCTTCGACGAAGACGCGCATGAATGCGGCGAAGCTGGCGGCTTTTGCGGCAACCGCCATGAAGGCCGTCACGGAAGTCGGCGCGCCCTGATAGACATCGGGCGTCCACATGTGGAACGGCACCGCGGCCAGCTTGAAGCTGAAGCCGACGGCGATCAAAATCGTGGCGATCAGCACGAGTGGGTCGTCCGCCCCGCGAGTCCCAATGGCCCCCGCGATCGCTGCCAGCTTGGTGCTGCCGGCTGCGCCGTAGAGCAAGGAGATGCCGTACAACAGGATTCCCGAGGAGAAGGCGCCCAGGACAAAATATTTGGCCGCGGCCTCCAGCGAACGCGGCTTGGATCGGTTAAGCCCGGTCATGACATAGAGCGAGAGGGACATGAGCTCCGTGCCGAGATAAATTGTGAGCAAGTCGACGCCGGAAACCATGACCATCATGCCGGACAGGGCGAGGAGGATGAACCCATAGTATTCGCCGAGGTGCATGCCCTCCGCTTTCAGATAGGGCAATGACATCAGGATGGTCAGGATGGCCACGCCATAGAAGAGGACTTTCCAGAATCTGGCATAGGCATCGACCACAACCAGGTCGCTAAAGGCCGATACCCGGATGTTCAGCGAATTGATCTGCCCGCCTGTGAGCCCAAGACAGAGGGCGAGGCCGCCCACACTCAGCCAGGCCAAGAGATCTCGTCGCGAGGCGGGAGTGACAGGGTCCAACGAGATGACGAGACAGGCGGTCACAACGACGATAAGTTCGGGAAGCAGGGCTAAGAGGTCGGCGCCGTACAGACTCATCGCCATGGGCCTTGAGTCTTCAGTTGCGCTCCGTTGTCCGCCAGCAACGGCGCTGTCCCTTCGGCAGAGGGGGGGGCGGTCGGCGCAACTTTCGCGCGAGACATGGAGGCAATCGTATTGGTCACGCTCTGATGCATCCGACTCACGAACGGATTCGGAAAGAGCCCGATCAAAAATACCAACAGGACCAGCGGCGCCAGCGTGGCGAGTTCCCGGTGGTTAAGATCCTTGAGTGCCGGGAGATGGTGCGGGGATGGGACTCCATAGACCACTCTCTGGACCATCCAGAGGATATAGGTGGCCGCGAGTATGATGCCCAGCGACGCACAAGCGGTCGCAATCTTGCTCCAGAGGAACGTGCCGACGAGCACGAGGAATTCTCCGACAAAACTATTGGTGCCAGGGAGCCCGAGCGAGGACAAGGCGAAAATCGCCAACAGCACGGCATACTGTGGCATCGGCGCAGCCAGTCCGACATTATCGGCGATCAACCGGCTGTGGGTGCGCTCATAGATGATGCCGACACAGAGGAAAAGCCCGCCGGTCGTAATGCCATGGTTGACCATTTGCAAAACCGCCCCTTCGATGCCCTGTTGGTTCAAGACAAACAGGCCAAGGGTGACGAACCCCATGTGGCTCACGCTCGAATAGGCGATCAGCTTTTTGAGATCGACCTGGGCCAGCGCCATATAGGCGCCATAAATGATCGCGATGATTGAGAGGACGACCATCAGAGGCGTGAAGTCACGGCTGGCGTCCGGCAACATCGGCAAACTGAATCGCAGAAATCCATAGGCGCCCATTTTGAGAAGGATGCTGGCTAGGATGACGCTGCCGGCGGTCGGAGCCTCGACGTGGGCGTCCGGGAGCCACGTGTGAAACGGAAACATAGGAACCTTCACCGCAAACGCGGCGAAGAATGCCAAGAAGAGCCATATTTGCAGCGAAGCAGGGTAGGTGCCCTGGCTTAAGGCAAGAATGTCGAACGTGTGCCCTCCGTAAAAGTACAAGACAAGAATAGCCACCAATAACAGGACGCTCCCTGCGAGGGTATACAGAAAGAACTTGATGGCCGCATACAGCCTGTTAGGCCCTCCCCAGACCCCGATCAAGAGGTACATCGGAATCATCATGGCCTCCCAAAACACATAGAACAGGATGAAATCCAACGCCACGAATACCCCCACCATGGTCGTTTCCATCACGAGCAACACGGCCATGAATCCCCGGATACTTGTGGTAATCGCGTTCCAGGATGCCAAGACACAGAGGGGCATGATCCCGGCAGTCATCAAGACCAGCGGGAGACTGATTCCATCGAGACCCAGACTGTAGGAAATGGGAGGAGCCGTAATCCAGGCGACATGTTCGGTGAACTGCATCTGACTGGCCTGCGGATCGAACAGCCACCAGAGCGGAAGGGCCACGAGCAGATCGGCCAAGGTTGCAGCCAGCGCAATCCAGCGAGCAGCCGATTCTGTTGCGAAATACACTGCGACAGCGCCCGCAAGGGGCAGCACGAGAAGAAGTGAGAGCCAGGGAAATGAGCTGGTCATCGGTCAATAGTCAATTGGCAAGGGGCAATGGCAAGAGAACAGCTGTCCGGTGTTCCCGCTGACCAGTGACCGTTGACCATTGACGCTCCTTACAGGAATAAGTACATCGTCACAAGGACTACAACACCCAACGCCATGCCGAGCGCATAATGTTGCGCTTGCCCGCTTTGCATGAGCCTTAAGAGCCAGCCTCCCCAAGCGATCGCGCGGGCCACCCCGTTTACCGCGCCGTCGACCACATTGACATCCACGCGCTTCCACAGTTCGGTTGCGGCAAAAAAGGTCGGGCGGACGATGGTGCGATCGTAGGCCTCGTCCACATACCATTTATTCAGCGAGGCCCGATACAAGGACTGCCACTGTCGAGCGAATCGATCCGGCAGCGCCGGATTGAGCACATAGACATAATAGGCGCCGGCGATCCCGAGTAACCCCATGGCCGTCGCCACTGCCATAATGCCGATGGCGGCTCCTCCCTCGTGCGCTGCGCCGCCTGCGCCGGTTTCGAACATCGGTCCAAGAAACTCCGGAATGCCCAGGTAGCCTGTGGCGATGCTGAGCAGGGCCAGAATCATCAGCGGGATCGTCATGGTTTTCGACGGTTCATGTACGTGGTCGGCACGATGAGGATCGACATGCGCGGGGCCCCAAAACACGACAAAGACCAGCCGGAAGCTGTAGAACGCCGTCATCAGCGCCGTCACGAGGCCGAGCACGGTGAGGCACTGACCGAGAGGTCCGGCCGACCAGGCCGAGATAAGCAGATCGTCCTTGCTGAAGAACCCGGACGTCAGAGGGAATCCGGCGAGCGCAAGCGAGCCTATGACGAACGTCCAATAGGTGACCGGCAATTTGTCCTTCAAGCCGCCCATGCGCCGCATGTCCTGCTCGTGATGCAGCGCGATGATCACGGACCCGCATCCGAGAAAGAGCAGGGCTTTGAATGCGCCGTGGGTCAGGAGATGGTACATGCCCGAGGCATAGGCGCCAAGACCGCATGCCATGACCATGTAACCGAGCTGGCTGACGGTCGAGTAGGCCACGACACGCTTGATATCGGTCTGAGTCAAGGCGATAGTCGCCCCGACGACCATGGTAATCCCCCCGGTGATGGCCACGACGGTCATGGCGGTCGGAGACAGGTTGTAAAGGGGAGCCAATCGCGCGACCAGGAACACGCCTGCCGTCACCATCGTCGCAGCATGAATGAGCGCCGAAATCGGGGTGGGGCCCTCCATCGCATCCGGCAACCAGACGTGGAGCGGCACTTGGGCCGATTTACCGACTGCCCCGGTGAACAATAAAATGCAGATGAGTGTGAGCACAGAGACGTCCCACGTTCCTCCGAACGGGCCGAGGACATTGATGAGGTCGCTTGCGGACTCGTGCGCGCGGGGGAAAATTTCCTGATAGTCGAGCGATCCGAAGCTGTACCAGACCAACAGGAGTCCGAGCAAGAAGCCGAAGTCGCCGACGCGGTTGACGACGAAGGCCTTCGTGGCCGCGGCGCAGGCAGCCGGCTTCTCGTACCAATGGCCGATGAGCAAATAGGAGCAGAGCCCGACGGCCTCCCAGAAGATGAAGAGCTGCAGAAGGTTGTCCGCCATAACCAGCATCAGCATCGAGAAGGTAAAGAGCGCAATGTAGCTGAAGAAGCGGGCATAGCCGGGATCTCCCCGCATGTAGCCGATGGTATAGATGTGGACGAGCGAGCTCACGGTCGTGACGAGCAACAGCATAACGGCGGTAAGCCGGTCGATGGAGAAGCCGATGTGAATGTCGAGTGTGCCCGAGGTCAGCCAGGTGTAGAGGGGAAAGCTCGTCTGGTGCCCGCCCGCCACGTCGAAGAAGACCAAGAGCGAGAGCAGCCACGACACGAGGACAGCCGGAACGGCGACAAGATGGGCGTTGTCCTTGATCCAATGGCCAAACAGCCCGAGGATCAGGAACGAAGCCAGCGGAAGGAGTGGAATGAATTCGTACGTCATCGAAATGGAATACTGTTCAATGCTCGATGATGAGTGTTGGATGAAGCGCCCACAATACCTTCCCCGCATTGAACACTGAACATTCACCATTCAACATGGCATTCAGATCTACCATTTCAAGAGCTGAAGCTCGTCGATGTTGATCGTGGACTTGGCTCGATAGAGCGCGATGATGATGGCCAATCCGACCGCGACTTCCGCCGCAGCGACCGTGAGGGCAAAGAAGACGAAGACTTGCCCTGCGACATCGTGGAAATACTGCGAAAACGCGACGAAATTGATATTCGTCGCGTTCAGCATCAACTCGACCGACAGCAAGATGATGATGATGTTCCGGCGGAGAAGGACGCCGACGACTCCGGTCAGGAAGACGATACCGCTGAGGATCAGGTAGTAGGACAAGGGAATCATTGTGGCTCAGAATGCTGAATGTTAATTTTCGGCTCATCGCCGCCGATGTCTTTTTTGGCGAGCATGATCGCGCCGATCATCGCCACGAGCAGGATCAAGGACGCCACCTCGAAGGGAAACAGATAGGTGGAATAGAGCACGTCGCCGATCGCCCCGGCATTGCTGGTTCCCCCGACCGTCGTCTCCGTTCCGGCTGCCACAACAGGAGTCGTCCAGCCCTTCATCACCGTGAGAATGAGGGCCTCAACGACCAGTGTCACCCCCACTGCGGCCGCGATGGGCCATTGCCGATGGTACCGGTCGTCCTGTCGCAGGTTCAGCAACATCACGACAAAGAGGTAGAGGACCAGGATGGCGCCAGCATAGACGATAATTTGAACGGCCGCGAGGAACTCCGCGTGAAGCGTGACGTAGAGCCCCGCGACATGAAAAAACATGATCAGCAGCGCGATTGCGCTGTAGATGGGATTGCGCGTCGCAACCACCAGCACCGATGTCGCGGCGATCACGCCCGCAAAATAGATAAAGAACGCCAGTTCCATGACACGTCTTCCTCTGTGCCGCCACAGCCTCCCGGTCCCACAGCTCGCAGCGCGTCCCTCGGCGTGGCTTGGGACGCGAGCCCGTCGAACCGTGAAGCGCGGGCAATTCAGCCGGGTTTTTGCGGCAGGTGCTTGAACGCGACGTTGAAAAACGCCACGTTCGGATGTTGGAGCTCCAACTGCTTCTCTCGAACCGGGAACGACCGGTCGCCGATGGCGAGCAATTGTTCCTTGTTGAGATGCAGTTGCCGCTTGTCGTACACAGACCACTCGAATTCTCGTGTCATGCCAAGAGCATCCACCGGACAGGCATCGACACAGAGCCCGCAAAACAGGCAGCGGGTCATGTCCATGTAATATTCTTTCGCGTAGCGCTTCGTCGGCTCACCGGGGACCTCCGCGCTGACCACGCGAATC
>Ga0134127_10000869_pt1 | contig 24331 bp, 23 predicted proteins | sample KB31753_FD_96459 | JGI IMG/M metagenome (GOLD analysis project Ga0134127, IMG submission 96459) | Terrestrial soil microbial communities with excess Nitrogen fertilizer from Kellogg Biological Station, Michigan, USA - KB3-175-3 | ecosystem: Environmental > Terrestrial > Soil > Unclassified ... | reverse complement strand
TTCTGGCGCTGCGCGGGATCCGGAATATCGGTGAAGCCAATCTGTACGATCCGGCAACTGCCGAACCCGTTCCGTGCGCCAGGGTGGAATTGCCGCAATGGTGGGAGACCACAGGCAAGCTCGCGGAATTGGTCGCGCCCGCCATCCTGGAGTGCCTGACACATCCCGACGCCCCGGCGCCCCGCGATGTGCCGATTCTGCTGGGCGTAGCCGGGCCCGACCGTCCGCATCGTTTCGAGGAACTTGACGATAGATTGCTCGCCGCTGTCGAGCGCAAGCTAGGCCTTTCCCGTCATCCGTTGTCGGTCGTCGCGGGTCGCGGTCAAGTGTCGGCGGCGCTGGCCATCAGACGAGCGCGCACGCTGATACAGGAAGATGCGGTACCGGGCTGTATCGTGGCGTGCGTCGACAGCTTTCTTCGTCAGAACGTTGTGACTGCGTACGCGGAGCGCCGTCGCGTGATGACCGCGGCGAACTCCAACGGTTTTTTTCCCGGTGAGGCTGGCGCAGCCGTGCTGGCGGTTGGTCACAAGCGCACGTCGGGTCCGCATCTGCGGGTACTCGGCCTTGGGTTCGGGCAGGAACCCGGCACCATCGAGTCGACACAGCCCTGCCGCGGCGAGGGGATGACGCAAGCGCTTCGGAGCGCAGTCACGGAAGCGGAGATTGATTTTGGCGCGATCGCCTATCGCGTCACCGACCTGAACGGCGAGCACTATAAGTTCAAGGAGGCCAGCATCGCCGTGATGCGGCTGGAGCGCCGTCCTCATCACCAGCCGTTCGAGCTGTGGCACCCGATCGAGTACGTCGGCGAGATTGGTGCCGCTATCGGTCCAATCGCGCTCACACTGGCATTGAGCGCAGGAGCAAGAGGCTACGCGCCAGGGCGCTTCGCACTGCTGCATTTCAGCGACGACGGCGGGGATCGGGCGGCGATCGTAACCGAGTTCCGAAACGGCGGAGGACATGCGTGAGCAGTTCAGTGTTCGCCAACGGCCGTGAGATCTCCGCGAAGAAGCAGGCGAACCAGTCCATCGCCGCGATGCCGGACCCCTGCCTCTCGCCTCCTTCCCCGCCTGCCGGTCCAGTGCCGATTCCGTATCCCAATTTTTCTCAGGCGTCCGACACGAGCAACGGAACGAAGACGGTCAAGATCCAGGGCGGCGAAGCAGGGATCAAGGATTCGTCGGATTACAGCACCAGTAAGGGCAACGAGGCGGCCACGCGGACGCTCGGCATGGGCGTCGTCACCCATACGATTCAGGGGAAGACCAAGTTCGCTGCGTGGTCCTTCGACGTGCAGTTCGAGGGCAAGAACGTGACGCGTCAGATGGACTTGACGACGCACAACCATAACAATGTCACGAATGGGGCATCGGCGCCGAGCGTGGCCCAGATCGCGATCAAGTCACCAAAAGATCCCGAGTGCCAGGAGCTGGCGAACCAGAACAAGAATTTTCGCCGTCGGACGGAGCAGACTGGAGAAACCGGCACGGTGACGCATGGCAACTACACACCGAAGGGCGGTTCGCCGCAGCCGGTGTGGGGCACCAGCGGGAGCCTCAGCACGGCGTACCAAAACCGTCCTGGAAAGTGCACCGGACAACCATACACGCGGCGGACCGGCGGAGAAACCAAAACCGGAGTGAAGAAGAAGCGTGCCGAACCCACGAATATAGATTGTGCCAAGGCAAAGAAACGCGGATGGCGGTACCGGCCCAATAAGACGACGAACACCAATAATCCTGACACCGGTCATACCGAATCCAAGATCGTCGAAGACATCTTTGCGGGCCGCAATGGGCTTAAGCCGCCGCCCGGCAAACTGACCCTGAGCATCAACTGGAAGTCGGAAGCAGGTAATGATGACAAGCCTTGCCCTAATTGCCAGCGGCTCGTGTGTGCGGCGGCGGCCTGCGGCCTGGAGATAACAATCTGCACAGACAACGAGGAAGTGCAGAATTGCCCGAAAGACCTCAGCCCTGAATAGCTGCCGATGACGTCACGGGCACTCAGAGAAGGAGGGAGTTTGGAGGAACCGCGATACATCGCCGAGGCCCAGGTCGAGGCCGGCAAGCGTCCCAAGAAATGGGAAGGCACCGTTCACTACAATCGCGAAAGCCCCCAGCTCACCAAACGTCTGGCGCCGATTGGTCCGTCCGGAGTGTTGGCGATCGGGTTTGGCATCGCCGAATGGGTCTACTGGCGATACAGTGATCTGGCCAAGAATCGCGACCCGCTGTTGTTCATCGAGGCTGCCTGGGCGTTCGAGATAGATCCCGCGTACACAAAGATCTGGAACAAGGCGCTCGAGGATCGGCCGAAGGATGCTGTGGGTGGTCCGCTGTTTGCGATGAAAGGTCTGGTTGCGTCGCTGTTATATGCCGAGCGTGCTCGGCGAAAGAGCCCGGAACACTCCGGAGGCGGGCCGGCCAGGCACGTCGTTGAACTCGCGTTCCTGGCGCGCTACGCACTGCCCAACGTGCGTCCATTCGATGGTTGGCTGCAAGACGTTCTGAACAAGTTCCAGCGCATGTATCCGAAACTGCCCAAGGCTCGCTACGGCGAGCCTGTCCCGCGCGAGCTGTTGGATCCCGAAGCCGAATACAAGAAGGCGGAAATCCCAACTTTGCTCGACGCATTCTTGAAAAGTCTGGACTACCGGAAAAACTCTTATCTCCGTTCACCAAAGGAAATGGAGGCGGAGGGCTTTGTTGGAACGCCCTACCGCTACTCCCGCTGAGGCTGCATTGTTGCCGCGTCCCCCTTATATCCCCGCCGATATTTCCCGCCCGGAGATCCGGTATCCCTGGGACGAGTGGAACGTCTCAAGAACGTATCAACCGGCCGATCCTGAGTTGCTCCGACGGATGACACTGGTGACCCACCGCGCCCAGGTCGGGCTCACGATTGCGACAATGGAGTGGATTACGTCGCGATACGACGCCTTAACGACGGAGACCTTCCCCTCGGAGTACCTGGAAGCGGCATGGGCAGCAAATGTCGACCTGGCTTACGCGGAATACATCGAGACAGATGATGAGGAGTGGCGCGGACCGATTCTCGGTCCGCTCAACATCGGACTGAAGATTGTCGTTGAAAGTCTGTTTCTCGCGGATCAGATCGCCAATCCCGCGCTGCACCCGTGCTGGGCATATAAGCTCGCCTGCCTCGTTCTGCCCGAGACGACCGCGTTCAAGGCCTGGCACAATGATGTCGTTTCGCGGCTGGAGGAATACTACCGGGCCCTCCCGGAGGACGCGCAGCCGTTGTTCAGCGCTGACGGGTATGTCATGGATCCGCCTGTCGCGCGCGAGACGTTCAACCCCGACGTGCCCTTCAACCCTGAATCGGCTGCTGTACTGATCGACCGCTACCTCAGGGCGCTTAATTACGAAGAGAACAGGTTTCTCCGCACACCAGAGGATCTGCAGGAGATGGAATTCGAAGGGCACCCCTACAGGTTCCCGCCGAATCCTCCACAGCCTGGCGAGGGCGCGTGAGTGCGAGCCGCATGCCCGGGGTCGACATGCGTCGCGCAGCGTCATGCTGGCTAAGTACATCCTCGCGGTGCTCGCCGCGGCGTTCCTGATCGCGGGCGCCGTCCGCGGGCCGCGGACTCCCCAGGGCCGGATCTGGCTGCTCGTCGCGGCCGTCTTCGGCGGTGTGAGCGGGTGGCTCTTTACGAAAGGCTGACCTGGCTGCCAGCCGAGGTAGGTCGGATATGATCCACGCAGCACCCGAAACGAACGTCAGCCGAGGATCACCATCCCCAAAATGGGATCAGCACTTGGTATCGAGGACAGGATGATCACCCAGCCGCAGCTCGACGCCTATCTCGGCCAATCGATCGGCCAGATCTGCCCGAACGGCTACTCGAGCACCGCCGACAACCACTGCGCCCACTTCGTGGCGCACGTGCTCGGCTACAGCTTCGGCGTCACCTGCCGGATGATGGGCGGCGGCCGCGGGCCCGCGGCGACGCTGCGCGTCCAGGAGCTCTTCCCGAAGTGCCCGTCGGTCGGGCCGTGGTCGATGCGGCCCAAGGCGCTCACCTCGTGCCTCGTCTTCATGACTCGCGCCGCGAACGTCAACCTTGCCGGCAAAGTGATGGCCAACGTCCCGCGCAAGCACGTCGGCATCTTCTTCAACGGCTTCATCTGGCACTACTCGAACAGCCGGCAGCAGGTGGTCAAGCAGACGCCGGCGCAGTTCGCGCTGCACTACGCGCCGCCCGACAACGCCATGTTCTACGGGTCGATGCCGTGAACCGCCTCTGCCTGGCGCCGCTGATGCTCGTCCTCGCGGCCTGCAATCAGGCACCGGACGCGCAGTCGCGGCCCGCCGAAAGTCGGATGGCGCCGGAGCAGGCGGCCGCACAACGACCGGTCCACGTGGCGCACCAGCCGCCGACGCCCAAGGACGTCATCGACGCGGTCATCGCCAGCGGCAGCGTGCCGCTCAGCGTGTCGCCGACCTGCGCCAACGTCGGCACCGAGCCATCGGACGCGACGATCGGCCGCTATCTCGCCGGCTTCCTCGCCGAGATGTCGGCGTCCGAGAAGAAAAACTGGATCGAGACGAAGATCGAACCGGGCAAGTCCGCGTCAGGCGAAGAGGTGTCGATCTGCACGCTGACGCTCCGGCACCAGGACGGCGACGATCGCTGGGGCTGGGGCGTGCGGTTCCACGTGCGCTCGAGCGACGGCCTCGTGCTGGCCAGCTCCTTCACCTGCACCGGCGCGGGCTAGAGATCGCCGTGGATCAGCGTCAATACCGCCGCGGCGTCGCCACGACCTTCTACCGCCTGTTCGCGCCGGACCGGATGGGGGAAGTCGATTTCATCGACTTCAACTATCCCGTTCGCGACGTGCGCATCGAGAAGGGCACGCGGCTCTGGGGCTTCAAGGATCCGCGCGTCTCGCCGCTGAAGACGACGTTCTTCTGCATTCCCGGCACGCCGCTCGAGATCCTCGGCGTGCACGGCGCGGGCACGCTGAAGACCAATCCCAGGGCGATGCAGAAGGTGCTCAACGAATACGAAGTCATGTTGACCGTTCCGCATGCGCTCGAGTCCCTGTGCGCCGACGGCATCGACGCGTGGTCCGAGGCGGGCAAGGCGCATCCGGTGAGCGGGGGCGGCTGGCAGTTCAAGATCCCGCAGCCCTATCGCTACGTTCGCTACACCACGCCATTCCCGCAGCGCTGAGGACAGATCCATTCGCGGAACCTGAAAGGTCTCACGATGAGCGGCAGACGATCACCGGCGACCATCGGCTACGGCCAGCCGGAAACCATCGACGGCGGCACCGCGCCGCGCATCGCGATGTCGACGCCGGCCGCGGCCGCCCACAACACGGCGCCGACGACGGCAGCGGCCGACGTGCCGATGTCGGGCGGCATCCCCTACGCGATCGGTCAGGCGAGCGTCGTCCGGATCCCGGTGCCCGGCACCAACGGCCTCTGCATCGAGCTGCGTCCCCGCGGCTGGGTGCCGAAGAGCGGCTCGACCTCGACGCTCTTCTTCCAGGATGCGAGCGGCGGCCGGCACCTGCGCCTCGACTACGGCTACAACGTCAAGACGCGCACCATCGACTATCACTGGAACCAGAAGGGCACGCACGCCGACTTCGGCATTGCCGATCACTCGCCGGCCGGCACGAGCGGCGAGGTCGCCTACAAGGCGGCGCGCTACTTCCGCTACGCCGGCCGCGTGCTCGTCGTCGCCGGCGTGGCGATCGACATCGTGTCGATCGTCAGGGCCAGTAATCCCATCCGCCGCGCCTCGCAGGTCGTGGCCGGGTGGGCGGGCGCCTGGGCGGGATGCGAGGTCGTGGGCGGCGGCGGCGCCGCGCTGGGACTGCTGGCCTCGCCGCTCGGCAGCGCCGTCGGCGGCATCGGCGGCTGCATCATCGGCGGCATCGGCGGCTACTACGGCGGATCGCTGATCGGCGGCGAAGTCTACGACTGGGCCGAGAGCACCTTCTTCACGCCGCTTCCCGAAGTGGACGCGCCGTGAACCCGGCGTCGATCCTGGTCTGCCGCGATGCGCGAGCGGTGCACTGGCAGCTGGGACCGCTGCCGCCGCCCCGCGGCCGCTTCACGCTGATCGCGTGGAAGGACGGCGCCGCCGGCGACGGCGGTGTGCCGGCCGCGATCACCGGCGTGCTGGCGCGCTCGTGGACCTCGATCGCGCGCGTGACCTTCCTGTCCTCTGCCGGCGGCGCCAGGGACGGGACGATCGTCTCGACGCGCGACGCGGCGGCCGCGGCGCGCGTCTTCGACGATGCCGCGTTTCCGTGGTGGCTGCAGGGACAGGCGGCCGTCCTGTCGGATCCGGACGCGGCGCCGCCGGCCGTGGACAAGCCATCGCTGCTCGCGCTCTTCGAAGAGGACTGGGCGGTCCGCGCCGCGGCGATCGAACCGCGCGGCGTGCGCGGCGTGGCGCGCCCCGGCGTCGACGGCGACGTCGCCGGGCTGCTGGCGCTCACCGACGAGTTCGATGCGCGGCTGCTCGAAAGCCTTGAGCGCGAAGCCCGCGTTGCCGGCGTCGGGTGGACCGTCGTGCCGGAGACGGCGTTGTGAAGCGGATGACGAAGAACCGGCTAGACCAGCTCGGGCGCGTGCTGCCGCGCCACGTCCAGCAGCCGCTCCTTCAGCGGATCGCGGAGCTGCGCGAGGTCCGGCACGTTGACGACCTCCTCGAAGGCGTCCATGCCGGTGAGCTCGGCGCTCTGCAGGATCACCTGGTCCGACGGACGGCGCGTCGACACGCCGACGCCGATGCGCGTGATCGGCAGGCCGCCGAAGTCGCGCAGCGTCGTGTTGCCGATCGGGAAGTGCAGCGCCTCGAGCAGCGCCATCAGCCCGGGGGAGTTGGTCGTCACCACGTGCATCAGCAGGTAGCTGTTCACGAACTGGGCGAGATCGTCGGGCGCCTGCAGCCGCGCCTTGAGCAGCTCCGGCAGCCGCGACGGCGCGTAGCCCGAATAGGTCAGCGTCCAGGTGAGCGGCGAGCGCACCATGATCGTCCGCGTGTCGGATCCGGACTGAATGGCGTGCGCGGTATCGACGGGGGTGATCTCGAGCCCCGAGCCGCTCAGGCGGATGGGCAGGCTCAGCTCGCGAGGCAGGTTGAACGGCTTGGCGGTGGCGACCGATTCGTAGAGGGCCTGGAACTCCTTGAAGGCCTTGTCCGAGCGCCGGCCCGATTCGCGGGAACCGTCCTCGACGTATTCGCCGAGCACCATCCGCGGCCGCAGCAGCGGCGCGAGGGTGGCGAGGTATTCGGTCATCTGCGGACGGACGACGTCGGCGATCGCTCGCGTGAGTTTTCTCAGCACCAGCAGCGATTGCATGCTGTCGCGGTCGTCCATGCAGACTCCATTCAGAGGGGTCGGCCCGGCGTGATCGTGGGGCCACCCGTAAGACCGGGCCAGATTATCGGCCGTTCCGGGGCTTGTCAAACCTCGCGCCGGCCGATCGCGCAGCAAACGGCAGTAGGATATGCCCCTGGGGAGCCCCGTGGATAAGCCCGCGAATTCGCGCGCCGCCGACGCCGCGTACGACAAGGCGCTCGCGGCGTTCCAGGAGAAGTCGTTCGAAGTGGCGCGCCGCTGGGTCCTAGAGGCCCTGGCGCACAACCGCCAGCACCCGAACGCGCGCGCGCTGCTGGCGCGGCTCGACGCCGCTCGCCGTCCCGCGAGTCCCTTCGAATCCTCCTCGTCTGGATCCGAAGTCATTTCAACCGATCCCACGGTGCTGATCAGCCGTGCGAGTCAGCCGGCCGCGGCCGAGCCGATCGAGCCGACGGTGATGGCCGGCCGCACCGACGCCAGGCGCCGGCCGCCCGACACCGACACGAACGTCTCGATTCCCCTCCCGCCGCGCGCGAGCGCGCGGCCGGTCGCGGATCCGACGGTCATTGGCCCGCCGCGGCCGCGAACGGCGGCGGCGCGGCAGAAGTCCTCGTTCTCGCTCGGCGCGGCGCTGACGTCGCTGGGCGAACGCCTGCAGGGCCGCGGGCGTCCCGCACCCGCGCCCGGCCGGGCGCGCTCCGGCTCGTGGTTCGAGACGCCGGCCGCGCGAGGCGCCCTCGTCGCGCTCGCGGCGGTGGCCGTCGGCGTGCTCCTGGTGTGGGGCCTCTATCGCACGGTCCGCTGGTTCCTCCCGGCGGGGCAGGAGCTCACGATCGCCAAGCCGAAGAACGGCACGATTTTCGGGCCCGGCATCGAGTGCGGAACCACCGGCGACAAATGCACGACGCGGATCCCGACCAACGAGACCGTGGAGCTCGTCGCGAAGGAAGACAAAGACTACGCCTGGACCGGCTTCACCGGCGACTGCGCGCCCAGTGGGCGAATGTCGATGACGAAGGCCCGCACGTGCGGCGCCACGTTCGAAAAGGTCGCGTCGGCGCCTCCTCCGGCGACGTTTCGGCTGACAATTACGAAGCCGGAGGGGGGCACTGTCGTCGTTGCGGGCGGGATTCTCTGCGGCATGAACGGATCGGCCTGCAGCATCGATATCCCGAGCGGTGCTCCGGTGACGCTCACGCCGGAAGCCGCGGATGGCTACAGGTGGGAACAGTTCACCGGCGATTGCCCGACGGCCGGCGAGATGGTGATGACGTCGGCAAAGACGTGCGGGGCGGTATTCGTGAAGACGGCGACGCCGGTGCCCAATAATTCTCCGAGGCCGCTGCCGCCGCCGCCGCCCCGTCCGCGACCGACGCCGCCAGTTCAGACGCAGCCGGTGACCACGACGCCGCCTCCCGGTCAGGCCCCGACCGGCGCAGCCACACAGCCGCCGACATCGACGGCGCCGCTGCCCACGCCGACCGACGAGAAACCGGCGCCGCGGCCCATCACTCAAGACGAGCATGCGAAGCAGCAGATCCAGAAACTGGTGAAAAACTACTGCGCGGCACTGGAAACGCTGCAGCCAAAGGCGGTGCAGGCCGTCTTTCAGCCCAAAGTCGAGCGGGACTACAAGGCGAGGTTCAAGGAATACAAGTCGCTCAAGTGCCTCCTCGCGGCGGAACCATTGGAATACATGGCGTTCGACGCTTCCGAGCCGGCCGGCGTCGCACGTCTGAAGTTCGGGATGAAGCAGATCATTCAGTGGGACAGCGGCGGCGCGCCAAAAGCGCTGGATCTGATCGTCACCATGCTCGTCTCCCGAAAGAACTTCCAGAGCGACTGGCTGATCAACGAAGTCAACGCGACGGAGAAGCCCAAGTCGTGAGTTCCCGTTCCGCGCACCTCGGGATCTCGCTGCTGCGCGCGACCGCGCACCGCCCCGCCGCGCCGCTGAAGCTGAACCTCTGTCTGACCTACTGGTGCCAGTACCGCTGCAAGACCTGCAACATCTGGCAGCGCAGGCCGACCGACGAACTGACGACCGACGAGATCGTCGCGCTCGTCCGCGAGAACCCTGACGTCAACTGGGTCGACCTGACCGGCGGCGAGATCTTCCTGCGCAAGGACATCGACGAGGTCTTCGACGCGATCGTGACGGGATGGCGGCGGCTCGCGATTCTCCACTTCCCCACCAACGGCTTCCAGACCGATCGCATCGTCAGGAGCGTCGAGCGCATCGCCGGCCGCGGGCCGGGGCACACCGTCGTCACCGTCAGCGTCGACGGCGACGAAGCGCTCAACGACGAGATCCGCGGCGTCAAGGGCGGGTTCCGACGCCAGATGGAGACCTTCCGGGCGCTGCGCCGCATCCCGGCAATCACGACCGCGCTCGGGGTGACGCTCTCCACGCACAATCTCGGGCAGTTCGAGCGGACGTTCGCCGCGTGCGCGCACGAGTGCGCGGGGCTCACGGTGGACGACGTCCATCTCAACGTCGCGCAGCGGTCGAGCCACTACTACGGCAACGCCGACCTCGACGGCCTCGCGCCCGATCCGGCGGCTGCGCGCGCCGAGATGAGCAAGTATCGCCGCCTCCGCGGTCCGGCGCGTTCGCCGCGGCAGCTCCTGGAGAACGTCTACCTGAAGCATCTCGATCGCTTCCTCGCGACCGGCCGCACGCCGATGCCGTGTCACGCGCTGCGCGCGAGCTGCTTCATCGACCCATGGGGCGTCGTCTATCCGTGCATCACGTATTCGCGGCCGATGGGGCGGCTGCGCGACACCGGCATGCGGCTGGATCCGATCTGGAACGACGCGCGCACACGGCAGGTGCAGGACGAGATCTGGAAAGGGGACTGCCCGCAGTGCTGGACCGCCTGCGAGGCCTACCAGAGCATCCTCGGCAACACGCTGGCGATCCGCCGATCCGAAGCGCCGCTGCCGCTCGCGGGTGACGGACGGCCCGCGCCGACAGGACTGAGGCCATGAACGTCGCCTGTTTCGCCGACGCCGTGACGCAGTCGCGCCTCGATCGGGCGGCGACGCATCACACCGCCGCGGACGTGACGGTGATCATTCCGGCCAAGCAGGAGGCGCAGAGCCTCGGCGGCGTGATCGATCGCACGCGGCGCTACGCGACCGATGTCCTGGTCATCGCCGGCGAGTCCACCGACGGCACCGCTGAGGTCGCCTCGCGCAGCGGCGCCAGCGTGATGGCCGACGCCGGACGCGGGAAGGGACGCGCGATCCGCCAGGCGATCCCGCACATCCGCACGCCGGTGGCGGTGTTCCTCGACGCCGACGGGTCGCACGATCCGGAGGACATTCCGCTGCTGGTCGAGCCGATCCTCGCCGGCGAGGCGGATCATGTCGTCGGCTCGCGGCTGCGCGGCGGATCGAGCGAGCTGCACGGCGGGTTCGACGAGTTCCTGCGGCTGGCCGGCAGCTCCTTCATCACCGCCTGCATCAACCGGCGGTTCAACTGCCGGATCAGCGACAGCCAGAACGGGTTCCGCGCGGTCAGGACGGCGGTGCTGCGCGAGCTCGACTTGCGCGAGAACACGACGACGATCGAGCAGGAGATGACGATCAAGACGCTGCGCGGCGGATGGCGGCTGGCCGAAGTGCCGAGCCACGAGCATCCGCGATCGCACGGCGCGTCGCACATCCGGGTCTGGCGCGACGCGCCGCGCTACGGCTACTCGCTCGTCAAGTACCTGTTCTTCTAGCCATTGAACATTCTCGGCATCTGGGACGGACACGATTCCGGCGCCGCGCTGCTGCAGGATGGACGGCTGCGCTTCGCGGTCAACGAAGAGCGGCTGACGCGGCGCAAGCTCGAGATCGCGTTTCCGGCACGCTCCATCGAGGCCTGCCTGGCGGGATCGGGCCTTCGTCCAGAACAGATCGACCTGGTGGCGGCGACCACGTCGGATCCCGCGAAGACGATCGGCCGGCTGTGGCCCGGCAGCAAGGAGCGCTACTACGCCGTCCGGCGGCGCAAGACGCCGCCCGGCGCGCTCGCCGGCCTGACCCGGACGCTGAAGTACCGGATGACCGAGTGGTCGCCCGGCCCGGTGTCGGCCGCGCTCAGCGCCGCGGCGTTGAAGCGGCAGCTCGCCGGTTGCGGCCTGACCCGCGCGTCGCTGCGGATCGTCGATCACCACGAGGCGCACGCCGCCGGCGCCGCCTGGGCCTCCGGCTTCACCGACTGCGCGGTGCTGACGATCGACGGCCTGGGCGACGGCCTGTCGTCGACGATCTCGGCGTTCCGCGGCGGCCGCCTCGAACGCGTCGCCGCATCGCCGGCGCGGCACTCGGTCGGCGTGTTCTTCGAGCACGTCACGAACCTCTTGAACATGCGCGAGCTGGAAGACGAAGGCAAGGTGATGGCGCTGGCGGACTACGCGGCGCCGATCGCCGACGCCGACAACCCACTGCTGCCGTGGATCGACATCCGCGACGGCGTCGTGCACACCGAGTGGCCCGGACACGCCTTCCGTCGCCCGCTCGCGCGGGTCCACTGGCGGTTCGCCAACGAGCAGTTCGCGTTTCTCGCTCAGCGCACGGTCGAACGCGCGGCGATGGCGCTGGCGCGTGATGCCGTCCGCCTCACCGGACTGCGGCATCTCGCGCTGGCCGGCGGCGTGGTCTCCAACGTCAAGGCGACGCGACAGATCCGTCTCATGCCGGAAGTCGACGAGATCTTCGTGTTTCCGCACATGGGAGACGGCGGCCTCGCGCTCGGCGCGGCGGTGAGCGCCGCGGTGAGCGCGGGCGGGAAGCCGTGCATCGATCTCACCCGCCTGGATCTCGGCCCCGCCTACGATCGATCCGAGATCGAGGCGAGCGTGCGCGCCGCCGGGCTCGCGCCGGCGTGCGCCGGTCAGCTGCCGTGCCGCGTCGCCGACCTGCTTGCCGATGGCCGCGTCGTGATGTGGTTCCAGGGCAGGATGGAGTACGGGCCGCGTGCGCTCGGCCACCGCAGCGTCCTGGCGCGGCCGGATCGTCCCGAACTCCGCGATCGCCTCAACCTCGTGTTGAAGCGCCGCGTCTGGTATCAGCCGTTCTGCCCGAGCCTGCTCGAGAGCGAGGCGCCGCGCCTGCTGGCCGACTGGAGCGGCGGCCGCAACCGTGCGATGACGATGGCGTATCAGGTGGCGGCCGGGCATCGCGCGCTGCTGGCGGCCGTCACCAGCGTCGACGGCACCTGTCGTCCGCAGATCGTGGCCGACAACGAGGAGGGCCCGTTTGCCGATCTGCTGCACGAAGGGCGGCGGCGATGGGACGCCGGCGCGGTGCTGAACACCAGCTTCAACATTCACGGCGAGCCGCTGGTATGCTCGCCTGCCGACGCGGTGGACGTGTTCCTGCGATCCGGCGCCGACGCGCTGGCCATCGGGCCGTATCTAATCGAGCGTCCCGCATGACACACACGCTTCCCGAGACGGCGGCCTCGCGCCGCGCATGGATCGCCGGGGCCGTCGCGCTGGCGATAAGCGTGGCTCTGTTGCTGGTGTGGCTGCTCACCACGTCAACGGGCGAGCTGCGCGAGCAGCTGAAGGTCTGGCAGCCGTGGTCGCTCGACGCCTGCGTGCTGCTCGGCCTGCTGATCGCGGTGTATCTGATCGGGACGACGGACCGCGGGCTGTGGCGGCGCGAAGGGCTCAGGCTCTCGCTACTGGCAGCGCTCGCCGCGGCGCTGACGCTGTTCGTCGCGCCGCGCACCAATCGCATCTTCTACGACGAGCAAATCTACCAGAGCGTCGGCCGCAACCTCGCCGATCTCAGGCTGGCGCAGGTGTGCAACGACGGCAGTGTCGAATACGGCCGGCTGACCTGCGCGAGCGGCGAGTACAACAAGCAGCCGTACGCATATCCGCACGTCCTGGGTCTCGCTTACCGGCTGTCCGGCGTGCACGACGGGACGGCCTTTGCCGTCAACGCCGCGGCGATGGCGCTGACCGTGTGCGCGGTCTACCTGCTGGTGTGGGTGCTGTTCCGCGATCGCGACGCGGCCTTGTTCGCGGGCCTGCTGATCGCGCTCACACCGGAGCAGCTGATCTGGTCCGCCACCGCCGCCGTCGAGCCGATGGCGTCGCTGGCGCTCGTGGTCGCGCTGCTCTGTGCGGCGCACTATCTCCGCGCCGGCGGTGTCGCCGCGCTCACGGCCCTCGTGGTGTCCACCGCGTACGCCATTCAATTCCGTCCTGAGTCGCTCCTCGTTCTTCCCGTCATCGGCCTGCTGACCTGGCCGCGGCTGCACATCGATCTCGTGTGCCCGCGCGGCCCGTGGGCCGCGACGCTCTTTCTCTGCCTGGTCGCGGTGCACGTCGCGCATCTCTACGCGGTGAGGCATGTCGAGTGGGGTACCTCGGGGCCGCGCTTCTCGTTCGCCTACCTCGCGTCGAACCTGCGCGTGAACGGATGGTTCTATCTGTGGGACGAGCGCTACCCGGCGGCCTTCACGCTGCTCGCGGTCGCGGGACTGGTGTCGCTCCGGCAGCGCCGCGAAGCGGCCGCGGTGGCGACGTATTTCCTGCTCTTCTTCGCTATCGATCTGGTGTTCTACGCCGGCAGCTACAACTACGGGGCTGACGTCCGGTATTCGCTTATGACCTACCCGCCCCTGGCCGTGCTTGGCGGCGCGGGCGCCGCCGCGCTCGCGCGCGGCATCGAGCGGCTCGGGTCGCGAGCCGCCGTGCCGGCGCGCGCGCTCGTGGCCGCCGCATTCGTCTTCCAGTTCCTCTGTTACGCTCCGGTCGTTCGCGCCACCACTGAAGAAGCGTGGGCGGCGCGGGCCGACGTCCGCTTCGCGCGGGTGGTTGCGCGCGATCTTCCGCGCAATTCGTACGTGCTCACGCACAATCCCGGGATGTTTCATCTCTGGGGCGTCAACGCAGGACAGATGTCACTGGTGACGGCGAGTCCGGCTTACATGCGAGTTCTCGCGCAACGCTACAGCGGCGGCCTCTACCTGCACTGGAACTTCTGGTGTAACGTGCAGGATCCGGTGCAGCCGGCCTTCTGCCGGACGGCGCTGGCGATGGGCCCCGCAGATGTGGTCAGCGAGTACCGGGAGCGCGATCAGCGGTTCGCGTTCTATCGCCTGCACGTGGGGACTCAGGGCGCGCCGGTTCCTTGACTTGGTCCACCATGCGTTCAATAATCCCCGGGGCTTCCACGCTTTCCTGCGAGGTCGCTTGATGAAAATGATTCTGCGGGGCTCGGTGTGTGTTCTGGGGACCCTGCTGACGCTCTCTTCCGCGTCTCCTGCATTGGCGCAGAAGGTCACCGAAGTTCCCGATCTGACAGGGAAGCAAGTTCTCGCGACCCTCGCCAACCCGGCCACAGCCGTCTCCGTCGGTGAAATCATGGGCGCGATGATCGCGACCGAGGTCGCGACCGCGCCGTTCGGGACATCGGCGGGGGGGTTCGTCTTCAAGCTCGATCCGGCGACCGGCCTGCTCGCGCGCACCACCACGACGTTCGGCCCATCGTTCACGGAGCACGCGCTCACGTCCGGCGAGGGGAAGATCAGCGTTGGCGCCACGTTCAACTCGACGAGCTACGACAAGCTGAGCGACTTTGCGCTGAAAGAGATGCCGATGGGGTCGGCCGCGGGGATCACTCCGGGCGTGGCCGGCACGACGACGGCCGACCTGCACATCACCAGCCGGACGCTGGCGATCTCGGCGCTCATCGGTGTCACGCAGAATCTCGACGTCGGCACCGTCGTGCCGCTGGTCTCCGTCAAGTTGTCGGGCGTCTCGACGTTGATCAACGCGAGCGACCAGGTCGCGCGCCTCGCGCAGACCGACAACGTCTTTTCCGGCATCGGAGACATCGCCGCCTTTGCCAAGTACCGGTTCGTGCGCTTCAAGGGCCCGGACATCCCCGATCCCGGCGGCGTGGCGCTTTACGTCAGCACGCGCCTGCCGACCGGCAGCCGCGACAACCTGCGCGGACTCGGCGTGACGCGCACGCTGGGATCGATTGTCGCCTCGTTCGGAACGTCGGTGTTCCGGCCGCATGGATCAGTCGGCTTCGAGTACTGGAGCAAGAGCGTGGACGTCGCCGGTCTCGGCGGGTCGAACACGGTGAAGCTTCGCCACCAGTTCCAGTACGCCGGCGGTGTCGAGATCGCGGCAGCGCCGAAACTGACGGTGCTCGCCGACGTCCTCGGGCAGAACATCATGGGCGGAGGCCCGGTCGTACTGGGGACGCTCACGCCAGTCACCGGCATTCCCGGCATCTCCGCTTCCCAGTCGCTCGCGCTGCAGGAGGACGGCATCACCAAGCTGTTCTTCGTGCCCGGCCTGAAGGTGAACCTCAAGGCCAAGATGGTGCTGTCGCTGAACGCCCTCGTCACCCTGAAAAACAACGGCCTGCACTCGAAGGTGGTACCGGTCGCAGGCATCAACCTCACCATGTAGCCATGCGCAAGCTGCTGCTCTTCGTCCCCGTGCTCGCCGCGCTGCTGCTGGCCTGCGAGAGCAAACCGCCCGTCGGTCCCGGTGTCGTGAAGATCACCGAGACCACGACGTCGACCTCGACGTCCACGACGACGACGTCGACCATCGCCGTGCCGACGGTGTCGCTGTTCCAGTTCACGCCGCAGACGCCGCAAGTGCTGCAGACGGTGAACTTCGACGGCTCGCTGTCGACCCCCGGCAGCAACCGCACCATCGTCAGGTACGCCTGGGACTTCGGCGACGGTGAAAGCAAGACCGGAATCAGGACGACGCACGATTACACGATCTCGGGCGTCTACCTGGTGACCCTCGTCGTCACCGACAGCGCCGGCGACACGGCACGGTCGTCGCAGCCGGTGACGGTCAGGCCGATCCTCCCCTAGGGTTCAGGATCGTCCCCGGTCATGGCTGTCATCGTCCGTCTCCCCGACGGACGGACCCTCCGTTTCTCCAGGTCCTTCTACATCGGTCGGGAAGCAGGCTGCGAGGTCGAACTGGCCGGCGCGGGCGTCAGCCGGCGCCACGCCGAGGTGTCGCGCGACGGCGGCGAATGGATCGTCCGCGATCTGCAGAGCAGCAACGGCCTGTTCGTCGAGGGGAGGCGCGTCGACCATGCGTCGATCGGCGCGGGTGTCGCGGTCTCATTGGGTGCCGACGGGCCCACCCTGACGATCGAACCGGAGCGTCACGACGCCGCGCCGGTCCGCGCGGAGATCACCGGAGAGCCGTCACTCGAGGACTACGCGCAGCGCTATTTCGCCGCGGACGACGACGAGGGGTCGGTCGGCGGGCGGACGGTGATGATCCGCAAGGCGTTCCAGCAGATCCAGCGGCAGCAGAAACGGCGGCAGCGGCTGCTGGTCGGCGCGATCGCGCTGATTGCGGCGGCGGCCGGCGCCTACGCGCTCTACGCCAATCGCGTCATCAGCCGGCAGACGCAGCAGGCCGAGCAGCTCTTCTACGACATGAAGACGCAGGAGGTCTTCATCGCCGATCTGCAGAACAAGCTGGCGAAGACCGGAAGCGCGCCCGATCAGGTTCAGCTCGCGAAGTACCTCGAAGATCGCCGGCGCATGCAGACCAACTACGAGGGCTACGTCGCCAGCCTCTACGATCGGAAGCTGAACGACAAGGAAAAGCTGATCCTGAAAGTGACGCGGCTGTTCGGCGAGTGCGACGTCGCGGCGCCGCCGGACTACGTCGGCGAGGTGATGCGCTACATCAATAAGTGGCAGTCCACCGGCCGATTCGAGCGCGCGCTCAAGCGTGCCCAGGACGCCGGGTACCCGCCGAAGATCGCCGAGGCCTTCATCGCGCAGAACCTCCCGCCGCAGTACTTCTATCTCGCCATGCAGGAGAGCGATTTCGACCCGCATAACATCGGGCCGCCGACCAACTGGGGCTACGCCAAGGGCATGTGGCAGTTCATTCCCGACACGGCATTGCGGTTCGGCCTCAAGCCCGGACCGCTCTTCCGACAGCCGGTGGTCGATCTCGCCGACGATCGCCTCAACTGGGAACGGGCCACGCCGGCCGCCGCGAAATACATCAAGGAGATCTATACGACCGACGCCCAGGCCTCAGGGTTGCTCGTCATGGCTTCGTACAACTGGGGCGAACGCCGCGTGGTGACCCGGTTGCAAAAGATGCCCGCGGACCCCAGGCAGCGCAATTTCTGGAAACTCCTCGCGCAATACCCCGAGGATGTGCCGCCGGAGACCTACAAGTACGTGTTCTCCATCGTCTCGGCGGCGGTGATCGGAGAGAATCCGAGACTCTTCGGATTCCCGTTCGACAATCCGCTGGGGTTCCTGCCGCAGCCGTCACCCGCCAGGTGATCGCGCGGGTCTGGTAGGATCCGGCTCCCATGGTGGACGGTCCGGCTGTCGATTTCGCCGCCATCGTCCGCGGCCTGCGCCTGGCGGTCTTCATCTTTCACCGCACGCGGCTGCTCTACCAGAACGACGCGGCGGTGAAGCTGCGCGGCCGGCTCCAGAAGGAATACCAGGCGGACCTGATCGTCATGCTGCGCGATCACTTGCTGCGCATGGGAGACGTCGATCCGGCGGCTCCGCCGCCGCCGGCGATCACCCTGCTGACCGATGCCCGTGGTGAGCCGCTGTACATACATGCGTTCCCGGTGGCGTCGGCACCCGGCGATCCGGTGATCGCGGTCAGCGTCCGCGAGCTGGGGATCGAACGGGAGGCGTTCGCACGCCGCTACGGTCTGTCGCCGCGCGAAGCCGAGGTGGCCGAGCTCGTCCTGCGTGGCTATCCCAACCCGGTGATCGCGTCGACGCTCGGGATTGCCCCGGCGACCACGAAGCGGCATTTGACGAGGATTTTCGACAAGATCGGGGTCGATTCCCGCACCCAGCTCATCAGCAGGCTTGCCTGAAACGCTTGCCGCGTTCGTACCACCAAAGTAGTATTGGGCCGGTCCGCCGGCCCTCGCTAGACTTTCTGCCTCCTTCACCGAGGGTGTCACGTGATCGAAGCGCATGCCCTGACCGACGCCGGGCCAGTTCGAAAGTCGAACCAGGACAGCTTCATCAGCGATCCGGAACTTCAGCTGTTCGTCGTCGCCGATGGGATGGGCGGCCATTCGGGGGGCGAAGTGGCGTCCGGTCTTGCGGTTGAAACGATCTCCGGGTTCATCCGTCGTACTGAGGAGGACGCCGAGTTCTCCTGGCCCTACGGCATCGAACCGGCGCTGTCGTTTGCCGGGAACCGGCTGAGGACGGCCGTCCATCTGGCAAACCGGCGGGTTTTCCGCGCCGCGGAGCGCTACGACGAATACACCGGCATGGGTACTACAGTGGTCGGCGCATTGATCTCGGGATCGCGGCTCGTGGTGGCCAACGCGGGCGACAGCCGGCTCTACCTGTTCGCCGACGGCCGCCTGACCCAGGTCACACGCGACGACACCTGGGCGGCCACCGTGCTCGCCTCGCAGCAGAATCCCAATGCCGCTCCGCCGTCCGAGGCCATGCGCCGCGTGCTCACCAACGTGGTCGGGGCGCGCGACCAGGCCGAGGTCCGCATGAGCGAGCACGATCTGCGCGGCGGCGAGATGATCCTGCTCTGTTCGGACGGCCTGCACGGCGTGCTCGACGATGGCGCGCTGCAGAAGATCATGGGCGCGGGCGCACCAGCCGACGTGGTGCCGCAGCTCATCGCGGCGGCGCTGGCCGGCGGCGCCAGGGACAACATCACCGCCGTCGTGGCGCGCTACAACGGAGCCTAGGAACGTGGAACCCGAACAGCCAGCCCCCCGCCGGAAGCTTCCCCGCAGCATCGGGCGGTATCGCATCATCGATCGCCTGGGCAAGGGCGCGATGGGCGTGGTCTACAGCGCCCACGACAGCCTGATGGAACGGTCCGTCGCCATCAAGATCATGATGACGGACATCGAGGACGATCCCGAGATCAGCACGCGGTTCTATCGCGAAGCGCGCGCCGCCGGTCAGCTCGTCCATCCCAACATCATCACGATTTTCGACATGGGCGAGGACGATGGACGCCCGTTCATCGTGATGGAGCTGCTCGAGGGACAGACGCTCAACAAGCACATCGAGACGCCCGACGGGGCGGACCTCGAGCGCCGGATCGAGCTGATGATCCAGATCTGTTCCGGGCTGAACGCCGCGCACAGCCGCGGGATCTTCCATCGCGACATCAAGCCCGGCAACCTCCTGGTCCGCGCCAACGGCGAGCTGAAGATCGTCGACTTCGGGATCGCGCGGCTGGCGTCGTCGAGCATGACCGCGAGCGGCCTCATCGTCGGCACGCCCGACTACATGTCGCCGGAGCAGGCGCGCGGGCAGGAGGTGGACCAGCGATCCGACATCTTCTCGGCGGGGGCCGTGTTCTACCTGATGCTGACCGGGCGGAAGCCGTTCGCCGCGCCGGATCTCACCGCGGTGCTGGCGAAGGTGCAGGGCGAGGCGCCGCTGCCGATCCGCGACACCGAGGCGCCGGCGCCGCTCGCGAAGCTGGTGATGAAAGCGCTCGCCAAGCAGCCGGCCGATCGCTACCAGTCCTGCGCCGAAATGATGGCCGAGCTCGAGCACCTGCAGCGCGATCTCGAGACCGAGACGCAGCAGTGGGTCGAGGAGTGCGGGCAGCGGCTGCAGGCGCTGGAGTCGCTGGGCCACCAGCGTCGGACGCTCATCGCCAGCCTCGACGTCTCCCCGCCGCCCCCCGACGTGGACGCGGCGCGAGCCGACCTGCTCAACCGGCGGGCGCTGCTGACCGAGCCGTACCGCCGGCGCGTCGTGGCGGATCTGCTCGCCGAGATCGCGGCCGCGCAGCAGTCGCTCACGGCGGAGGTGGACACGTGGCAGCGGGCGCTGAAGAGCGTCGAACAGGGATCGCGGCTGGCGGCCGCCGGCACGCCGCGCGAAGCCATTCCACACTTCGAGGAGGCGCTGCGGATCGAGCCGGTGTCGAGGCGGGCGGCCACGGAAGTCGACCGCTGCCGCGCCGCAGCCGAGGCCCAGCGCGCGATCGACGAGCGCGCCGCCGCACTGCTCGAGCAGGCGCGCAAAGCCGCCGCCGCGCGGCAGTGGCAGGCGACGATCGTCCTGTGCGACGACGCGCTGCAGCTGGATCCGCGAGCGGCTGAAGCCAGGACGCTGAAGCTGACGGCGGTCGCCGCGATCGAGACCGAGGCGCGCGACAAGCGCCGGCAGTGCGAGAAGGCGCTCGAGCGCGCGGAAGTCTACCGGCGGAAGGGACGTTTCCAGGACGCCACGCTCGAGATCGCGCGGGCGCGCGCGCTCGATCCGAACGCCGAAGTGGACGCCGCGGAAGAGCGGCTGCGCAACGCCATCGCCGAAGCGGAGCGCGAGACCATTCGCGAGAAGGAAGCGGCGGAAGTGCTGGCCGCGGCGCGCAACACCTTCGCCGCCGGACGGCACGACGAGGCGCTCGCCGGCCTGCGCGCGTTTCACGAGCGCGTGCCGCACGCGATGGTGGCGGCCGAGATCGCGCGCCTGGACGCGGAAGCCAGACGGATCGCGGCCGCGGAGAAGCGCGCCGCGGAGGCGGCGGAGTACGCCAGGTCGGCCGAAGCGGCGCTGAGCGGCGATCCGGATCAGGCGCTGGCGCTGGCCAACCGCGCGCTCGCCATCGATCCGGGCCATCTGCTCGCGCGCAAGGTGTCCGGGCTGGCGAGCGCCGAAGTCAAGCAGCGCACCGAAGCCAAGGCGCGGGCGGAGAAGGCGGCCCGCATGATCGCGGATGCGGAGGAGCAGCTGTCGCGCGGCCGCTTCCAGAAGGCGCGCCAGCTCGTATCCTCCGCCGCCGACCTCGACCCAGCCAACGGCGACCACAAGCTCCTGCTCGCGCGCATCAATCAGGGGGAAGCGGAGGGGGAGGCCGAGGCCGAACGCCAGCGGCTGGCGCGGCAACGGGCGAAGGCGGTCGCGCCGATCCTCGAGCGCGCCCGCGCCGCGGAGGCCAAGCTCGATTACGAGCGCGCGGCCTGGACCGCGGAAAATGCGCTCGCGGTCGATCTCGACTGCGTCGAAGCGAAAGAGATCCTCGAGCGTGCGCGCGTCCAGCTCGCCGCCAATCCGCGCACCCCCGACGACACGGTCGATCTGACCGACGGCTCCGGCCGGCCGGCCGATTCCGAGGACACGGTGTCGCTCACGCGTCAGCCGACGCTCTGGGAGCGGATGACCGACGCGCTGAAGAAGTGGATGCCGGGCGAACGCCCCGAGATCAGCAAGACCCGGCCGGCGGACGACCCGTACATGAAGACCTAGCCGGCCGACACAAGGAACGGACCACGTGGCGAAGCTACTTATCTACCGCGGGGAAACGCTGCTCGAGGAACGGGATCTGACGGAGCAGACCGTCACGATCGGCCGCGGCGCGCAGAACACCATCGTCCTGGAAGATCCGAGCAAGGGCGTTTCCCGCGATCACGCCGAAATTCGCTACGCCGGCGGCCGCTACACGCTGGTCGACCGCCAGAGCCAGAACGGCATCTGGGTCTCCGGCAGTCGCGTGCCCGCCGTCGTCCTCGAGCCGGATGTCATCGCCTCGGTCGGCCCATATCGGCTGACGGTGAAAGCCCCGGTGGCCCCGCCGATTCCCGCCGGCACGCTCGAGACGACGATCCCTGAACCGGCGCCGGAGCAGACGCTGGCCGGTGTGCGCGCCGCGCCGCTCGAACTCGACAAGCTGGTGCCCGAGGTCAAGGCGGCACCGGTGCCGCCGCCTCCTCCGACGCCGAAGCCACCGCGGCAGACCGGAGCTGGATCGCGGGGGTCGGGCGCCACCGCGTCACGCGTGGGGGTGGCGATTGCCGCCGGCGTGGTACTGATCGCGCTGTCGGCGTTCATCGGCTACAAGGTCATGCACCCGCCGCCGAAAGCGCCGGTGTGGGACGAGGCTGTCGCCGAGAGTCTGGTCGCCGGCGGCAAATGCCAGGAAGCGCTGGACACACAGATCACGCCGGCCCTCAAAGCCGATCCGAACAATCCGAAGGCGATCGCGCTCAGGGACCGCTGCGCTTCACCTCCGCCTCCTCAAGCGCCGCCGACCGCCTCGGTGCCGCCGACCGTGCCGCCCGTGCCGGAACGCCTGAACCAGGCGGACTCGTTGCTGGCGGCCAAGGAATGCCAGCAGGCTATCGACATCGCCAACGCCGTGCTGACCGAGGAGCCGGCCAACGACCGCGCGAAAGACATCGTGAGCCGCGCCAACACCTGCCTCGCACCACCGCCGGCCCCGACTGAGAAGCCGCCGGTCCAGGTCGCAGTTGCCATTCCTCCGTCGCAGGGCGGGCTCGAGCCGCTGCCCAACGAAACGGACAAGGCGTATCGAGAACGCAACAAGGGGATGCGGAGCAAGTTCGACGAAGCGATCACGCTGCTGCAGAACAAGAAATATCAACAGGCAAAGAGAGCGCTCGACGACATTGCGCCACAGGTGCCCAACGGCTATCTGGACCTGGCGCAGCGCCGCCAGGAAGCCGTCGAGGGCATGCGCAGCGATGCGAAAGCGACATTCGACCAGGCACAGGCCGCGGATCGCGCAAACGAGTTTGAAACGGCGCTGAACCTGTACCGTCGCGCTCACGATATCGATCCCAGCATTCAGGTAGATGCGCTGATCCAGAAGCTCAATGAGCGACGAATTGCGCTTGGCAACGACCGCTGCACCCGGGGGCTGACTGAGGGTTCGTACGGCAACAACGCGGAAGCGATCCGCCTGTTGCAGGACGCGGTGAAGTTCTTGCCGGCCAACCACGAGTGCGTCGCAAAAGCCAGGGAGATGCTGCAGAGGCTGGGCAAGTAGGCTCGTCCTGGGAGCGAACGATGAATCGTAAGAGTGTTTGCCGTATCCTGCTGCTGTTCGCCTGTGTCGTCTCTCCGGCTTATTCCTTCGGACAGCCGGCCGCGTCGGATCCGTGGTACGGGCGGCAGGCGAAGCCGAAGGACTTCGACGCGGCCAAGGAATTCACCGGCGCGTTCTCAATCGAGCTCCCCAAGGGCTGGCAGCTCGGATCGGGACATATGGAAGCGTTGTTCCTGCTCACGCAACGCACCAAGAACTGGGATGCGGGAGCGGTGATCACGCTCGAGCAGATCCGACTGCAGCTCCCGCTCGATCCGGCGATCATGGCCGCCGTTGGCGACAGGGAAATGCGGGAGGCGCAGGCGCGCGACTCCACAGGGAAGCAATTCTCCAACGTCGTCAAGAACGGCGAGCATGGGCCGGTGATTCTCGTCCAGTACGATCGGACCGGCATGACCGGCACTACGGATCACGTCGCGCAGTACTCCATGCCGGTTGGCACGACGATGTACCGGTTGATTTGCATCGCGCCGGCAGGCCAGATCGACAAGTACCGTCCGATCTTCGCGCACGTTGCCGCGTCATTCACGCCGCTGAAGTCGGGATCTTAAACCCGAGTCGTTCTTCCCTGAAGGGCGTGCTGCCGCAGCAATTGCGGTCATGCGGGATGACACCGCGCGGGACATACTCCAGGGCATGCCGCCGCACCCGGATCGCCTGCGCGACGTGGTCGATGCCGTGATCGAAGCGCTCGACGAAGGCCTTGACGGCCGCGCCCTCGCCGCCCGGGCGATGCTCAGCCCGTTTCACTTCAACCGCCTGGTGCGCGCCGGCATCGGCGAGGCGCCGGCGGCGTTTCGCCGCCGGCTGCTGCTGGAGCGCGCCGCATGGCACCTGGGCCGCGGCGCCAGCGTCACCGACGCCGGCCTCGAGGCCGGCTACGATGCCATCGAAGCGTTCTCGCGCGCGTTCACGCGCGCGCACGGAGTACCGCCGAGCCGGTTCGCCGGCGAGCCGCGCGACTTCCGGCTCGCCGCGCCCAACGGTATCCACTTCCATCCGCCTGGCGGCCTGCTGCTGCCCGGCCAGCCGAGGACATCGACCATGGATCTCTCCGACCGCCTCGTCGAGCACGACCACTGGCACACCGCGCGACTGCTCGAGCAGGCCGCGACGCTCTCC